>Ga0210043_1000027_pt1 | contig 167050 bp, 144 predicted proteins | sample CryGeymet201501t_FD_183990 | JGI IMG/M metagenome (GOLD analysis project Ga0210043, IMG submission 183990) | Groundwater microbial communities from Crystal Geyser aquifers in Utah, USA - Crystal Geyser metaG 2015-01t (SPAdes) (version 2) | ecosystem: Environmental > Aquatic > Deep subsurface >...
CGTCCCTGTGGTTCCAAGAGACTGAAAGCCTCAGCAATGAATGTTTCAACTACATCTAACTCGTCGTTAACTACTATGCGCAAGGCCTGAAAGGTCTTGGTAGCAGGATGGATGCGAACTCTAGGATTCTTTTTTATGACTTTGGTTATGATTTCTGCCAGTTGTCCGGAAGAAACGATGGTGGCTTCGGCGCGGGCTTCAACTATGGCTTTGGCAATTTTGCGCGCTTGTCGTTCTTCGCCATAGGCGTAGATAACATTGGCTATGTCCTCCTCTTTCCAGTCGTTCACTACGTCATGAGCTGTGAAAGCATAATCGGCAGGATTGCCGTAAGTCATATAGAGCGGTTCGCTTACCTGGAAGGAAAAACCTTTTCCCCCTTGTGCAAACTGTTCCATCCGCCAACCAAGGTCAGCCAAGATTCCTTGTATGTTCGTGAGTTCGTGTTTTTGTACTACCGTAGCGATGTCTTTGAAGTTTGCACACTCAAGATAAATTTTAGCCTCGCACTTAGGGATGCCCTTTTTGATAAAGGCGTCTAAGGCAGTCTGGTCGGCATCAATACCTAAGAAGGAATTTTGTGAGCCAAGGTGCGAAATTATTTCACAACTATGACCACCACTCCCTAAGGTGGCGTCGATGTATGTCCCGGACACTTTTATGTTGAGCGCACCAACTGCTTCAGTGCGCAGCACGGTGTGATGAAGATTCATTTTGTTTTGAAGATAGACTAGAGTTTTTTCTAAAGCTCAACTAGAACTTTAGAGGACGCCGATCTCTCCAAGCTTCTCTGCTAAGGCATCTGCTTGTTTTTCAATCCGACGTTTGTACTCTGTCCATAGACCCTCATCCCAAATTTCTACGCGCGAATGTATACCGGCTAAAACCACTTTGGATTTCAGTCCAGCAAAATCGTGTAAAAAGTCTGGCACGAGAATACGTCCAACACTATCTACCTCCGCTTCAACCGCTCCCGAAAGGAAGAATCGGTTAAACCCTCTTGTATCCGCCTGGCCGAGTGGAAGCTCAGATATCTTTTCAGTTATCTTCTTCCACTCGGCATTTGGATACACAAAGAGACAGTTATCTAAACCACGCGTAATGACGAGTTTTTTTCCAAGCTCCCTTCTCCATTTACTGGGGAGGGACAGCCGACGCTTGGGGTCCAACGTATGTTTGTATTCGCCAATTAACATGATTTAGATACGGTCGAGACTAGCTCACAAGTTGAGAGACATCTTTTGCTCTCCACAAGCTTTTGATCTCTCTCTGCTTGTGAGCTAGTTTTCTTCGATAATTACTAATGTAACTATCTTACCACTATCTCCCACCACCTGCACATTATATAACACTTCATCCCACTGTCTAACACAGTTATACACAGCTCGACACTGAGGTCAGGAATCAAAATCTTTGCTGTGTTTCCCCACAAAATAAAAACCACCCTTTTCTACATACAATATTTTATATAGTACGGTTAACCGTACTATTTTTGACTTTTCCTTCAACATGAAGGACCACCGTTAAATAAACTATTATATTTTGATAACCATATCTATGTATCATGTATGCTACATAACAAATGTTTAATTTGTGACCAAACAAAAACCGCCCCATCATCGGATGTGGGGCGGGTTATTTTTAAGAAGCTCTGATATGTAGTCAGGCTTCTGATAAATCAAATATAGGAGTGTTGTGCAGTTACACCCGGCCTTGCTCTTCCCAGCTCCCAATTTCGAAAACTGCCAATCGGTAAACAAAATCGGTCACAAAACTCTACCTGTGAAAGACCAAGTGCCGCCCGAAACACTTTAAGATGCTGGGGGTCAAACAATTTTATTGTCACTTAAGTTAGGGAAAAACATAGTCCTAAGCGCTGCCACATCCACTTCTTCACCTGCAAGAATTTTTTCTCTTACATATCCCGCAAGATCTATGAGGCGACGCACCATTTCAGAATGGGTCACACTACCATTATCTTTTTGAATCTCGATAAATTTTTCATAGCGAGTCAAATCAAGTTCTAGTTGTACTCGTCTTGTCTCTAGCGCCATTCTAGTTACCCACCTTTGTTCTATATTGTATTGCTTTATGTAGTATACCTTATAAAGTAGGCTTAGTCAATATTTACTCCTTCGGGCGCATTAGGGGGAAGAGTTGGGTTTCGCGTAGAGGTTTGCCGGCTAGGAACGCGAAAAGACGTTCACCAAAGCCAAAACCACAAGTTGGGGGCATACCGTATTCAAGCATCTCCACAAACTCGAAATCGGGCATCATTGCTTCTTCGTCCCCGGCCTCTAGGAGCTTACGCTGAACCTCGAAGCGCTCGCGTTGATCAATCGGGTCATTTAGCTCGCTATATCCCCTTCCTACTTCGCTACCAGCGATGATGGGTTGGAACATTTCTACCGTCTGACCGTCGGGACGGGCTTTCGCTAGCGGCGCCACTAACTTTGGATGGTTTACCAAAAAGGCTGGGCCGGAAATATTCTTCCGGCAATATTTCCAAAGAGTATCAGTGAGACGTTCGCGATTATCGCCTTCATACTGCACACTTAACTCTTCAAGTTTAACTTTCATGTCGTCCTCAGACGCGGTAATAATATCTAAGCCGGTTTGCTTTTCTATCTCCTCCGCATAATCAATTTCCACCCACTCGTCAGCTAAATTAAATTTGTGACCCCGGGCTTCAAATTCGGTTGTTCCGAAAACCTCTTTAGCAATTTCAATATAGAGCTCGCGAACTAACTTCATGCCGTCCTTATAATCCGCATACGCCCAATAGAATTCCAGATTGGTAAATTCTTGGAGGTGTTCTGGACTAGTGCCTTCGTTGCGATAAGCGCGACCAATTTCAAAAGTTTTATCAAAACCACCAGCCATTAAGCGCTTATGCCACAACTCACCGATGGAAATCCGTAAATATACATTGATGTCAAAGTCATTATGATGTGTTTTAAACGGTCGCGCTTCCGCGCCACCGGTGGTGTGTTCTAGGGTGGGAGTCTCTACCTCCAAAAATCCCCGTCGCTTCATAAAGGCACGAGTTACGTCCCAGAACTTAGCTTTCTTAACGAACATGTCACGAGTTTCGTTATCTAGAAGCAAATCTAAATAACGTTTTCGGTAACGCTCGTCCTCATCTTTAATACCAAAGTGTTCTGAAGGTATATTTTGTAGAGCTTTGCCTAACACTCGCCAGTTTTTAACCAAAATCGCTTGCGTCTCGCGCTTGGTCACATAAGCTGTCCCCGTAATCTCAATGAAATCACCGGTGCTCATGGTTCCCAACAGCCTATCAAAAAGTTCTTCACCTAGTTCATCTTTCTGGCAAAAGCCTTGGATTTTGCCAGTCCCGTCCATGACATCAATGAAAGCCAAAGCGCCATGCTCACGCATAGCCATGATGCGACCGGCGACTGTCACTTCTTTCTGTGAAGTGTTCAAATCATCAAAATTAACCAACACCTCACTCACCTTATGAGTAGTATTGGCCTTGCTCGGATACGGGTTGATACCAAGTTCTTGCAAACTGGCAATTTTCTTTTCGCGGTCGGCCCGCAAATCCTCAATGTTAGACATGGGCTTTATCGTATCGTGAGTTAGAAAAAAAAGAAAGCCCGGCGCCAAAGGCGCCGGGCTTTCTTTAACCACCCTAGCAATATTGCAAAGCCGTGAAAATCTTCCGAGTGCTGCAGCTACGCGGCGAGCAATGAAAAAGACCCGAGTGGGGCATATGCCCAGCAAGGGTCTTTTTGCGAGAAAAGATACCAAAGTAAGTGTTCGATAATTCCAGCGATTTCTTTTAGGAAAGAAATCGGGAACGAAATTTAAGATATAAGACTGGACGGTAGTTAGAGTTTTTCATGTTCCAGGAATTTGCCCTATGAGGGGGCAAATTCGGAACGAAACAAGAACATAGTCGCTTGCGCTCCTTGTTGCTTGTTTCTATTCTACCTTCAGTATTTTGTATGACTGCTTCCCCCCCGGAGTATCAAAAACAAAAACGTCACCCTTGCTCTTACCCATCAACGCTTCACCTAGTGGTGAAAGATATGAAAGTTTATGTTCGTGGATGTTGGCTTCTTCAGAACCAACTATAGTGTAACTAAGTGTATTTTTCTCACCGGTCTTTTGAATAGAAACAGCTGAACCAAGCCCGACTACACCTCCTTTTTTATCATGCGCAACAATCTTAGCCTCTTTGATAATTTGCTCAAGGTGTTGGATACGCTCCTCGATAGCCGCCTGCATATCACGAGCTTCTTGGTACTCAGCGTTCTCAGAAAGATCGCCAAGACTTCGAGCGTATTCTAGCGATTCGGCTACTTCTTTACGACGAGTTGTTTTGAGGTGTTCTAATTCCTTCTTAAGTTCTTCAAACTTCTCTGGGGTCAAAAATTCTTGTACGTCGTTCATAAGGATTGAAATTAAATTGTGACCCCAATTATACGTAGGGTGAGCATGAAGTCAAACTGGGGACTAAACTACACCATTTTACTCGGATTTACTCGGACTTTTCATCTTCAATCCCCAAGTACTCTGGACGATTGACATGTATCCAATCCACCACCTGCCCCATAATCGTAGTCGCTCCGAGAGTATTGCTTCGGGGGGCGTGCTCCATCATCAAGATAAAAGCATACTTGGGTTCTTCATACGGCCAAAATCCCGCTGCCCACGAGTTTACAAACCGATTTCCTGCTCCCACTTCGGCGGTACCAGATTTGGCCGCTACTTTCACATACTTTTTCTCTAAGCCCCGAGCGGTGCCGCCGGGATAATTGGTGGTCATATGCATAGCTTCGTGAATCACTCTCAGTGTCGCTGGGTCGAGTTGTGAGTACTCTGATTCTCCGACAATATCCTTACCTAGATGTGGCTTAAAAAATGTTCCACCATTAGCAATGGCTGCGTAAGCTCGCAACATTTGAATCGGGGTAGTTTGCCAACCAAATTGACCAATGGAAGTGTTGTAGGTATCACCGAGGCGCCAATCTTCATCAAATTTTTCTTGTTTCCAAGCTGGACTCGGGACAGTTCCTGACTGCTCGCCCAAGAGAGCGATATCAGTAGTTTGTCCAAATTTAAATAAGTCATAATACTCATTCATTTTGTTGATGCCTAAGCCTTTTTGATCACCATAGCCACCACTAATGTAATACATGTAGACGTTACTAGAGAAAGCCAAGGATTCCCTAGCATCCATTCGGCCATGAGCTCGCCAGTCGGTGAAAATAGACGGTTGGCTCGGTGTATAGGGATTAGGTATCACAATCTCACCCGTACTCACAATAGAGGTGTTTGGCGTTATTATCCCTTCTAATAAGGCTCCATAGACCAAGAAAGGCTTCACCACTGAACCCGGTGTATAGACACCGCCCACGACTTTATTTAAAAACGGCAAACGTTCATCGCTCGTGTACTGATTGATTAAATCAACATCATCGCCGTCAGCCATTACTTCTGGATCAAACGACGGGTAGCTGGTCATCGCTAAAATTTCACCAGTGGTTACATCCATAATCGCCCCTGCCCCACCCCGAAAACCGGCCTTGACTGAAGACGTGGCGATGATGTCGTACATAGCTTCGCTCAGTTCGGCATCTATAGATAGAGTTATCTCTTCGCCAGATTTAGGCAAATCTACGACGCTACTGGAAATGACGTCTCCGTGAGCATTTACTTCCACCAGCTGCGAGCCATTTACCCCGGCTAAAATATTATTGAAAGATTCTTCCACTCCACTGCGCCCGAGATACTCGGTTCGAAAGTAAAAACCCTTTTTATCTTTTTTAGGATAACTAACAAAACCGATTAACTGTCCCAAACCTTGCCGGTCGGTATAGGCTCGTACCGGAAAGCCATACTCGCCCGTATTATCAATTTCATTCCAAGCCAAGAGTTCACCCAGGCGGTCATAAATAACTCCCCGTTCGGCAATGATAATCGCTTCGGAAAGTTTGTTTTGTTCACTTTGCTCACGATAATCTGCTCCCGCCAAAACCTGAAGAGAGAAAGTTCTCCAAGTAAAAGTCAAAGTGATAACTGTAAATAATATTCCAATTATAAATATGCTTCTGTTCCTGATTGGAGTTTCGATTCTTCCCTCTGCCCGACGAACATCGAAAGATGGCAGATTGGAAGAATCCAGAAGAATCTCGTCAAATTCAAATAATGGTCTTTTATTACGAAATAATTTCATGCGGTAGTTTCTATGGTTAGATACGGGCGAATTAACTCAGCTACTACCAATACCCCGGTGGTCAAAAGAAGATACGTTGGTACATAGGCATAGTATAAGCCAAATTGGACATCAATGAGAGCGGCCACCAAAAGACACATGTAACCACGATAACGAACCGCTGTAACAAAACACGCAGCTAAGAAAAAACTTATCGGGAGTAATAAACCAAATATATAGGCTAAAAAAAGCAAAAAATAATACATACTTAAGGAACAGAAATAGTGCTTGAGGCTCCAGTCGAAGTGGCCATACTTGATGAGTACTCGGCTGGTATATCTACCACCAGTTGTGACATAACCGCTTCCTCTACCACTTTCTTCACTTCCTCGAAAGTAACTTCGTCAATCGCCTCCAAACTCACTGTCACCGCCCGCAAACTCTGCAGCGGCGTACCGATGGTTACATAGCCATTCTGAACTGGTTCGGTGGGTACGGAGACTACTTCATTTATGGAGCCGTAAATCCCACTACCCAAAGCCGGAACTACCACCAAATCACCCACACTAAGCGGAACTCCCTGCGGTACATTTACTTTAAGCACCCCGCCCCCATCACCAACGGCAGTGGCATATATATCGGGTCCAATCACAAAAACCGATGACTCGATACCTGGCGAACTAGCCAAAGCCACTAATGAGCTGTTGGGATAAACCCTAATCACCAAACCGATGGCTTGATCCCCATTAACATAAACCACTGCTTTTTCTTTGATCCCATCACCACTACCGACGTCTATCAACAAAGCGTCAAATGGTAACTGGGGTGGACGACCGATAATATTAGAAAGTAGTTTGGGCGTGCTAGTGCCTGATACCAGCGACAATAAGTACTGATTTTCAGCTATAATATTTGATAAAGTTTTCCGACCACCATCATAACTAGCCACCTTTGATTTAAGTTCAGTAATCTCGTCTTGTAATTGTTTACGGTCACGAAAGTATGACGGAATGGTGCCCGAAGAATTAAACAACCAATTTGAAGTTGAAAAAACAGTATTATTAGCAAAAGACACCACATTACCCAACCAAGGGCGAAATAAAATAACTACCAGCGCCAAACCTAAAGCGACTAAAATTATACGCTTAGTGTGGGGCTTACTATTTAAGCTGTTGTGATAATTCGCCTTCATTATCTATAAGTATATCTTCATAATACTCTAAATCTTCCAAGACGATACCGGTGCCTCGTACGACCGCTCGCAGCGGGTCAGGCACTACTATCACAGGCACCTGCAGAACCTCCTCTAGTAATTCTCCAATTCCTGGAATCAAGGCTCCACCGCCGGACAGATGAGCACCGCGCTGCATAATATCAGCCAAAATTTCTGGCGGGGTTTCTTCTAGTACGTTGCGGACCGACTCCACAATAGAGTTAATCGAATTAGAAATCGCTTCCCGGATATCAGTGTCAGTAATAACCACTTCTCGAGGTAGACCAGTTACCACATCACGACCCCGCACCACCAAATCTTTTGAGTGTTCACTCTTGAGGATATTAGCTAAACCAATTTTTGCGTCTTCAGCAGTTTTGTCTCCCACCAAAACTTTGAATTGTGTTCGAATGTAGCTGACAATATTGGCGTTAAGGTGATCACCGGCCACTCGTAAATTTTTGGAGACCACCACGCCGTTAAGAGAAATTACCGCAATGTCAGTGTTGCCACCACCAATATCAATAATCATACTACCTGAGGCTTTGCCAATTGGTAGTTTAGCGCCGATAGCGGCCGCCATTGGTTCTTCGATTAGGAAGACGTCACGGGCCCCAGCGTTTTTTACAGCGTCACGCACTGCTCGCATTTCTACGTTAGTAATTCCTGATGGTACTCCCACCACTACTCTGGGCGCAATAAAATTTCTGGTCTCGCTACGAACTTTAGAAATTAGGTAAGCAATCATTTCTTCGGTTACCTCAAAATCTGAAATCACTCCTTCAATTAAAGGTCTAATGACTTCAATATGAGCTGGAGTTCTACCCAACATTGTCTTAGCTTCATTTCCGACAGCTACCAGCTGACCAGTCTTTTTGTTGATGGCAACGATAGTTGGTTCATTAAGAACAATCCCCTTACCTTTCACGTACACGAGAGTGTTTGCTGTCCCTAAGTCAATACCAATATCAGTCGAAACTGAACCAATAAGTAGACTAATAAATTTTTTACCTCGTTTGATTGCCATATAAATTAAGCCTCGGGTGCGAAGTCTTCGTACAACTCTTCTTCGCTTAAAAAGCGCACTTCTCCATTCTTACGAGTTACAACTTCAAACTGTCCTTCTTCTTTAGTCTTCTTTGAAACCACCACTCGATATGGCATACCGAGCAAATCTGAATCGGCGAATTTTTCGCCGGCTCGAGTCTCAATACGATCGTCATACAATACTTCGGCGCCACGTCTTTTTAGACTTGTATATACTCCATCAGCAAAATCCTTCATCTCATAATCATCAAGATTAAGACCGACTAAATGAACTTGGTACGGAGCCACACTCTCTGGCCAAATAATTCCTTTATCATCAGACAGTAAGTCAACTACGGTACCCATGGCGCGAGCTGGCCCAATACCATATGAGCCCATAATGACCGGCACGTCTTCACCGGCCTCATTTTTGTAGGTTAGACCAATCGCTTCGGAAAACTTGGTACCGAGAGAAAATATATTTCCCACCTCAATACTCTTACGTTTTTCTAGTTCATCTTTAGTTACTCCCAGTTCAGACAAATCAGCTTCTTCAAGCACTTCTTCATTGACTGCTATTCCTTTGGCTTCATTTACATAAACCACGTCTTCACCCGCTTCCGCTAAAGTCTGAAACTCGTGAGAGAACTTAGTAAAGGCCCCTCCCGAAGCAAAAGTACGGTAGGTTTTATCGCCAATACCAATTCGGTCAAATACATTTTTATAAGCCACCGCGTAAGCTTCGTAAATTTCAGTGTGTTGTTCTTCGGTCGCGCAAAATGTATACAAGTCTTTCATCCAGAATTCACGGGTGCGCATGATGCCGCTTTTGGCTCGCATTTCGTTGCGAAATTTGGTTTGAATATGATAGGCCGAAAATGGCAGGTCCTTGTATGACGACACGTACTTGGACATAATATCCGTAATCACTTCTTCATGAGTCCAGGCAAACCCGATATCACCACCGGCTTTAAGTTCACTCTTAAACCATACGTCTACTTTATCATCATCCCAACGGTCACTTTTTTTCCATAGTTCGGGATCCTGCAGGCTCGGCATATACATCTCTTGTCCGCCGACCGCATTCATCTCTTCTCTAATAATGGAGTTTATTTTTTCGATAACCTTAAGACCCAGCGGCAAAAAGGTATACACGCCGGCCATATTCTTATAAATATAACCACCCCGAATTAGTAACTGGGCGTTTTTAGCTACTTCGTCAGCAGGGGCTTCTTTGAGGGTTTTAGTAAATAGTTGGGTTTGTTTCATGTTATGTAGTTAGTGATTAGTAAAATAGCCATTAGTTTTTAGTACCACTACGGGCATACAAAATACAAACCTCCGATTCATAAGAACCTAATACTATCGGTAAAACCTCGAAGCTTCAAGTTTTAAGATTTTTTACAAATTGTTCAGATTCGAGGAAGCGCTATATAACGATTTAGCTATAAATTTTTACCTAAATTATAGAAATTAGGCTGGAGGAGGAAAATAGTTGGAGACGTGCGTTTTTATACGATGACAACTATTTTACCGAACTACAACAAAGCAGACAGTATGGTTTATATAATTTTGGCGATGTCAGACCAAGTCACTGCTACCATCAAGGCAATCAAGAGGAAAAAACCAATCGTATTAAGACGAGCCACCCAAACTGGTTTGATTGGCGAGCCCTTAATAACCTCAATCGCTACAAATAGTAGGCGTCCGCCATCAAGAGCTGGAAATGGTAATAGGTTTATGACCGCTAGGTTTACTGATATCAAGGCAGTAAATAAAAGCAGTGACGTTAGACCAAACTGAGACGCTTCTTCCACCAACCCGACGATTCCGATAGGCCCAGCTACACCAGATAAATCAGCCTGGAATAAAAGTGTGTCGTACAACAAAGTACTGATACCAACAGTGACTGCTATAAGTGTATTGAAGGTTTGTTTGGTTCCTTCAATTACGGCGATATGAATTGGCCGTGACACAACATCAATCATCGCCAACGCCACTCCCATCACGGCTCGATTAGGCGTCTCTTGTACCAAACCCGTAACTGGAGTAACGGAAACGGTTTTTTCTTCACCGGCGTAGGTATAAGTAACATCAAGAGCTTGGGCGGGGCGATCTTCAGTAAAAGCTTGGAACGAAGAGACATTAAGGATTTGATCTGATTCGTTGTTGGCCGAAAGACCGGTGATCACCGCCCCTCGTGGTAAACCGGCCTCAGCCGCCGGACTATTCTCTATAACTTCAGACACAATTAGTCGTGCGTCCACCGAAGCATCCGCTTCATCAACTACAGTCGGAATACCGACCGCAAAAACCAAAATAAACAAAAACCAAGCGAACATCATGTTCATCATCACTCCAGCGATAAGTACCATACTTTGTTGAAGCGGTGACTTGGCGATGAAGGAACGCTCTCGGTCAGGAGAGGACGCGGCGTCAGCCGCGTCCTCTCCGAAGATACGGACAAACCCCCCTATAGGAAGTAGATTGAAAGAATAAACCGTCTCCCCTTTCTTAATACTAGCTACTTTAGGTGGAAAACCAATTCCAAACTCATCCACCCGCATGCCGGTTTTCTTAGCTACCCAAAAATGACCAAATTCGTGCACTAATACCAGTACAAAAATGACAACAAAAAATAAGATGATGGACATAAGTGCGATGCTGGGTTAATTAAATTGAAGTAATGTTTTTCTCTTTAGCGCTATAAAGTGAGTCTAGCGAATTATTAGCCGCGTCAACTTCCTTTTGGATTGACTCTTTAAGCCGGAACTTTTCATCCTCGCTCAACTCTCCATCCTTCTCGGCTTTCTCCACTTGCTTCATGATTTCGTCGCGAGCGTTGCGCAATGACACCCGAGCCTCTTCGTGTTTGTTTTTAGCAACTTTTACTAACTGCGTACGTCGTTCGCCAGTCAACTCCGGGAAGATAACTCGCAATCCACTACTGTCAGTTACTACCGACAAACCTAAATTAGCATCTAAAATCGCTCGTTCGACCGCTGCGACTTGACTAGCATCCCAGACTGATACTCTAAGTGTACGAGCATCCTCTACCCCGACAGTACCAACTTGATTAAGAGGCATTTTAGCTCCGTATGAATCTACCCGAACGCCATCCAAAAGACTAGCTGATGATTCGCCGGTTCTTATACTGGCAAATTCTTTTCCGAGCCAATCGACAATTTCTTTAGCTCTGTCTGTAAATGTAGAAATATCAAAATTCATATGTGGTTATTCTAGCTATTTAAGCCAATATTCACAAGTAACTAACTTTAAATTGTTAAAGCCAAGTGTTCTAGGAGCATTTTGGCTGAAGCCCCTGGACCTTCAAGGTGTTTTTTAACAAACAACACTTCTTTGGCTATTTGGCTGGAAAGACTCCTATCTAGACACAATTGCTCTACACCTTGCAATAAGTCCTTTTGCCAAGCAGTGTCTTTGGCAGCTGTTTTCTCAACCACTAAGGCCAGCCTTTCGGCGACCGGTAATTTGATGAAACTGACAGCCGTTTCTGAACTCTTTTCTCTACTTTCGGTAGCCACCAAAAACCGCGAAAGAAGAGTCGGTAGTAGGCGGGAGTGATCAGCAATAACAAAATAAAAACTAGTGTGAATAGGTGGTTCTTCGAGCACCTTGAGTAAGGCATTTTGGGCTTCTATATTTATTTGGTCAGACACGACTACAATTGCCCGCTGACCGCCCTCTGTAAGAGGCTGAGTATAGACTTGGTTGATAAGCTTGCGTACAGTATCAATCGACAATTTTGCTTCTATAATTTCCACAAAATCGACTTTGTCGATGTGTGACAAGTCAGGCAGGGCCTCTCTCTTGGTATACAAGTTAGCATGATGCATTGACTCTATTATGCCAACAATTTAGCGTTTTGCATCTTTTAGTACCTTTCTAACCACTCGGCGTAGGAAATGTTCAAAAGTCTCGGAGTGTTGAGGGACAATTGATTGCTCGTAACGCCAACCATTTATGTAGTCATTGATACTCTGTTGAATTTCTGAAGTTGCACCAGTGAAAGTACCGTTCATGATCGAGAGCATAGTATTGTCTTTTATGCCGACATAGAGAGGATGATCAATCCCACCCGGACCCATACCAAACAAACCACTGCCTTTAAATATTTTCCATTCTGACAATAGCTGACTTAAACCAACTGTAATATCGGGGGACATTAAATCATCAGCCATCTCATTACGCTGAACTTGAGTCGGTCCCTTAACACTGGTAGGAACAGGATTATTAATCGAGGGCGGGAGTGGTGGGGTTTGTACTCCTGCCGGTTGATCGACAACATTGGATTTTTTCGTCTTTTGAGGTAAACCGACACTTCGGGTTGGCTTTGAAAAGCCATAAGTTGGTATATCTTGCAATGGCGCTCCGCCGAGCTGACGTTCTTCTGTTTGAACTACAGGTTTTGTCTCATCAACAGCTGACTCTGACACCTGTTCAGCTGCCACTTTTTTCCAAATCTCCTCGTCTTGTACCAAATTTTCTTTTATTCCTTCTGCCACGACTGGAGTAGATTGCTCTTGCGTCGTTGATGAAATCGGTGGTGGAGGCGGGATGATAGGAGTTGGTTCTGGTTTGAGTTCTATCACTGTCGGCGGGATGACCTCAACTACAGGCTCATTTGGGGTTGTTGGGGTTGCTGGGGTTGCTTCGGTAACCGGAATTTGATTCGGGGTAAATTCGGCCTCTGGTTCAAAATCTGGTTTTAGTCCACGTTCAAACACCCCTTTTACAGCCACAAAAGCCTTCTCAAGATTTTTCATCGCCTCAGTTGCTTCTTCCTTGGTTCCACCATTGGTTTTTTTCATCGCCTCTAATAGTGTGGTCATGTATTGTTTGCCAACAGCGTTGTCTATATCAACTAGATTAACCGGATTGCCGACCAGCGTAATAACTTCCCGCTTAATTTCAAGGATTCTATCTAAATTATTTTTTTCGGGAGTAGCAGGAGTAGCTTGGGCAGGAGCAGCTGTTCCGTCCGGCACGGTGACGGACGGAACGACTGGCTCGATAGACCTAGCTACCAAAGGAGGCGTTACCGGAGATACCGAATCAACGATGGGAGTCGGTTCTACCAAAGGAGGATTCGGGGTAGTTTCGAGTTTAGGCATCGGCTCTTTGGTTGATTTTGGTTTTATAAAACTGGGCACGGGACGGCCGCTAGAAAAACCAAAGGTTTTTCTAGCCTCAACTTTGGATTCAGTTTTTGTGGGTACGGCATCAGTCGAATCCGACCCCTCTTGTACTTCCTCTTTTGAATCAGAACTAGGTAAGAGTGAAAGACCGCTGAGAATAGCTTCGAGCTCACCCTGCACGACGGCATCACCACCGGTTTGAGCATACCTAAGTACCATTTCACGGACAGTGGCTTTGGTTTGTGAAGACAGTCCCGAGGCACGCAATTTTTTTAAAAGGTTAGCCACTCCTGATTGGGTTTGCAGATCAAAACCCGCAGTCGATTTGACTGCAGAAGCTACACGTGAAGAACTACCCGATACCTCCGGCATAATGTATTCATTGTAGCACCTTACATTTTTTAACGAACTATTTTAACGTTAAACGCTGTGTATATTTATATGCCGAGCAGTCGAGCCCGAGTGCCTTCATTGCCAGTTCGCTCTGCGTGTCGCTGAGCTTTGATAATGCTTTGATAAAGTTTTGGGACATATTCATTTAAAAGTATATTTGGTTCGATGCGAGGAGCGAACGCTCCGGCCCGTTCTTGTAAGTCACTTAACCACACTCTTGATTTATCGCCCGCTTCTTTAGTACGTAAGAAATCATCTACCCGCATTTCAGATAGTGCCCTGACCACCCCTAAGTATTTACCAGCAGTCCACTCCCTTTCCATCCCCTTACTACGTAACTCATTTAACATTAAATTTTCCGCCGCGGAAGCGACTTCGGCCGCACCCTCAAGTTCATCATTTCTTTTTTCAATGGCTTCCAGCCTTTTTACACCCGCTTCGTAGTCTTCTTTAGTTACATTTGGCAAATCATCAAACAGCAGCTCTGGTTCATCACTGTCAACAAAAGCTTCCGAAGCGGGCTCTACTGGAACAATTGGTTCGTTATTTTCATCAACCATATTGTTTTGCCGCATTTCAAATTCAAAAATAGCTTCATGTAAATCACGTAACCGCTGCATTTTTTCAGACACTAATTCTTTGGAAGCGACCTTTGTTCCATCTTTATGTTCCTGAATAAGGGTCTTTATTTCGTCCTTAACCCGACGATAGCTTTTCCTAGTTTGTAAATCTGCTTTCCAAGCATCAACTTCTCCGGTTAATAGATTAAGGTCTGTATCTAGACCTTTTAATTCATTTTCAACTTCAGCTATCAATTCTTGATTTATTTCTTCAACCTTGACTTCATTGTTAACATTTAAAAATCTTTTCAATGGTTTTGGATCAAGGATTGTATTTTTAACCTCAGCAACCGGTTCTTTTGTTTCGGCTTTAAGTGACTCTTGGTATAAACGTTGTAGTTCTTCAAAAAGAGTGTCAAATTTTTCTTTTTGTAAGTCATTGTAGGTGACTTTTATCATCTCATCACCACCGTCCACTTTAGCTACACCTATCTCCAGCAGAGTCCGTAGATCGACAGCAACGCGTAAAAAGGCTATGTACTCGCTGCTGGTTTCATCGAGATTACGGCTCTCGATATTATTTTTTAATGAAGATTCAAGACCACTAACCAAATCGAGATACTCGGCGCGCAATTTCTTGTCTGTATTCTCAGGCACGCTTTCTATGGCATCATTAGTCAAAACAGATTCAGCTTTGTCTCCTTGTTCTGATCCCGGTTCTGGTTCAATATTTTTTTCAACAGCGATTCCTCCCACAATAGACAATCTGGCTGACTGAGGTGCCGAGTTAATGTTTGCCGCACTTTCGCGCATACGACTGATTATCCTATCAATCTGTTTGTCATCAACAACAACCTCAATAACATCAGTCGGTTCTTCTATCAAATCACCATCGGCACTACTTCCACTGCTTATTGTTTCTAGTTCAGGTTTTGCTATTATGTCACTGGGCAATTCCACTTCTAATTCCTCGTCCCGTGGGTCGGCCACATCTTCAGTCTTAAAATCTTGACCTATTAATTCAGTTTTCTCTTCGGTATCAGCATCTCCTACCACTTCTTTTTCCCAAGCGTCAGCCCCAGCACTCATAGCTTCGTGTTCTGTTCTGTAATCAGGCACTTCGGCTGGTTTAAAAGCCGGATTAACAAACCTCGTATCAATCCCAAGTTTTTTAGCACCAGATTCGTCTACACTAAAAAAATCTGGAAATCTTTTATTAAACTTACCTAAAGCTGTGGTTGGAGTCTTTTCCATAACAACAATACTATAACACCACTAGCCAAGTGGGCGTGAAGCGCTGGCCGCAGACGCCACAGAAGAAGCCGGCTGCGGCTTTTGGTATCGCCTTTGTATTTCCGCTTCCACTTCTAAGCGCGGGCGACCAAACCGCGCCAGACTATTGGTTATAAGTGTCGGTACTTTCGAACTATCAACCTCCGGCGGTGGTAAAGTATTCATACTAAATGGCGGAGTCGGTACGCCGTTGGCTAAGATACGCATGTACGCTTGGTAATTAGGAATATTCATGATTTCGTTAGATGCGAAAACGGTACCCAGTTGATGCTCCAAAAACTGTGCGTCTTCTGGACCAACCCGAAACACCGCCATTGAGCCGACGTTGCCAAAGACCGCGTCGCGAATTTTTTCATCAAGCTGAGCAATAAACTGGTGAGCTACCACCAAGCCCAGTTTGTATTTGCGAGCTTCAGACAGAATGGCGGAGATAGACGGAGTAGAAACATTTTGAAACTCATCAATGTACAAGAAAAACGGCGGCAAGTTCATCCCTGGACTATCAACCCGTGATAGTGCCGCCATCAATAGTTTGCCCACAATAATCATACCGATCAGGTTGGCGTTGATTTCACCCAAACGACCTTTGGACAAATTGACCAAAAGAATCTTGCGGGAATCCATAACATCGCGGAAATTGAAAGTAGATTCTTGTTGACCAATAATCGGTCGAATGTAATCGTTGGCGGTAAAGACATCAAACTTCGAGACTATATATGGCACTATGTTTTCGAGAGCAGCTTCTCCACCGGCTTTAGTAGCAATCTCCCGCCAAAATTGTGTGACGATTGGATTGGTGGCATGCTCGAGTTTCATTCGACGATAGCTAGCGTCGCTCATCACTCGTGCTATATCCATAAGCGTGTTTCCACTCTCCGGATGATCCATCACTAGCAAAGTAGCGTTGCGAAAGTACTGTTCAAACATCGGCCCCATCGACTCTGGGTTGGCACCGTACAATTTTTGAAATATGGAAAACAGCTCATTAACCACAAAAGTTTTTTGTTCCGGTTTATTTTTGTCGTACTCGAGCATATTAAGTCCGACCACTTGCTCCATTTGTGACGGATCAAGATAAATAACATCCTGCTCTCGCTCAGGAGGCACCGCCGCTAACACATCCTCAATGTCCGTACCATGAGGATCAATCATACAAATACCTGCCCCAGCCAAGATGTCTTGAATAATCAGATTTTTCATAAACACCGTCTTACCGGTACCGGTTTGTCCGATAATGTAGAAATGTCTCATGCGGTCGAGCTCTGTTACATAAACCGGACTTTCTACGCCACGGTGGGCGTTGGTACCCAGCAATGTTCCACCGGACGGCATCTCGGTCGGGGCGGCGGCCGTTTTGGCGTGGGTTTGTTTAAATTGCGGCGCCGCCCCCACCCCACTTTCCGGCAAGTGAAAAATCGTCGCTAGTTCATGCTCAGATAAAGGCATCACACTTTTTTTATCAAACTCCCGAAACGAAAAAGCTTTAACCGCCCGACTTAGGGGTTTAATCCCTAAAATATGATTGAAGGTAAATGCATTACCTTCCATGTGTTTGTACTGATTAAAAGTCGCTTCCATTTCTGAAAGAATTTGTATAGCTCGGCTCTTGGTGGTAGCGGATACCACCAACCGAATATTAGTATCGAAAACTGGATAGCGGATTTTTTCTCGGAACAACTCAATCGCGCGAGTGTTTATTTCCTTAGGTTTCTCTACTCCACCATTCTTGTTTTTCGATCCACTTTTAAACACCTCTTTCATGGTCAACATCATCTCACCCCCGAGTGTGCTTTTAGCTATTGAATCCTTGACCGGCATTCCCCCTTCGATGCGTTCAATTATTTTTTCATAACTCTTGGTATACATGTGATCATTGGGTTTGACCACAATTTGTATCGCCGCTCCACCACCTTCTTTTTCAATCTTGGAAAAAGCATTGATCAGAACCATGAACGGATCAGACTGAAAATCGTCACTTTGGCGAATCGGGTATATTGGGTGTTTCTGCAAATCCATTATGGCGACCGCTGACTCCCCACCTTCAACAAAAATATTGTAGTCGTAAACTTGTTCGGTCAGTCGCACACCGGGGAAAAGAGACAAAATTTGCTTTTCAAATAGATCAATGTGATCACTCGGCACTGCTACATAAAGTACTATGTCATTACTACCTTCCGCCACCGCCAACTCCATTACGTAATGGCCGTTACTGATACTGCCGATCGAGCGCATACCGGCGAAAAATTGCTGCATGGTCCCCACTAACTCTAAAAGACTATGCTCGCTGACTTCTTTATTAATACGACCCGGCAAGGCCACTTCAAAAAGAGTCATATGAAGTACAGCCCACGGGGGTACGTTTTCTTTAAAATCTTGTAATTCCTTACCGGCGCGTATATGTTCTATTAAACGACGATGCACCTCGTCAGTTAGGTAAGGATTTTTTTGTTCTTCAAGGAGAATCAGAGCGTGATGCACTCCTTTCTCTAGCGCAATTGCAATTACTTCCTCCACCTTATCGCGAGCGCCTTCTATTTGGGCTAGGGACTGTGCGACCACCTCCGGTGTTCGCACATATTCATTATGTAAAACAGACTGCGGAGTGAAAGTCACATAATCGCGAAGTTCTCGCTTTCCAATAGTCTCTAGGTCAGATTTATCAGCCTCAAGATTGCGTTCCAAAAGTTCCCGCTCTTGCACAGCGATTTGTTCACGCAAAAAAGCAATCTCCTCCTCGGGAGAACTAAATTGTTCTTGTGGCCGCTCCATACACTTTAATAATACCTTGGCCGGCGCCATAGGCGCCGGCCATTTGTGTATAGGATATAAATATACGCTTACTAACGTTTAGATGAATAAAATTTCGAGCGCTGAGGCAGCTCGGGTCAAGGCCCTAGATTCGAGAGAATTAAAATTCAAAATCCCACCACCTATACAAATAAAGCGAAATTTTGCTTTAGCTGCGAGGCGTGGAGAAAGTGCGACACGAGGCGTACATGTCGTACGATGAGTGTCGTACTGAGGCTCCACAACAAAGCAGATAAGGTAAAATTCGTTTTATTTTAGTATTTGGCTTCGATGGCGCGTTTGTAGGCGTCTAAGTGTTCAAGAGCCTCCCCCGTCCCCTTGGCCACACAAAACATGGCTTGGTCGGCCAACTGTGCTTTCACGCCCGTGCGACGCTTAATGAGTTCGGGAAAATTACGAAGTTGTGAAGTACCACCCGTCATGATAATACCGCCATCGATGATATCGGAAGCCAGCTCTGGCGGTGTATCTTGAAAAACGTCTTTAATGGCTTGCACCATATCGCGTAACTCGCGAGCAATGGCGCGCACAATTTCGTTAGTCCGAATGGTAATGGTGCGCGGCAAGCCAGATAAAATATCACGACCGTTAATATCCATTTTTAATTCCTCTTCTAAAGGCAGAGCTGAGCCGATATTTATTTTGACATCCTCAGCTGTCTTTTCCCCAATGCTGAGATTATAGTTTTTCTTTATATATTCGATGATGGCGGCGTCGATCCGATTACCGGCGCACTTAACTGACCGCGAAGCCACTATGCCACCAAGGGAAATCACCGCCACGTCAATAGTACCTCCACCACAATCCACAATCATATGACCCTGAGCTTCATAGATAGGCACCTTGGCGCCAATCGCCGCCAGAATCGGCTCCTTCACTACATAGGCATAACGAGCCCCAGCGTTCATAGCCGCCTCTACCACGGCGCGCTTTTCAGTTGAAGAAACCCCCGCTGGCACCGAGACCATCACTTCCGGGCGGAAAAGCTGATACCGACCAAGCACTTTACGCAAAAAATACCGCAACATTATTTCGGTCACCCGATAATCAGCAATCACTCCATCGCGCATGGGACGATAAGCACGAATATTTTCTGGTGTGCGGCCGATCATCTCCTTGGCTTCCGCTCCCACGGCCAACACTTCATTATTGTCAGAAATGGCCACCACCGACGGTTCATTTAAAACCACCCCTTGCCCAGGAATAAATACCAATACACTAGTGGTACCAAGGTCGATACCAACTTTCGGTGTGAGCTTTGAAAACATCGACAAATTGTAACGGTTTTTCTCCACATTGCCTAGAACATGGTATATAGCGTATTTGTTATACTGCACCTATGGATAAAACATCACTGCATATCGGAGCCTTGATTGCCGACTTACGAGAAGCCCAGGGTCTTACCCAGACTGAATTAGCTAAGAAACTTAAAACCACCCAAAGCGCCGTGGCCCGTATCGAAACTGGTAAACAAAATATAAGCGCCGATATGCTCCAGAAAATCGGACTGGCTCTCAAGAAAAATTTAGTTACTCTCTCACCCGGTACCGTCAATCTCGTCATCGACGGTGGGCACAAACTTAAAGGCAACGTGATAACCAACACCAGTAAAAACGGCGCCGTGGGGCTATTGTGCGCCTCTCTCCTCAATCACGGCACCACCCGCTTACGTCGGATGCCGCGGATTGAAGAGGTTCATCGTATTATAGAGGTACTTCATAGTTTGGGAGTAAAGGTAGATTGGGATGGAGCTGATGTAGTCATTAAGCGCCCTAAAGAACTTAAGTTTAAAAATATCGATGTCGAGGCGGCCAAAAAAACCCGTAGCATTATTATGTTTATCGGGCCACTTTTGCATCAACTATCAAGCTTCTCCCTTCCTCAGTCTGGTGGTTGCAAATTAGGTAGCCGCACCGTCCGACCCCACTTCTTTGCTCTGGAACACTTCGGGACAGATATCAAAGTGACCGAAAAATCTTTTGATGTAAGAACCAAAGCCAAACCAGCTGGTGAAATTATTCTCTACGAATCGGGCGATACGGTAACCGAAAACGCTCTAATGGCGGCCGCCCTGTCTACTTCGACCACCATCATTAAATACGCTTCAGCCAATTACATGGTGCAAGAGCTCTGTGTTTTTCTGAAAATCTGCGGTGTTTCAATAGAAGGTGTCGGCACTACCACGCTCACCGTTACTGGTGTAGCCAATATAAATCTTGATATCGACTACACCCTCTCCGAAGACCCAACCGACAGCATGTTTTTCTTGGCGGCAGCGGCCGTCACTAACTCGAGTCTCACTATTGAGCGTTGTCCGATTGATTTTCTCGAACTTGAGCTTTTGGTTCTCAGTAAAATGGGATTCAAATATTCAACCAGCAAACCGTATCTGTCGACTAATGGTTTTACCAAACTAGTCGACATCAAAACCAAGCCGTCCAAACTCATCGCTCCACCCGAAAAAATTGCTCCCAGACCTTACCCTGGCATCAATATCGACAACCTACCTTTTTTCGCTGTTATCGCTACCCAAGCCACCGGTCAAACCCTCATCCATGATTGGGTGTACGAAAAACGAGCGATCTACTTTACCGAGCTTGATAAGCTGGGGGCTGAAACAGTGTTGGCTGACCCGCATCGCATTTTCATTACTGGCCCGACCGACCTCCACGCGGCCGAGTTGGTTTGCCCGCCGGCCTTACGTCCAGCTACCATTTTGCTCATCGCTATGCTGGGCGCTAAGGGCCACTCTGTTTTACGCAATATCTACAGTATTAACCGCGGTTATGAAAGACTAGTGGATCGCCTGCAAGCTTTAGGGGCGAAGGTGAAGTATTTGGAGGAATTCTGAAACAAGCAATAGGGAGCGCGAGCGACCATATTCTTGTTTCGTTCCGTAAGAGCTCCCCTTCTAAGGGAGCTCGAGGAACACGCCAGTCCAACGCTACCTTAAATCCATATACATAAATATATAATTACGTAACTAAATATAAAGAGCGCCAGCGACTATATTCTCCTGATCCTCATCATTTTCTAGGAAGGAAAATGACTAACGGAGCGACTTTAAATCATAGTCGCTACGCTCGTTGATTTAAAGCCTCGTTCCGTTAGACGCTTTCACCCCAGAAAATGTCTAGGAACACCCAGATCAAACCCTAACAATAACGTATCCTTATGTTCCAGTATTTTGCTACAATAACCTCATGTACGTCGTTGAGGTAATACCCCTGAAAAAAGGACTCCAATTAGAGTCTTTAACCTATTTCTCTTCCCAACCTTACGAATTTGGTATGGTAGTAACTATTCCCTTGCGAAGTAAAGAGGCCCAAGCGGTAGTGGTGAGTTCAGTGGAAGCTTCTTCGGCCAAAACCGCTTTGCGCGCTGCCACTTTTTCCCTCCGTAAACTACCACCTCAAACCCAAACCAGTTCTATAGCGCCAGGTTTAATAAAAACAGCCGAAGCTCTACAAAAAGAATACCCTTTCCAACTCGGTACGATTTTATTTTCTTTGTTACCGAGCGAAATTAAAAATGGCCAACAAAAATTCCCACAAATTTATGCCCGCACACCTTCGCTACCAGAAAAGCGCCAACCAGAAATTCTTCTAGCTTCTTTACAAGATCGTCTGGTGGCCTACCGCAGTTTGATCCGTAATACATTTGCCCATGGCGGCTCGGTGTTGGTGGTCGTTCCCACCACCGCCTATATAGATGATATGGTGAGACATACCAGCGCCGGTATTGCTGACCGAGTAGTAGCTTTAGAGTCAGGCACTGTCAGAAAAAAAATGGCCGGTTATGAAGCGTACGAGGATTGCTCTCGCGCCAAAGTGATTGTGTGTACTTCCTCTCATGCTTTCTTGGATAGGCACGATATTACCACCATAATTATTGATCACGCCCGCAGTCAACATTACAATGGTCGCACTCAACCCTACCTTGATTACCGCACGGCCCTGGTTACCTACGCCGCAGAAACCCAAAAAAGAATCGTGTTAGCTGACACTGTGCTTCGTAGCGAAGAAGAAGCTAAACTTCGCTCAGGGAAATATATTGAGCACGACGAACACCCCAAGCGGCTGGCTCTTCCAGCTAAACTAATACACGTTAAGCGACCCCTTCGTGAAGCTGGTCAAAACTATGAACTCATCACCCCTAAAATAACCGAACATATTGATAAAACCTTGGGCGCCAGGCGTAACGTTTTTATTTACGCGCCGAGGCGTGGTCTGGCGCCGATAGTAACTTGTAGTGACTGTGGCCACATTTTTGTTTGTAAAGACTCCGGTGCTCCTTACACTCTCATGAAAATGATGGAAGGGGGCGAAGAGAAGCGTTGGTTTGTAGCTAAAACAACTGGCCGGCGAGTACCGGCTCCTGACGTCTGCCCCGTTTGTAGTTCATGGAAACTTCGCGAACAAGGTATTGGCATCCAAAAAGTTTACGACACAATTCGAAAACTTTTTCCCCAGTATCCTGTCATTCTCTTTGACAGCGAAACAGCCAAAACTTCCAAAAAAGCTGAGTTCTTGATGAAATCTTTTTATAAAGAAAAGGGAGCTATTTTGATAGGTACCTCTATGGTATTACCTTATCTGACCGAACCGGTCAACACCAGTATCATCTCCTCCTTGGAAGCCGTACGCGCCACCCCCACATGGCGAAGTCAGGAAGAATTTTTCGCGCTTTTAATGACTCTGCGAGAATTATCGACCGACAGTGTTTTAATACAAAGCAAGGAAGAAGCGGACGATACTGTGGAGCTCGCCAAAAAAGGTATGGTAGAACAATTTTATACGGAAGAATTGGAACTTCGAAAAATTCTCAACTACCCGCCTCATGCGCGGTTTATTCATCTGACGTGGCGCGGCCGGACGCAGGCCGGCCGCGCCTTCGGCGAAAAGATTAAACTCCAATTCGGCGCTTTCAACATCAAATGCTACGCCGACCCTAACACCCTTGGCGAAATGCGGACCTTTTACGCTCTCATTCGCGTAGCCGAAACCGACTGGCCCGACACTCGCCTAATGCGCTTACTCTACAATCTCCCTCCCTCTGTCCGTATAATGCTAAATCCTGATAGGATTATTTAGCTATTTTTATTAGTTTTTGCTATAGTTTTTCAATCTATGGCCAAATTAGTCCCTGAAAATCACCCAGCGCTTCATGCCGTTGCCGAAGAAATAACCCCTGAAGATTTCGAAAGTGGTGCTGTAAGAAAGCTAATCAAAGATTTGAAGGACGCTATCAAGACGTACAGTGTTGATGGTTTTGTGGCGGTCGCTATCGCAGCCCCGCAAATAGGCGTGAGCAAACGCTTGTTTCTTATTGACGATCAAAGCAAAGACCGGAAAGACCGACTACCAACTATTGTAGCTATCAATCCCAAAATCATTAAAACTTCCAAAAAAACGGAAGTGGCTGGTGAAGGCTGTCTTTCCATTCCTGATTACTATGGACTTGTGAAGCGATCGAAAAACGTTACTTTCAGAGCTCTTAATGAAAATGGAGAAGAGTATGAGAGAGGGGCCGGTGGCTTGCTGGCCCGCATCATCCAACATGAAAGCAACCACCTCGACGGCATTCTCTTCATCGACATCGCTGAAAAAGTCTGGCACAAAGATGATCTTGGTAACCCTGCAGTCACTGATCCTGTTTAGTATAATTAAGCTAAATATGTCTGTTAACAGACATATTTAGAAACAAAATTTAATACTTCTGAATTACTTATAAGTAGGTGTAGTATTAGAAATTAAACTTTGTCTAAATCTGCTATATTTATATAAATGGAAAATCTAAAAATAGCTTACTTTGGGGGTGAACCGCTTGGGGTGCCAGTTTTAAAAACGCTTTTAGAAGCCGGTATTAAGCCGGAGTTGGTTGTTTCTAGCCCAGATAGACCTAGCGGTCGCGGACAAAAGTTAACTCCTCCACCAATAAAAATATTCGCTCAGGAAAACAACATCGAAGTCTTCCAACCCGAATCCATAAAAGACAAATTAAGGATCAGATCCCTTACTGATCGGGAATGGGATTTGTTTGTAGTGGTCGCGTACAATCACATTTTGCCGAAGTGGCTGATTGAGTTACCGAAGTACAAAACCATTAATGTTCACCCATCGATGTTGCCGCTACGACGGGGGCCAAATCCGATTCGCAGTGCGATCATCGAAGATGATCGCACTGCCGTTGGCGTCAGCATTATGCTGATGGATGAAGAAATGGATCACGGCCCCTTGCTGGCCCAAAAATCGTTTCCAATCAAAGATGAAAACTGGCCGATTGACGGACGGACTCTCGATGAATCATTGGCTAATCTTGGCGGCGCTTTATTAGTTGAAGTAATAACAAAATTGGTCGCCAACCAAATCACACCCACTCCTCAAAATCACGGCCAAGCGACATACACCCAAAAAATGACCCGCTCTGATGGCGAGCTAGACATTGACCCATATGATTTACCAACCGGCGAGGAAGCCCGCGCTCTATATCGAAAAATCCAAGGTTACGCTGGCTGGCCGGGCACATTCTTTTTTTATAATGATAAACGTATAAAAATAAACGAAGCGAAGCTGATGAATAATCAACTTCACTTAGTTAGTGTGACCCCTGAAGGTAAAAATACATGTTCTTTTAATCAATGGCTCCCGAACAATAATTGATAGCGATCACCGATGCCAATACGTTCGTTACGATACGAATATTGCTGGCGTAGCTTGCCTTTTGATAAAGCCTGTTTGATTGTTCTCCTAGCTTTATCTAGAGCTTTATCCAGACGCGACTCAATCGCCACCGCGAATAGAGTACCTCCGCTGGTAGTTAGCTTGACCGATAGATAATATTTATCACCCAACAACAATCGTTTTTCTCTCCTTAAAACGACATCGATATGAGCTTGCTCTTCGACAGTGAGCAGCTTACCTAGCGGGGCTAGCTTTTCAAATACTAATAATCTACGTTCGTTGGTTAGCTCTACATTTGTTGCACGTGTATTTATTTTAGGCACGTACATATGCTTTATGATTAAGAAACTATTCAGTTTCTGACTACTAACGAAACGTACGTTAGTGCAAATTTAGGAGAGTAGAGAGTAGAATGAATGATTGGCTGGCAGGATAGCACCAACACACTTTTCACCATTATTATATACCTTGTGTAAACAAAATTTTAATGAAAAACAAAAAACAAATTATGTCAATAACTCCGTAATGGTTCAATAACTTGTGAACACTGCCAGTCCAATTGAGGCTTACCTACCAAAATGCACCATCTTTTTAATCAACCGACCGCCGCGTTTCATGAGGGTGTTTTGTTTATCGTTGGAGCGGCGTAGTTCTTTATCAAGTTCGTTTCGTACTTCATCAATTGCTATTTCGAAGCTCACTTCGCTCGCTTCCGCCCGATACAACTTGCCGGCCAACCACAGGTTGGCTTCCACTCGAAAAATATTACCTGACTGCTGGGCTGTTTCCTTTTCAAATTCAACTTCGCACCGAGTATCTGTCTCATCACCCATATATTTATCAAGGCTCTCAAATTTTTGATCAACTAAGTACTGTAAATGCTGTGCCAGATCAGTGTTGGTCGCTTTAAAGTTTATGGTTGGAAATGACATGTTTTATTATGATTAACTAACAATGCCCGCCCTTTATTATTAAGATGTGCAACAGAAATTTGTTACACAAATTTCTGTGAAATTATCCTTCGCAAGATACACAAGTCGAATCACTGATGTGCACTCTTGGTTTAATTGATGAGTTCGTATCTCCTCCATAATTATCTTGTAGATGTTTTACAATGTCGTCTGATTCGTACATCGCCACATCTTTCTCGCTGTCCACCAAGTATGGGGTTTGACTCTTCCCACCCTTTTCCATTAACAGAGACATCGCCGATTCATCTTCAGAAACATTTTTCATTTCTACATCAAGTTCAAGTCTTTCAATTATAGCAATCACTCGTCTACTAAAAGGGCAAGTTGGTTTGAAATAAAGTGTAAGCATAGATATAAATTAAGCTCTAATACAATTAGTATACTATATTATTAATCTGAGTTATCCACTCGGGAATAAAGGCCAATAAGCTCGGCTTTTTCAATCGTTTTCGCTTGAGCGGCCATTTCTACTTCATCTAAAGTCGGTACTTTTTCGAAACTAAGTGAATCCGATAAAGCATAAAGGCGAAAAATATACCGATGAGTAGTTGGTTCGAATTCTGTTGGCGGACACGGCCCAGTGTAGGCCGCTTCACCTCGACTATTACTTCCTTCGGTACCAAGTCCCGAACCTTCAGGGATTTCAGTGGCATCAGGCGGTAGATTGTAGACTACCCAGTGGTCAAACTTTTTAATACCACGACTGGCTTTAATTTCTGCCGGAATATCTGGGTCATCCATAACCAACACCAATGATTTGGTTTCCTTAGGTAGGTCGGAAATTGTTAGTGGCGGATTTATATTCAAGGCATCACAAGTATATTTTCTTGGTATAAATTCGCCCGTTGCAAAAGCAAGAGACGTTAGAGATAGTGACATACTATTATTTTGATTATTCTCCACTAAAAAAGTCGGGGCCTGCGCTTCCCGACTCGATAAGTACACACCAACAAAGACAATGATAAACATTACCCCGAGAAGTGCATACGCGTTTCTCATGATATCTACATTATATCATTATTTTTGGCAGCGCGGACAAATATGCGTACCACGGCCAGCGACGCGAATTTTTTCGATGGTTTTACCACAGCGCGGGCAAGGAGTGTTTTGTTTGCCGAACACTTGCAAAAAATCTTTAAAGTTTCCGTTTTCTCCATTAGTGTCTTTGAAGTTTTGGAAGGTCGTACCACCCATGGTGATAGATTGCAGCATGATATCTTTGGCGGCGGCGGCGATAGCCGCCGCCTCTTTTTTCGTTACTTGATTAGCAGGTCTCGTAGGGTGAACTTTAGCTCGCCACAGAGCTTCATCGACATAAATATTACCCAAGCCAGCGACAAACTTTTGATCCAGTAAAGCGGCTTTAATAGCAATCGAACGCTTTTTGAGTTTCTCGATAAAATAATCTAAATCAAAATCGTCAGCAATTGGTTCAGGGCCATAGCCAGCGCGGGCGTGAGCGACGCCGTAGGCGTCGCTCACTTTCACATACCCAAAAATCCGCATATCATTAAAATACAAAGCCGAACAATCTTTAAAATAAAAGGCTACTCTCGTATGACGCCCGGGAAATTCTTGTACATCACTTTTGCTCATTGAGTGCCCACCACCTGTGGCTACCTCCCCATCTTCAATGTAAAAAAACTGCCCAGTCATTTTAAGGTGCGCCAACATAAACAAATCCTTTTCTTTGGTAAAAGAAAATATCATTAACTTACCCACTCTATCGATATGTTCAATCTTTTTTCCTACGAGTCTATCTTCAATAGACTCGTCGTCCCCCACACTCTTACTATGAAAAACTTCCACCCCTTTGATGGTCTTCCCCACAACTTTATCTAGCAGTTGCATCCGCACCGTCTCGACTTCTGGTAATTCGGGCATAGTGGAATTATAAGTATTTTTTAGCGTAACTAATCATGGCCTCTTCAATAATCTTAAGGCCCTTACCTTTTTTAGTGGCGGTATACACACCTTCAACGCTTTTATTTACTAAATCAAGTTCTTGAAGCTTTTGCAACTTAAGAGTCAAAGTTCGGCTAGAAATATGCTCTAACCATCGTTCTAATTCGGTAAATCGCTTTGGGTCCTCAGTCAATGCTCTCATAATGAGAATCGTCCAAGTATCAGAAAGAAGCTCCGCGGTTTGCGTGAGAGGACACGACTCTTTACTCTGTGAGGCGTTACTTTTCATATTTATTATTATCATAGCAAAATACTTTACAAAGTAAAGTTTGTGTAGCTCAGTACTACTTTTACTTTACTTTATAAAGTAAACCGTTCACAATACTGGCATTAATATTTTAATTATATTCCATGTTAAATCTAAAAGTTATTGTCGGTAGTACCAGAGAGGGACGATTTAGTGAGAAAATACTCCCTTGGTTAGAAAAAAGTTTGACAGAATTAAAAGTTTTTTCATATGAGATACTTGACTTACGCGATTACCCACTTCCCTATTTTGAAGCGCCAATGAGTCCAGCTTATGTTAAAGACGGTCAATATGCCACGGAAGAAATAAAAGCTTGGGCCCAAAAAATTGGCGAAGCTGACGCATATGTAATTATCGCTCCCGAATATAACCACGGCTATAGTGCCGTCCTGAAAAATGCTTTGGATGTTGTCTACGGAGAATGGAATAACAAGACTGTTAGTTTTGTTTCTTACGGCAGTGTTGGCGGCGGTCGTGTAGTCGAGCAACTTCGTCAGGTAGCGATTGAACTCCAGATGGCACCCACTCGCTCGGCTGTTCACATTCAGGCTCCGTGGAATTTACTTGAAGAATCTGGAGAATTAAAAACCGATGCTTTAGCAACGTATACCGATTCCTTAAAAGGAACTCTCGAACAATTGAAATGGTGGGCAGAGGCTCTTAAGGAAGCAAGAAACAAATAATAAACTTGGTTGGCCGGCGCGTAAGCGCCGGCCTTTTCTTTATTTTCCTTTGTTTTTAGCCAAAACTGTGCTAACATTCCGCCACTATGTCAACCGGAAGAGACTACGATGTAATAGTAATTGGTGGCGGCGCCTCAGGTATGATGGCCGCTGGGCGAGCAGCCGAACGCGGTTTGCGAGTCTTACTAGTGGAAAAGAACAAAGACCTAGGCAAGAAGTTGTCTATAACTGGCGGTGGGCGTTGCAATATTCTCAATGCCGAAGAAGACACCCGTAAACTTTTAGAAAATTACGGAGACGCTGCTAAGTTTCTGTTCTCACCATTTTCCAAGCACAGTATGAAAGAGTCACGGGAATTTTTTGAAACACATGGTTTACCTATCGTAGTCGAGGCTCGTAAACGTGCTTTCCCAGAGTCTCAGTCTGCTCCAGACGTTACTCAAGTAATGCGTCAATACTGTATTGATAATCGCGTGGAGTTAAAAACTAAAACTCGGGTTGACGGCTTTAACACCAAGGACAGCGTACTGATAGGCATCAAGACCAACAACGGTGATTTGTTTGCTAAGAAATTCATCTTAGCCACCGGCGGTGCCTCACACACCGAGACCGGCTCAACTGGAGAAGGGGTGGAATGGCTTAAAGAATTTGGTCACACCGTTCACTCCCCTAACCCAAATATAGTCCCTCTTACAGTGGAGGAAGAATGGGTTAAACACATTTCCGGCACCACCTTATCTTTTATGAAAATCACTTTCGGAACTGACCGTCGTAAAAATCCACCGAGTGGTATCGGCCGGTTTTCCAAAACCGGCAAGATTCTCTTTACCCACTTTGGAATATCGGGACCATTGATCTTGAACGCCGCTCACGAAGTAAAGCAGCTTTTAAAAAACGGCCCCGTCCCGAGTGCTATTGATATGTACCCAGACACTGAAATTGGTACGCTACGTAACCGGGTCATTGAAGTTTTTAATATTAATAAGAACAAAACTCTCAAGAACGTTCTTAAAGAATTTGTACCACACGGTATGGACAGTGCTGTCGCTGCCCAACTGGCGCCAGAAATTCAAGAAATGAAAGTGCATAGTGTCCCGAAGGAAGTTCGGTTGGAATTAGTCAACCGACTCAAAGCCATGCCGCTGACTATTACCGGCACTATGGGTATGGATTGGGCAGTTATCTCTGACGGTGGAGTAGACCTAAGCGAAGTTGATACGAAAACGATGGCTTCGAAAATTGTCTCCAATCTCTACTTCACGGGTGACGTCTTAAATATCAATCGCCCTTCCGGTGGCTTCTCCCTTCAACTTTGCTGGACAACCGGCTTCGTGGCTGGTAGTAGTGTGTAAGTTTATAATTGATAAATTAAAGTGAAAAATAATCATTTAGGGACCAGGTCCCTAAATGAAACACGGAACACGAATGAAAATACAAAAGTGGCGCCCCTAAAAGGGGCGCCACTTTTTTACTAGTCAACTAGGTAATTACCTCCGAATCTGAGCTTTCTCTGGCACAAAAGTCAGCGCCTTGCCAAACTTATCACCGCGACCAGTACGACCAATGCGGTGCACATAGTCCTCAAAAGTATTTGGTAAGTCGTAGTTAATAACATGCGAGACATTATCAACGTGAATACCACGAGCCGCTACATCGGTAGCTACTAGCACTTTCACCTGACCACTTTTGAATTTAGCGAGCGAACGCTGTCGTTGGCTATGGCTCTTATTACCATGAATCGAATCAGCGGAAATACCACTTTGGTTAAGTTCCTTTCCGAGTTTTTCAACACTGTGTTTCATTGATCCAAAGACCAACACTCGAGCAAACTCCTCTTCTTTTAGAAGTTCAACTAGCTTATCAAATTTATGATCGTGTTTAAACGGCACCACATCTTGAGCGATATTGTCGGTTACGTCACGCTTCTTCACTGAGACCATGACTGGATCTTTCATGAAGTCTTTCACCAAGCCCTTAGTCTTCTCGTCCATAGTAGCGGAGAAGAAAAGTGTATGACGGTCGGGACGAATATCTTCAAGAATCTTTCGTATATCGTGGATGAAACCCATATCGAGCATGCGGTCGGCTTCGTCCAGTACAACGGTGGTAAATTTGTCAGTTTGTAAGTCGCCACGATCGATTAAGTCCATCACGCGACCAGGGGTCCCAATAATGAAGTGATTCTTGCGACGCACTCCACGAATCTGCGGACGGATGTTGGTTCCACCCACACAAACGGTAGAGAAGAAATTAAAGTTCTTGGCTAATTTGCGAAGTTCAACTTCTACCTGAAGAGCCAACTCACGTGTCGGCGTCAGAATAAGCGTCTGTGTACCTTGATGCTTTTTTGTCAGCTCAATCAGTGGCACCAAAAAAGCGGCGGTTTTACCAGTACCAGTTTCCGCCAAACCAACCACGTCCTTCCCTTCCAAAATGTGAGGAATGATTTGATCTTGGATTGGTGACGGGGTAGTGATACCCATGCCAGCAATGGTAGTGACTAAGCGCTTGTCGATATCGAAGTCACTAAACTTATGTTTAGCTTCGTAAGCCACCTGCTCGGCCTTTACCGGGTTTTTGTTTATAAATTGAGTAGGGTCAAAGGTTGGCATCGCTCGGCCTCCTCCTCGGCCACCGCGACCTCGATCACCACCACTGTGTGGTCGATGAGTGAAGCTCCCACCTCCACTACGTGAACCGCCTCGAGCACCACCACTTCGGGCTCCACCGAAGCTACTACCCCGAGAGCCTCCACTAGTGCGAGGGCCACGAGAAAAACCGCCAGATCGGCTGCCGCTTGAAGTTCTTGGTTTGCTACTAGTAAAAGATCGGCCATTAGATGAGCCGGTCCGACGTTGTCGGGTATTTGTTGTATCCATTATGTATTGTTATTTTGAGACCAGGGGTCTCACAGTTGTGTAGGTAATAATTTCAGAAACCAGTCGAATGCAGTATGCGCGACCGAACGCCCCTTAAAAAGGAGCTGTACACTTTTAGTACTTCTTAATGCTTAGCATCCAGAAAGTACCAAAAGGTCTTACGAAGGCTACGAGCACTCGCCTTTTAATCCCACACGAGTTAAAAAAGCTTCCCTAAAAAGTAGCACGTTTTCTATAAGGTGTCAATCAACTCGCCATGCGGTAAGATTCGAACTAAAATATAACCTAGGCATAAGAATTATTGTGTTGAAAAAAACCAAAAACTCTGTACAATATCCTCACGTTCATGATTTTTCGTGAACAAAATTAATACATTCCGGCGTAAGCAAAAGCTTTCTGTGTTCGCTCGGAGAACTAATACAAACAATACTTGATTTGTATTATCCTCCTCGCTCCACAGTAGCTCTGCGGATTAAAAGTGAACAGTTTCACTTTTAATCTGGTAACTTAGCGAAGCGGAGTGATTGGCCAATGTTTGATCACAAACAAGGCCAAAAGTGGAAGAGTCTACTCTACTGCGATTTATGTTTAGATATCTAGCATTAATTAGCGAATAGAGTATTGAATAACAATCGAATATATTCCGGCGTAGCTCAGCGGTAGAGCAGTTGACTGTGAACACAAACTCATTTGAGTTCCAAAACGCAGCTTCTTATTGAGAAATAAGTCGAAAACAAGGTGAATTGTCTGGAAGCCCTAGCACTAGTTGCGGGTAATCAGCAGCCAAGCTTTATACATTTGTATATTGAAGGTTCAGAGACTATCCCCTACGGGAGTAGCCCCGAATTTCGGGTCGAAGCGCCTTGCATCCTATCTACATTAGAAGGACGATGATATAGTCCACGCACACAGTAATGTGTGAACACGTGTAATCAATTGGTCGTAGGTTCGAATCCTACCGCCGGAGCAAGACAGGGTGAGAGGACACGAAAGTGTCCTTTTGCCTTTCTACAGAGCCATATTTTTGAGTTCGAGAATTGATTTTTTGAGCTTTTTCACTCTTAGCAGATCCGCTAACGAATGAATGTACTTCACCCTTAATTATAGGGTTATTTTCCACATTTTCTTTCAGTTCGAGACTTTTGTTAACTTTCGGCATCCACTCAGCTAAAAACTCAAAAGCAGGAGTATATTTGATATCAGTCTCTCCCTTAAACACACTCACATTTGCCAGTGAGTACGACAAGAATAATCGTTTCTGTTCTCTGGTTGCATTCTTGCTTCGATATATCTTCTCAGCATTCGTAGCAAGTTCGTGAATAGCAAATCCTGCCTTATAATACGCATTACTGTTAGTCTCTAGCTCATTAAGAGCTTGCTGAATGTCCTCCCGTTGTCTCGTGAAGCCAGCAATCTTTTCATCGTACAGATCGGGACTAATCCTACCGTCTAGACGATCATCGTACATTGTATCCATTCTCTGCTTTATTCTAGTCAACTGGTTCTCCAAGCTAGTTTTCTGTGCCTCATAGCAGGCAATTTCTTCGTTATGGCTCTCTTTTAGAGCTTTCTCCAGTACTTGGAGTACTTCTTCACCCTTAGGGGCTACAGAGACGATTTTAGAGACTAATATGTCCTCTAATTTGTCCTGCCAAATGTACTTTTTCACTTCATCTAACTGTGCCTTGCAGTTCTTGCAACCACCATAGATCTTGCCTTTCTGTATCTCAAAATTAACGGTGTTCTTGCACTTACCGCACTTTATCTTTCCTTGTAGGACTTTGAGATGTTTTGTCTGATATGGACTAGAGACGTTTCGTGAGATCTTCTCCTGTACCTGATCAAAAACTTTCTTAGTGATAAGAGGTTTGTGCTTACCTTTGTATATCTGTCCTTTCCAAACGAACGATCCGTAATAAAAAGGATCTTTAAGTAATTCGTGAATTCTACTTTTAACAATCTTGTTACCGTTAGAGTTTCTTAATCCTAGTTCGTGCATCTTATCAGCAAGTGCTTTCGTAGAATAATTGCCTGTTGCATAAAACTTGAACAGTTTGATCACTAAAGGAGCAACGTCTTCATTGATGATGTGGATCTTATGTCCTTTCTCCCCGATAGTTTTGTATCCAACAGGTGGTTTTGTAGGAAGCCAACCATCTGCAATTTTTCCTTTTTGACCTTTCTTAACGTTCTCAGATAGAAGTCTTATGTAGTATTCGGCAGTAGCCACTTTAACTCTCCACATAAACCATTCGTGAGACTTTGAGTCTCTATGCAAAACACAGCCCTCTTTAACAAGGTGAATTTTTCTGTGTTCATTTCCAATAACCCAATTATCAATCTCTGGTACGTCCTTGAAGTTTCTAGTCAGTCGGTCGGTAGTCTCAACAACTATGTTGTTTATGTTATTTTCTTCAAGATACTTCATCATCTTACTGAAGATCTTTCTTTGGGTAGTGCCTGAAGCAGACTCACTGATTGAGAATAATTCCGCAACCTCAAGTTTTCCTTCACAGTATTCTTTCAGAAATCGCTCCTGTTCTGGGAGCGAGTATCCTGTTTCCTCCTGCTCTCGAGAAGATACTCGAGCGTATATTACTGCTTTTTTATTTGTAGTTTCCATAATGTTTATTAATTTAATTATAACAATTAGCCCTCCTTACGCACAGTTTTAAACCAATCCCTATACTCAACTTCTCTCACTTCTTTCTTGGATTGATCTTTTACTTCATAGACCTTGAAACTTTCACCAAGCACAGCACAATGCCTACAAGTTTTACGAACAGATTTCAATACCTCATCTTTGCTTGTGCAAGTGGCAATTAATTTGTAATCGTCTTCAAATGAGTGTCTACGAAAGACTTGATATAATATCTTCATAATTTTGATTTTATTTTAATAATTTCCGACTTAACTTTTTAGCTCTACGCCAACCGTTTTTGCCAAAATATGCACGACAGATCTGATCAAGAAACTTTGATAAGGTAAGCTCTTCATCTTTTGCTTTCTCACTTATCAATGAGTGCCATTCTTTACGAATGCGTATCTGCACCGTTCTTCTCGGCTCTCTAAACCTTTGTCTAGAGTTTCGCAAATCTTGAGATGCTTGCTTTCGAGCGTCTCTGTCGACATATTTGTGCCAAGCGACTTTTTTATCCCTCATCTTATTTTTTTGGGTTAGTTTGTAATGGTATGTATTAGATACGGATCGAGTTCGTTTCAACCTTTTTATATCCCTCACGGGAAACGAACCGATAGTTCTTATTTGATGCTCAAATGAGGTCGTCCGTTGACAAGTCGGCAGTCAGAGCGGACGCTGACATTTGAACACCAAGATAAGCATTCAGTCAGTTTTTTATGGAGGACTTACTGATTACCTCCTGTATCCAATTTGTCTTGATGATTGATCTGAGCCAGTACGTCGAAATAGCCGACTAAGTCGACTAACATTTCACGAGCTTCTTCAACGCTGAGATTATGGCAATACTCTTTTTGCATTGCGTCTCGAAACTCTTTTACTGTTTCTTCACTAATCATCACTATGATTAGAACTTTTTTGTTGTACTTAAAAAATTCTGAAATTGAGAAAATAGATATATAAAAAAACCCTTATTTTAAGGGCTAAATAAGTTATCCAGTTTTTAAGTAAAATTAAGTAGACTTTCTCTGTTTACCCTGTCTCTGAACCAACATTTTACTGGTTGCAATCTGACACTTAAAATTAGGCACAAAACTGTTGTTTTTAATTTTTATTAGCGTCTGTCTCGGGTACTCTGTATTTGAAACAATAAGATTTTTATCATTCGAATTGAGATAGTCGTACAGATCTCTATTTTCATCATTAACCTCAAGCCATCCGTTCTCAAGAAGATCAAAAAATCTTCGCCATGTTTTAGTAGTTTTACTTACCTCAAGTGGTCTTAGATAATCACCGTTAATAACAATTGAGTAGTCATTATCTGATACTTTTGAAGTGAAGCACTCAATCAAAGTTATACGTTTATCTTTAGGTATTTCTTGTCCTGTGGCTATGAGTTCAAGCTGTTCTTCAACTGCTTCAATAAGCAGTGGTACTTTAGGAAAAGTGTACTTACCAGCGTCTTTTGGTTGTAGTTTTTTGTAGACATTAAATTTTTTGTCTAGGATATTAACCAATCTATCGTACTCTTTTTGATTAAACATAGTAAAAGTCGTATATCTCTCCCTATACTTGTCTCTTTTCTGTTTAGGATACTTATCATATGTATCAAGATCCCCCAAAATTATGTATGGATCTGCATAAAGAATGGCTAACAGATTTTCTAAATCGTCTTCAGACAACTTTTTCAAAAGAGGAAAAAACTTGTTTCTCAAATCTTTTTTATTGGCTTCATTATTTTCCATTTATCTCTTGAATTAAATTGATCTCGTCAGCAGTCAGATCATAAACGTCAAAAATAATTTGATCGATCTGATCTAAGTATTGAGACACGTCTTCTTCTCTAGAGTCCTTTTTAATTGAAATAATCTTTTTTACCAATATATTGATTTCATTTTGAACTTTTAAATCGGGAATTCTTAAAGGTAATGACTCTAGTGTTTCAATATCAATTTGTGCCATAGCTCTGCCCACCTCCAAGGTTGTAGTCTGGTAGTAGTAGTTCATTAACTTAGAGTTGAGTATTGCAAGCACACATTCTAATGACACTGATTTATCACCTTGCTCTTTATTTGGAGCTAAAGAGTGAACATTATTGAGATGATAATAATGTTCATCGTAATCAATTGATGCTACGAGACTGTCTCCTGTTTGACGGACTAATATTTTAGGATTATGGATAACATCATAATCCCAACCGCCACTATTTAATAATGATGGATCGATATTAATATAATCACCATTGTAAGTAATTGCGTATCTCTTTATCTGACCACCAGAAATAATGCTTTCTTGATAAGTCTCTGTTTTTTGTTCTTTGGCAATAATATTTTTTTGACCAATTTTTGATCTAACTCCCGTTCTGCCCGTAAAAAGACTTCCTATTTCTACTGATTTTTCTTCAATTTTTTCGATAAGATTTTTAGTCCTCTCATTAAAGAAAAGTCGGAAGCGGTTGTGTTTAGTGGTGTTAAAATAGCTTTGCTCATAAGAAAAATTAGTCATAGTATTTTTAATGAGCTCCTCTGCTTTCTTGGGAAGTAGAGCAAATAGTTTATGACCTTTGCTAACCGTTGTCTTTTTTCTGAAAATGTAAACTACGGAATATCCAACTGTTGCATCAAAGACACCATATGAAAAAAGTAAAATCTTCAGTATTTCATTTTTGGATAAAATAAACTTTCTTATCTTCGAAAAATAGCGACCCAATAGAAAACTATCAGGTACGATAAAGGTTTGTATTCCAAAGTCATTACAGGTTAATTGTATTGCTCTATCCATAAACAAAGCGTATAAACTGATTTTATATTCGGCAGAATTCGGAAAGTTCTTCCTAATCGACTTCTTATCTTCAGATGTCATTTTTTGTCCTCCTCTTAATCCATAACTAACATAGGGGGGATTACCGATTACAACATTAAAATCTTTTACTCCAAACATAAACTCAGGATCAAAAAATTCTGCCTGAGCTTCATTATCAAACGGGCGATAAGTTTTAAGTTGTTTTGATTTTAGCGACTCACCAAACAAGCTCTCTCCCTTGTTAACAAGCTCTTCATAATCTTTCCTAAGTTTTTTCTTTTTGTTTAAACTTTCAGTTTTGAAATATGCATCTCTAATATCTTGAAGTTTATTTTCAAGCTCAGGATCATCACCGAAAGCGTTGTTTCCATTCTTATCAAGATCAATAAGCGAGTTTGCACAGATAAACTTAAACTCTAGGTTTGGGAGTGGTTTAATCTTTTTAGAGTCAGACTCCTCATCAACAATAATTGATAGCCAAGCTCGGAGACGAGCTATTTCAACCGCCATTGGTTCAATATCTACTCCATAGATGTTCCTTTCAATGATGCCTAGTTTCGTCTTATAAGAGTCAAAACGGGCTTCTAGGCGTTCATATACACGCACTAGAAGTTGTAGCATACCTATAGGAAATGCCCCTGATCCACAAGCAGGGTCAAGTACTTTAAGCTCATCAAGGGCTTTAATAATGTCTTCTTTATATGGCTTCCAGTCTCTACGCCAATTATGGTCTTGATCCTGAAAATCTTTATCAGGAGCATCTATAAGCTGATAGAGTCTTTGGTCTCGATTTTCATCTTCCTCGATCTTTGTCTTTAAGTATTCCTTTAAAGACTCCTTGCACATATAGTCGACAATTTCTCGTGGGGTATAAAATGCACCTTTTGCTTTTCGAGCTTGTTCTCCAGTTTCTTCTGTCATTTCAGCGAGTAGGTTTTCAAAGATCCGTCCAAGCATTTCAGGATCGATAGCTACTTGTTGGAATTGGCTTGTGCTTTCGTCTGTAGTGAAATTATATCCAGAAAGAAATTCAAAAAGATCGTCGAAGTAGTTTTTAGGAAATGTTAGTTTTGAACTTTGATATAGATCATTCTCTCGTGCCTCAAACAAACCTCCGTTTAAGAATGGAGTAACATCATCTTTAAACTCACGATCTTCAGTATGTGTATTTAGAACACTGAAGAAAAGTCTTTCTAATTTTTCTCTGTAATACTTGTTATCGTCATCAAAAGACTCTGAGTCAAAGTACTTTAAATCTGGATTAATTATTCCTTTTTTATCCAAAAACCAACAGAAAATTACTCGTCCGAGAAGTCTGTTTGCAAACAAAGAAGCGTGCTTTTCATCAAATACTTTTGCTTTAACAAGGTGTTGTCGTAGAAGCGTAAACCTCTCACTAATACCTGCGTAAAACTTCTTGTTAAGAGGTTGAATATCAAAACTTTCCCAAAGAATGTTGTGAAGCTCTGTTTTATTATCAAAGTTTTTGATTTCATTCCATTTGTAAAGTATTTCTTGAAAAGTGGCAGTGAGTTGCCCTTTGAGTTCAAGAGTTCTAATTACCCAGTTATTACTAAGTACAATGATTATTTTGTCGACACTTTTTGGGACAATAAAATCTATTCCAACATTAAAACTCTTATTAAAAGGTTCATCTTCAAAATTTGGAGTAAGAGCTTGAGACCAAGCTATTGTTCTCTTAGACGGCTTGTTTAATCCAAAGAGTTTAATATCTAGATTGAGATTATTCTCAGGGTGTACTTTGTAGGTAGCTTTCCTGTCGGTCATTACAGAGTCCTCGAAGAACCAAGATGCATTGGCTCTAATCTTGCCGTCGCTATCAGTAAAGAGTTGAAACAATGACTGATCATCAACTGAAATAGAGTCATCAAGTAACTTAACTATTGAAGTAATAACTCTCTGGGCTTGGGGTAGGGTTTTATTATTCTCAAGTTCATTGAGTTCTTTCTGAATATCTTTGATTTGTTCTGGTACTTTATTACTCATTTTTATTTACATAAAACAACACACTCTCAACCTTCTTAGGAGTTAAAGCTTCTTCATCAGGAGTATTTTTATCAATCTCTTTCGCAACCTTAACCAGATCCCTAAGATCATCTTGATACATATCTCCTTTATTCTTTTGACGCATTATAGTGCGTTTAAGTTTATCGATCTCACGTTTATAGAAGATATTTCTTGTCTTGAATACATCACGAACAAGGTCTATCTCTGCCTGTTCATATCCATTTTCGTAGAGTAATCGTAAAATAGTATTTTCCTGACCGATCAATGACCCTGTTTCTTCTTGTCCGAAGTATTGAATAACCTTAGACTCTAATTGATTTTTCACTGCTACCTTATCGACAGTAATTTGATCTTTGGATCTCTTATTATCTTCAGGATTTGTTCTTAGCCACTCAAGAGCTTGGAGTTGTGATACTGCCTGTATTTGAGTACCTTTACGATCTAGTTTTGCAAATTGATAACCTATCGGCTCTTCCTCAGCTTCTGCATACAGTCGAGCCAAACCAAATGCTTCTGGTCTTTCTTGACCTCTCACTTCTTGATTAGGAGTTAACGCCCACTTACTGTCTGAAATACTGTATATGGAGTCTTTGTATTCCTTAGGGTAGTCCTCATTAGAATTAAACTTTTTAAGATCAATTACAAATTCATCTTCTGAAAGTAGGAAGTCAGAAGCTTTTTCAGCATCTTTCAATGCTTTTAATCTTGTCTCTACGTCTGAACTATAAATGTCAGTAACGGAGTCAGTGTATTCAATAGGATTTTCTGGCTCATCGAGAACGGGGGTGTCTGTTCCTACAGTGTTCCTAATAAGATTAATTTTTCCCTCGAGCCGTTTAACAAGTTCAAGATAAGTATCGAGCTTTTGCTCTGGCTTCATATTGTAAATATATACTTCCTCAAATTCAGACCCGAGACGGTTAACACGACCATTTCTCTGAATCATACGAACAGGGTTCCAGTGAAGATCGTAATTGATCAAAATACCTGCATCTTGTAGGTTTTGACCCTCAGACAAAACATCTGTAGAGAATAGATACTGCAATTCAGTTTCTCCCTCTTTCAGTTCATATTTCTTAGACTTCGGAGAAAATCGAGATGCCATATTCTCGGAGTCTCCTTTATTCTTTGAAGATACAAAACCAGTATTTTCTTCGTTTAGAAAATCACAAAATTGACCGATATTTTCTTCAAGATATTTAATCGTATCTGCGAAGTAAGAAAAGACCAGAACCTTTTGATCAGGGTTTCTTTTTCTTAAAGCATTGAGCTGATCAGCGAAGCATTTTATTTTTGAGTCGTCCTTATTCAGAACATTAAGTTGAGCTCTAATAAGAGATACTAGTTCTTTTTCTCTTTGTATATCTTTTTTCAGAGACTCTAATTCATAGTTTTTATCACTAACTTCATCAAGAGTATGTTCTTCGAGAGCTTTGTCATCTACGTCTACATCTTCATCACCTAAACTAGCTTCGAGAGCTTCTAAATCGTCCATTGATACAATTTTTCCTTCCTCAATTCCTTTCTCAAATAGATCAAGCTTTCTTTCGTATGTCTCCAACGAAGAAGCTAGAGCACTTACTGAAGACTCCATACGCTTCAGAAATACTGTCCTTAAAATACCGAAGATACCTAACTGTAGTAGGAGTTTCTTACTTTTATCTGAGCTGATCTTTAGTTCCTTAATTTCATCTCTAGTTTTTCCATAGTAATCAGATTTATACATCATCCACCGATATGGAATAAAGCCGAGCATTAAAATAAGTTGAAATACAAAATACATTGGATTTTCTTCTCCCAACTTTTCTTTGTCAGTCTTTTTAGATACGTTAGATATTTGATCTAGAGGGTGTTTTAGATCCTTACATTTTTCAACCACTTGCTCTGGATCAAGTTCATATATTTCATCAAGAGGGATCGAGTCTGAAGTTATAGATGTAATATCTTTAACTAACTTATTATCAAGAACATACTCAAGCACCTCAGGTACTACAACTGGAAAGACTTTCTTCTCACCGTTAATTGTTAGGTATCCATACTCTTGCTCAATTCCTTGTCGAGTCCGTCTCACAACAAAAGTCCTAATGATTGGAGTCATTACTTGCTTAATGTAGTTGTAGTCTATGCTTCCGTCTCGCTTAAGATCCTGATTGATCTTTTTTCTTAAGTTTTCAACAATTTGATAGAAATTTCTTTGCTCCGTTTGATTGTTCTCATCTGCGATAGTGAGTCTTAATCCATCAGCATCTCCACCCGTACCAAGCAGGATTTGATTGGTAAGGTCGCTCAATTGGTTGTTAATAGGGGTAGCGGTAAGCAATAGAACGTGTGCTTTTGAGTTCTCCCGTATCCAATCAAGAACTTGTTTAAAGCGTTTTCCATTTGTTTGTCTTAGATTATGAGACTCATCAATTACAAACAACGAAACACTGGCAATTGAGTCGAGTTCTTGCTTTCTCTCAATTTCATTAGGATTTTGGAGAGTGATAGGTCGATGTCCATATATGCCCTCGGTTGCCATTTCCTTTTCCCATTGCTGAACAAGAGATTTCGGACAGATAATCTCGACTCTTTTTTTACCCTCATCATCTTCAAGATACTGTTTTATGACATTAATAGCGGTCAGAGTCTTACCGAGACCAACTGAGTCGGAGAGCATAGCGACCTTGTATTTTCTGAGTCTACGAAGAAGTGCTTGAGTATTTTTGTGTTGAAAATCAAAAAGGGTTCGACCGTTTTCACTTTCATTAACAACTAACTCATCATCAATTATTTCTTCCTTATACAACTCATAGAGTGTCTTGATATACGTTTCGTAAGGAGAATAGAGTTCATCTCCAACAGGTGATGTTCCGATCAGTGCAGTAAACTGTTCATTCCATATTTCTGTAGTCTCTTCATTCCAAAATGAGTCGAACCAGAACAGGTGTCCGACCTCTTGTTTTTCATTCTTAGGTTGAAAAACGACAACACGATGATCAGACTCGAGAGCATTTAACTCTGTGTTATCAGTAAGCCCATTCTCTGTGAAGTTTGAAGACCCAATAATACCAACAGCTGTATTTGAGTCATACGACCCAAAAATGTAGCACTTGGCGTGCAAAAAGGTCTTTCTGTATACTCGGACTTCAAGTACACCTTTCTCAATATATTTCTTAATTTCAGTAACAACTTCTTTGAGTTCAGACTCAGGAGAAATCATTGAAAGATCATATTTAAAATCCTGATCAGGATAATCTGGCTCAGGTTGCACAAGGTTGTGTCGAGGAATTAATGGTTCTCGACCGATCAATATCCTTATTTTTTTATACTTCTTTAGATATGGAAGTGTGAGCTTCATCGCCTGAAGATCCCAGTATCCTGTAGCTATAGAAAGCTCGTCATAGTTTTCAGCTACTTCTGCGAAAACATCAAACAACCTTCTTCTTTTATTATCTATTATCTTTGGTAGTTCCATTTTTTCTTTTTACACTTTTATTCAAAAAAGACTCAAACTCCTTAGCTTCAATACGAAACTCTCTCCCAGTTTTATACGCCTTTAATTTGCCACTATCTATATAGCGGTAAATCGTCATAATGTTCACTCTCAGCTTGTCGGCAAGCTCTTGAGCGGTATAAAACTCGACCTTTTTTTGAGTCATTACTCTATATGATACTTGACAATGCTTTACAAGGCAAATTTTTTCGTGGATAATGGGAATGTGTTTAAAATTGTCGACAAAATCAGAAGAATTGCCCTCTTTGATTTAAGTGGGGCTTGTCTATTCCTCAAAAAGAAGTGGCTTAGTTTTGTGAATTCTCATAAAAGTCAGCAACTATATTCTCTAGTTAAATTAGAAAGGAAGCATCTATGCAAATCAAGATCATTTCTACTGCCTACCAAAATTAATTTGTATACCCCGTCAGTTTATTCCTTTATCTTGATCCTAATTATCTTTTTAATTTTATTTGTTATATCTCACTGGATACAAGATCTTCTCGCTCTAATTATTAATCGACTGGATATCAATACACCTTTATCGTTACCTCAGATCGTACAGGAAGCAAATCATTATCAAAATCTTATTGCTATTTTAGCTGGTATAGGCGGTATTGTATTCGCCTTAACAATTTTCATAGCTGAAAGTTTTAGAGATAACTCAACTGATAGAGGTAGAGTTCTCTTGAGAGAAAGTTATATATGGCCTCTCACCGTCTCAGTAATACTTTCATTTTTATTACTTTTATGGGGCGACATAAACTTCACCATTATTTTTCCTGTCATATTTGTTGCACTATTTGCAATATATTCGCTAGGGAAAATAATATCAACGCTTTTAAGTAAGCATAGGTTAGTAAAAAAGAGGGGTCTTTTATTGAAAGAGCTAATGCAAAAAAGTATAGATTTTGCTATTGATGAAAGGATTGCGGATAACATCTTACTTTCAAAACTAGACGGTAAGGAAATTAATTTACAATTTTATCCTTTTTCTTTAGATAACAAGTCTAATTTTGTATGTTTTCAAGCTGATAAACTTGGAGTTATAAAAAACATAAACTTAAAGAAACTCAATGAATTCGCTAAGAAATTGGAAGAAGTTGCAAATAAAAATGGCTTCTCATTTGACGCCAAGAAAGAGAAAACGACTGACGATTTTTCAAGTAATCCTGAAATAACTGAGGAAACTAAGCAAAAAAACCTTACACCCAATAACAAGCGTTACATTACTCGGAAATTTAATGATCTTATTGATGAAAAACACAGTAATTTGATCTGTTTCGATAAAAGTCTTGTGGGAGATGATAAGGAGGTTTTAAAAGACCTAGAGCTGATATTTAAACAAATATTTACCATTAAAGAAGTCAGTTCTTTTACCGAAGAAGTAAGGTATGAGCTTTCAAACATTAAGGATCAATTCACTCAAGCAATAAAAGAGACTAGGACTGGAGAGGTAGATGAATTGTCTAAAACATACATAACTCTTGCTGAGGGCTTTTTAGAGCAGGTATTGCAATGCGGAGGAGGATACAATTATGAACAAGCAAGAAAAGAAAGAACGTCTATGTTCTCTGGGTGGCAAGAAGTCCGATGGCTTTCTTCAGATCTTATCGACTTATTAGAGCAAGCGGTGAAAACAGGTAATACTGACATCATAGGTTCAGTAGCATATACACCCATAGCTATAGCTAGACGTTCAATAGAAAGCCACGATCATTATCTTTTTCAGGAGTTTCTTCGTATTTCAGAACTAATTTATTTATATTCAGATCGAACTGATGATAAGCACGCAAAAGAATTCTTAGTTGATAGGAGCTGGCGTTATATTAAAGAGCTTAGCGACTTTTATGTAGAGTCATCTTTACGGAAAGATGATCTCACGATTGAAGAAATAAAATCTTACAAAGATTTTTCCATACACTTCTTATTTATATTTCAGAACTTAATGCAATTAGCTTTTAAAAATAAAGATTTTGAAGCATTCCAGAAATTTAAAAACGGTGCTCTTAAGCTTTTTGAACACTCACATTTGGATAGGCATTACGACGACTCACAGATGCTTGAATATGAACTTAAACAAGAAAACATTGAAGCTGACAAAAAGAAGTCTCTTGAGAAAAGATTGGCTATTACCCGTGAAAGAAATAGCGTGTGGAAAGAAATAAGTACCAGAAGACAACAGATGTTATTTGGTATGACGAGCTTTATTTTTGATGCCCTATGTAAGAAGAAAGAAGATGAGACTTTAAAAAAGTTTTTCAATGATTTACACAATTCTCTGCCAAATAAAATTGAAGATTTAACTGAAATTTTCCAACAATCTCATTCATTCGATACAGAAGATTTCTGGGGTTGGAGTTGGTGGGACACTAGACCAGACGAGGGGGTTCACACAATCCAAATCTTAGAAAAACTGGAAAAGTTTTATGCTGTAAAATCTCTGATGATCTTAAGTAGTAAAACAGATGATGATATAGCTAAAATCGAACTACCCACATCAAGAGATCTTGCCTTCTTAGCCGAAGGGACAAGAGATCTTATTAAGACCCTAGACGATATAAGCAAAAATCCAGATGACTGGAAATTTGTACTTAATAGCAAATCTACATCTAAAGTTGATGCCTTTAAATCACTTTTGAAAAATGCAAAAGAGAGACAAGAAAATGCAGAACTTGAAACGAAACGAGAAAAAGCCCCTTCTATAAACAAAATAGACAAGTTTAAAAACGATGTTATCTCTACTTTCCACGAGTACGAACATATACCTTCTCTATTTGGATATTTTGGACAATATAAAAATAAAGTTGATGAGAAATATAATCCGAAAGACAAGACAAGATTTGGTGTTAACACTGTAGATGATAAGGCGGCTTTTTTTGAGGATTGGCACGTCCATTATGGTAGTTGGGGTGAAAATTACGGCAGAAATGTAGCCACAGGAGTTGACTCGGAAATATTAGACAAGCTAACAGAAAAAGCAGAGAAGATTGAAAACGGTGAATTCGAACAGAAAATAAAGGATCTAGGGAATGTCGATGACATAGTAATTGTAGGAACAAACATACTAATGGTACGTTTCTTTGAAGACACAAATAAATTCTTGCCAAAGTGGTATAGGGATACTCCTCAGCTCGATGTAAAAGGATTTTACGGTTGGTTTAAAATTGACGAAAAACTGATCCCTGTCTTTGAAATACATCATCAAAGTGAGCAAAAGCATATCTTTGTCCTAAACAAAAAGAAATTGGGTTCATTCATACAGCAATCTCCGTTGAATACAGGTGAGAGTAAAGATCAAATTAAAGACATCTTCTATTTCAACATAAAGGCGTTTTCAGAAGATACCGACTTAATGGAGGAGTTTATTAAAAAACCACCGCAATGGTTAACGGAGGTAGGAGATCAGGAAAAACAGAAATTACATCTCGCAGAGAGAATTCTAATACAAATATACTTGAGATTTAACGTGGAGTGGTCTAGTGATTTTAAAGCGTATAAACTTGAAATCGAAAACAGATTTTAATGTAATGTAATTATACTTATGTAACATTGAAGCTCTATTTTTGATCGTTTTCACTCTCTAAAAACACAACTTTTCCGTCTACAATCTTAGCTTTACCTTCTCGAACAAGTCTCTCTGCGATTGATCTCAACACATCACTCAGTTCCGAAAGACTCCTAATTTACTCACAGTTTTAGAAGCTATATTTTACAACCTATTTGAAGGTACTCTAAAGGTAATTCAGAACTTATTTGATATAATCACTAAATGCTTAAACGTAAGAAGTACAAAATGCCTCCAGACGTAAAGAATGCTCTTGTTAGTAACGATCTTTTAAACGACTACAAAGCACGACCTGCTTACCAGCAAAATGATTATATTGGCTGGATTACTAGAGCAAAGCTACCAGCAACACGAACGAAGAGGTTAGAGCAAATGCTCAAAGAATTAAAAGTCGGTGGTGTTTATATGAAGATGAAGCACTCTGCCTCGACTAAAAACTAAAAGAAGAAAGCTTGTTAATTGCGATTTTAATATACTCTCTCTGACCTATAAGTTCTGAAAGCCACGCAATCGGGTCATCAGTAAAATGTTTCCTTTTTGACATATTAGTTAACGTTAAAAATCTCAAAGCAAGCAAATACCTCGTTCATCTTGTGGCGAATATCAATCTCATCGTCATAGACAATCAACATCTCTAAACTCTTGTGTCGACTAAACTTCCGCACATCTCGCACCTCTAAACTTTGCAGTAGCTTAGTAACGTAAAAATGCCTAAAGCCGTGTACTGTTTTCTTTATTCCGATCTCTTCAAATAGTTTCTGGAACTCTCTCTTAATCGTCATAGTACTGATCCTTTTGCTTTTTCTATTACCAAGACTTTTAAAAATTGCACCGCTACCGACTTTATTGGTCTTCAAATGTTTTCTCAGAGCTTCGGTTGTAGCAGGTGCAAGATATACAGGTTCTTTATCATCAGATCCCTTTGCACGAACAAAAGCCACTTTGTTAGCGAGATCAATATCACTCACATCGAGTCGTACAATCTCAATCTGTCTCAGTCCTTGAAATGCCAATAAACAAAACAACGCACATAATCGTGCGTGCTGTGGCGTATCGGGAAGCTCATTTATCCGCTCAACAATCTTTTTAATCTCTTTGTCCACGAGACCTTCACGTTTGTGTTTTTTGTTCTGGCTAAACAATCGTATGTTCTGAGTAATGTCGACAGACAGAAGCCCGATCCTATTTACTTCTTTCAGAAATACCTTAGCCGTTGCCAGATATTTGTTTTTAGTCGATACAGTATAGTCAGTTCTTTTTTCTAAATATCGTTTATATTCCAAGTAGCTATTTCTATGAAAACCATTCTCTTGAATGAAGTCCACGAACATACTAATACGAGACGAGTAATCCTTTCGTGTTGCTTCACTCACATCAAGAGACTCAAAGATAAGTTTAGCTTTTAAAAGAGGATCTTGTATTTCTATTAGTTCTTCATTCATAGCCGATATGTTTTACCTCAATACCACGTTCCTCAAATGAGGGAGTAAGCATTTCGTATCTATGACATTTCTTATAATCTTTTTCAGAACACATCACACAAACTCTCTTGCCTTGCTTAACCTGATCGACCAACTGATCAATGGTTTCTTCATAGTTTTCGTTCTCACCAAGTCCACCAAGATTATTGCCCTTGAACTGATACTCAATACCCTCAAGTGATAAGTTTTCTTCTAACTTCTTTCTATTGAAGTGAGGACAAAAACGGGATCGTGGAAATGTACGAATGTCGACAATAACGTCCACGTCATTATCTTTTAAGATTTTTAAGTACTCTGAAAACGCTCGATTGCTATGTCCAATCGTTCTAATGATATTCATATTTTTATCTATTTAACCCAGTATGGGTGTTTGGTAATATCTATATTATATCAAAAATACGGCTCTAAATATAGGTATTTTGCAGATTTGAATAAATTACAGCTATCTTTAATCGATGTCGTTTGTATCTTCTACAACAGTCTCACCGTCAAAAATAAACTCTTTTACTGTCCAGTTTCGCTGATCAGCTGGATCGCCTCCTAAATACATCAAGGTAATAGAATAATCACTCCTAATCATAGCCCCGAAACCGTTTTGTGAGTCAACGTATGAGGTAATTTTATAGATGTCTTCACTGATCTTTGTGCCAGAACCTAAAAAGGGAAAGTCGGCTGAGCTAGGTGATTTGAGTACTGATTTAACGAAGTTCTGTGCCTGCACATATGCCACTGTTGAATTGTCTTTATTTGTATTAGATGTCTGCGAGACAACATCATTGTTATTACCACCGAATGAAGAGGACAGGATGGCGATGAAAATAAATAAAAGAAATGAAAGTATTAATATACGTTCAGATTTAGAACCTTCAACTTGAATACCAAAAATTTTCTTTTTTGGGGATTGTGCATTTTCTACATTCTTTTGAGTTTGAATTCTTGTATTCGATCTTCTGTCTATAACGATGAGAGCTATTCCGATTATAAAAAACGATATACTGATGAAAGTAGAACTGAGTAAATATCCTGCAGGCAAAGCAAGTAAAATTAAGATAATGCCTATAAGTGATTTCCGTTTTTTCTTATTATCATTTTGAGTAGTCGTTTGAGTCCCTTGATCTGGTTGTAGATCTACAGGACAACCACACTTTGGACACTTATCAGCTCTATCTGATACCTCAGTGCCACATTCAGAGCATTTTATTAAAGCCATACTTTGATCTGTTAACTGTTAAATCAAAGTAGCAGATACAACAAAGCCCGCTACTAAGGAAAGTTCCTTACGGAGACTTCTACCACCGTTTCCAATGGCAACGATAGACACGCCCTTAATAACGGGTTCTCTTGTGTCTATCGTTTTTCAACCATACCTTTAGAAAACTAAAGGGTTAGGTCTTCTTATTCAGTTGTATCTTTATTTTACCAAAATACACCTTAAATGCATATTATTTTTCGAGTAAGTACTCAATATCTTCTTTTAACCTTTTATTCTCCTCACGAAGAGCATCTATCATATCCCTAAGTACCCAGTTAGAAGAAAATTCATCAGGACACTTTCTCTCTAAGAACCACATAGCAAGCTTGTGATTTCCTCTAAGCAGTTCTTCAGCTATTGCTTTTCTTGCATTAAAGATAACGATTGTCTTCAAACCCTCAAATCTCTCCCGAAATTCGGGGTATTTTTCTATAAAACGATAGTATGCAGATGTTGAAATCATCGCTAAACTACAAGCTTCTTCAACGGTGCAACCTATAGTTAGAGCATACTCTAATTTCGAGAGTACGGTTTCTGTATTTTTTCCATTAAAAAGAGGTCTCCCAACAGTACTTCTGACTTGTATATTAAAATTTTGTGGTTTGTATAAAAGTGCTTCCATATGAAAATTATGCCTCTACGAGACTTAGTAATTCATTAATATCTTCGATCGTTCCTTCAGGATCTGGAATAGCATCTCTCCAGTTAAATGTTCTGAATGCGTCCCTCCATTCGAGCATCAGTTTCCAAAACCCCGACGCGTCTAGCGTTGGGGTTTTGTGATACTGACACCGTTGCGGGGACTCGAAAAGGTTGCCAGATATTTTACGACCGGAGGGAGTGAAATATCGACAACCTGTACTGAAGCTGTAGGCTTCGAATCCTACCGCCGGAGCCAGACGAAAAAACTTTTACACATCAAAAAGTACCCTAATTACAAGGGTATTTTTTGATTGCAAAAGTTATAAGTTATTTATAGGTGTAGAGCAACAGAATTACTTATAATTCATATCTGGTCACTCGTTATGATAGTGATATACTGGAAGTATATGAATACATCGCTTCGGACACCATTTTTGCTTCTTGGTACAGTAGCTATACTAGTACTTTTATTACCTGTTTTAACTGCACTCGCTCAACAAACTGAATCAGAAGCAAACCTTGACGCTAGTGCTTCAGCTAGCTCTTCACTACAAACAAAGGTTGACGCTGGTAATGCTTTGAATTCTATTTCAGACGCCGTAGTAACTGATTCAACTGATACAAATGAATACGGAGATTCTTATAATGAAATGCCTCCTAGAGATATTGATAAACCATCCTTGATGCCGGGTGAAGATGGTTACATACCAAGCATTAGAGAAGGGGGACGAACAGTGGAAGCAGGGGATATCCCAGAGACACAGCAACAACAGAATGATGATAACGATGGTGATTTGGCTGATGTAGCAGCCACCGCCACTGGTGATTTAAAAAATGTGTATCCTCCTGGTAATAAAGGGACCGCCTATGGGGTGGGTATAATAGCAGGCGATGATGGTAACATATATGTGTTTCAAACTCCGCAAGACAACGGTGGTATGGCTCTAGAAATAGGCAATAAAATATTTTTTGAACTGGACAATGGACAAACAGCAACTGGTCTAACAGATGAGATTAAAGACGGCGATAGCGTAACTGCTCGCAAGCGCCCTGGCCGAGTAAAATATGGCGACATTACTTTGGAGCGCAACTTCGTTGAAGATCCCGCTTTCATTACATGGTTAGAAATGGAACTACAAGAAGGCAAAAAAGGTCTTAATGCAATGAATGTAAGAATATTAAGCCAGGATGAGAATGATGTTGATATACTCCGCGGTATCGAAAAATCAGATATTAGACGTGGGATAGATATTAAAAAACCAGCGAGAACCATCCGTTGGTCCGTGGAAGAGGGTGTGGCACTGGAGGCGATTTCAGATACTCCAAATGCAAATAATCCTGTAAATATATTAAAAGGGAAGCTTCCCTCTATTAATGGTGGAGGTGCCGGAAAAGCAACCTTTAAGAGCAAATTAAGTGAAACTGGACTATCAGAAGAAGCTGCCACAAAATTTCTTGCTAAGTTAGATCGTATCAAAATTGATGTTATTATTGATGAAGAAATCAATGGAGTAGATGGCTCAACGAGTCAATGGAGTTTACACAACATCTCAATCTCGGCCGATGATTTAAAAGACTGGACGGACACTGACAGAAAATCGTACCAAGCGCTTAAGAATGCCCTCAAACGTAACAGTCCTGAATACGCTAGTTTAGTGATCACGGAACACTTGCTTAATGATGATCGTATCGAATCAATTACCAGCGATGACACTTCACTCAAAATGAAGTATCGAGCAAGAATCAAACTGTTCGGTTTCATTCCTCTGGATAATACCGTAACGTCCACTCTTCAACTTCCGGGTGTTAATGATGTAGTATGGGATATGCGTGTAGTGGTCAATTGGCCCTGGTATGCCCGCTTCTTCAGTACAAAAGAATCAGCTGATACTATTAATGAAACGGTTTCGTCAGTAGCTAAAAAAGCTAAATTCAAAGCTGGGAAGGCACTCGCTGAAACTGTTAAGTGATTCTCTTTAAACAATCTTTATAGAGGTTGTTATGTTATAAATCCGTGAAGTCAGGGTTTAAACGCTCAAAATTACTCATTTTAAGCTACTTCTTGTATATCACCAGCTTTGATAAGCTCTTTAATAGAAACATAGGTTTCTCCACGTATTTTGCATATATTCCTTATCCGAAAGAATGGATATATAAGTGGGTGATGTTGCGGGAAGCCTTGTTGACGTTATTAGAACCAGACAAAAGACCTCTTATAAGGAGTTCTTTATTTAAAAATGATATACTGCCAAAACTATGAACAAGAAAGCTTTGATTTTAGGGGTTATTTTAGGGGCAATAGCCATGAGAATATTTTTAGTAGCTAGTGCTAGTGAGGAACATGACCATGAAGACCATGCCCATTCTGACGATGTGCATGTTCATGCTGATTTTATGATGGTACTTGATGATAAAAAAATTGATCTGACGCAAGACAAATATCAATCAAAAGTCGGCGACGTAAAACACGCGGACGCTCACCTACACGACAATCAGGGCAATATCCTTCATCGTCATGCTGAGGAGGTCACTTTGGCAGATTTAATTAATTCCATTGGTTTTACCTTAAACAATGACTGTATCAATACTGATGATGAAAAATTATGCACCGACGACAATAAAGCTCTCATTCTTTTTGTAAACGGTGAAGAGTTTTCTCCGATTGATTCATACATCATAAATGATGAGGATCAGACACTTCTTTATTATGGAATCAAAGACTCTCCAAAAATTGCTGACTACTTGAACTCTCTAACCGACGAAGCCTGTATTTATAGCGGCACCTGCCCAGAGCGAGGCACCCCTCCACCAGAAGCATGTGGCCTAACCTGCGAAGTCGACGCTAGTGAGCTTTACCCTGAATAGACGCTTTAGCCATCTCCCCCATTTCATCGGTTGGGACTAGAGCGACTGTGATTTGACTGTCTTTGAACGAAATTATGCCAGGGCGATTCATAAGTGATTCGTTGGCTTTTTCATCAATTTTAAAACCAAAAAATTCGAGACCCTTTAAAACCCTTTGTCTTAAATCAGGATTCCGTTCCATAGCTGTGGCCGATAAAACTAAAGCCTCAATTCCACCAAGGGCGGTGATAGCGGTGGCTATCTGGCTTTGTATATTAAAGATAAATATTTCCAGCGCTTCTATGGCCGCGGTATCGCCTTGCTGTTCTCTGGCTAAAACTGTTCGCAAGTCGGTAACACCCAATAGTCCAGCAAAACCGCCATTACTTTGGATATAACGATGTCCGCCCGAAAGTTTGGTTTCGGTTTTGTTAAGAACCTCTATCAAAGCACCTGGATCTATATCCCCTGCTCTAGATCCCATCATCACCCCACTGGCTGGTGTATACCCCATAGAGTTGTATAAACTCTGACCATCTTTAAGCGCAGTGATACTAACGCCACTACCGATATGAGCGACCACCACTTTACTTGGTACATTACCTAAAACTTCTGGTAGTTTAGAGACAATCGAACCGACCGATAGGCCATGATAACCATAACGACGCACCTCCAAACTTTCGGCATCACGCAAACTATATTTAGCATGCTTACTAGGAATAGTTGAATGGAAAGCACTATCAGAAGCCCCTACTAAAGTGGCTTTATTTAATAATTTTTTAACCGAAGTTATTTCTTCAAGGACCGATGGTATATGTAAGGGTAAAATTGATTCGACTCTTATGAGCTTACCAATAAACTTTTCATTAATTTCTCGATGAGTTTGAAAATAAGTACCGGGAGCAACAACCCTAACTACCACATGAGTAATATCTGCCAATGAAGTTACAACTTTTTCTTTCTTTGCAATATTTAAAACTTCCTGCAGGGCCTCGCGGTACATGTGCACACTAACATCATCACAGTGTTGTTCTTCTTTATTTATACTTACACTGCGACCAAAACCTTCACTAGTTTTTTCGAAGCGAACAACTAGTGTCTTCTGCCCGTTTCTATAAAAGGCGTATTTTTTTGAAGAAGAACCAGGATTAACAACCAGTGTTACCATACCCAATCTGTAATTTCTTTAGGATCATCACCGTTCTCAATAATGAAAGCTTTGTGATCTGACAGCTTGGTTTCGTATTTATTAATTAAGTCATCATGCTTAGCTTGGCTAATTATATTCTGCTTCAAAGCCTCTTCTATTCCTTTAATTACTAGATGATAACGGTCAGTACGATTACGGACCTGCATATCGAAAGCTGTGGTAGTTGAACCTTGTTCTTCGTAACCTCTGATATCAAAACGAGTGGCTTCGCATCCGTAATCAAACAAAACTTGCTTCATGGTTTGTGGATAGCCGTGGAAGTTAATGAGAACTGGTTTATCTGGAGTGAAGTAAAAATTCACATCATGGGCCAGAACACTGCAGCCAGAATGTCCCATTCCAAGAGCCGATAGTGAGCTGATGTTTACAAATCTTGTTCTAAACTCGGGAAGTTCTTTACGTAGAATTGAAACAGCCGCTAAAGTCTCCCGGGTTAAATAATCACCAACCGCTGAAAAGACCATATGTGGATCGTCTTGGCTGGCGAAGTCCCAAATCATCAAGCCCTCAGTAATATCTCGTTCGGCTTCTTCCAACGAACGCCAACATGGCATCGGGCGCTTACCGACTACAATCACATTCATTTCATTTTTGGAAGCCAAACAACGATTGATAACTGCTAGGCTGGAGTTAGCATCTGGTGGAAAGTACACGTTTACGAAACAACCTTGGCGCTGCAACATTTCGTCGATAAAACCCGGGTTTTGGTGAGAGAAGCCGTTGTGCTCTTGGCGCCAGCCGGAAGAAGTGAGGATATAGTTCAGCGACGGAACATCACCACGCCACTCTACTTCTCGTGCCTTTCCGAGAAACTTAGCGTATTGATCGGCCATGGAGCCAACGATTTGTACAAAAGCTTCGTAGGAAGCAAAAATCGCGTGTCGACCAGTTAATACATAACCCTGCATAAGCCCCTGAAGACTGTGCTCGGACAGCATTTCCATGACTCGGCCGTCCCAAGCCATATCTTTATCCCACTCTTGGTGGGGCCACACAAAGGCTCTTGCGGTTACTTCAAAAATAGCGTGAAGTTTGTTGGAGTAGGTTTCGTCAGGCGACATCAAGCGGAAGTTTTTGTTATCTAGATTTTGCTTCATGGTATCGCGAATATAGATACCGATAGTCTCCATACTGGAAAGATCTCCACACCCACCTTCGGCTCTGCAAGTTTTAGTGCAAGCGTATTCTTTTGGTTCTGGTAATGAAAGTGGTTTATACTGAGCCCCATGCGCGTACTTACTATCACCCATTCGGTGGTTAGCCTCTGGTATAATCGACTCGATATCATCGTCGAATTTTTCGCCATCAAACAACTCTTCAAATCTGTATGATCGCAACCATTCTTCAAGGGCTTTTAAGTGTTCGGGATTGGTTTTGGCCAGTTCGGCAATTACTTGATGAGAGTTGTGGTTGCCCTCTATCTTTTTGCCATCGAGTTCGGGAATACTATTCCACCCTTTTGGTGTGCGCAGAATAATCATCGGAAAACGAGGGTTTTCATGCAGCGTCATTTCACGAGCGCAGTGTTGAGTGAAGCGAATAGATTCAATCGCATTATCGAGCACTTGCATCATACGATCATGAATATATTCTTCGACATAAGCGTCTACTATGTGTGGTTCATAACCATAACCCCGAAACAAATCAGTTAATTCCTGATCGCTCATGCGACCAAAAAAAGTTGGTCCGGAAATCTTATAGCCATTGAGATGAAGAATCGGTAGAACTGCCCCGTTGGTGCCTGGGTCGATGAGCTTGTTGAGATGCCAAGCGGTGGCTGTTGGTCCAGTCTCGGCTTCCCCGTCACCCACCAAACAAGGCACTATGAGATTGGGGTTGTCTAGAATTGCACCATAAGCAGTAGAGAGAGAATAGCCGAGTTCACCACCTTCAAGAATTACACCGGGCGCGGTGGGGTTACTATGGCTCGGGAAACCATACGGCCAGCTGAACTGCTTCATCATATGCGCCATGCCTTCGGCATTTCGGGGAACCTCCGGATAATATTTTGAAAAAGTGCCCTCGAGGAAAAGATTAGCTTGAATAGCGGGAAAGCCATGCCCCGGACCAAGTACAAAGAGCGCCTCAAACTGATGGGCGATAATCGCTCGGTTCAGGTGAGCGTAAACGAAGTTGATGCCCGGGCAAGTGCCCCAATGGCCAAGAAGTCTGGCTTTGATGTGCTCAGGTTTAAGCGGCTCCTCTAATAAATAGTTGCCTTGGAGATAAATTTGGGCAGCCGATAAATAATCAGCCGCGCGTAAGAACTTGGAAATAACTTCACTCATTTGCCATGATTATACACCGAAAAAATCTCTTTAGCCTTAAAGATTAGACGAAAATGTTTATAAAATTAATAATTTTGGTTGGTGTTCGGCTCAACCAATTGCAGACTCTCACGACTCTTGGTTACTAAAACAAAAAGCGCCGCGATCAGAGTGAGAGCTACAAACAAAACAATGAACTTGTTCATGTTACTTTTTCTTGGCTTGTAGGTATTTCAGATAGCCGTTAACAACTACCAAGGCCACGATAATATCAGCCGCGTAAAGTATTCCGAAGGTAGTTGTATTAATAATCATCAAATCAAAGACATGAATGGTCACTAAAAATCCAAGACTGTACCAAGTGGCCGCTTGCAAGGCCGGACCAATTTTGCTTGGCATGATATGTTTGGCCATCAAAAAAGCGTTGCCATAAAGTACCACTATCAATAACCACATATATGTACCCGCCTCGCCAAAGAAATTAGAATTAAACCAGTAAATGAGAGCGGTAGTGAGCAGAATGCTGACCATGGCCACCCGCAATATAATGTAGGTTACGCCCATAATACGTCGTTCGCCTTCATCAACCTTTCCGTCAAAAATAGCTACTAAAAAATTTGAAATCGCTAAAGTAGAAGAACCCACCCCCAGAGCAATAGCACTGGCATGAAAAACAATCGCAAGACTAAATATTAATTCCATATGTAAATACTATAGCAAAAGCGGCGGCCCTTCGGCCCGCCGCTTTTGCACAGTCTAAATCAAGATTGTCGCATGGTTATGGCTGATTTCGAGCGTACCGGACCCAATTTTATGTTCCTCTTTGCTACCATCCGCTTTTTTGATAGTAAGTGTTCCAGTGCGAAGTGGTGAAATAAGGGCTTGGTGATGCGCTAAAATTTCCATCTCACCGTCTACTCCCGGTACATGCACGGAAATAACTTCCCCGTCAAAGACTGGTGCATCTACTTTGCTGATCGTGAGTTTTAATAATTTTTCCGCCATAATTTCGATTTACTTAATCATCTTTTGATAGATGTCTGAAATAGAGTGCGCCAGATACGAGGCAGAGCAAGCCGAGCGCCCGAGCCGTACTTAGGGTACGGTGAGCAGCTCGGCGCTGCTCTAACGAAGTAGATGGCGTGCTATTTTTCAGACTGGACCTCAGAAATGCCCCCTTTCATATAGAAAGCTTGTTCGTTTTTATCATCATGCTTACCGTCTAGAATCTCACCAAAGCCACGAATGGTATCCTCTAGCTTCACGTACTTACCTGGCGCACCAGTAAATACTTCTGCCACTGAGAATGGCTGACTCATGAAGCGCTGAATCTTACGCGCGCGGTAGACAGTAGTTTTATCATCTTCAGAAAGTTCTTCGATACCGAGGATAGCAATAATGTCTTGTAAGTCTTTGTACCGCTGTAGCACTAGCTTCACGCCTTGAGCTACTCGGTAGTGCTCTTCACCTACGATCATCGGATCAAGCGCGGTGGAGTTACTTTCAAGTGGATCAATCGCTGGATAGATACCTAGAGAAGCCAGCTGACGAGAAAGTACTACCGTTGAATCAAGGTGAGAGAAAGTAGTGGCTGGAGCGGGGTCGGTAAGGTCGTCGGCTGGTACGTACACCGCCTGCACTGACGTAATCGATCCTTTCTTGGTAGAAGTAATCCGCTCCTGCATCTTACCCATCTCTTCAGCCAAAGTTGGTTGGTAACCTACGGCCGATGACACGCGTCCAAGCAGTGAAGACACTTCCTGCCCCGCTTGGGTAAAGCGAAACACATTGTCCATAAAGAAGAGTACGTCTTTACCAGAACCCTCGTCACGCAGCGCTTCGGCCATAGTAAGGCCAGTCAAGCCTACTCGAGCCCGCGCCCCCGGCACTTCGTTCATCTGCCCGAACACAAGTGCCGTCTTATCGAGCACACCAGAGTCTTTCATTTCGTGGTACAAGTCATTTCCCTCGCGCACACGTTCACCCACTCCCGCAAACACTGAGTAGCCACCGTGATTGGTAGCCACGTTATTGATGAGCTCTTGAATGAGCACAGTCTTACCCACTCCGGCACCACCAAAAAGACCGACCTTACCGCCCTTGATGAAGGGAGCGAGTAAATCTACCGACTTAATACCAGTTTCAAACACTTCGGTTTTGGTCGATTGATCAACAAAAGCAGGTGCTTCTTGGTGAATACCCCGAGTTTTTCCCGTAAGTTCACCTTTTCCGTCCAAAGCCTTCCCGAGCACGTTGAAAAGTCGTCCGAGCGATTGCTCACCAACTGGTACTGAGATAGCTGCGCCAGTGTCAGTGACAGACATCCCCCGCGTAAGACCTTGCGTATCTTCCATAGCGATAGCACGCACGCGATTGAGACCAACGTGCTGCGCCACTTCAAGCGTGAGAGTCGTATCACCATTCTTAACAGTGAGTGCGTTGAGAAGCGCTGGCACTCCTTCTATAAAGTGTACGTCTACAATTGGACCGACAATTTGAGTAATGATTCCGGTTCTGGTGGCAGTTTTTGTTTCGGTTGTTGTGCTCATATTTTAGTAATTAATTATTAGTAAATTAGTTGTTAGTAATTTTTTAACTCGTACCACCGAGTCATCAATCTCCGGAAGAGACTGATGACTAGGTATTACATTACAACTGCAATATACAAACCAAACAATAGACTTGGTATGTTAATTAAAATAGTAATCATAAAAATCTTGTTTAAAAACTTGTGTGAACGCCACTGTCTAAAAATTTTTAATGCAAGTAAAGATATAACTGCTCCAGTTACTGGCAAATACAAAACGAAGTAACCCACACCAAAATATATCTCACCGGAGGTAAGCCAAGCGTACAAAAGTATATTTGGAACTGAAAGAATTATTAAAGTGGCTGTAGTTAACTTATACATATTGCAATCTCATTTTGTGAAGTAAAAGTTTGTGTCAGATACGCGGCGCACAAGTAAAACTTTTGTGGGTCGTACTTGGTGGTACGGTGAATAAAATTTTGCGCTGTACAACAAAATAGATGACATAAAATTTTACTTCATCGCTTCCACTCCAGCCGTAATCTCAGAGACCTCCGCGGTAATCGCCGCCTGGCGGGCTTTGTTGTACTTGATGGTTAAGGCTTTGATTACCTCCTTACTCTTATCAGTAGCATTTTTCATGGCCACCATGCGGGCGGAGTGTTCACTCGCTTTGCTCTCCAAAAGAGCATGATAAATGATAATCTGCACCAAACGTGGAATCAGTGACGAGAGGACTTCTTCAGCGGATGGTTCTATTGTGTACACAATCGAACTGTCGGTAGGTTCGACCTCCTCACTGCCCTTACCGGCCTTTGGGCGAATACCCCGCATGATGTAGTGGATTTCGGCTGGGTCAAGCGGCAGAACCGTTCGTCTGGTCGGTTCTTGCTCAAAGGTAGAGAGGAAGTTTTGATAGACAACATCGACTTCTTTATATTTGCCACTCTCAAATTCGCCCATGATGATTTTGGTAATTCCGTAGACGTCTTCGACGGTCACATCGTCAGACACGTTGGTGTATTCGCCAAGCACCGTCTTACCTTCCCGTTTGGCAAACTCCACCGCTTTCCTGCCTACACAAATAGTATCGACGTCTTTCTCGGTTGCGAAAGTTTCTTCCACTTTCTTTAGAACCGCACTGTTGACGCTACCGGCCAAACCTTTATCACTGGTTACAATGACCACCAATTTTTTACCTTCCGTTCGCTTGAGTGTCAGCGGATGATTAGTCGCTTCTTGGGAAGACGAAAGCTGGGACAGAATTCGCAGTGCCGCGTGCACATACGGTCGGCCGGCCTTGGCTCGCTCCTGACTTTTACGCATCTTGACCGCCGAGACAGACTCCATTGCCTTGGTCACTTGACCAGTCTTTTTGGTGGAGATTATTTTGTTTTTTACTTGCTTGAGAGCCATAGTAAATTAATTTATTCAGTTAGTGCGTACAATGACGGATGCGCTTCGCGGTAATCCATGATGGCTTGATTTAAGTTTTCAATAATTACATCTGTCAGTTCTCTTCCCTCTTCAATACCATCCAGAATATCATTTCGGTCGCGCTCCATAAACTCCAAGAATGAGGCTTCGATTTTCTTGGTATTTTCCACTGGTGCACCCTCGAACATACCATGATTCGCAGCATAAATAACGACCACTTGTTTGTGGAATGGCACCGGCGCGTTTTGGGGTTGTTTGAGAAGCTCCACGTACTTGCGGCCACTTTCTATACGCGCTTTGGTGTCTTCATCAAGGTCGGAAGCAAACTGCATAAAGGCTTCCAGTTCGCGGAACTGCGCGAGCTCCAGACGAATCTTCCCGGCTACTTTCTTCATGGCTTTAGTCTGCGCCGAACTACCTACCCGCGATACTGAGATACCGACATCGAGCGCTGGACGAATCCCTTTGTTGAACAAATCAGTGTCCAAGAAAATCTGTCCGTCGGTAATAGAAATCACGTTGGTGGGAATATAGGCCGACACGTCACCTTCCTGCGTTTCAATAATCGGCAGCGCTGTAATAGAACCACCTCCCAATTCCTTGCTGAGCTTGGCAGAACGCTCGAGCAAACGTGAATGTAGGTAGAAGATGTCTCCCGGGTAGGCTTCGCGTCCTGGTGGTCGACGTAGCAAGAGTGACATCTGACGGTAAGCGTTGGCGTGCTTGCTAAGATCGTCAAGAATAATCAACACATCTTTCCCCTGCTCCATAAAGTACTCACCGATGGCCATACCAGCAAACGGTGCCAAAAAAAGCATCGGTGACGCTTCCGATGCGGAAGTAGCTACAATCGTTGTGTACTCCATTGCTCCCGCTTCTTCGAGCTTGGCCATGATACTCACCGTCTTGGAACGCTTCTGACCAATAGCCACGTAAATGCAAATTGGACGTTTTTCTTTTGGTTCGTATTTTTGGTTGATGATGGTATCGACCGCGATTGTGGTCTTACCAGTCTGGCGGTCACCAATGATAAGTTCGCGCTGACCACGTCCGATCGGAATCATTGAATCAATCGCTTTGATACCGGTATGGATTGGTTCGTTCACCGAGGAACGATCCATTACTCCGTAAGCAACTCGTTCGATTGGCATGTCTTTTTTTGCTTCAATCGCTCCCTTCCCATCCAGAATTTCTCCGAGTGGAGAAACCACTCGTCCTACTATGTCCTCACTGACCGGAATCGAAAGCAGCTTTTCAGTCCGCATCACGCGCATACCTTCTTTTATCCGTGTACTTTCACCCAGCACCACCACTTTCACCACGTCTTCTTCGAGGTTGAGAACCAATCCAAAAAGTGCCTCTTTTTTGGAGATGACCTCTTCGAGCGACTGGCCATCGCTGTCATCAAAAACTACCATCTCCATCATTTGAGCGGAGAGCAGACCGTCGATTTCGGCGATACCATCGCCGACAGCGCGGACGACGCCGACTTCGGCAGCGACGGCTGAGGTATCCAGTCCCTCAATCTCCTTCTTAATCTTGTCTATTATTACAGTGCTCATAGTGAATAAAAATTAGGTGATAAATTTGTGGTGAATAATTATTGGGTTAGTGAACGATACAGGTTTACGAGTTTGGTTTTGTAGCTAGCATCATGGCGAGTGTTGTTGGCTTCGGCAATAAAACCACCGATGATGGTCTCGTCTACTTTTACCTTTGGTTCGCCGCTAGCTTCAAGGTCTTTGAGGGCGGCGGCGATAGCCGCCGCCTGCTTTTTGTATGACTCAGCACTAGCGACCGTCACAATCGACTCATCAATACTCTTAGACTCAATAACTCTTAGTACACCAGCCAAGACAGATGAGTTAAGTTCTTGATGACCCTTTTTCTCTAAAGTTTTTTTCAAACCACTAAGAACAAGGTCAAGATCCTTTCCTTCTTTAAGCATCTGCAATATGGCATTTATGTACTCTGTCTTCATATCTTTAAGAAGCTCTTTCTTTAAGCACTTTTTCAGCGGCGAGGACTGCCAGTTTAGTAATCTCAGCTTCGCTGTCTTTGTGGGCTTGGGCTTTAATATCTTCACCGCGTGCTTCAGCTTGGCGCAATACTGCGTTGGCTTTTTCCTCGGCCGATTCAATTATTTCAGCTGCTTTCTCTTCGGCGCTTACTTTGGCGCGCGCGCCCACTTCTGATGCTTCCTGGTGAGCGCTACTGACTATTGCTTTCTTCTCGTCTTCGGCACTGGCGCGCGCGCCGGCGGCCGCTTCAGCATCCGCTACGCCTTGGGCAATTTTTTCTTCTCGCTCCGCCAACACTCTCAAGAGTGGTTTATAGAGAAAATACGAAAGTAGCCCCACCAACACCATGAAGTTGATGATTTGAATGACAATAAGTTTGCCATCGATACCAAATTTGTGAATAATTTCTTCCATAATAGTTTACGCGAACTGCGTAGAAAATTAGATAGTGAAGGCAATAAGCAATGCGAAAATAGCTAGAGCTTCTACGAAGGCAATACCGATGAACATAGTCTGTGTGACTTTGCCGGCTGCTTCCGGGTTACGTCCAATTGCTTCTAGTGCCTTACTGACCAAAATACCGATACCGATACCTGGTCCAACCACTCCTATACCTACGGCTAGACCTTTAGCGATAGCTTTCATCGCATCAGCGTCGATGTTCGCTAGTTCGCGAGCAATTTCAATTTGTGCTGGATCCATAATAATTTTGATTAATTAATTTGTTAATAAGCGTTAAGAGTCGACATGCCAATGCAAACTCTATAGCGATTACTAACTCAATCCCGTTAGAAATCCTCCGGTTTTGATTTTTGTGTATATTTTGTTTTGTTTCATGAACTTGTTCATAATTTCTAACGGGACTAATGCGGCTCTTCAATGGCAATTTTGATAAAGAATAATGTCAGAACTGCAAAGATAAAAGCTTGAATAAAACCAACGAACAACTCATAAGCCATCAATGGCACCGGCACCAAGTACGGCGTAGCCAGTGTCATTACTACCAGCAATAAAGTCTTGCCTGCGAATATATTACCGAAGAGTCGGAATGAAAAAGAGATGAGTCTAGCAATCTCAGAAAACAACTCAATAATACCGATGAAGAAACCGAGAATATTGTTGAAAGTGGGTTTGAGGAGAAAACGTAGATTAATGAACTTACTTCCATATTTCCACAGACCTAAACCAGCAATACCAGCAAATTCAATTACAACAAAAGCCACGATAGCGAATGCTAAAGTGATATTGAGATCAGTTGCTCCGGGGTACAAAAGCGGAATAAAATGAGCTTCTTCACCATGTCCTTCAAAGAAACCAATTGACGTCACGCCCGGGAAAAGTCCTAACCAATTCATAAAAAGAATGAACAGAAAAATAGTCATCACGATTGGGAAATACTTCTTAGCTAGTGATTTACTCTCCAACACATCAGCCATATAGTCGTACACACCGCCAATTAACATCTCAAAAAGACTTTGTAATTTTGTGGGAATTAACTTAGGTCGCCGGCCAATAAAAAAAGCCAGCGTGACAAGCACAATCATAGTTAACCACGCTGTAAGGAGAGTTGCAGTAATCGGAGTATTCCCGATATACCCAACCACATAAGGAGCAAGATGTACCGAAATACCTCCTTCAGATTCAGCAGCCTGTGCAGTTTTTATAAAAGCATTCAACATAAAAAACACCATGTTTGGTCTGACCAAAATGTTGAATGCAGGAAAAATTAGGACAAAATGACATGCCTGTCATTCGGTTCCGGTTCAACCTGCATTCACATTTTTCAGGTCCGCCGCCGGTATAGTAACACATTATGGTGGTTAATAAAGTGGAAAAGACTGATTAAAAGCCAGCTGTTACCGCAAAGAATATCAACATTTGGAGCAAATACACACCAAGCATAATAGCCGCTAAAGATTTAAGTCCTGATACTTTCGCTTCAGGATAGGCAGCGTTTTTTAACACAATATGATGATAAACTACCAATCCTAAACTTAATAGTAAGCCAAGAAATAAAAGTCCGAAAACCAACATATTTAAGGTGTCCATTTCCTTTAGGGTACTAAAAGAAACCACTAAAGCCAAAACACTAGCAAGTGATGTGACAATGGCCTCAGAGCGAGTCCATAACATGTTTATTTGCCGCTGTAATATGCTCATCATGTAAGCATAGGAACCGCTAAGAGCAACCCCGGACGCTAAAATATAGATGCTAAATTCAAGCACACTCATACTGTTGGTTGCTTAAAGAAGTTTCTGATTTTATGAAGTATGAAAGCACCAGCTACGATCAGCGCAATATAAGTCACCATAATCTCAATAAAACCAAAGCGTACACCTTGAGTCAAAAACATGCCCATTAGAGCGGCCATCCACCAAGATACAAAAGACAAAGCACTGCCCCAGTACAACGATACTTTATGAGATTGTAGTAGCAAAGCATTTATCACAATGATGACCACCATAAACATCTTTGCCCAAAAAACAGGATTCTGAAGGCGAGTTTCATTACCGGTCATATAATACAAAATCACAAATCCTAAGCCTGTAAAAAAAGACAGTACTAGCCCAACTCGTAAAACAGTAAAATTAAGCCCCAGCATACCTCGTTCATCTGGTGACATAGTGCCATCAGCTAAAGCCTTATTAAGGTGCACCTCAATCATCGTCACCCCACCAACACCTAGCACAGTCCCAATGAGATGGCCGATTATAAGTAGAGTATAAAGATCCATACTTTATTAATTTGCTACAGTTGCGGTGTAACCGAGCTTGGTTATTTCTTCAATAATTTTTTCAGTCACTTCTTCCCCTTCGACTTCAAAAGTACCTTTTTTACCATCAAGATCAACGAACGATGAGCTGACTCCGTCAAGCATTTCTGTCACCATTTGAATACCAGTTGCACAGCCGCCGCAATGCATCCCTTCAATGTTCATTTCTACTTTAGTCATATTTTGATTATTTAACTCGTATAATTTAATTATACACCTTACTTTACTGGAGATGGTTTTGCATCAGACAAACGCTCCATCGGCGGGGTGTAGAGCTTTAAGGTCATGGAATTTATCACCACTGACACCGAACTAAAGGCCATAGCAAAGCCGGCAATTTCTGGTCGTAGGGTAGCTTGAGAAAGGTTGAAGAAAACTTGACCAGCGGTTCCAAAACTCTGTTGAACCCATACCACCCAACCAGCAGCAATACCAAATGACGCTTGTGTAATAAGTAAGTGTCCGCCAGCCGCCACTGGAATCGCGGCCACGTTGTAGATGAAAGCCCAGAAAAGATTTTGCCAGATCTTTCTGATAGTTTTACGTGAAAGCTGAATAGCTGTCACCACGTCACGCAAGTCGTCTTTTACCAGAATAATTTCCCCTGTCTCAATTGCCACGTCGGTACCTGACCCAATAGCAATACCCACGTTAGCTTGAGCTAAAGCTGGTGAGTCATTAATACCATCTCCAACCATAGCCACATTTTGGCCTTCGCTTTGCAGCTTCTTCACAGTTGCGGCTTTGTCTTGTGGCAACACTTCAGCCATAACCCTAGTGATTCCTACCTGAGCAGCAATAACGTTAGCTGTCTTTAGATTATCACCAGTAATCATAATCACCTCCTTGCCCATATTCTTCATGGCTGTTATAGCCTCTTTAGCAAATGGCTTGAGTGCATCAGCCATACCAACAATCGCAACAATCTTTTCGTTTACAACCAAGAAGACGGTTGTCTTGGCTTCGCTTTGAAGTCTGTCCACATCTTTTTGATATTCCTTAATATCTAATTTCAGTTCCTTCATGAATTTAGGATTTCCGATAGCAACCTTATACACAGCGCCCTTCAAAGTCACATTGGCTTTAAGACCCATTCCTTGAACAGCTTCAAAATCTTTTGGATCAACAATTTTGCCAAACTCCTTACCGTGCTCAATCATGGCTCTAGCCAGTGGGTGTTCTGAACCCATCTCTGCGGAAGCGGCCAGTACTGCTGCCACTTCGGGAGTTAAAGTCTTGGAGTACATTATGAAGTCGGTAACAATTGGCTTGCCGATAGTTAGAGTACCAGTCTTATCAAGGGCAATAGCGGTAATTTTGTACGCTTTCTCAAGAGCTTCCCCACCCTTTAGAATAATTCCAAACTTAGCTGCTCGTCCGATTCCAACTACCAAGGCCGTCGGGGTAGCGAGACCCATAGCGCACGGGCAAGAAATAACCAGCACCGCAATCATACGCAACACACCCGCCCGCACCGGCAACTCAGCCACAAATACCCAACCTACAAAAGTCAGTACTGACAAAATAACCACCGCAGGCACAAAGTACTCACTCACTTTATCTACCAAGTCTTGCACTGGGGCCCGAGAAGCCTGAGCTTCTTCCACCATTTTAACGATCTGATTTAAGAGTGTGTCTTTACCTACTTTAGTAGCTTTAAATTTAAAACGTCCTTCTAGGTTAACAGTAGCACCAATAACTTCATCTCCTTTAATTCGTTTAACCGGGAAAGACTCTCCTGTAACCACCTTCTCATCTATATGTGTCTCACCTTCAACAATAACTCCGTCTACTGGGATCTTTGCCCCTGGCTTAACCACTACCACATCACCCTCAACAAGTTCACCGAGTGGAATAGTAACTTCCACTCCGTTTCTAATAACGTTCGCTTCTTTGGCTTCTAGTTTTAGGAGTTCTTTGATGGCGCTACTAGCTTTTCCTTTTGCTACCACCTCAACATAACGGCCGAGAAGAATGAAAGAAATAAGCGCAGCTGAACTCTCCCAAAACGGATGGTCAATATTGAAAAACAAGAAACCAATCATGCTGTAGAAATAGGCAGCGGTGGTACCAAGTACTACAAGTACATCCATGTTGGCTGCGCCAATTCTCATCGCAGACCAAGCATTTCTATAAAATGACCAGCCAATTACAAACTGGATTGGGGTTGATAAAGCCCAATAAAAATAATTTAAATCAATACCCCACAACTGGTGAATGTGCGGAAGGTTGAACATGTGCACACCCATGTAGTAAGCGATAATTGGCGAAGCAATAACGAATGATGCTACTACCCTTCTTTTGGCCAATAGTCGTTGGCGCTCTTCAGCTTTTTCATCCTCTTCCAAAGAACCAGTTTCTTCATCTGGTCTCACCACATCATAACCAAGCTTATTAACAAACTCATCAATTTGGACCAGTGATATTTTTGACTCATCAAATTCAATAGCTACTTTTTGCGCTCCATAACTCGTATTGGAATGAATAACCCCTTCTTGTTTGTGTAGGAGTTTGTCTATCAAAATAGAACAAGATGCGCAGTGCATTCCTTTTACCTTGAGTACGAGTTTAGTCATAAATAAAGAACAATTGAATATTAATGTGCATGTGAATCATCGTGCATATGGTCACCTTCTCCCATATCCATCATGTTATGAAAGACTTTAACTACAAACTTGCCGACGTGCTCAAAGTGACCCCTAAATTGTCCTGCATAAGGACCAGCTTCAACCTTTCCATCCTTTAAGCCAAAGCTAGCATTATCGCTAGCACTACAAGAAACCGAGCAATAGAATGGGAACTCGCCAGATTTGGAAGCCACAAACTCTACGTCTATAGAACCACTAGCTGGCAATCTTTGACTGATACCAAAAGCATCGATCGCAAAGCCGTGATCAAAGTTGTCTTCATTGATAACCTTAACCTTAATCCTGTCACCTTGCTCCACCGCAATAGACTCTGGCTCAAAGCGCCACTCTAATTTCTTTGAAACGACGGTAAACTCTTTAATGACGCCAGTCTCAATTGGAGCGTCCGCGCTACCGACAAACTCTTTATATAGAACACCTCCAACGACTATCAAGACCAGGACTATTCCAACTATGGCAAATTTGTTCATATTTTTTCTACGTTAATATATCTCCTCACACCAAACACTAAAGGTATTGTGAGTAAGATAGTTCCGATTAATAATATCCACCACTTCAGTTCTTTACTCCAACCATAATTATCAACCGAGAAAGTGGAGGACATTACATTTACATCAAGAGCTAACAAAACAGGCTTGTCTTTGCCTTCTGGGACAAACTCAACAAAAGCTCTATATGAACCTTTTTCTGTGAAGTAAACGGGCATGGTGTATTCATAAACACGACCAAGCTCGTCAGGATGTCCGTCATCTTTTCCGCCGTGAGCATAAGCTGTTGGAACAAGCTTGAGCCCGTGGTGCCCATCGCTGTTGTCGTGCGCCGGGGCTGGCGCTGAATCGTGATGCACATCGCTGTTGTCATGACTTTCACTACCATGTAACTCTTCCATATTGTCAAACTCTAAACTGCCAGGGTAGGTATAAACATGCTGCGTACCGTCACTTTTTACAAACGTTATACCGAGTGGATTAGGGTAATCTTCAGACAGAACTACTCCTCTTTTTTGTCCATCAAAAAGAGAGATGGTTATAAAATCTTTTTTACCCTCTTTAAAAGTTAGAGTTTCAGAGTAAACGGAGTAATCTGTTTCAAGTAATTCAGTGTTGAAGTTTAGATTAAAGCTACTTTTACGAACCTCGGTATCTGGTGCAGCACTATTCATCATAGCGTTACCATGCATATGATCACCAGAATCTTCAGCAGGGACTGTCGCTCGATACTCGTCACCAGTAGCGTAACCATTCTCATCTTCAACTCTAAACTGCATCATCATGCCAGCGTGTAGGTGCTCTGAGATATGACAGTGACTCATCCATTCACCAAGATTATTCATCTCCACAAGAATATCAACCACTTCGCCTGGGAAAACTAAGACAGTATCTTTCCATGCCAAATTATCATTAGGTACTCCATTCTCGCTTAGCACCACAAATCGTTGACCGTGCAAATGTATTGGATGCTGCATAACATGCTCTGCATCTGCATCGTTGGTGAGACGAACCTTAACCAAATCTCCCTCTTTAAAGGTCCAGTCAGATACTGGGATGTCCATACTCACTCTACCTGTCTCTTGATCTACTAATTTCCAAACCACATTGTGAGAGGTGTTAACTTTGTCAGATTGACCAGGATCATTCCATTGCACTTTATCCATTCTACCTAAAGGTTCCGCAAGATCTCCTATTGTACTACCATCGGTTAGTATGATTGAACCGTCAGGCATGCCATGAGTACCAGCCATTGCTGTGTCAGTAGTGGAACCATCATGGGCGTGACCTGTGTGAGCACTGTGGTCAACCATGCCCATCAACTGCACTGTCAGCAAAAGACTTTTATCAGGTTTAGTGTCATTGTAAGAACGAAAATCAGAAAATTCATCGATGACAGATTGATTTAAACTTAATATTTCAAACTCGTCAGCGTAAGAATTTTCTACAGCATCATCTGAAACAACGATTTCCATCAAGGCCACCTGTCCGTCTGGAGTAGTGTGTTTCAAGGTGTACGTACCAGCACTTTCAAAATAAACCTCAACAATCATTCGCTCGGCTGGAGAGATAAGGAAATCATTAGCAAACTCTTCTTGTTCGTACTGACCAATATCTGCTCCTACCAACTTCATTTGTGCCCCAGGTATAGACAAGTTATACGTTCGAGCATTAGACACGTTTGTCACAAAGAAACGAATTACTTCGCCAGCCTTGGCTTCGAGGGAATAACCTTCTTCACCATTGACTAGGTATTCATTTCCAAATCTGCCAAGCAAAGCAAAGTTGGTTGTCTCTTTGTAAAAGTCAGATATTTTTTCGTTTTCAATCAAAATATCATCAATCACGACTGGGACCTCTCTATTCACTGTAGAAGAATAACCGTTTTCTGGATCAATTATGTAATTACCATACAGACCCATTTCTTGACCATAGTCATCTCGGGTATGAGGGTGATACCAATACACTCCTGCATCTTCAAACTTAATGGTGTAAGTAAAAGAATCTCCAGGTTTTACTACGCCTTGAGTTACTCCAGGTACCCCGTCAAAATTATTATCAAGTCGCACTCCGTGTGAATGAATGGTCTGATCAATGTCTGTGTTGTTAGTGAAGTTGATGGTAACCTCGGCTCCTTGTGGCACTTTAATAAAGGGACCTGGCACCGAACCGTTGTAAGCCAACATCCTCAAAGTTCTATTCCCCACCTCTTTCTTTACATAAGCAGCCGTTATGTTGTATGAATCTCCATCAGCTAACTCGACGGTTTCAGAGTTTGTCGCTTCCGGTAAACCAGCTATGTCGGTGGAGAACGGTGTACCGTTGCTCATCATACCCATAACGCCCATGTCATGTTCACCAGTCGCTTCAGATCCGTGACCATTATCATGGCCTCCCCCGCCTACAGATTTCAAATAGAAGTTGTCAGGGAGAAGTTGGGTAAAGACCAACACAATAAATATAGCAATGACTATCAAGAAGTTTCTTTTTACATTTAACATTCTTTCATCGCAATCATTACTGCCGTCATGGACTTCTTTTTTACGCTTTCGATACCACCAGTACATTGGCAATAACCAAACTGTCACCAAGAACCAGTTACCCCAATGTAGCGGCATTCCAAACAAACCGGTGCCGTCTTCCAATCCATGAGCATGAGCGACATCGGTATCCAAAGTATCGTTCAACAAGGCATTGAACCGACTTTCCTGAGTAAGGGTCTCCAGGCCACTGTGCAGACCAGAATTTACCCACCAATCATGAGTAAAGAGACCAAGAGTAAGAATAAAACCAGCCACAAACACCATTGCCCAACCAGTGGTTCTTTCTACCACATCTTTCCTGGCCAACAGCCAATTAAGGCCATTTACACCCAATATCGCCAAGAAAGCCAGTAGTAGTAACGGCAAAACTCGTCCAATAGCGTGAATCAGGAACAACATCCAACCGTACAAGACGTCACCACTGGAAGCGATTTCGATCAGTATTAAAGGTGTGGCGGGGTGCGGACAACCAACTCCGACGTTTCCGAGGAACAGACCGAGTAAGAACGCTTTAATAAATTCACCACGTTTTTGAATAAAAGCCGGAGCCGAACCAGAGTAGGTCGGCATATGAAAATTCATCAAACCAATCTCACTTAGGGCAAATACTAAGGCAAAAGAACCGGCCACAAAGTAAACCCAGTTTTTTATTGAATCTAAATCACCACCCAGTTGATCGATAGCTACTCCACCTAAAAGAGCAGCGGCCACTCCATAGAGTGAAAGCGTGGTAGCGATACCGATTCCGAAAGACAAGGCCATACCCAAACCCTTAATCATGCCCTTGCCCATAGACAGCGGTACAATCACAAAAGCCAATGGCAAGGTACACGGCAAAACAATCATCGTCAGACCCGTGGCAAAAGAAAATAGGAACCAACCCATACTCCAACCATCAGCATCAGCTGGGATAGCTGGCGCAATGACAAATAAATATAAAAGACCAAAAACAATTGCTGAGAAAATACCGACGGCACTAAAAATAAGCCACGAACGAGCTTTACCTTCGGGAGGTGTTACTGATGCTGATTTTGAAGGAACTGATTTTGGTTGTTCTGCCATATTTATTCTGAAAGCTCTTTAAGCTTGGCTTTGAAGGCGTTTTTGTCTACTCCCCCAGTGGCAAATAATTCGCCATTAATAACTATTCCCGGTGAGGCCATTATCTGGTACTTCTGGACCATTTCCTGACCGGCTGGATCAGTTAAACTGTACTCAGTAAATTTAACGTTCGGCCAATTTACTTTCTCTTCCTCCCAAAATTCTTTAAAGACAGCGCAGTGACTGCAGCCCGGTGATGATAATTCTTCAAGTTCAATATCCTTCATATAAAATAAAGACCTTTACGATTACCTATATATTGTAACAGCTTGTCAATACTTCAAGGTGAGGTTGTACCCAATTAAATTAAAAAGGTTCGCTGAATAAACTCCCACGAACCAGACATTAATTTTTCGCAAGTATTGCGAAAACTGGCACCAGCAAAGCTCTGTGCAATTCTGACTCTATCGCCCCTTAAGCAAAATTAGTATTTGGCTTTTCTACTTAAATTTCTTCCTCCTTATCCAAAAATTCTCTCAGAATTAAACGGTATCTGTACCGATGACCATTACCACTTACTTCAAATTTGTCACTTCCTTATATCGAAAACAATCCACTGTATGATCATTCACCATCCCGCAGGCCTGCATATGGGCGTACCAAATAGTGGGTCCAAGGAATTTAAAGCCCCGCTTTTTTAGATCCTTAGACATAGCGGTGGCCAATTCCGTCACGGCTGGCACCTCACTCATATTCTGGCGTTTGTTTTGAATTGACTTACCGTCGACCCAGGCCCACATATAGTTGGAGAAACTACCAAACTCTTTTTGAATCTTTAAAAAAGCTTGAGCGTTGGTTATAGTTGAAGTAATTTTCATGCGATTACGAATAATACTGGTGTTCTGCATCAGCCGTTCCACATCTGTCTCTGTCATCTTGGCCACTTTTTGGGGATCAAAGCCCTTAAAAGCCTTTCTGTACCCTTCCCGTTTTCGCAGAATTGTCAGCCAAGACAGGCCGGCTTGGGCACCTTCAAGTGTAATAAATTCAAAAAGACGAATGTCGTCATAAACAGGAACTGACCATTCCTCATCATGATATTTAATATATAAAGGATCTTCTCCTGTCCACTGACAGCGTTTTTTCATATTTGTAGTGTACCAGAATTTGTATTAGAACATTTAATCGTTCCTATAGTACGATTAATCGTACTATAGGAAATCTGTGCTTAACTAATCTTGACCTAAAATTATAGAGGAGTAGGATACTCCTCGTCTTATTAAAACTTTTATGAAACTTAAAGATATCACAAAAGAAGCTACCACCATATCGGCTGATGCTACATTTAAGGAAGCGGTGTCATTGATGGTTGAGCAACAAACTAACGTATTGTTAGTTATTGATAATAACGGCTCACTAATTGGTGTCACTAGTGTGACCGACTTACTTGATGCCGTGGTGCCTGAATACCTAGACGGTGACAGTACCGCTGCTCATTTTGCAACTGAGGAAATGTTTAAAAAGGCAGTTACTGACACCATGGACAAACCAGTCAGTGATTTTATGTCGTCCGAACTAACCACTGTTAATGAGAGTGAAAGTCTGATGGCGGTGGCAGTAACCGCTATTGCCAGCAAGCGACTCCGTATCCCTGTAATTGATGACGCCGGTCGACCAGTTGGTATCATTTCTCGCCAAGGACTAAAACATATCCTCGCTGAACAACTCGGTATCGGGGATTCTAGATAACCAAATATTGCAGCTTTCCCAAACGTATAGTTATGCGTTTTTATTTTTCTCACCCTATTTAATTATTTATGGACTTAGTAACAATTTCTTCCCTTCTGATATTCACTATTACGTTCTTTTTCATTTTGACTGAACGTATTCATCGTACGGTAGTAGCCCTCTTTGGAGCTATGGCGATGGTTATAGCCGGTATGCTACTGGACTTCTTCCACCCCGAAGAAGTGGTGGGCGTGATTGACTTCAATACGCTTGGTCTACTTTTTGGAATGATGCTCATGGTGTCTATGCTCGAGAAAACTGGCTTTTTCCAGTTTATGGGTATCTGGACCGCTAAGAAGTCTAAAGGCAATCCGTGGCATTTGATGATTGCCCTTGGCGCTATTACCGCTATCCTGTCTATGGTTTTGGATAACGTTACCACTATCATCTTGATAGTGCCGGTGACTATTATCATTGCTGATATTTTGAAGATTAATCCCACTCCGATTTTGATGTCCGAAGCCTTACTGTCCAACATCGGTGGTACCGGTACCCTAATTGGAGACCCACCAAACATCATGATTGGTTCAGCCGCTGGCTTTACCTTTAACGACTTCCTGCTACACGCCTTACCAGTCGTACTCATCAGTTGGGTAGCTACTTTGTTCATATTCAAGATTGTTTATCGAAAAGACTTGGCTAAACTGCCAGAAAACGTCGACAAGTTAATGGCTATGAACGAGTACGGGGCTATTAAGGAACCTAAGACTCTGCGAAAATTACTTATCGTCTTTGGCTTTACTATCGTTCTATTCTTCTTTCATGGAATGCTTCACCTAGAACCGGCCATGGTAGCGCTCATTGGGGCTTCACTGTCACTTATTATGGTGGCGCCAAAACACGATCCTCAGGGCATAATCGAAAAGTGTGAGCTATCGGTTCTCCTTTTCTTTGCTTCACTATTCGTGATTGTCGGTGGTCTAGAACACGCTGGTGTTCTTGAGCGAATGGCTCATCTTCTTACCGCCGGAGCCGAGGGCAATCTACTAATGACCGCTCTCATCATTCTTTGGGCCAGCGCGATTCTTTCTGCTATCGTTGATAATATTCCACTAACGGTAGCGATGATTCCGATTATTGGTTATTTGGGAGCCTCCGGTATTCCGGTTGATATTCTTTGGTGGGCACTAGTGTTCGGAGTCGGCTTTGGTGGCAATGGCTCACCAATTGGTTCAACCGCTGGAGTAATTGTAGTGGCTAAGTCCGAAAAGACCGCTCACCCAATTTCCTTTATAGATTGGATTAAACAAGGAGTCCCAACCATGTTGGCTGGACTAGCAATAGCCTCGGTAGCCTTGACGGTATTTACCCAATACTACAGCTAAACAAAAGACTTTCTTAAAAAGCAGCCCACTACGTGGGCTGTTTTTTATTGTACAAATACACCCAAATATGGTATAATATAAAACAGATGAAACGCACTGGAAAAGTGCAGAAAAGGGGCAGTAACATGCGTAAAAAAATTCTGACGGCCGTCGTGGCTATCGTTTTCGGTGGACAAGTAGCAATCGCGCAGTGCGATTGTCTGGGTGGAACGATCATCTTCACTGAGGATCCGTTGATTCTCGCTGAAGAAGATGTTGACTTCCATACCGAAGTTGACGAAGTCTATTTCGACGCTGGAGAGTGTGTGGTTTTCCTTACCTTTCCAGACGGAATGTCATCGAGCTATAGGGAAGCTACCGGACACGAAGTCCAGAAGCTCACCCTGTCGGCGCAAGTCGCCGAACACCCCGCTTTCGCCGGTCTCCCGGCCGAGGTGACACTGGCCGAGGTTAGTTCCGCCGCCGCGGCCGTCTGTTGGCCGGCTTTGACCAACTAAGCGCTTTGTACATCCAAAGGGCGGTTCCGCAAGGAACCGCCCTTTCTCTATGTTGTCTACCCAGCCCTAATTTTATTGCGATAAAATAAGAGATGGGTATACTTACCTAATGAAAAAGTGGGTAGTGATTGAAAAAGAAGTGGGCCAAACACCGTTGGTTGCCATTGAAACTTTTAAAAAATGGTACCCGGGCTACAGTGAGACCAAGATGGCTTACGCCGGACGGCTTGATCCGATGGCTTCTGGGAAACTTCTGGTACTTATCGGTGAGGAGTGTAAGATGCAAGAAAGATATCATGCTCTAGATAAAGAATACGAAGTAGAGATATTATTGGGAGTAGGATCTGACAGTGGTGACGTTTTGGGTCTTATTGAAAGTTGTGATGTTAGGGAACTTAGCCGTCAGAAAGTAATCCGAGCTATTAAAAAAATGCGCGGCATGTTTGTCTCTCCTTACCCAAAGTTTTCATCTAAGACCGTTAACGGCAAACCCCTCTTTTTATGGACGCTAGAAAACCGTTTAGCTGAAATCACTATCCCAACTCAAAAAGGTTACATCTATAAAATTAAAATTGATAAAGTAGGCAAAATTAACGGTGCTGAGGTGGTGAGCGAAGCCAGAAAAAAAATTCGCTCTATACCTACAGTGACGGAAGATAGTAAGTTGCTTGGCGCTGACTTTCGCAGGGAGTCGGTCGAAGCCACTTGGTCTAAATTTATAGAGAAAAATAGTGACCAAGAATTTACACTCATAAAAATAACTTGTGTTTGTTCATCAGGAACGTACATGCGTAGTTTAGCTGAGGAAATCGGAAAAAAATTAGGCACTTGTGCCCTCGCCTACTCCATTCATCGCACCGAAATCGGACGCCAGTTTTGGCTGCCTTTAGGATTAAGTTTTTGGCGTAATAAATTTTGAAACAAACTTTAAATTAGGCTGGCAGAGAACGATACTTCTTTAAGTATTCATCAATTGTAATAACGAACTCGGCGTGACTCCATACCAATGGCGCTGTAGATAATGGAGCTTTGCTGATTGGGTGTATTTGTTCGGCTAAAATGCCGCTCTTAGAAGCAGTGCGACTAGCCCACTCTAGCTTTTCTAAAGCTGAGGTCAGTTCTTTTCTACTTTTAGCTTTTTTGATTTCGTATTGAGCCATCCACAGTGTGCACACTATCCATGGGTTAGGAACATTGGTGTCTTTAGCCGCATAATACTGATCGTTTTCATAACGAACATACCCACCATCACTTCCCTCACCTACAAATAATTTATCATCAACGATTTTTTTGAAATTAGTTATTTTTGGATCATCTGTTTCAATCACCCCAAACAAAATTAACCCAAAAAAACTACTGCTGTCTATTGTGTGATCGTATTCCAACACACCATCATCTAGTCGGACTAATTTAACAAAAGTATGAAAATCTTCTAGATATAAATACTTTAAAATTCCTTCTTTGACTCTACGGGCCGCTCGTCTAAAAACTTCAGCACTTTTTTGTTTACCCAAAATATCACTAAAACAAGCGGCGGCTGTTAATCCACCATAAACAGATGCTGAGGTATAAGTAGAAGTTCCGAATTTTTCCTCCCACAAATCGTAAGAGCCTAAAGGTAAACCCGTTTCATCATCAATATAACTAACCAAAAATTCGGCTGCCGGCTCAATAAAAGAGTTGTAAAGTGATTCAGCGAATTCAACATCACGGTTGCTTTCATATTGCTGCCAAAGAAAGAACAAGATACTGGCGGTCTCGTCTTCTTGGATTGGTAAACGTTCCTTATCTCCTCTCATCCAAGAATGCCAAGAGCTGCCAAGAGCACCATCTACTCGGTACTTATGCATCAGATAACCATCGGGTTCTAGTAGTGCTTCAAGAAATTTATAAAAACGTTTGGAAACATCCAAATACCCACCTCTTCGTAAGGCGTCAGCTGCCACCACGGCATCTCGCGGCCACACATAACTATAATTATCACGTCCATGATTGAGCATCTCGGAATCACCAGAGGCAATAATCCCGCCTCCTTTATCTGTATGAACTCGAATTATTTGCAGTGATTTTTGATATAGCACTTGTAGATTTTTTGGTAAGACCGATAAATCACGGCGGTCCTTCTCTACCCAAACACTCCAATAATTTTCGACTGATTTACGAATTCGCTCAGGTCGCTCGGTGATAACATAACCATTAAGAGCGTGAGCTTCAGGAATATTCTCGCCGACTACTATCCAATAGTTTATTTCTGCCTTACCACCTCCTCTTACATTGGCCTTAAGACCCAAAACCGAATCTACCGAACCATGTTCGATACTATTTCTTTCTAGGTTGCCGTCTTCGGCATCACGAAAGGTTCCATCTTTACCTTCAATATCAAAAATACCAATACTATAATCAGAAAATGTCCGCCCGTTTATTTCGGCGTTTATCAAAAAAACATTATGACCTTTGTAATGAATCAAGGATTTGACTCGGGGGTCATACATTCCAGTGTCTCCGCGACGTGATTCAGAAATACGAAATTGTTGCGCAAAAAAAACTTTTATCTCGCGGGTATCATTGGCGTCATTTGTGACTAATACATTACGTAAGAAAATATTTTGTTCGTTATAGACCACGTCCCGAAAAGTGAGGGTAACATTAAGTTCCTGATTGGTGGCCACGATATTTGTACTCATCTTTTGAGGATGAACGTCTACTTCAACCTGCCAGTTCGCCTCTTCTAGCCAAGAAAAAGAACCGTCAACATAAACCCCGACACGATGCCAGTAAGAGCCGCTGCCGCCACTGACATGGTTGGCATGACCGATGTAGGGATAATAAAAATCCCTGACTTGACCGCGTTCGTCAATGCCTATCAAAATACTCCCATTGCCAAGGGTGGCTGCTCGAGCCATAAATTATTTGGTGTTCGGTAACTTATAAAGTTTCAATTGTCTCACCACGACCGTTCGAGCGGTTTTAGGTTTTTTGGCTTTCCGAAAAGCAGTGGCTGTCTCGCTGTCTTTTAATACTGTTTCTACCCAATCGGCAAAATCATTGCGTTTACCAAAAACATGATGAGTAAACACTTTGTCTGACATTTCGTTGAGCGCTTTTTCAAGCTCAAGAAGATCTTTTAAAATTGGTCCATTATGTACCCAAAAACAATTTTCTCCCGTGGCAGCTACTAGTTTTTTACCTTTCTCTGGTTTCTTAGTAGCAAATTTTTTGGTCACTGTTTTTTTGGCAACTTTTTTAAGAGCTGGTTTCTTAGTAGCTGTTTTAGCAATCGCTTTCTTGGTAGTTGTTTTTTTGGTACTCATAAAACTTGAAAGAACATTATTGGTAAGAACTGGTTTGTTTTTGACTAGACTGAACTTATTAAAAAACGGCAGTTTTGAATTGGCCAAAGAGGCGCTTAATCCAGGCCAAAAGTTTACTCCAAAAACTTGTGTCAGCTGCCAACGCTTTGGCTGTAAGTTTTTCTCTTGCTTTACCCGCATAAGTCACTCTCAATTGTAAATCAGATAAGGCGTTCATGAAAGCGATATACGCATCGTATGGGGATTCGTATGGAGAAAAGTAAGCGTGCACATCACCATCATTAAACCACTTGGTGCACATATAATAAAAATGATCTGATGTTTGAAGCTTGCGCCAGGTTTCGATTAACTCATCATCTTGTGATTTCAGAACCTCATTCTCGAGCGCATAAATAGAATGGATGGCGTCGCGCTGAATATCATTACCGATCCAAGCGGTCAAATCTCGATCAGTGTCGGCCCAAGTGAGAATATCTGGCACATCAAACTCACCGACTGAATCATAAGCATCGATTGTTTCTGACGGTGTTAAAAAGGTAGTATCGTCTCTTTTCATCAAAGTGCTTGGTAGAGCCCTTAAAAAATTAAAGATGCCGGTATCTTCCCATTGGTGTTCACCAAAGGTTTCAAAATCCATGAAAAGGTTAATGGTTTGACCATTGCCATGATGGGAATGAATCCAGTCGGCGTAGATTTCGGCATTAAGTGGCCAACTCTCCCAGCCTTGGTTACTAAAACGAAAAGCTACATCATCGGATAATTTATAGTTCTTGAGTAAGACTTTAATACGGTTCGCACCAATGGGGGTATAAACAAAGTTGGGGCTGCGCCAGCCGAGATACTTCTCCCAACCTTCAGCCATAATTCCTTTATAACCGTGAGCATCGCACCAGTGAGCCAGATCGTTACGGTATGAAAGCTCAGTATTACGAAATACTTGTGGAGTATAGTTAAAAAGTTCTTTTACTTTTTTAGAGTGCAAGGCTACCTGTCTTTCAAATTCTGGTTGTGAAAAAAAGAAAGCTAAGGAGTGATGGTAGGTGTCCGCCAAAATCTCTACTCGACCACTAGCTACTAACTTTTGAAAAGACTCAAGCACATCTGGGGTGTACGCTTCAAATTGTTCAAGAGCGGTGCCAGAAAAAGACAGGGCGAAACGAAACTCGGGATGATTATCTAAAAGTTCTTGCAGAACAGCAGTGGCCGGCCGATAGGATTTATTGGCCACCTTCTCCGCTATCCTTCGATTATTTAAATCAGTGTCGCTGGAATCATTAAAATACTCTGTATCGTTGCCGATATCAAACACTCGAAACCGCTTCACTCTAAAGGGCTGATGTACGTGGAAATAAGGACAAATACTTAACATGTTTCTATTCTATCGCACTTGGGCTAGAAGACCCAATATTTATTAATTGTTGATAAAGACTTTTTACTTTGGTGGCGGCATTTTTCCATGATAATTTAAGGATCTCTTTCTGTCCTTCCTTAACTAACTGGCCGTTCATAGTCTCGTACTTTAAAGCAGCTACTATTTTGTTCGCCATTTCCTCTACATCCCAAAAATCTACTTTAAGGACATGAGTGAGAACTTCGGCCACGCCCGATTGTTTGGTAATAAGCGAAGCCGTTCCGTGCTGAATGGATTCTAGAGGTACTAAACCGAAAGGTTCGGACACTGAAGGCATAACCAACAAATCGGCTGTTTGGTACATTCGGTCTCGTTCTTCGTCCCACAAAGCACCGGCAAAAATGACGTGCTTTGATAGAGCCATCGCGCCGACCTGTTGCATGATTTGTCCTTGCATATCACCGGAACCGGAAATAACAAACACTACGTCTGGATTCACATCCACTACTCTTCTAGCGGCGTTAACAAAATAATCTACTCCTTTTTGAATAGTAATTCGTCCATGATAGAGAACAATTTTTTTGCCTTGCGCTTTTAGTTCCGCTAAGGCAGGTTGGTAGCGAGGTGGCATGTGTGTGTCACAGCCATTATGAACAACTACGACCTTATCGGGTGAAACACCGTGTTTTTCTACAATCAAGTTCTTGGTATATTGACTGACAGCCACCACTCTATCGGCCTCTCGGAAAGCGCGTTCTTCAATAGCAAAAATCTCCGGATCCACATTATTACCCGCTGCTTGATCGTAGGAAGTGGCGTGTACATGTACCACCAGCGGTTTACCCGAAACAACCTTAGCGGCCAAACCGGCTAAGTAGGCAGTCCAGTCGTGAGCGTGGATAACATCAAATTCTTCCTGACTTGCTATTATCGAAGCTTGATGGGCATACCGGTGTACTTCTTCAATCAAGCTTCTCGAGAATAATTTTTGTTTAGTGATGGCATCATAATATGAAAACGAAGTCCCGCTACTTTGGTAAGGTACTAGCGGTGATTCGATTTCACGAATTTTAATATTTTTATCGATATCCGCAAACAGAAACTTAGCTGCACCTTCTGTACTTTGTGAGCGCGGTAAAACAAACAATACTTCTATTCCATTGGTACACAACTCACGAGTTAGACCCTGGGTAGCCACCCCCAAACCACCGGTTTTAACCGGTGGAAATTCCCAACCAAATGTGAGCACACGCATAATAAAATAGTGTTTGACTGTACTGTGTGATACTAGCGAAACAGACGGACAAAACCGCCAAACAAAGCTATTTTAACACACTAAATTTAGACCTGGAGCTCGTCTGTCTTAATTTAGTGCATAAAACACTGATGATTGACCTCTACCGTCCTTTCTGGTATTATCACGCCCATCATGTCACAAGAACGACTAATAAAAATAGTTTCGGCTGGAGTAGCGAAAGCTGACGCCACGAAAGAAAAACCGGAAGGACTTGGCAAAGGCCATGTTATTTATACTGTTTTCAATAACAAAAATAAGAAAGACCCTAGCAAAAAATACGAGGTTAAGAAATTTAACCCCGTGGCTAAGGCTCATACTGTCTATAAACAGAAGGCCAAGTAGGCCATATACAAAAAGAGCCGCGCCCACAAGTGGGCGCGGCTTTTTTGTACCAGACTTACTTCTCTAATTTAGAATCATACTTACTGACACTCGCCAACGAGTTCATCTTTGCCCGCTGTAATAGGACCTTCTGTGCCTTAGCTACATTTTCGTCTTTCCCCTGCCAAGCAGCTAAGACCGGCTCTTCCAATGCCCGTGAATATGAGAAGGTAATTTTCCATGGCTGAGAGCCGCGAGTAGCAATTATTTGTAAATTTTCAGTGGCTCGAATAGTTTCCTGACCGCCAGAAAGAAAAACTATACCCGGTACTTCGTGCGGCACCGATAAGTGAAAAGCCCGTAAAGTAGCATCGGCTACTTCTTCAGGTGTGGAAGCTGGTGCGTATTTATCTCCAGCAAGAACCATGCTCGATTTTAGAATTACCCCCTTTAAATCGATTCGATATTCTTTCAAAACATTAAAGAGGATTTGTAGCGTATGCATAGTGACCGCTTCGGCCCGTACGATATCGTGCGAGCCATTAAGTAAAACTTCTGGTTCAATCATCGGTACTATTCCGGCTTCTTGGCAAAGCCCGGCGTAACGAGCCAAAATAAAAGAGTTGGCCAAAATACACTCATCTGATGGCAAATCGTCGGTAATAGAAATAACTGCCCGCCACTTGGCAAACCGAGCTCCTAAATCAAAATACTCAGTCAAACGTTCTGCAAGGCCATCGAGTCCCTCGGTTACAACTTCGTCTGCAAAATTGGTTAGTGGGACTGTTCCTCTGTCGACTTTTATACCGGGAATAATGCCCTTGGAAATCAAAATATCGGGGAAAGCCACCTCATCGTCAGTTAAATTTCGAATTGATGAATCATAAAGAATCACCCCGGAAAGATATTTTTCAATATCTGGGGCAGTAAACATGAGCTGGCGAAACCGGCGACGATTTTCGGCTTCTTCTGGGACATTTATAGATACCAAACGCTTGTTCATAGTGCCGTTGCTTTCATCAGCAGCGAGAATTCCTTTGCCGGGAGCTAAGAGTGCTTCAATTGTTTCGTAGAGTTTTGAGTGATCCATATTGCTAGATAGTATAACAGCAAGGTGACGCAGCCTGCCTTGCTTCGTGTGAAATAATAATATTAACTTCTTATCTTCCAGCCGTGCTTAAAAAGTTGGATGACTAAAATCCCTAGCCCGATCGTGAGCCCAATAATTACCACAAGACCGATGGCTGAATTCGCTTCGCTATAACCTATCATCGAACTACGAATACCATCCGCAAAATAAAAGAAAGGATTGAAGTGAGTGATGGTGGCGGCCAGTGGCGGCAAAAATGTAACTGAATAAAAGATTCCCCCAAGATAAGTGAGCGGTGTAATTACAAACGTGTTTAGAGCTTGTAATTGTTCAAATCCTTCCGCCCACAAAGCTACGATAATGCCGAGCATCGCAAAAATAGAAGAGATGGTCGTCACATAGAATACAAATCCCAGTGGATTCTCAAGCTCAACGGCTCCAAAAATAAGACCCACCCCGAGAATTAAAAAAGCCACCAAGAGCGCCCGCACCACTGCGCTCCCTACAAACCCCAGCAACATTTCAAAATAAGAGAAAGGGGCAATTAGCATCTCTTCAATCCCCCGAGAAAAACGCATAAAATAAAGTGAAAACGAAGCGGCTGAAAACGAAGCGTTTATTATAGACAACATCAATACACCCGGAAAGACAAAAGAAATATAAGGCACGCCAGCAAAATCATCTATCTTGGTCCCAATCACCGTTCCAAATATAAAAATATACAAAGCCGCCGATATTACTGGCGCCACCAAAGTCTGAGTCACCACTCGAAAAGTCCGCTCGACTTCGCGACGTAACATTGTATAGAGTCCTATCCAGTTTGTTTTCATAGAATGTTATATCAAGTGACTACCTCTTTACTTCCTTTAGTAATTTCCAAATACGTTTGTTCGACCGTCTTGCCGCCCATCATAAAATCAGCCTTACTTCCCTCTTTCACAATCTTACCGTGGTTGATAATGGCAATTTCGTTACAAAGATATTGAATCTCCTCCAGATAATGCGAAGTCAAGATAATTGTCTTACCACGTTCGTTCATTTCTTTGAGATATTGCCACAAATCATGACGTTGTTCGACGTCAACGCCCGCGGTCGGCTCGTCGAGAATGAGTAAGTCCGGTGTATGCACCAGCGCTCGAGCTAGCATCGCGCGGCGCTTAAGACCACCTGATAATTTCTGAAACTTCAGATGTCGATGATTCTCTAGATCAAATCGAGCAATGAGTTCGTCAATTCGTTCTTGACGTTCCTTGGCTGGAATCCCGTAATACCCGCCCATGTAGCCTATAAGCTGCTCCGGCGTAGCGAAAATATCAACGTTAAATTCCTGGGGGGAGAGACCGACTTTAGTGCGCGCTTGTTTATAATCTTTAACCACATCTAAACCATCGACAATAATCTCACCACTGGTTGGTTGAGCAATGCCGGTGATGCAATGAATAGTGGTGCTTTTGCCTGCCCCATTAGGGCCCAGTAGACCAAAAAAGCTGCCCCGTTCGATAGTCAATGAGATATTATCAACCGCGATTTTATCGCCGTATTTTTTGGTGAGATTCTTAATCTCAAGCATTGGGGTACTAGACATGTGCATTAGTATAACAAACTTATAATTAGTGCTTGTGACTGTGACTATGAGTATGCTCTGATTTTGATACGTACCCTTTCAAGTAATAGACCGCTAGACCGGTCACAATCGGCACTGTCAAAATGAGTCCAATACTGCCGACAATGGCGCGAATGATTTCGGTCGCAAAAACTTCAGAGTTTATCAGCGACCAAAAGCTAATAGTAGATTGTGAGAAATATAATAAAAGTGGTAACGAGACCCCAGCGTAGGCCAACACGAGGGTATTCACGAGCGCCCCAACGTGCTCTTTACCAACCCGCAGTGCTTTTCGATACACTTCACGTTTAGTCAGATTGGGATTACTACTATAGAGTTCCGACACAACCGCCGCTTGCGTGACCGCAATATCATCCAGTACTCCCAACACACCAATAATGATGGCGCCAAGCAGTAAGCCGGTAAAATCTAATTCACCAGCCGTATTGAAATTTAAGTACACTGACTCATCGCTTACGAAACCAGATAGATCACAAATATAAACAGCAATGATGGCTAGGATGCCGGTGAGTAAGACAGCCATCATGGTCCCTGAGTAAGCCACTAGTGATTCACGATTAAAGCCATGAGTGAAGAATATGGCCGCGGCCAAAATAGCGGATGCTACCAAAAAACTAACCACAAGTGGATTCCAGCCAGCCAGTAATCCGGGTAACAGCACATAAAAAATAGCGATAAAACTCCCCACTAAAGCCATGAGTGAACGTACACCTTGCCAACCACCAAACACCACTACCGTTGCTACAAATAACAATACAAAAAATAAAAGGGCTTCGCGTCTATCAATAGTCGTGACGGCATACACCTCTTGTCCCTCAATATAGATGTAGTGATTAAAATAAAATTTATCTCCCCGCTCCAGCTCCAAGTAATCATTTTCGATGGTGATAGTTTCGCCCTTTTGGGGACCATCTAACACTTTTACGGAGATAGTTTGATATAAATGTTCAGTATCAGTGCCCGGAATTAATCTTTTTTCTTCATCAATAATTTTAGTCACCTCACCCCGCCACGTACCTTGAAAATCGTTGTGTACTTCTTGAGCAAAAGTTAAGCTGGGGAAAATTAACCAACTGCCGACCAAACCAAAGACCAAGCAAGCTACCAAGCGGAAAATAAACATTCGAATATGATACCAGATTATTTAATTGAGAGGTGCGAATCAGCTTCGTCGCGTTCGTCCTCATGACCATGACCAAAATATTCATGTGTCCAGACCAGAATTGTCGTCATAATAACAAAACCAAGGATGATTGATATAGTCGAGTGCCAAATACTGCCGTAATTTTTAAGATTGCCATGAATACGAGGCAACAAGTCGCTTGCTGCTAAGAATAACAAATTACCAGCCGCCACGCCGGTAATCAACCAGACATAACCAGTAGCATACTCAGCCACGATCATAATTAAAATTGTTCCTAGAATAATGGTGCTGGCTGAGATTAGGTTGTATAAAGCGGCGGCGCTGCGACTGTAGCCGGCTCGTATCAATACGCCGAACTCCACTATCTCCTGAGGAATCTCGTGCAGGGCGAGCGCCGCCGCTGTCGCTACCCCTACCGTAGGGTCAATCAAAAACGCTCCGCCCAATACCACTCCGTCAGCAATGTTGTGAATACCGTCACCGATAAGAAGGAGTGCGGCCGCTCCCTTTCGATCACAATCATCAGCTTCTAAATGGTGATATTTCTTATGGAGATAGTTGGCCAATACGTAAAAAGAAATGAAACCAAAGGCTACCGCTACTCCGCCCCACTCTGGTGATTGTTCCAAAGTTTCCGGAATAAGCTCATACAGAACTAGGCTTAAAAAGACCCCGACCGCGATCGGTACCACATAACGTTGCGCGCCATGAAGTTTCTTAGCGTTTCCAAAAAATAAAACTCCTAAAATAGAAGTGAAAGCTATCAGAACAGCCGCGGTAAGAGATTCAAAAAACATAAACGTAGATTATTTATAATTGCAAATTATTTGCATTGAATTGTTAGTGTACCAGAGGCGTGCTATAATGCAAATCACTTGCATATGAGACTAACAAAAAAGCGCCAGCAAATACTCGATATCTTTAGGAAACACCATGGCTCCCTTTCCGCTGCCGACCTACATAGTAAATTTGATAACATCGACTTAGTAACAATCTATCGTAACCTTGATCTGTTTGTAGAGGAGAAGCTAATTAAGCAAATCCATATCGGCACTGGTGAAGCTCAATACGAATATCAACATCAGCCCCATCACCATGCTGTCTGCACTAACTGTGAAAAAGTTATTCACTTTAAGGCGCCTGATAAAAAAATTTTAAAATTACTTGCCCCGCAAGGTTTTAATATTGAAGAAATAGAGATTATTGTTCGTGGCTCTTGCACCAACCCGAAGCACCGTTAGTAAATTAAAAAACCGAGGCAGTCATGACTGCCTCGGTGGTTGGTTTTGATTGGCGACGATGTATTTCGCCACCACTTGTTCGGCGCGGGCCCGCAGGGCCCGCGCTTCGTTTTCAATCCGAGCCGCTTCTGCAAGCATCGCTCGCCCCGAAAGATCTTCTTCAACTTTCATTGGCTTAACTCTCATTGACTCTGTTAGACCTATATCGCATATTACTGAGTACTTATGTTAAGTCAAGATGAACAATGGTTGTTTAGAGAGAAATACAAAGGTGAAAAAACTGAAGGTTTTTTCACCGATTGCGAGCGCTTAAAAGCAGGCGAGCCGCTAGGGTATGTCATTGGCTATGTTCCCTTTCTAGATTGCAACATTTATCTTGATTCCCGGCCTTTGATTCCTAGGTCTGAAACTGAATGCTGGGTCGGTAAAGTAATTAATGAGATAAGGACACAGTCGCAACGCCTTGAAGCGGAGTCGCTTGGCAGGGAGCGGCAAGGTGTCGCAGCTATGTCTGATGCAAAACTTCGAATATTAGACCTTTGTGCTGGCTCTGGCGCAATCGGTGTAGCTATCGCTAAAACCATCCCTGAAGCCCATGTCACTTTCGGTGAAATCGACAAACCCCACTATCATACGATTAATCGTAATATAGCGGAGAATACTATAGATCCTAAAAAAGTCGAAGTGTTGGTGAGTGATTTGTTTGAAAATATTTCTGGCCAATTCGATTTTATACTAACTAACCCCCCGTACATCGACCCGGCCGTGGATCGAGCCGAAGAGTCCGTCAAAAAATATGAACCGCACCTGGCTCTTTATGGTGGCCATGATGGAATGGAAATAATCTCTAAAATTATTTCCCAAGCTGAGAAACATCTCAAGCCTGGTGGACAGCTTTGGATCGAACATGAACCAGAACAAACCAACGCTATTTGCCTTTTAGCTCATGAATTTGGCTTTTCCCCGACTAGCTACCAAGACCAGTACCAAACGATTCGCTACAGTGTTTTAGTGATATAATTTTAGAATCATGCCAGAAAGCCCTATTACTCCCCTAACCTCAACCAACTTTAATTTAGTGACTTTGGACCAGTTTCTAACCCTAGTTTTTTTACTCTTAGTTTTATTTTTTATGGTGCACTCGGCCATTGTGGCCTACCATTGGCTAACTTACGGCAGCAGTAAACCCAAAGCTTTTTTGGGAACCATCCTTCATATTGGTATCGGCGTGGTTATTCTCTTAACTATGGGCAGCATAATTATTTTTTGACATGTTGATAGAACAAATAAAATTAGAGTCTGAAGAAAAGCTGATCCGTATCGTACGTAAGCACTGGTTTGTGATGTTGATGTTTATTATTGAAGATTTACTTTTAGCTCTATTGCCGCTTTTGGGTTACTTGGTTCTGGCTGCAGTAATTACTGCCTCACCGATCAACGAGTTTGTCTCTATGAACACTTTTTCGGAGTTTACTGGCACGATTTGGTTTTTCTACCTCGCTTGGATTCTTCTAATATGGGTCCATTTTACTAACCACCTCACCGACTACTATCTTGACCTCTGGGTCATTACCGACCGTCGTATTGTGGCCATTGACCAACGGGGATTTTTCCGACGTTTTCTCTCATCTTTTAGATTGGAACGTCTACAAGATATGAATATTGAAGTCAGCGGTATTATCCCGACTCTTCTCAATTATGGTTCCATTGAGGCGCAAACAGCCGGTGGCAGTAACGAAGAGTTCAAAGCAAGGCAGATGCCTGACCCACGTGGTCTTAAAGCTCTTATTATCCACCAAGCCGATGAGAGACAGAAAGTTACTAGCTACCGACACGACCAAGCTGGGCTGTAATCCTTGTTTTAAGCCTAATTTTCTCGTACAATCAGATTCTATGACTGACAAATTCCTATCGACTGACCCGTATAAGGGAGTTCGCGATTTCTACCCGGAGGACACGGCTATTCAGCAATATATTTTTGATACTTGGGCTTATACGGCTGAAAGTTTTGGCTTTGAGCGCTATGACGCTTCGGTCCTAGAACCATCGGCTCTATACAAAGCCAAAGGCGCGGAAAACGAAGAAATGGTCAATGAGCAGACCTACACCTTTATCGACCGTGGCGAACGTGAAGTGACACTGCGCCCCGAGATGACGCCAACCGTGGCGCGGATGATCGCGGCCAAAAGAAAAGAATTAGCTTTCCCTGTGCGGTGGTACTCTATCCCCAACCTCTTCCGCTACGAGCGCGCGCAACGCGGTCGTCTGCGCGAACACTGGCAGCTAAACTGCGATATTTTTGGCTCAACTGATATTTCGGTAGATGTCGAAATCATTGCTCTCGCCTACCAAATCTTCATGAACTTTGGAGCGGATGAAACTATGTTTGAGATTTTGGTGAACAACCGCCAAACGATGAAGAAAGCGTATGAGATGTTAGGTATCACAGACGAAACCACCGTCACCACTATTACTCGCCTTAACGACAAGAAAGATAAAATTTCTGTTACCGAGTACCTCGAGACATTGACAGAGATTGTAAAAGATGAGTCTCTGGCCAAAGAAATCAAAAGCATGATTGAGTCGCCGGATGCAGGTGAGAGCGCTGTAGTAGCTGGACTCAATGAGCTTGGTATCACCAACGTTCGTCTGGATCGTTCTTTGGCTCGTGGCTTCGATTACTACACTGGAACAGTTTTTGAATTTAAGGACAAAGCAGAAGGCAATAATCGCTCACTGATTGGCGGCGGCCGCTATGATAATCTAACTGGACTATTTGGTGGTGAAGCAGTGCCCGGGATTGGTTTTGGGTTTGGCGATGTGACTATGCGCGATTTTCTCGAAACCCACGAATTGATGTCAACTAACATCACTTCCCCAACGGTCATGGTCATGCCCACCGAGGCTGAATTTAATATGCACGGGCAAAAAATTGCGCAAGCTATCCGCCAGGCGGGTGTTAGTGTAGCGACTGACGTCAGTACCAGAAAAATTGGTAAAAAACTCTCAACGGCCGGCGACGCTCTGGTGGATTACGCGCTCATCATTGGTGATAATGAAGTGAAGACTGGAAAATACTCTCTAAAAAGTTTAACTGACGGTGAGGAAACTTTCGGGAGTATTGAGGAAATCGTAAAACAGCTTACGTCTTAATGGCACAGCAAAAATTTTAAGCGCGCTCCTGTAAATTTGTCCCCCAGATAAATCTACAGGAGCCCGGTCTTACTCTTAAAATTTTTGCTGTGCCATACGACTTATCTTGAAATTCAACATACACAATATGTTAAACTACCACCCATGCGTTACATCGTATTTGACTTAGAGACTCAGAATATTTTTCAGGATGTGGGCGGGAGTGACCCGGCTCTTTTAGATATTTCGGTCGGGACGGTCTACGACAGTCATACCGACAAATACACCACGGCCACTATCGATAATCTTGAAATTCTGTGGCCAATTATTGAGGCGGCTGACGCCTTGGTGGGTTACAACAGCAACCATTTCGACATTCCTCTTTTAAATAAATACTACCCGGGTGATTTAACCCAAATAAAGAGTATCGACTTACTGGAAGACATTAAAAAATCCTTGGGTCGCCGACTGCGGCTAGACAGTGTTGCTCAAGCTACGCTGGATTCGAAGAAATCAGCGGACGGCCTGCAGGCCGTCCGCTGGTGGCGTGAGGGCAAAGTAGACGAAATCAAAAAATACTGCGAACAAGATGTAAAGGTCACCAAAGAAATTTTTGAGTATGCTTTGGAGCACGGCCATCTAAAATACAAAGACGGCACCCGCAAACGTGATATCCCAATAGACACCAGCACGTGGACACAGAGAGAAGACATATCGATGACTCACACCTTGCCTTTTTAATTGAATAGAGTATTTTAAATAGAGAAAGGAGGGTTTGATGAATGAACAAATACTCTGAGTCTGAAGGACTCACAACCTATGATGCTCTCCGCATCACAAAGCTCAAGGATCTTGCTGCCCTAAAAGCTGTCCTGCAAAAACCCTTAGCTCAAACCGAACATGGCAAGCGTCTCCTCAATGACAGAGATGTCTCCATGAGACATCGCACGACTACGGGCTACGTTGGGTATAAAGTAAGGCGCCTGCTGACAATGTTCGGCGGGCGCTATTTTATTTTTAAAATAAAGAGAATTTTTTTGGCTTATCTTAAATATAACGAGATGCGGTAAATCTTTAGCTGAAGAACGAGGTTCAACAAGATTTAGGAAGTAGTGGTAACTTGTCTTGGGATAACCCCAGGACATCGGATGTCCTAGGGTTTGCTATGTATCATATATGACACATAGAATATAAGTTAAATTTTAGAGCTTGTTCCACCTATTTCCTCGCCTAGACGGCATCGGAAATTTCTCGCTGCGCTCGAACCGGATGAAAGAAAGTTGTTGTTCTCATTTGAGTTTAGGGTGATTTTTGAGTTTGTTTCCACCTATTTCCTCGCCTAGACGGCATCGGAAATTTCTCGCTGCGCTCGAACCGGATGAAAGAAAGTTGTTGTTCTCATTTGAGTTTAGGGTGATTTTTGAGTTTTTTTCCACCTATTTCCTCGCCTAGACGGCATCGGAAATTTCTCGCTGCGCTCGAACCGGATGAAAAAGTCCTCAAGGACTTTTTCATCCGAAAACAATAACAAAAGCGACAAAGCCGGCAAGTATTATTCGATACCAAATAAACGGCCATAGTGAATGATTCCTGACAAACCGCAACATAAAGTGAACCGCAAACAGACCGGTCACGAAGGCGGCGATAGCCCCCGCCCCAACACTCAACCACGGAATCGGATCGTTAGTTTGAATCAACTCTAAAAGCTTTTTTGTGCCTGCTCCTAACATAACTGGTACAGCTAAGAGAAAAGCAAACCTAGCGGCCTCATGCCTGGTCAACCCCAGAAACATACCGCCAGCAATAGTGGCCCCCGATCTAGACATACCAGGTACTAAGGCCAAACATTGGAAAAGCCCAATCTTAATGGCTTTCGTTACGCTCATTTCATTTTGGGGATGAGAATTTTCGTAGACCCACTCAGCGTACATAAAAAATAGTGACCCAGCCACCAACACTCCAGCCACCAAAAGCGGATTACGAAAAACCGTTTCCATGGTTGACTCAAGTAGCAAACCAAAGATTACCGCCGGTACCGTAGCCGCCATCAAGGAGTAAACCAAAACCATATCGCGACGATTAACCGGTAGACGACTAAAACGTCTCAGTACAGTATTAATAAGCAACCAAATATCTCTTTGGAAATACAAAATTACCGCTCCAGCGGTAGCCAGGTGTAAAATAGCATCAAAAGCCAAACCATTTTGAGCTTCAATACCTAAAATCTCTCTGGTTAAAATAAGGTGTCCAGTGGAAGAAACCGGTAAAAATTCGGTTAAACCTTGGACCACCCCCAAAAGAATCGCTTGAAATATATCCATAATTACTCTATTTCGCTCGAGTATAGCATGCCAAAACTGTATTTATGTTATACTTTTCCCATATTATTTTGAATAAGTTTCTGTCAATTTCCTATGGAACCAACTAAACAAGCGCCATCCCTTGGCATCCCAATTGCTATCATTGTAGCCGCCGCCTTAGTCGCTGGAGCTATTTTATACAACGGTAAATCTGCCCCCCAGCAAGTAACAGAAATAACCCCCGGGGCCGAAGAAGGGACCAAGCCAGAAGTTCTACCGGTAACTGAAGCCGACCACATCCGCGGTAATCCTAATGCACCGATTATGATGGTTGAGTATTCAGATTTTGAATGTCCATTCTGTAAGAATTTTCATACCACTATGAACAAAATTATGGATGAGTATGGCGTGGATGGAAAAGTAGCTTGGGTGTATCGTCAATTCCCGCTGTCTCAACTTCATCCTAATGCTCCGAAAATCTCAGAGGCCTCTGAGTGTGTGGCAGAACTTGGTGGTAATGATGCTTTTTGGAAATTTGCAGACTTAATATTTGGTGAGAGAGGTACTAATGAGCCAACCGATATGTCCCGTTTGCCGGAATTTGCTGTAGCTTCTGGCGTAGACGAGCGAGGTTTTCAAACCTGTTTAGATAGTGGACGTTATAAAGACCAAGTGAACCAAGACGTGGTAGAAGCGGTTAACGCTGGCGGGCAAGGTACCCCACACACCATCGTAATGGTGGGTGACCAGCAAGGAGTTATCAATGGAGCCCAACCCTACGATAATGTAAAAGATATTGTTGAACAGCTGCTCTCTCAAATTGAAGGTGGCGAACTTTAGAATAAAAAATCCCCCAGCACTAGCTGGGGGATTTTTTATTCAAGAAAGAAAACTGTTTTTCGTTATCTCCCCTCCTTAAGTAGAGACACTAAATGGCAATACTCACTGGTCGCCGAATCACAGTCTTTTTCAAGAAACTCTCCTGAAATAATTTCTCCAGCGGCAGTGATAATTTCTTCTTTAAGTGAAGCGATGTCTTCGTCGGTAATGGTAAATTCTTCCTCGTGAGTTACCCCTTTGCTGTCTGGTTCCACAAACGACAAAAGCCCTTGGCGGCATTTATATCTTTCATCATCATAAAGTTCTAGCAGTAGAACATAAAAAACTAGTTGCCGCTTATAACCGCCATCGGAAGAAACGGTGTTACCTTCTATTACATTTCTAGTTTTTGGTTTACCGGTTTTATAATCAACCACTCTTATAACTATGCCCCCCTCATCAAAATCTAATCTATCGAGTTTGCCAGTCAGAGGCAAGCTCGGGAGCTCAGTAATTCCAGTCTCAAGCATTACTCGCAGTGACATCTCGGTATGAGTTTTTTTTGTCCACGAGCCAGATACGGCTGGAACATAAGCGAGCAAGGCTTCCAATCCTTTCTGGTGGAGGCGAGTGTAATCTTCCGTACCAATCGGTAATTTAACAAGCTCGCGCTCCAAATACCCTTTTACAACACTGTCTGAAACCACCTGATTATTCTCCGCATAATCTTTAATTACCTTCTCCATCACATTGTGAATAGCTGTTCCAAATTGCATATGGACCGGTTGTATTTCTGGAATCCGTAGGACATTACGGTAGAAATAATCCCAAGGGCTGTGTAGATAATTATTCAAAGAAGTGGCTGAAAATCCTCGCTCGCTAAGTACCCTAGTAAGAAATGCTATCTCAAGAGGTGACTCCACTTTTTCTTTAGTGACAGACGTTAATGGTAAAAATGAATCTTCCTCTGCTTCTGTCGATACTTCAGTGAGGTTATCTTTATCAAGATCGGACAGCAATCGAGACGGGCTCAAGGCCTTACCTTCACTATTGGTGTCACTATAGCTAAGTAGCAATTTACCTTTGGCTCTGGTCATAAGTACATACAAAAGCCGACGCTCATCATCGGCCTTATCATGAACCTCGGCTTTGATTTGACTAGGAATAGATATTTTAAAATTCGTGCGATCGGCTCTTCCTCCCCAACTATTGTCGGTAAGGTGCGGAGCGATCACGACTTCAAATTCTAGTCCTTTTGATTTATGAGCTGTCATTATTTGCACAGCCTGACTATCAACAGCAATATATGGAGCGTTAAGCGGCAGCCCATATTGTCGACGAAGAGTCAGTGTCTTACCAATGTCAGTTAAAGACGTGGTCTTTTCTCTCACCACTTGTTCTTCGATTTCGTCAAATAAGCGACGAACCACCCGAGCTGCACCAAGTGGGTCATTCGTCATAACAAAATCCTTAAGGCCACTCTCCTCAATCAGGAAAGCTAACACGGTGTGAGGGGTTTCTGTGACCGCTCTTGCTCTAGCTTCGGCCAAAACGCGATTTATGTTCAATACCTTATCTATATCTTCAACTCCAATCTCTTCGAGTAATTTTTTATCAGCTACAATGGCCAATAAGTTCTTTTCATAATTTTGAGCCGAAAGGATTTTCATTAAATCCAGTTGGGATATTCCACAGTAGGCACCATGAAGAATAGTAAACAGGGCTTTAGGGTCGGTGCTGGTTACGGCTCGCATCAGTTCTTCGATAGTGTAAGTAATCGGATGGTGAAGAATGTCACTATCGGCTGAGGCGCTGACTTTATGACCAACTGTCCGAATAAGTTGGCTTAAATGCTCGACCTCTTGGTTGGATCGCACTATGACGGCAATTTCATTGGCCGGAACTTTTTGCTTAATCAAATCAGTAATGGTTTTGACTATCCAATCATCTTCAATGGCCTGGTGAGAAAAACTTCTCAACTCTACACTGGAGGTAGACACAACGGCGGCCTTGAGAGGTATCCGTAAATCTTTAAGCGGTCCGTCTTTAACTTCAATCAAGCTCTGAGCAACATCTAAAATTTTCTGCCCAGACCGATAATTGTCAGTGAGCGAAATAGTAGTAGTACCTTTAAATAAATCACCAAAATAGAGAAAGTTTTCGAGCGAGGCCCCTTGGAAACGAAAAATGGCCTGCTTTTCATCCCCCACCACAAAGATATTGGGTGAATCATGATATGAAGCTAGAAGTTCTAGTATTTTATTTTGCGAACCGTTTACGTCTTGGTGTTCATCAGCCAGAAGGTATTGATGAGTTTCTTGTAAATCTCGCAACATGTCTTCATTACTAGACAGTGCCTCTACCGTTTCTAAAATCATGTCGTCAAAATCGTAGAGTTTTTTGTCTTTCATTAGAGTCTCATATTGGCGATAGATAAACAACAAAGCTTTATTCTTCTCGATGGATTTTTCAGCGTCTTTATACTCCCCTCTAATTTTTCCTTTGTGAGCTCCCTTCTCGTGGATCATTTCAATCCCCTCTAATTCCTTTTCTTGTTTAGCTATGAGCAATGCCAGTTTATCAGGAGTTATATATTCACGCTTTAAATCACTGAGTATCCCGCGAATTGGTTTTACATAATATTGCGGATTACCCGAAGGACGCAGAGTCTCTACCCCACCACTATTGAGAATAGTTTCGATGATAGTTACTTTATCAATATCACTGGCCGCACGGCCACCAATAATTTTGGGATACGAATCTGGATATTTAGAAATGAGTCGTTCAGCAAAACCATGGAAAGTAAAGATGGCTACCCGGTAGGAGGAGGCGCCAATATAAGCGAGCAAGCGTTCGCGCATAGCCTTGGCACCAGATTCAGTGAAGGTAAGAGCTAGAATACTTTCCGGAGCAGTATCAGTTTGGAGCAGGATATTGGCGATGCGCAGAGCAAGAATCTGCGTCTTACCAGTACCCGGGCCAGCAATGACCATGACTGGTCCTTCAATGGTATCAACGGCTTGTTTTTGAGCGGCGTTTAAGGTGGCGTACGCCGCCATAAACGCCGCTCTGGCTTGCTCCTTTTGCTCACTTATAGATTTCATTATAGAAGTGTATCACGCGTTAAAAATTGCCTGTTCTATACAAGATAATTCTGTAGGTGTATAGTATATAAATATGGATATTAAAGAAATAACAAAAGACGCTGTTGTTATTAACGAAAATATCACTTTTGGTGAGGCGATTGAAGCCATGGATAATAACAAAACCAATACTCTCTTGGTAACCGATGATGAAGGAGTCCTTAGTGGTGAGGTAACGATGACCAATATTTTGGAGGCGGTCATTCCTGAGAATCTCGATGGGGATCAGGTCATGGAAAAACTCCATACTGACGAAGGACTACGAGAAGCAGTTAAAGCGGCTTTTGAAAAACCAGTCATTGAATTCATGTCCAATGATTTCTCAGCTCTAAAAATGGACGATAACATGCTAACTGTTATAGCCACCGCCATCGCTCAAAATCGGTCTAGTATTCCGGTGGTTGATATAGACAATCGACCAGTAGGCATCATTTCTCGCCGTGGTCTTAAGCAAATCATTAGAAAATTTGCCAAGAGCTAGGTTATGTATGACGCCTTATACGAGCTATCGCACTATGCTCCGCTCGTTATTTTTATCGCTTCGGTTTTAGATATTTTTTTTATAACCGGTTACATACTCTATGGTGGGGCCACTTTAGGAGCCGTCGGAATGATGCATGCTACCGGCATGATAACCGTGCCGGAAATTATTATCTCCGCCTTAGCTGGTACCTTACTTGGTAACCAAATAAATTACTGGTCGGGTAGATTTTTCCATACTACGGCTTTTATAAGTAAACGACTTGATTCTAGTCGAGCGCAAAAAGCCGAAGGCTTTTTGCGCTCCCGCGGCCTCTTTATCTTCATGACCATCGGCCGCTTCGTCACTTTCTTCCGACCGATTCACGGACTGATTATCGGCACGTTTAATATTAAACTCCGTCGTTTCCTAGCTTATGATATTATCCTGTCATTTTTCTGGGTAGTAATTTGGCTCGCTGTCTTACTCTTTGGTGAAGAGCTGTTTAGAGTAATTTTTAAATAGCCACTATCACAAAAGCCGCGCCCTTCGGGCGCGGCTTTTGCTAAATCATCTATGATTATTTCTACTAGTTAATCAAGTTCTAGTAGTGAGATGAAGTACGGGGCACGTGAAGCAAATGGTGCCGAGCCGTATATGGACATACGGTGAGGTCCATTTGCTGAAACGTAACGAAGTAATTCGCTCACTACTAAAACTTGAGCCGGCGAGCTTTTTCGTGTTAGCGGATCTTAATGAGAAATACGAGTGGCTCTGCCATGACAATATTTTCCTTATGTCGCGTCTTAGACATTTCGACCCCGCAGGGAGAAATGACGCTAGACAGCCAACTAAAAATCCAGTCTCCAACACTCAAGATAATCAAACCACTAATACGACTTTAATCTCCTAGCCTTCTCATGCTGACGGATTTTTTCAAGAGCCTTCGCCTCAATCTGACGAATACGTTCGCGAGTGACTCCAAACTCCTTCCCTACTTCTTCCAGTGTATGGAAAGTTCCATCTAGTAAGCCGTGTCGCATCTCCAAAATCTTTCTTTCCTTCTCTGAAAGTGAACCTAATATTTCGGTAATTTGGTCGGTCAAAATACTATGCGCTACTTCTTGGTCTGGAGAAACAATTTTGTCGTCGGCAATAAAGTCCGACAGTCGTGAGCGATCATCATCATCGCTACCGATTGGCAACTCAAGCGAAATAGTGTCTTGAGAAATTTTTTCGATTTGGTAAATCTTTTCTACCTCTACTCCCATCTCTACCGCAATTTCTTCCGGCATCGGGTCACGACCGAAGTCTTGGGCTAGTCGTCTCGAAACTTGCTTGTACTTGGCCATAGTTTCCACCATGTGTACGGGAATACGGATAGTTCGTGACTGGTCGGCTAGTGCTCGAGTAATCGCCTGGCGAATCCACCAAGTAGCGTAGGTTGAAAACTTAAAGCCTTTAGTGTGATCGAATTTATCAACCGCCTTAAAGAGGCCCAGGTTACCTTCCTGAATCAGGTCGAGCAAAGTCAAATCTGGAGACCGGCCAACATATTTCTTAGCAATCGACACCACCAAACGCAGGTTAGCACGAGCCAATAAGTTTCTAGCTTCTTCATCTTCATCAAGAATCCGTTTAGCTAAATCTCGCTCTTGCTGAGCAGTTAGCAGTGGATACTGTCCGATTTCTCGCAAGTACATTTGGATTGAGTCATAGCCTGAATCGTTACGACGGTAGGAGTTCTTACGCTCCAGCAGTTCAATACTAGGATCAGCTCCCAACATGCCGCCACTTTCAAAGACATCAATACCAGCGGTGGCAAAGTTTTCATACATTTCTTCCAGGAAAGAAACGTCTTTCTCAATCTCGGGGAAGGAACGTAAAATCTCGTCGTAAGTAATGTACCCACGATCGCGGCCCATTTGCATTAAAACCGATGCCTTATCTCGCAGTTCTTTCTGGGACTTAGTTAATTTTTTAGCAACTGGCTTGGCAGTTTTTTTAACTGCTTTTTTAGGGGTGGCTGGCGTTGCTTTCTTGTTTACTTTAGTGTTTTTTTTGGCTACCTTTTTGGTGATTTTTTTGGCCACAGATTTTTTTGTAGTCTTTTTAGCTACTTTTTTTATGGCCTTAGTCATCGCTTTTTTGGCGAATTTTTTTGAGTTATTCTTCTTTGCTATTTTCTTTGTCATCTTAGCGCAACTAAATCCAGTCCTAGAACTAGGGCTGGATATAATGTCGGTAACTATACCTGAATTCTTATTAAAGTCTAGTCTTTTTTGACCACCCTACCTATTAATAACTATTGGTTCTTTGGTAAGGTTTTGTTGGAGTTTTTGGATCATTTCTAGCTTTTTGGTGGCTTCATCGACTTCCCCTTTCTTTTCCGCTTCTGCCATTTCTTGCCTCAGACTATAAAGGTTGGTTTTGGTAATAATTGTACGGAGTTCAGTTAATTTATGCCCAATATCTTCGAGCTTTTCTTTCTCTTTAAGATTTTCTTCAGTTGATTCAATGGTGAAGGCCAGACGTCCTAGTCTAGTTTTATCAATGGTTTCCATTACTTCATCAAAAGTATGTCCAGTGATTTCTTTAAAATGATTATCTATCTGGGTGGTCACAGTCGGGGCTAATAAATCCCTTACCACAACTAAGTAAGCGATTAGCTCACTCTTACGCTCGGAAGTTACTACTTCTGGCTTGGTATTCTTAGTCGCTAGTGGTGACGACTCGGATTCGACTGCTTTTTCTTTTTGCGTCTTTTCCATGCGAAGAAGCTCCTGATGGATACCATCCTTAGTGGTCTTCAGTCGCTCGGCGATTATTCCTTCAAAGTGCTCTCGGTCGATCAAGCTCGGTATCCGTAGCATAAGTGGCAATAATTCTTCTCGCACCGCAATCTTGAAAGCCCGCTCGTCTTTACTGCTGCTCTCTAGGACATTGAGCAAGTGCTCAATCACATGGACAGATTGGCCGATAATCTTTTTGAACTTAACAACATCTTCATTGATAATGTCAGCCGGATCTTTTCCATCCGGCATCCTCGCTACTTTGACGTCCATCCCCCAGGGTAGCATGATAGCGGCTGCTTTTTTGACAGCGCCAAGGCCGGCTCTATCGGCATCAAGCGCTAAAACTACGCGATTAGATAATCGACCCAACAGGTTTACATGAGCGCCAGTCAGGGCAGTGCCGGACACTGCCACAGCGTTGTTATAACCAGCTTGATGCGACAAAACTACATCAAATTGTCCTTCCACGATAAGTGAAAAATCAAATTTACGAATACCATTTTTAGCTTTATCGTAGCCATAGAGAATTTCGGATTTATTAAAAAGCTCAGTTTCTGGTGAATTTACGTACTTTGGAGTTTCTGAATCGGTACTTAAAGTACGTCCAGAGAAGGCAATAACTCGGCCGGAAGCATCAAATATTGGAAAAAGAATACGATTACGAAAAACATCGTAAGGGTCTTTTCCAGAATCACCTTTTGTGAGACCAGCCGCACGCATAATTGGCTCGATAAATTTTCGACTCTCTAGCTCAGTCTTTACTGCCCGCCATTCGTCTGGAGCAAACCCAATACGCCACAATTGTTTGGTTTTATCCGTGACCCCACGTTTTTGGAGGTATTGGTGGGCGGCTTCGCCGCCCACCCCTTCCAACTGCACCTCATAAAACTTAGTAGCCGCTTCTAATACCGCATACTTGGTTTCTCGCTCAGTGCGCTTCTTTGGATCTTCTGGCACCAACTCCACTCCAGCTTTCTCAGCTAAAATTTTTAGAGCTCCTTTAAAATCAACCCCCTCCATCACTTCTATAAAAGTGAACATATCGCCCCCTTGATTGCTAGAGAAGCAATAATACATTCCTCTATCAGGAGAAACATAAAAGGAGGGAGTTTTTTCAGCGGTAAAAGGTGACTTCCCTTTAAAATTTTTACCAGCTTTGTGGAGCTCCACGTAAGGTGCAATTACCTCCTCAATCGTTAGCTTTTCTTTTATTTCTCGTACCGCATCACTCATAGTACGGCTATTGTACCTGAAAATAATGCTTTATGCCGAACTATTGACAAATATAATATACGATGTATTATATTCGAACTGTCGCCCGCTTGGGTATCACAGTTATTTCTTGGGCGGGTGGCTTAATGCAACTCATCTAAGGAGGCCGACATGGCTCTTTCCCTTGAAGACATCACCCCAACTTATGCAGAGCTACAAGTTATCGATTGGGCTGAAAAGTTTCCAATTGATATGGAACTAGCAAAGCATTCAGGGTTCGATAAATACATTCGAATTGAGGTACCGATTGTCCATAATACGCCAGACGCTCTGCGCCGTATTAAGGCTGAACTAACCCGTCGCTACAAGGCGGCCGGTTGGTGGAAAGTCCGGTGGATTGCCGGACAGACTCCACTTTCGGTAGATTTTATTTTCGAACAAGAGTAGCGGCGCTAAGCGTCGAACGCCACGACGGTCTCCGTAGGAGGCGACATGAAACGACGATAACCGAACCGGCCCCCAGGGCCGGTTCTTTCTTTTTAGATAACTGAAGTATGCACGTTAGGTTGAAGAAACAAACTCTCATAGCTGAGGTCTTGCGCAGAAAAAGCCGCGGACGAAGTCCACGGCTTTTTCGAGCAGAGAGACAATTTTTATTCCTAAAAAATTGGACTCGTGCCTCAGCTGTGAGAGTTTGTTTCTGATTCCCTATATAATCAGTATTAGAAAAAACCGCGCCCTTACTGGCGCGGTTTTTTCTGTATGTCTTCAAGAAATTTTCAGATGATTCAAGATGCGAGGAAGGCAAGAAAAATAATTTGAGACGTACTGGACGCACGTTGAAAATTATTTTCCGCAGCCTGACAAAGCAGATTGGATTAGCTGAGAATTTCTCTATTCTGAGTCTTCTTTAGGGACGATAGCTGCGATCATCTCGTACTTCTTGCTTCCCTTGAATCCAGAACCAGCTGGGATAAGGCGACCGATGATAACGTTCTCCATCAATCCCGCCAGGCTGTCTTCACTTCCCTTTACCGCGGCGTTAATAAGTACGCGCGTGGTGTTCTGGAATGAGGCGGCTGAAAGGAAGCTCTTTCGAGTCAGTGAACATTCGGTAATACCCATGATGATTCGATCACCCTTAGCCATTTCCCCACCATTAGCTTTCGCTTTTTCGTTAGCTTCAGCCAAGATCCACTCTTCAACTACGTCACCAACTGTAAAGTGAGTGTCGCCGTTGTTAACGATACGGACCCGACTCATCATTTGCTTCACGATAAGTTCAATATGCTTGCGAGCAATGGTCACACCTTGAAGTTCGTAAATCTTGTTGGTTTCCGTAATGATGTAATCTTGGGTTACTTCTTTACCACCAAACTTGAACAGCTCAAGTAGGTTAGCTGAACCGTCGGTAAGCAGCTGTCCGCCTTTCACCGACTCACCTTCAGATACTTTGACTACGCGGCGGAAGTTAACCGGATACTCAATATTCTCAGCCTTTTTTGGTGCGTGAGCGGCGCCCGCTTCCGGAGTTACAACAATCACCTTTTCCTTACCTTCAGTCCGGATGGAAGTCACTACACCATTGCATTTGTTAACAATTGCCGGAATCTTAGGAATTCGTTTTTCAAATACTTCTTCTACACGCGGCAAACCAGTCGTTACGTCTCCACCCACTTGTGAAGTACCACCGGCGTGCTTAGTGTTCATAGTTAGCTGTGTACCCGGTTCACCAATCGCTTGGGCTGCGACAGTACCGACTGCCTCTCCAATATCGACAATCGAGTTAGTGGTCAAATCTACACCGTAACAATGCTGACAAACCCCTCGTAGTGTCTCACAAGTCATTGGTGAACGCACATCTACAGACGGAATTTCAGATTCTTCAATAGCAATCGCATCAAGTCTTGAAAGCATGTAACCTTTTTTGAAAACCAAACCACTCTTAGTATCATCAATGGCTGTCGCTAGCACTCGTCCTTTGAGAGCTTTAGAAAAAGCAATTTCAATACCCGAGGCGCTGACGCGGCCAATGGTAATAAAGTTCTTAGTCTTACAATCTTCTTCAGTCACGATGGCGTCTTGGGCGACCACGAAGAGTCGTCGAGTAAGGTAACCCGCTTTAGCCGTCTGAAGCGCGGTGTCAGCCAGACCCTTACGTGAACCGTGAGTAGTAATGAAGTATTCAATCGGACTCATACCCTCCTTCATCGAAGACAACACTGGAAACTCAATTGTTTCACCACGGGTGTTGACGATCAGACCCTTCATACCCACCATCTGTGAAATCTGTCGCATCGAACCACGAGCCCCAGACTTCCAGAGGTTGTAAGCTGAACCGTTTACATCCATAGTTTCTGGAATCACGTTTTCAAGCTCGGTCTTAGTGCGGTGCCAAATTTCAGTTACTAGACGTCGTCGCTCATCACGAGAAAGGAGTCCTTCATCGTAGTGTTCGAAGATTGTTCGCTCTTCCTCTCGAGCGTTCTCAATAATCGCTCCTTTTTGTTCTGGTACCACCACATCATCAATTCCCCAAGTAGTTCCTGACATAGTGGCGTACTTGAATCCGTTTTTCTTGATTTTATCGACAATCCCTGGCACCACATCAGTACCTTGTTGATCAATAAGATCCATGATAATGGCAAACAGTTCACTTTGACCCAGTTGCTTGTTTACATAGTCATGATCACTTGGCAACACTGAGTTGAAAAGCAGTCGTCCGACTGACGTCTCAAATACCTGACCATCGTACTGAGAGTACTTAGCAGTATCGGTGGCTAGCACTTTAACTTTGGCACGAAAATCAATCACTCCATAATCGTAGGCATTAATAGCGTCGTTGGGTGAACTAAAGTATTTACCTTCGCCTTTAGCGCCTTCAATAATAGTTGTCATCCAATAGGCTCCGAGTGCCATATCCATCAGACCTTCAGATACTACCGGCTGTCCAGATCCAGGCTTAAGGATGTTTCGCTTAGCTGAAATAATTTCTTTCGCTTCTAGTTGAGCTTCTGGTGAAAGAGGCACGTGGACGGCCATCTGGTCACCGTCGAAGTCAGCGTTAAAAGCCTTACATACTAGCGGGTGTATCTGAATAGCATTACCTTCAATCAACACCGGACGAAACGCCTGAATACCTTGGCGGTGCAGCGTCGGGGCACGGTTGAGCAGTACGTACTTGTGACGAATCACATCTTCGAGAATCGCCCATACTTCCGGTACCCCGTCTTCAATCAAACGACCAGCGCCACGAATGTTGTAGGCTAATTCTTGTTTCAATAACTGAGCAATGACAAACGGGCGAAAAAGCTCGAGGGCCATGTGCTTTGGTAGACCACATTGGTCGAGATCAAGTTCTGGACCAATCACAATCACAGACCGGCCAGAATAGTCTACTCGTTTACCAAGCAAGTTTTGTCGGAAGTAACCTTGTTTGCTTTTCAAGTAATCAGATAGTGATTTCAGTGGACGTCGTTGGGCCTGACTCATCGCTGAGTAAGCGGTGTTGCCGTGACGGATAGAGTTATCGATAAGAGCGTCAACCGCTTCTTGCAGAATACGTTTTTCGTTTCGCAGAATAACGTCCGGGGCCATGATATCAATCAGTTTCTTCAGACGGTTATTTCGGTTGATAACGCGGCGATAAAGGTCGTTTAAATCTGACGAAGCGTGTCGTCCACCTTCAAGTGCCACCATCGGTCGCAAAGCAGGTGGGATGACCGGCAAACGAGTAAGGAACATCCATTCTGGACGAACCCCAGAGTGCAGCATACCGCGCACCAGCGAGAGTCTTTTATCAAGTTTGGCTCGTTCAGCGGCACCAGCTGTTTCTCGTTCTGTTTCCAGTCGTTCCAATAGTTTGTTTAAGTCAACGTTCTTGAACATTTGGTACACAGATTCAGCCCCAATTTTAGCTTCGAAAAGAGTACTGTAGCGAACTGAGAATTTGTGGAAAGTAGTCTCGTCAAGCACCTTACCTTCACGCACACTATCAATCTCTTGCTTCATTTCAGTCATGCGACTCTTAAGCTCTTCTTTAGCATCCTCGTTTTGCAATTCTTTGAGTTTGTTTTTGTATTCAGTATCCAGCTCCGATAGCAAACGCGCTCGTTCTTGCTCAGACACTTTAGTCACAATGTAACCGGCAAAGTAAATTACTTTCTCAATGTCAGCCGCTGAAATACCGAGAATCAAAGCGATTCTAGATGGTACTCCGCGCAAGAACCAAATATGAGAAACTGGCACGCACAGTTCGATGTGTCCCATTCGTTCGCGACGAACGATTGAACGAGTGACTTCGACGCCACATTTTTCACATTCGATTCCTTTGTAACGAATGCCGCGATATTTTTTACATGAACATTCATAGTCCTCAACTGGACCAAAAATACGTTCATCGAAAAGACCATACTTTTCAGGACGCTGGGTTCGGTAGTTGATAGTTTCCGGTTTAGTCACTTCTCCCTTTGACCATTCTAGAATTTTATCTGGTGAAGCCAGCTTTAAACTGACTTGATTGAATGAGTTACCTCGTTGTGTTCTTGGTTTCATAGTAGTTTTATTAGCTGGCTATTAATTAGTTTCGGCGTCGTTAAGATCCAAATTAACATCAAGGCTAAGACCTCGAAGTTGATTTAGAAGGACGTTGAAGGCGGCCGGAGTATGCGGATGTTGAATCCTTTCTCCCCGAACAATGGCGTCAAACGCCGCACTTCGTCCGACGATATCGTCAGACTTGATGGTAAGCATTTCGCGTAGGGTGTAAGCAGCTCCATATCCAAGAAGCGCCCACACTTCCATTTCTCCAAACCGCTGACCACCGACTTGGGCCTTTCCACCGAGCGGCTGTTGCGTAATAAGAGAGTACGGACCAATCGAACGCATGTGAATCTTATCTTCCACCATGTGGTGCAGCTTAAGAATATACATGTACCCAACCGCTATTTGTTGAGCAAAAGTTTCACCCGTGCGACCATCACGCAGCCACATTTTTCCGTCGCGTTGTAGTCCGGCTAGTTCAAGTTCATCCTTTACCTCGTCCTCAGTGGCTCCGGCAAATGGCGGCACAATGGCTTGGTAGCCAAGGGTATGAGCTGCCATCCCGAGGTGAAGCTCAAGAATCTGTCCGAGGTTCATACGACTCGGTACACCTAGTGGTGTCAGGATAACATCGACTGGATTGCCATCCGCATCGTAAGGCATGTCTTCTTCCGGCAGGATTCGGGAAATAACACCCTTGTTACCGTGACGACCAGCCAGCTTGTCGCCCACTGATACGTTACGTACTTGAGCCACCGTGATGTGAATCTTCTTGATAACACCACTGTCTAGATTGTCGCCGTTTTCTCGAGAAAAGATTTTTACTCCGATAACGCGACCACGCTTTCCAGCTTCTAGGCGCAGTGATGTATCTTTTACATCTTTAGCTTTTTCACCAAAGATAGAACGAAGCAATCGCTCTTCTGGTGTCAGTTGAGTTTCTCCTTTTGGAGTAACCTTACCTACTAAAATATCACCTGGTCGCACTTCCGCCCCGATGCGGATAATTCCGTTTTCATCAAGGTTGCGTAGTTTGAGTTCGCTTACGTTAGGAATATCTGGAGTCGTTACTTCTGCTCCTAGTTTGGTATCTCGTACTGACACATCCAGTTCGTCCATATGGATGGTGGCAAACTTACTTTTCTTGACCATTCGTTCAGAAATGATAATCGCGTCTTCGTAGTTAGCACCGTTCCAGCTCATGAAAGCCACCCGCGCGTTTTGACCAACGGCTATTTGGCCCTTGTCGGTTGAGCTAGAATCAGCAATAAGATCACCCCGCTTAAGTTTTTGACCAACTGAAACGCTACAGCGATGATAGAAAGCTGAAAAGTCGTTAGTTCGTTGGTAAGTAACGAGGTTGTAGGTTAGCTTCTTTCCCTCTTTATTCTTAACCACTACTCGCTTTGCGTCAGCTTCCAATACTTCTCCAGCTTCTTTAGCAAAGATAATCCGACCCGTATCGCGAGCCGCCATTTCTTCAATTCCAGTTCCTACTAATGGTGCGTCTGGGACAATGCAGGGAGTAGCCTGCTTCTGCATGTTACTACCCATGAGAGCGCGGTTGGCGTCGTCGTGGTTTAGGAATGGAATCATCGAAGTCGCTACCGAGAAAGCTTGGTTGGTTGCAATATCCATGTATTCAACGTCCTTCTTAGGAATTGAACGTGGATTGCCACCGCGGCGAACTTCCACAAAATCAACCGTGATTTTTCCTTTATCATCCACTGGCGTCGCTCCATGAGCAATATTATACTTCTCCTCCTCGTGAGCGTTAAAGTAAATAATTTCTCCGGTCAGTACCCCTTTTTCTACTTTCACATACGGTGTCTCGATAATACCGAAGCGGTTTACGCGAGCGTACATAGCCAAGCGAAGAATCAAACCAATGTTTGGTCCTTCCGGAGTATGAATTGGACAAAGTCGTCCGTAGTGAGAAGTGTGCACGTCGCGCACTTCAAAACCAGCTCGCTCGCGAGTTAGACCACCGGGACCAAGAGCTGAAACCGTCCGCAGCTGTTCAAGCTCATAGAGGTTATTTTGTTGCGGAGCAAATTGTGACAGCTGGTTGGTGGTAAAGAATTCTTTAATCGCTGCTTGCAGTGGCCGCGGGTTAAGAAGCTGCATCGGCAGTGATGTCTCGGCTTCAATCGTACTCATGCGGTCTTGAATGTTTCGCTTCATGCGAGTCATGCCAACGCGCACGCGTTGAATAGCCATTTCTCCAAAGTAACGAATACGACGGAAACCTAGGTGGTCAATATCATCAGCCACGGCTCCGGGCTCGTAGTTCTTTTCGATAATAGTGCTTAGGATAAGTTGTAAATCACTAATCCCAACCGTACGGACATCAGTATCTTTCTTCTTAGTCCCTAGATCGAAGCGTTCATTAAAGTGATGACGACCAATTTCTGATAGGTCGTATCGTTCTGGAGCAAAGATGGAGTTTACAAACTCCTTAGCATTATCAACCGTGGCTAAATCACCATCGCGAAGTCGCTTGTAGATTTCGATGTATGATTCGTCAGTGGTTTTGGCTGGGTCTTTTTCGAGTGTGGCAAGGATGTGCTTTTCAGCATTTGGTACGTCTTTGAAAAGCTTGAGCATGTCTTTTTCAGTTTCCACACCAAAAACTCGTAGAAGAGAGGACATTGGGAATTTTCGCTTGCGGTCTATCTTCATGTATATAACCCCATCAGCTTCAGATTCGATTTCCACCCACGCACCGCGAGCCGGAATGATCTTGGCTCCAAAGTAAGTCTTACCTTTAAGTTCTTGAGAGGTAAAGAAAATACCGTACGAACGAGCCAACTGCGGCACGATAATACGTTCCACTCCGTTGATGATAAAAGTCCCGTTGTCGGTCATCACTGGAATATCAGCTAAGAAAATTTCCTGATCTTTCTTACCACCGAAAGTTAGGTTGTTAAGCTCAACACTCGCGCGTAGTGAAGCTTCGTAAGTTAGTTTGTTCTCTTTAGCAAACTCAGGGGTAGTTTTTGGTGGAGATAGTTCGTATTTCTTGAACTTCATTTCAAACTTCTTTTCGGAGTAGTCCGTAATTGGTGAGAATTCTTTGAAAATAGTTTGTAGACCTTCTTCCACGAACCATTTAAAAGACTCCCGCTGTGGCTCGATCAAGTCTGGCAAATCTACCAGCGGTTTTTTGTACCGACTCCAGGTCTTCTTCGGCAGTGTACCAACCGATGTATACTCTACGTTTTTTGGATTTGACATAGTTTACTACAAGCTTATTTACGAACTTTTTAAAGTCTCAACCGAGACTTCAAAAAGTTCTAGCACAAAAATTACACAAAAAACCCGCTTTCGCGTTCTTTTCGCTTTTATTTCCCTGCTATTTGATTACTAAAAACATCACTGACGTGAATAAAAAAACAATACCTCTCTAAATATTGTTCTTATTTTACAACGTTTATGAAAATCTCCCCACCAAAACTCAATCGAGATTGCACTTTCGTATGCGCGCGATTATACAGGATATATCAAAATATGCAAATTTTCAGCGGGGATTGTTGATTTTAGCCAGCTTCTAAACTTTTGAGCGATATTCTTCTATTTTTTTATGATTACCTTCTACTAAAACTGGTGGGACTTTGTACTTCTTTTTTTTATATTCCAAAATTTCTGGCCTTGTATAGGTTTCGCCAGAGGTAACACGTTCTTCTTCCAACGACTCAAATTCACCAAGTACTCCAGGAATCTGGCGGGAAATAGAATCGATGATAGTGAGGGCTGGTAATTCCCCGCCAGTCAGCACATAATCCCCCACGCTCACCTCCTCAGCTTTTAAAATTTTCTTCACCCGCGCGTCTATGCCCTCATAACGACCGGAGATAAGAACTAAGTGATCGTACTTTTTAGCGTAGTCTTTGGCGAGTTTGTTGGTGAAGACTTTACCACGTGGCGACATGATTAAAGTTTTAATTCTATTACGTGTTTTCGCGGAAGATGCTCCCAGCATCTTCCGCCCAACCGCTTTATCCCAAGCTTTCAAAATCGGCTCCGCTGTCATTACCATTCCCGGCCCACCGCCGTACGGTCGGTCGTCAACTTTCTTGTGTTTGTTTTTAGAAAAATCCCGGGGGTTGTAATACTGCACGGAAATCTTCTTTCCGCGCACCTTCGCTCCCTTGCCTTTATCAGTCTTTTGGGCTCGACCAAGTACACTCGCGTCCGTATACGCTTGGCAAACCTCTGGAAATAATGTGACGACGTGGAAGTTCATTATTTTACTTTTTTACCAACATATCTTACCAAAATAGCAGCCGCAATTATTAAAATAAAGATTTGGTTGGCTTGTGCGAACCACATAGGTGGATAGCCAAAATTGGCTGAAAATAAAGGGAGCTGCGAAAAGTCTATGCTCAACAATATTGCCAAAATCATCCAAACAGCTTTTTTCATAAATAAATCCTAGCATATAAAAAGCCCTCCGTGAACGAGTAAGTATATAGGCCTGCCCAGCCAGTCTTTAAAAACAGAGCCGCGACGTATGTCGCGGCTCTGTTTTTAAAGTTGCGGCCGAAGCCGAAGTAAAAATCTGCTGAGATTTTTATAGTCGCTCATAGTATGTGCGAGCGAGTCGTTATATTTTAAGGTCGTCGATGGCCTGGTCTAAGTCTTTTGGCTCTCTAGATTCCTCCGCCCCGGCATTCATTTCTTCGCGGGCTATCGGACCCCGTCCACCTTCTGGTTCGTTAATCTTTAAGTTTACGCGAGCGTCGTTCTTCATACCCACTACCCGTAGTAGCGTACGAACAGCCTTGGCAGTATTACCACTGCGGCCAATAATTTTACCCATATCTTCTGCGTGTACGTCTAGGGTTAGGAGTACGCCCATCTCGTCTACCGTGCGGTTAATCTTGACCGTTTCGGGGTGGTCGACAAGTGCTTTTACAACTGTCTCCAAAAACTGCTGGTCTTCATGCGTTTCCATAGGAATAATGAGATCTTATCTGTTATTAGCGTCCGATTACTGTATTAGTATCGTACTACTATATATGGTACGAGAAACTAAGTCAGTTGTAAACTGACTTACAAACAGAAACCACCCGGTTTTTTAACTGGGTGGTTTTGGGGGTGTTCCCGGAATTTGCTCTAGGGAAAGAACAAATTCGAAACAAAAGGCGCATATAGTCGTTACACTCCTTATGCTTCTTTATCTGTAGACGGAGCTTCTGCGATTGGCGCCACTTCCTCAGTAGCCTCTTCCATTGACGCTTCGGCTGCGGCTTTTAGAGCCTCTGCGTCAGCTTTCACCTTTTCTTCCTTAGCTTTTGCTTCCTCCTCCGCTTTTTTAATAGCTTCTTCGTCTACAATTGGTGACTTTTTAGGGAGAGCGTTTCTTTTTTTGCCCTCTATCACTTTTTGAGCGACGAGAATATTGTGCACGGTATCTGAAGGCTGCACACCCTTTGTAAGCCAATCTTTGGCCTTGCCGGCATCAATCTGCACCTGACCTAGCTTGGGATTGTATGACCCAAGAATGTCGATGTTTTTGTTGCTTTTTGGACCAGTTCGCTTATCGACGACCACAACACGATAACTAGGATCGTTTTTGCGGCCGACTCGTTGTAATCTCATCATTAACATACGCGCGCAACAATACTATATATATGGGTGTAAGGCAAGGTATTAGATAAAGGAAAAGCCACGTGCAAGACGCGGCTTGAAAGATCGTCGGCGGCCCGCCAATACAAAATTGGATGGATGGGGATGTTCGCACACCAAATCGCAATCTGGCAGGCCGCCTTTGACCACAGCTATCAACACTGGGGTACTAAATATAGATTACTCCACTAGTTTATTTTGTAAATATTAGGGTGTGAAATACTAAAATTGCCACCAAGTCCCTGTCAAACTACAGAGAAGATGTTAGCCGGGATAATTAATAGTCTAAACAATGAAAAATTCATATTAATTATATAGAATCAGTCTGAGTAATTACTATAGCCCTAGAGTTAGACACATGCTAGAGTACAAGCGATATTATGCAGAAAAATGCGATCCATTCAGGCACTATCCAGGTCCGGGGCAAAGGCACCGGTTTTTTGGCAGTGCCGAATCAAGAACTAGACATCGTTATTCCCCGTGAAGCATTAAATTTTGCTCTCGATGGTGACATGGTGGAAGTTGAAATAACTAAAACAAAGCCCGGGGAGAAACCAGAGGGTAAGGTGCTCAGGGTCCTTAAGCCAGCCAACGTAGAGTTTATCGGTACCGTGAAAGAAAAAGAAATAGACGGAAAGTTAATGAAATATCTTTCTCCGGATAATCGCCGGATGTATATTCGACCCATTCTGCCAGACGCTACACCGACCGATCTCGGCATGAAAATAGTGGTCATTATCAAGGATTGGAAGAATCCGCTGTCAGACCACCCGATTGGAGAAATAATTGAAACACTCGGTAAGGCCGGCGATCATGAAACCGAGATGCAAGCTATCTTGCGTAGTGGTAATTTCAGTAAGGACTTCCCTCCACCCGTCCAGCACGCTGCTGAAGAACTGTATAAGAATAAAGAACAAATTTTTAAAGACGCTATCGCTGATCCAAAGCGAAAAGATTTTCGTGGTGTTACCACCATGACCATTGACCCAGCTGACGCCAAAGACTTCGATGATGCTTTGTCATTTCAGACGTTGCAGAATGGCAACGTAGAAGTGGGTATTCATATTGCTGACGTATCTCACTATGTGCGTGAAGGAGAGGCCATTGATAAAGAAGCACAAACGCGTGGTACTTCAGTCTACTTGGTAGACCGGGTTATTCCGATGTTGCCGGAAGTCCTTTCTAACGACCTTTGTTCCCTGCGCCCCAACGAAGACCGACTTTCCTTTTCCGCCGTGTTTGAACTCGACCATGACGGACATGTCCAAAAAGAGTGGTTTGGACAAACTATCATCCACTCGGATAAGCGTTTTTCTTATGAAGAAGCTCAGGCCGTATTAGATACAGAAAGCGGGCCACACCTAGCGGAACTTAAGACTATGATGGAGATCGGCCGCAATATTCGCAAGAAGCGTTTCAAGAACGGAGCCATTGCTTTTGAACAACCGGAAGTAAAGTTCGAATTGGACGAAAATAAAAAACCCATCCGCGTGTACGCCAAGCACCGCACTGAGACCATGCTCATGATTGAGGACTATATGCTGCTGGCTAATATGCGTGTAGCGGAATACATTTATAAGCTCGCCAACAAGCACGCTAAAAAGTTACCTTTTATCTATCGTATTCACGATATCCCTAATCCTGAGAAAATCGACGAACTGTCTATTTTCCTTCACGCCCTTGGTTACGATTTGAAAAACACGCAAGGGGTAGTGAAAGCTGCCGACATAAATGCTCTTTTGGCTTCGGTTGAAGGTAAGCCAGAAGAAAACCTGATTAAGACTTCAGCTATTCGCTCGATGGCCAAAGCCGTCTACTCAACCCAAAATATCGGTCACTTTGGCTTAGCGTTCAAACACTACACGCACTTCACTTCTCCAATTCGTCGCTATCCTGACTTGATGGCTCACCGCCTGCTTCGCCGCCATCTTGATGGATCAGCGATCAGCGCTAAGGAAGCCTCTCGTAACGAAATGTTGGCGGTCCAATCTTCACAAAGAGAAATGGAAGCCGTTTCTGCCGAACGAGACTCCATTAAATTTAAACAAGTTGAATTTATGCTTGATAAAGTCGGGCAAGAATTTGAGGCTATTATTTCTGGAGTAACTAAGTTTGGTATCTTCGTAGAAGAAAAAGAATCTAAAGCAGAAGGTCTTATATCAATGAGTAATCTCTCTGGTGACTACTACGACTTTGAACCTAGTACTTACTCTGTTAAAGGACAGCGCACAAAGAAAGCATTTAGACTGGGTGATTCGATTCTGGTCAAACTCATTAATGCTGATTTGGAGGAACGAAGACTGGATTTCGAGGTAGTAAGGAAATAAAATAAGCCCGGTTCGCTCTCGCGAACCGGGTCTGTTTTTCAATTGCGCCAGCTTTCACCGGCCCACATTGATTCTTTCAATACTGATTTTTCAGTGGCAAAACTGCGAGTATCTTCACGCTGCCGACGTTGTTCAGCCGCTTTGTGCGCTTTCCTAACACCATTACAGTCTGAGCAAAGACACTCGCTGTTGTGAGTGCCCGGTATATGTTGAACTTCAGGTTGTGACATGATTCTCTCCCACTGAAACCTCTAACCAAATAAACTGTACTTAACTTGATAAAGTTACTTCGCCACCACTACCGCTTCATCAAATTTAACTGAGAGTAATTTAGAGACACCATCACCACCCATAGTCACCCCATAAAGAATACCGGCGCGACTCATAGTTTCTCGATTGTGAGTAATCAAAATAAGCTGGCTTCTCTCAGACAGAGCGGTAATCATGTCGCCGTAGCGTCGACTATTAGCTTCATCAAGTGCCGCATCGGTTTCATCAAGAATAATAAATGGTGGCGGGTTGACCTGACTCATCGCGAAGATAAGTGCGATGGAAGTAAGCGCTCGTTCACCACCAGAAAGCATATCAAGGCCGCGCACGCGTTTATTCGGCAACTGAACATCCAATTCAATTCCCTCTTCTATCGGACCTTCCTCCTCTTCATCAAAAATCTCCCCTTCTTCATCGGTTTTTTTACGTGGTTTTGGTATCACCTTTTTCAGTGAAGCGTCACCACCACCAAACATCAACGTAAAGAATTTTTTAAATTCCACTCCAATCTTTTCTATACCAGCACTAAATTGTTCATTAAGCTCGATAGTAAGTTCAGCTATCAAGCTTTCCAATTTTTCTACTGAAGCCTCTAGGTCGGCCACTTCTTTTTCTAGAAACTCATCTCGTTCTTTAGCATCTTTATATTCTTTTTCAATATCTTTGGTAGCTCCGATACCAAGCTCTTCCAGCCGAATTTTCATCTTCTCTAATTCCCGTCGTCGCTCTCTTTGCTTCTGTCGATCTTCACTAGCAATGACTTCTACTGGTAGTGGCTTCTCACCACCACCAATTATGTGGTTGTAATAATCTGACACCGCTCGGCCAAGTAAGGTTACTGCCTCTTGTAACTCTTGTTTAAAATCCTCCCGATCGCGCTCTAGGGCATCAAGTTCTCTATCAATCCGATTGATTTCGGTTTCCGCTATCCGCACTTCATTCATGGCGGCAAAGAGTTGTCTCTCTGCTTCCCTGCTCTCTACCGATGAAGCCTCCAAGGTTGTCTTGAGCTCAGTTGATTGGGCTTGCAGCTTTTCTTCCTGGGTATCAAAAATACTGAGATCAGAATCAATTTTATCTTTTTCTTTTTGTAAATCTTTGAGTTCTTTTTCTTCGGATTTAGTATCGGGAGCAACATTTCCTTCAGCTAAATCCTTTACGAATTTACGTAACACATGAACCAAATCAGTCAGTGTTCTGCGCAGCACTGCCTCCTCATTCTTCCCCAATGCCTTTTCGGCATCGTCGGTCACGGTTCCCAAGACTGACTCAATTTTCACAAAAGGGACCAGAATGTCTTTTGTTGTTTTGCGATTTTGCTTATCTTCTATTTGGCGCTTTATATAAGAAATCTGGCCCTCGATTTGGCCGCTCTTTCTTAGCAACTCCTGACGTTGACTGCGTAGTTTTGATATATCTGCTTCCAGAGCCACTAACTCATCGCGACGTTCGTCTTTAGTTTCTTCTCTATCAAGTGCTTCTTTTAGCTCTACTATTTCCTTCTTTTTATTGGTCAGAGTTTTTGCCGGCAGTTCCCGCTCGCTCTTTAGCCGGTCATGATGAAAAGCAATGTAAGTGTCCTCACGTTTTAAATATTCGGCGTAAACATTTTTTAGTTCTTCCTGCAGAGCCAAAGATTTTTCAATTTTTTTGATTTGCCGCTCAAGAAAATTTAGATGAGGAGCTGCTTCCTTTCTAAGCAGTGTAACTTGGGCAATATTTTCGACTGTTTTTAGAAGCTTCCTTTCACTTTCGGCTTTTTTGTATTGATAGATTTTTAGACCTAGGGCGTCCTCTATCATTTCCCGACGTTCTTTAGCTGAAGCAGTCAAAATCCGGTCAGCCTCGCCTTGTGAAATGATATGGTGACCGGTTGAACCAATATTAACCGAGGCTAAAAGTTCTTGAACGTCCTTCAGTCTTACGCGTGAACCATTAATAGAGTATTCGTTACTGCCGTCGCGGTGAACAGTGCGTTCTATTATGACTTCATCAAAATCGACTGGAAAAGTTTTGCTGGTGTTATCCATCACTACCGACACTGACGCTCTGTTGGTTCTGGCTATTTTATCGGTACCACTGAAAATAAGATCTTCACCTTTTTTACCCCGCATGGATTTTACTGACTGCTCACCAAGCACAAACCGAAAAGCCTCAGCCACGTTACTCTTGCCAGAACCATTAGGTCCAACGATGCCGGTCACTTGCGCTGAAAATTCCAACTCGCCTTTTTTAGCGAATGATTTAAATCCATTGATTGTTAGCTCTTTTAAGTACATGCTAGCCTGAAGAATTGCCTACAAAAATCGTATAAGTATTGTTGTCGGTGCCACCGTCATTATCTGGTCCTCCGCAGACAGTTGACCAGTTTGCGTTGGCCGGAACTTCCATCTCCACCGCATGAACAGCTGCCTGCGGTGTACCACCACAATTTGTATCGCCGTCGTAATAATATAAATAAGTAGTATCGCCAGGACCCAGCGGATCAGCGACCACTCTCGTTAAATACGGCGAAATAAGTCCGTCAATAGTCCCACCGTTCCCAATTTCGCCGTTGGCATTTCCGGTAAAATTACAAGCTGAACCACCAGCTTCACAAGGAAACTCACCATACTTTTCATAGTACAAGCGCAGCGCCAAAGCAATTTGTTGAACATCAACTTTGCGTTTATCGTCTCTTGATTGCTTTCGAGCTTCTTGATAATTAGCTAGAATTAAAGTAGCTAATAATGAAATAATCGCTACTACGATAAGTAGTTCGGGCAAAGTGAATCCCTTTTTAGAGTTTTTATACACAGTTACATTTTATCACGCGACGGGGGCGAAAAACCTTCGGTTTTTTGCCCCCTGTGAGAAACGCCCTACCAATTTTTTGCCTCTATTGCTTTTTCCGCGGCAGCTTGCTCGGCTTCTTGTTTAGCTCGTCCAGTTCCTTCAGCGATTTTTTTATCTCCCAAAAAAACACCAACAGTAAAAACCCGGTCGTGGTCTGGGCCAACTTGATTTATAGTCTCGTAATTGGGAGTCACACCAGCATGTTCTTGAGCCATTTCCTGAAATCGACTTTTAGCATCTTGCCATAGTCGCTTATCTACTATCTTGTCTGTTTGGGCAAAAAGTTGACGACCAATAAAATCTCTGGCCGACTCATAACCTTGATCCATATACAACGCTCCAATAACCGACTCGAAAGAATTAGCTAGAATATAGACTCGCGCCCGGCCTGTATCTTTAGCTTCTCCTTTAGAGAGCAAAAGATATTCATTGAGACCGAGCTTGGTCGAAGCTTCGGCTAAGCTGCTGGTGTTCACTAGAGCCGCCCGCACGGCGGTTAATTCTCCTTCGGGTTTATCTGGATATTTATTAAAAAGAAAATCAGTGATGACCAATTCCAAAACGGCATCACCTAAGAATTCTAATCTCTCATTATGATCCTGATTGGCGTCTTTGTGTTCGTTTAAATACGAACGATGGGTCATAGCCGACAGTAAAAAATCTTTATTTTTAAACTCGACACCCAAAATTTTTTCCAATGCCGGGACATTTAGCTCTTCATTATTAGTCACTTGCATAATGCGGCCTAGACTACACTTATGTGGTTTTTTTGGCAACTAGGTGGGTAATGGCTTTGGTCACAATCGGTAAGATGTCTTCGTAGAAATTTAGATCAAGAATATCAGCCACTTTAAACCACTGAGCATCATCCAGTCCCCCTTTTTTCTCCAAATTTAATTCTTTATAGTCCGCCTGGGCCAGAAAGTAGTTTACCTGCTTCCGAACTTTCCCCACCTCGGGTTGCGAAGCAACGTATTCATTACTACCGAGCTGAGTTTCTATACTCACATTCAAACCGATCTCTTCTTTAAGAGCTCGTACCGCTCCAGCTTCGATTGTTTCTTCTGGTTTAATCTTACTTTTAGAAAGTGTCCAGTGACCAAAAATATCGTGGACTAAGGCTAGAAACATCTCTCCATTATCGTCTAGCGAGTAAACAACCGCCCCGGATAATCGCTCAATTGGCATTTCCTCAAAAGGGGTGTCCTTCTTTCGTTTCTTCCCCACCTCGTCTTTACCGGGCTCACCAATCTCTTTATAGACAGCGCCGAGGACGCCGTTAACAAACCTACCACTATTATCTCCACCAAATTGTTTAGCTAGTTCAATCGCCTCATTAATGGCTACCTTGGCCGGTACTTCCTTACGATCAGCAAACAAAAGTTCATATAAACCAAGACGCAAAATATTTCTATCTACTGGTGAAATACGTTCCAATGGCCAATCCGGAGCTGCTTTGGTAATAATCAAATCTAACTCACTTTGCTTTTGTAAAATCCCATCTAGGAGTTTTTCCATGAATGGTAAATCAGTTTTATTGGGAGCAAATTCCTCAACGTTTCGTCTTAGGGCGTCAGAAACTTCTGACTTTTCGATACTATTTAAATCCCACTCAAAGAGTGTTTGAAGAACAATCGAACGTGAAAGGTGCCTATTTGCCATAAATATCAAATATTGAACTTATCTAATCTACCCTCTATCATATCACTCTTTAATTTCAAAAACCCCGCAATTAGCGGGATTTTTGGGGATTATGATTATTTTGTAGACTTCTCCTCTGCCGCCACTTCTGCCTTTTTGGCTTTAGCTTTTGGTTTTACTTCTTCTTTAGCCTCGACTTTTGCCTCTTCATGATCCTCGTGTGAACCTTTAATGGCATCTTTCTTGGCGTTTAAACGGGCTTCTCGTTTAGCTTTATTTGCAGCCAAATCCATTACCTGTCGGCCGTTATAAAAACCACAGTCAAGGCACATGTGGTGCGGACGATGAAAAGCCCCACAGTTTTTGCAAGTCGCTAGAGCGGGAGCGTTAAGGCCATGATGGCTTCGGCGCTGCTTACTCTGCGAACGGTTATGTCGCATTCGTACTACCATAGTGGGCAGAACTATAGCAGAAATAAACAATAATGCAATACGTAAAAAGAATCAACCGGCACCACGCTATGTGGTGCCGGTCGGAAAGAACGTTAGGCGGCTCTGGTGAGCCACCACGGGGTGAAAAGTCGAGCATGCAGCCCAACACCATGCATCACTATATCCGTCATAGTTTGGCGGTTTTGGTTGGATGCTATGATGAGCGAATTTTGCAACTTGACGGCCGCCGCCATCAAGTCCAATGACTTGCCACTGGCGTGTATGTGCAGATAGTCTTCCGGCATTTTGCCCCCCAATACCTACTCTTCTTCTGAAGAGGAACCCAAAATACTACAATAAAATAATATTTTTGCAATAGCTCTTTCTGTGCTCGGCGGTAAGACCAAATTTGGCTATAGCCGTTCTGTGCTTCTGTGTCCCGTAACCTTTATGTGTAGCGAAATCATAGGGTGCAAAAAGCTTCGTAGAAGCTTTTTGCACCATATACCTATCTCTCGTCACCTTAGCCATTATTGAAGCTAAGCCAATTATTTTCTCCTTACTATCACCTTTGATTATGGTTTCTTGGTTTTTAAATTCCGCCGGGGCTTTTAAACCACCATCCAATTTAACAACATAATTTTTTGGTGAGGTTCTTATCATACGATTAATCGTATGATAAGAAAGCGTTGTTCTGGTAGAAATTTTTTTTAATGCTCTCGACATTGCTAAATTTACGGCGGGCACGATGCCGGTTTTATCTATGACTTTGGCGGAGACCATAACCACCGCGTAGTCGAGCCGCCCAGCGGCTTTTAGCCGCCGGGCGACCTTAAAAATCTCCTCTCGCTTTTTTTCGGAGAGTTGTTTCGAGTCATTCACGCCGGGCAAAATCTCCTTCCAGTCGAAATTGCCCGGCACCACCGTCACCCCCACAGCCACCGGCCCCGCTAGTGGACCTCGACCGGCTTCGTCTATTCCAACTACGTATTGTTCTTTAATCATATTCGCATTCCAAAATGTGGACATCCTCCTTACAAGAGCTGTTCAGGTTGTCGCTATTTCTATTCAAAAATAGCTGGCAACCTCTTGCGAAAGCCTCCCAGGCTTTCTCACCGGCTTCATCTATTCCAACAACAAATTTCATCTTCGAATAATATCATTATTATTAACTACCGCCCTGTGCGACGACCATCAAAAAATGTCACCGCGGAAACATTGAATAATCACAACTTTCCCGAAACTGAGCGAGCAGCGCCTGAAAAAACATTGCCCAGGACACAGAGCCGGTCAAAGCCGATGCGAAGCATTTCAAACCGCAGTCTGAAACATCGGCTTTGTCTGTGTCCGAGCATAGCGAGTTGCCCGCCGGGGCAACTACACGTGTTTTTCTCAGGCGCTGCGAGCGATGCTATAATGACCGGCATGAGCAGTCTAAAAGCCGAATTCATCCATCTCCATACCCACTCTCACTATTCCCTCCTTAACGCTATTCCGACGCCCAAAGAGCTAATAGCTGCCGCTAAAGCTGACACTCAAGACGCCATGGCGCTGACTGACAACGGTGCTCTTTATGGCGCTATCGATTTTTACACCAAAGCCAAAGACGCGGACATAAAACCGATTATCGGCCTCGATGCTTTTTTAGCTCCCCGCACTCGCTTCGATAAGGAACCCAATGTAGACAAACCGCGCTCGCGGGTAGTTCTCTTAGCTAAAACTTTTGCCGGCTATCAAAACCTAATTGAAATAGTGACTCGCTCTAACGTCGATGGTTTTTATTATCGTCCGCGAGTGGATCACGACCTGCTTAAAGAACACGCCCAGGGCTTGGTCTGTATTATCCCCTCCTTCGCTGGCGAAGTGGCGCAGCGCCTTAAAGACGACGACAACGAAAGAGCGGGTGCGTCGCTCGATTGGTATCGTTCTGTTTACGGTGAAGATTGTTATTTAGAGATTTCTCATCATCCGGAAATTCTCGGTCATATGAGCAATCAGACCAAGATTATCGACCTTGCCAAAAAATCTTCCACTCCCCTAGTGGCGGCCCAGGACATCTACTATCTAACCAAGGACGATGCGGTGGCCCGAGAAGTAATGATAAAAATTCAAAGCGGTGGCGTGGTGGACACCAGTGAAGAACGTTCTGAAGATTTTTCTTTCACCTCGCAAGCGCAAATGAAAGAACGTTTCGCTGACACCCCCGAAGCCCTCTCTAATACCGTAAGGATTGCTGAGGCTTGTAATGTCGAAATAAAGCTCGGTCAAGAAGCCTGGATGTTTCCTGATTATAAAATCGAGAGTGGCAAAGACCCCGACACCGAGCTTAAAGACAGCGCTTATGCTGGCGTGGCGTGGCGTGGGCTCTCAATTGAAAACCCAGAAATAAAAGAGCGACTTGATTATGAACTCGGTATCATCAAGACTAAAGGCTATGCCAAATATTTCTTGGTAGTGGGTGATCTTTTACGTGAAGCCCGTGAGCGAAAAATCCTGACCACTATTCGTGGTTCAGTGGCGGGCTCGCTCACTACCTATGTGCTCGGCATCACCAACGTAGACCCGATTGCCTACAAAATTCCCTTCGAACGCTTTCTCAACCCCGAGCGACCGTCGGCGCCGGATATCGATATGGATTATGCCGATAACCGACGAGACGAAATCATTGAGTACGCCAAGCAAAAGTATGGTGAAGATAAAGTGGCCCAAATCGGTACCTTTGGAACCATGATGGCGCGCGCTGCCGTACGCGACGTCGCGAGGGCTCTTGGTCATTCGTATTCAGTTGGTGATCGTATTGCCAAGCTTATTCCACTTGGGGCCCAAGGTTTCCCCATGACTATCGACAAAGCTCTTGAGATTGAACCGGACTTAAAAGACTTATATAAGAAAGACCCCGAGAGTCGTGAAGTAATTGATTTAGCTAAAAAAATTGAGGGTCGTGCGCGGCACGTCGGAGTGCACGCCGCCGGCGTAGTTATCGCCCCCAAACCCTTAAATAATTTTGTCCCGATTCAAGTCGACTCGAAAACTGGTAAATTCATCACTCAATATGAAATGCATAGTGTTGGTGAAGATGGTATTGGCTTACTGAAATTCGACTTCCTCGGCATTAAAAACTTGGCCATTTTGGCTGATGCAGTGAGGCGAGTAAAAAAAATACGGGGGCTTGAGGTTGATATTGAAAATATTCCGATTGACGATCGGATTACTTTTGAAATGCTAGCGCGGGGCGAAACCATGGGACTCTTCCAGCTTAACGGCACTGGTATGACCGCCTTCTTAAAACAACTTAAACCAACCAGCATACACGACATCAACGTCATGGTAGCTCTTTATCGCCCGGGCCCAATGGCCAACATACCGGAGTATATCGCTCGTAAGCACAACCCGACCCTCATCTCCTACCCCGACCCGCGTATGGAAGAATATTTAAAAGAGTCTCTGGGAGTAATCGTTTACCAAGAAGACGTGCTTTTAAGCTCTATAAAACTAGCTGGCTATAGTTGGCTGGAAGCCGACAAATTCCGAAAAGCGATGGGTAAAAAAATCCCCGAAGTGATGGCAGCTGAGAAAGACAAACTCACACAAGGTTTGATAGATAACGGACAAACTCCCACCTTCGCCGAAAAACTCTGGCAGCTGTTTGAACCTTTCCAAGGCTATGGATTCAATAAGGCGCACGCGGCGAGCTATGGACGCGTCGCTTACCAAACGGCCTACATGAAGGCCAACTTTCCAGTTGAGTATATGTCGGCCGTTCTCACCGCTGATGCCGGCGATACGGAAAAAATTGCTGAAATTATTCACGAGTGTGAACGCATGAATATTGAAGTGCTACCACCGGATATAAACGAATCATTCGAGGATTTCTCGGTAGTACCTAACACCAACAAAATTAGGTTTGGACTAACCACTATCAAGAACTTTGGTGAAGGTATTGCCCACGCTATCGTCGAAGAGCGAAAAACTAATGGGGCTTTTTCTTCCCTAGCTGATTTTCTCGCCCGCGTGCATGATAAAAATCTTAATAAAAAATCTATCGAAGCTCTCACCATGACTGGGGCTTTCGATAGTTTTGACGAACGCGGCAAACTTTATGCGGCTACTGATTATCTTTTAGAATTTAACCGTGAACATATGGCCGGACGTGAGACTGGGCAAGATTCTCTCTTCGGCTCGGTTATTAGCACCGAAGAATCACTCCAAATTCCAGACTCTCTCCCCGCTACTAAAGAGCAAAAGCTACTATGGGAGAAAGAACTGCTTGGCGTTTATGTATCAGGCCATCCACTTGATGCTTTCAAAGAGGAAGTAACCAAACGAACTCGTATAGGTGAAGTGATAAAAGCAGTAGCAGAAAAACATAAAATTCCGATGGTGCGTTTCAAAAGTGAAGTAGTGACAACCGGATTAATTGAATCAGTTAAAGAACTGCTGACGAAAAAAGGTGACCGAATGGCCTTCATTAGACTGGCTGACCAAAAAGACGCCATCGAATCAGTAGCCTTCCCTGAAGTTTATCAAAAATATCGATTGCTACTACAGCCTGGTCAATGTGTGGCTATTAAGGGAAAATTAAGTATGCGTAATGACGAGCCGAGTTTGCTTTTAGATAAAATAAAATCTCTTGACTCGAATCAACCTGTGCTTAGCGCAGTTGACAGCAAAGCAGTCGAGGCGTAATTTACTTTAAGAGGTAAAGTGTCCAGGGAGGAATAAAATGTCTGATTCTGATGCCTATATTTGTCTTCATAACGCGGCTGTGGCTGCTGGAGTTGATATGAATATGATTCCTTCAGACAGGAAACCAGACTTGCTTCGCCAAGCCGAAGAATGTCTTGATGTAAGGCGTTTTAATAGTACAAAAGAAAGAATTGCTTTCGAGACTGAATGTCTCAAGTCGATGTTGTTGAGACAATACAAAAACTGAATTCCAAAAGACCGACGCCGGGCCCTGAAAGGCCCGGTTTCTCTTTTTATTGACACTATCAATTCTTGGCGTTACGATAAAAGCATCAGAGATTGTGGCGACTACCAACCGCCAGCCATTAAGTACAAGGCGAGGAAACTCCTAATCTGAAAATTGAGGGCTAAGCAGCATACTGTCTAGAAGCTCGGTGGAACCGCGATTAGAAGATCGTCCGAGTAAAAAATCAACGCCGTTGATTTTTTACTCGGACGTTTTTTATTTTAAATTTATGAATGACAATCTTCAAAACAAACGACATACTTTAGCCCACCTGCTAGCGGCAGCAGTTTTAATTGACTACCCTCACGCGAAACTAACTCTTGGTCCAGCTATCGACAACGGCTTTTACTACGATATTGATTTCTCTGGCGGCAATACTCCAGGAGATGATGATCTCAAAAAAATCCAAACTCATATGCGCAAAATGCTGGTAAATTGGAAAGCCTTTTCTCACCGTGAAGTTAGTCGCGAGGAAGCTTTAGAAATATACAAAAACAACCAATACAAATCTGAACTAATAAATGAAATAACTGACAAAGGCGAGACCATTACCCTCTACACAGTTGGCGAAGGTAAAAACGAATTTACCGATCTGTGTCGCGGCGGCCACAGCGAAAACCCCGCTGCTGAAATCACTGCTGACAGTTTCAAGCTCGATAAAGTAGCCGGTGCCTACTGGCGTGGTGATGAAAAAAATCCGATGCTCACTCGCATCTATGGCTTGGCGTTTGATTCTAAAGAAGAACTTGAAAATTACGAACACCAAATCGAAGAAGCTAAAAAACGCGACCATCGCAAACTAGGAAAGGAAATGGACCTCTTCACCTTCTCGGATTTAGTCGGTTCTGGTCTTCCACTATGGACTCCCAAAGGAACAATCATTCGTCACTTACTAGATGAATATATTTGGAAACTACGTAGTAAACATGGCTACCAGCGAGTCACTATCCCACACATTACAAAAAAGGATTTATATGAAAAATCGGGTCACTGGGATAAATTCTCCGATGAACTTTTCCGCATCACTACCCGTGAAGGTAAAGAGTACGCGCTGAAGCCAATGAACTGTCCACACCATACCCAAATCTTCGATCGCAAACCACACAGTTATCGAGAGATGCCACAACGGTACGCAGAAACCACCATGGTCTATCGCGATGAACAATCCGGTGAACTCGGTGGACTCACCCGCGTACTATCCATTACCCAAGATGATTCGCACGTCTTTTGCCGTCACAACCAAGTAAAGGATGAATTTTTCCGCATTTGGGATATTGTCGATACTTTCTATGACGCCTTTGGTTTTGGTGATATGCGGGTACGACTCTCCTTCCACGAACCAACTGAACTAGATAAATATCTAGGTACCAAAGAAATATGGGAAAGCGCTGAGAGCGCTCTGCGTGAGATAGCCCAAGCCCGAAACGCTAATTACTTTGAAGCTCAAGGTGAAGCAGCTATGTACGGACCAAAGTTAGACTTTATGGCTAAAGACTCACTGGGACGTGAACATCAGGTGGCCACTATCCAACTAGATATGAACCTGCCCGAGCGTTTCGACCTTACTTGCATCAATGAGGCTGGTGAAAAAGAACGTATCGTTATGATTCATTGCGCCATTATGGGTTCAATCGAACGCTTTGCGGCCGTTCTCTTTGAACACCTCGGTGGCAATTTTCCGCTTTGGTTGGCTCCCGAACAGGTGCGAATTATTCCCGTAGCCGATACTCACTATGACTACGCTGCTAAGGTACTCGAGGAACTAACCGCCGTAGGTATCCGCGCCACACTTGATGATGGTAATGAATCTATGGGTAAGAAGATTCGTGCTGCCAAAACCGAAAAGCTTCCGTACTTTATAGTCGTTGGTGACAAAGAAGTCGCTGACAAAAAAGTAACCGTCGAATCACGAACAGGAAAATCAGAAGAAATACTACTTGAGAAAGCCGCTAATCATTTCCTAGCCGAGATTGATACCAAGAAGATGTAACGCTGCCGTAGCTAGGCACGAAAAATCCCGCTCTTAAGAGCGGGATTTTTCGTGCCTCATTATGCTATCAAAGTCGATATTTCTAATGAGCAAGTTTTTTTATTCTCTCAAGTTCGAGGAGCACAAGCCAACGCTGGTGAGCCGTACTAGTAGTACGGTGAGCCTGATTTGGCGCCATGCAACGAAGAAATTGTGGAATTTTAAGAACTTGCCTTTATGGCCTTCATAATCGCCATTTTAACCGCGGATTCCTCATCAGAGTAAGCCCCATCCAAAGCACTCGTCAGGGCCTTAATCATAGCCTCGATTTGTACATCGCTAAGTTTAGCGGTAGTAGTAGCCAATAAACTAGATATTTCGGCCTCCATTCCCTTTCGTGCTCGATAAACAGCGTCAAGATCAGCCGCCGCATCAGCTAGGGCAAACATCGGTCGATTACCGATCATTGCGTAAGCGGCAGCCACGTTACCAGTAACGATAGCCTCAGCCAATGAGCTCACACCCACACGAGTGTCAGGGACAAAGCTTACAGGTATAGCACTATCATCAACAGTGTTGAGCTTTGAAACCCGTTCAAGGTTAAGTACCAACCAACCACCTTCGCTTGGAAATTCTCCTTTGGCTTTTTCAATAGTTTTAGTTAGCGCTTCGAAACGAGCTTCTTCATCAGCGTAATTATCCATGAAGTAATTAATAGCGTCGCTTGAAAGCAGGGTTTGCTTTAGGTGGGCGGCATTCTCTAGGTCAGTCATTTCGTTTACTTCCTCTTCCGCTACTGGAGAAATATTTTCAATCAGTGACTTATAGCCCATTATCGGAGCCTCACCAGTTGGCAGGTTGGCTGGAGTGCCATCGTCATTCTTAACCGGACTAATATATGGAGCATCAGCTAAAACAGAAGCAGCCACTATTCCGGTATTCTCATTTTCTTCTAGATTGTCGTGCATTTGATCAACTATCTCTTCCCATTTGCCATTAGTTGTACTGATATCCACTTTATTTCCGTTTAGAGAAACCGAGGCGACAGTTCGTTCTTTAATAACAATCATGTAGGCAATGAAAGCCGCCCACACAGCTAGTAACGAATAGAACAAAAATGTCAGGAATGGACCAGCTTCAAAGCCAGTGTATGGCACTTGGGTAAGCGAAATACCGGCTACTTGTGGAGTTTGCGTTCGGGTAGAAATAACCGTCACATCATCATCCATTTCCACCTTTACTCGACAGACACGATCTCGACTCCCCCTTGAGACAGTCATAGTGTACTCGGTATCACGAGTTGGCTTTACTTCAATAGAACCTTCGTCCTCGTCGTACTTAGTAGTCTTCTCAGTGTCGATAAGTACGTTACCACGGTTATCTTCTAGAATCATTTCATTAACTCGTGTGTTATCCCAAGTGATAGTAACCTCATCGCCTGATTTAATTTTAGTGTCAGAGATAGTTAGTTCACAACGTGGTGAAGAGCTTCCGCCACCTCCGCTTGTTGCTACGTCTACGCTAGCGTCACAAGACTTTGTGTTACCAAGTAGATCTCGAAGCGTCAGAGTGTAAGTGGTAGCTGAAGTTATGTTCACTGTTGTATTTCCATCAACGGCTACGATACCAACACCGTTATTAATTGACACATCTGTAGCACCAGTGGTCGTCCAAGTTAGGACAGAACTACCACCACCCACAGGTAGTGAAGTTGGTGAAGCAGTAAAGCTGTCACACGATAGAGTCGGGGCTTGAGGATCAGTGACTGTGACAGTCACTGGACACTCCGCTTTCTTATTACCTTTTACAGCCGTTAGTGTAAAAGTTTTGTCATCAGTTACTGAAGTAGTAGTTGTACCATCAACAGCGACTGCGCCAATATTTTGGTCAATACTCACGCTATCCGCGTTAGTAGTTGCCCAAGTTAGAGTCACTCCACCACCAACGCCGTTATTGAAGCTGTTGGGAGTAGCCGTAAAGCTATCACAAGTTGGGGCTTCGGGTTCAGGATCCTCTGTTACCGTAATAGTAACTGGGCAATAAACGTAGTCATCTATACCCCATTCACCAGTGAATGTATAAGTTGTAGTAGTAGCTGGAGAAACAATCTTAGAACCGTTTACTGCTACCGCACCAATACCTTGATCGATACTAGCAGCAAAAACCTCCTTTGAAGTCCAGGTTAGAGTTGAAGAATCACCTTTCTTGATAGAAGTTGGATTACCAAACATCTCACAAGATGGCTCTTTTTCTTCACACTTGTTTTCAATCAAAGTCTTAACATTGTCGCTGTATACCCAAGTTTGGAAATTATTTAATTCTTTAGCGGTAGTTTTAGCTTGGTTAACAACTTCGAAGTTTCCACACTGTTCACGTTCCTTAATTTTACCAATCCAGGTAATGGTTCCTTTTTCTCCTGGAGTTAGAGTATGACCATTCCAGATAAGTGTTCGAGAACCTTCTGTATAAAGAGACTGGGTATTATAGCCAGCACTTAGATTTTCTGAGTGTGTTTCAGATATGAATTTTAAACCAGCATCATGTACATCCATAATCTTCACACCGCCACCAGTACAATCACCATTACCAATGTTCTTTACGTTGATGGTATAGGTAAGTTGCTCGCCAATTTTAGCAGTCGCTTTGTTTACAGATTTAGTAATTTCAAGCTTACATTCCTTTATCGCTGGTTCTTCGGTCACCTTTACAGTCACTGGGCATTGTATATAGTCTTCTACGCCAACTTTTCCAGTAAATGTGTAAGTAGTAGTCTCAAGAGGAGAAACTACAGTTGAACCATTTGGGCTTACAGGACCGACACCTTGATCGATAACCGCTTGAGTAACTAAACTAGAAGTCCAAGTCAAAGTAGACGATTCCCCCTTCTTTATAGACATTGGAGCCGCATTTAATTCACATTTAGGTTCTTCTGGTACAACGTCCTCAACCTTTACTGTTACTGTACACTGAGCTTGCTTGACACTGTTTTTGGCAGTGAGGGTGTAGGTTTTTGTATTAGTTGTAGATACTACTTTTGTACCGTCAGCAGAGACTGGGCCAACACCTTGGTCGATAGAAACATCAGTGGCGTTTGAGGTAGCCCAAGTCAAAGTTACGTTTCCACCACCAGCTGGTAGTATTTTTGGAGCCGCTGTAAATGAGTCACAGGTTGGAGCCGGAATTTCTTTTTCTACTGTCACTTTAACCTGACAAGAATCAGAGCCGACACTGTTGACTACATTTAGTACAAATGTAGTATTTTGCGTAACATTAACAGCCTTAGAGCCATTAACTGCTACTGCTCCACCTGGTGTAAGCGAAGCGGTTGTACCACGAGTTGTAGACCAACTAAGATTTACAGTTCCACCATTAGATGGGACCAAGACCTTGTCAGCTTTTAGATAATTACATACAGGCGGGACAGGATCGTGATCACCACCACCTTGGTTACCACCGCCTCCGTCATCACAGCCACCGCAGCCACTATCACCGTAGGCTGAAGCTGTTTCTGGAGTCGATAAAACTTGAGTAAACACAAAACCGGCTGCAATTAGCAACACAGCTAGAAAAACTACTCTGAGTACATTATTAACGTTAGTCATAATTTAATTTCTACCTTGTAATATTCTCACCTACACCCGTACGCAAGAATATTAAAAATAAAAATTTGGAGGTGCCGATGCTATGCATCGGCACCAACCAAAGATCAAGAACCGAGAAACAGTCCTCGTTTAGGATCGCCCTTGGGCGGTCTCGGCAGACCCATAAGATAGGTACCCGACTGAGCCATTGGGCCCGTCGAGATCTCCCGACCTTGGAGACATGACGCTAGGGTAGAGATCGAAGTACCTGGCCGAACCGAGAACCGCTTGCAGCGGTTCAGAATCGGCTGAAGATTTTTTTTCCAGCCGGTTCTTTGGAATTTCATGGTGGGCCCCCACCACCGTTCACCCTTGGCCGGGTCGCCGTCGAGCCTGTCCCAGTACGGGTGACAAACCCAGACGGTGATGGGGTTGGGGATGGTCTGTTCCCCCTTGAATTTAATCACCGCCGGAATAGGATTCGGCGGACAGTCGCTCACCCGATACTCGCTGCAGGCGGCAGCGGCAACTGCGGTGGCGAGCCAAAAGCTGGCACCCCACAGAATGTTTTTTATACGCATCACGCACCTCCATTTTAAATGTTCAAATTTCTCCCTCCGCGTGCCGCGGCAGCGAAGGCTGCCACGGCTGTGCGGCGAGCTTTCTGCTTTGTAACATACACCTAAATTACAAAAAAGACAGCTCAAAACACAAGCGGATTAAAGATTTTATTTAAATTTAAAAAAACTAAATTGGAGAGCTAAATTTAAGCGTTATTCTACACTATTTATCTTAAATGTCAATGACTGCTTTAAAAGAAATTTGGGTGGTGGCGCGAGACAAGTCCCGCGCCACGCCCCTATTCAATACCACCAATCAGGTTGCCCCCGTTCGTACGGGAACTTCCCGTCAACTTGGAAATCATAGTAGGGATTATATCTCCCACGATTGAGCGGTTTGCGACACCAAGCCGGCAGACGCACCAAGATTTCTGCTTGGCTGGCTCTCGGGTCAAACCAGATCGTAAACTCACGTTGTTCGTAACGACGTGCGTACGACTGGGTCACCTCAAAAGTAGCCACCAACCTAGTTTCACTACGCGCGATTTCCCACTGTCGTTGATTCAGCCAGAAATTTTGACGGTTTGACGTAAAACTGCCGAAGGCATACTGCCAATCGAGGGCATTGGGAATACCGATGTAAACATCACACCGGTGAGTGTTGGAACTGAGCCGAAGGCCATTGACATCGGCCAGCACCACCTCAAGTCTTCCACCACCATAAGGCTGATACGCCCTGGGCGGATTTACCGGCGGTGCTCCCCTCGGAGCGACCGTCACCTCAACGCAAGCCGCCACCAACCCCAGAGTCAGAAGCGCCAGTAGTCGCGATATATTGAGCATTTGACGCTCCTCCTTCTAAAAGAGCTATCGTGCGCGCACGGGATTGTGCGGGCTGATTTGTGTCTAATCTTATTTTAGCCACAAATCAGCCCGCACAATCCTTAAGTGGTCTCTTCTACCAACAAGGCTTCGACTATAAAACGATCATCTTTCGAACCAAAGCTGTTACAAGTCACAATTGTCAGTTTAGCCTTACCTCGTTCATTATCAATAATAGTTTCACTGGCCTTAACTTTATACACTCGATTTACTCGATACTTATACTCAATACCATCTTTTGAATACAGTGTAACCTCATCTCCCCAGAGTAAATTTTGGACACCATTAAAAGCCTGAAAATTCTTATTAAATACCGTCGGTAAGTAACTAGAATGACCAAAGATAAGAATGTTGCCTTCATCAGTAAAATGGGCTGATTGCGGATGACGAACTACTCCATCCAGCAGGGCGGCATCTAAATCATTCATATCAAGTGATTCAGGATTTAGCACTATCACATCTGTGTTACTCTTTGGAATTACTATTCTGGCCGGTAGCTCATCTCCGACTGGAATAGTCTTCTTTGATTCAACGGTTTTGCTCTCAACATTAGCCTTTGATTCACTGGTTTTTTCAGAGGCTGTTATGGCTGTAAGCGCCTCAGATTGCGTATTTTCTTCAAGTTTAGGTTCAGGATAAAAATCTAAAGCAAACAAGATAGCATACGTAACTAGAGACACTAAGAATAAAGCCGCAAAAAAAGCCACTTTATTACGGGAAATATTTGTATAAACTTGCTCAAAAATGGGCGTCATATATTGCAGATATTATACATTATATAGTAATAATGTCAATGATTCTATTCGAGTACACATCAGTAGAGTTATAACACCAATCACAAGGAGTACGTATTGACAAATTTATCAACCATGGTAATATCCGGCCATTATGAACGGAGAAAATAATCAGCGCAAAGATAGCGCCGTCAAAACATTAGCTATAATAGGTTTTACTGCCACTATCGTTTTAGGAGTCTGGTTAGCAGTGCAAGTTGTACAACTAGCCCCTAGTGCTTTCACTTCCCTAGCCTCACTTTCCGAGAGTCTTTATGGTCAACCGAGCACAGATGAAATTACAGTTGTTACCAGCAAGTCGGTTGTAAATAACGCAGAAACTTTTGCTCTTCGGTGGAGTACAGTTGATCGTCCCGGTGAATACCGTTTTACGTACGAATGTACTGAGGGGGTTGATGTCCTAGTAAAGAACACAGATGGAGCCATGACACCAGCCGCCTGCGGTCAACCATTCACTCTAGTTGGAGATGGCGAAACTGAGTTGCAAGTAAAATCTGACAACCTACGATTTATTGATGTCTCGTATACCATCACCTTTACTGACGAGGGTGCTCGAGAAATTGCAATGGCTGATTCTGATAAATTTACAGTTGTTAACGCCACTATTCCTCAAGGTGGAATTGTCGCTGGCGTGGATGATAATAGTGAAGAGCCTGAAACTGAGGTGACACCAGAACCAACTACTCCCGTTGTTCCTACTCCAACCCCAACTACACCTACCACCAACCCTGTGCCGACACCACAATACGAATTTACGTACAAACTTCCAAAATCAAATCCGAACGGATTTGTCGACCTCAAAGCTACTTACCTGGGGGTGGGTGAATTAAATAGTAGTAATGTGTTCATACCAAAAACTAATATTGATAACGATACTCGCGGCGCGATTAAATTCTCAGTCACCAACATTGGGACCAAGACATCTGATGATTGGACTTATGAAGTAAAATTACCAAATGGTTCTACCTACGAATCCTCAGAGCAAAATGGTCTTAAGCCAAACGAAACTGCCACTATCGTACTCGGTTTCGATACTACTGAAACCGGTAGCAAGACTATCATTGGTGATGTGCAAGTTGATGACGATAGAAACAACGCTAACAACGACTTTACTTGGTCTGTAACAGTCACTAACTGATTTCTTCCAACTCTCTATTCAAATATAAAAAGCGGCCTTGGGGGGCCGCTTTTTATATTGAGATATCTCATACATACTAAAAAAAGTAAATTCAGTTTGGGAAGCAGAAATGGCAGCCACCATAAAAATCTTAAATCGCAGCTACGAAGCGGGCGCGTTCACCACAGCTTCGGCCAAGAGCCGGTGCAACCAAAGTGTACCCGGCCGAAGAATTGGGCACTCGCAAGGTTCATTCTTGAACGTGGGTGACTACCAGAAGATGGTGAACTAGAGGAGTTCAAGAAAAATCTTCAAGCAAAAAAAAGACGAATGACTCTGGCCCCATAAACAAAAGCCCCGCGCGGGGTTGAATTTTTTCTAAATCTGTATTTTAGTGTCGGCAGGACACGTGTTTTGAAAAACATCTGCAGCCGGCTACTATAGGCGAAGCCGTTTTGAAAAGCACGTGTCCTGCCGACACGCAACCAGCTCACAACTATACATCTAAATTGGCAAGATGAGCATTAGATTGGATAAAAGACTTACGACTGGCCACATCCGTACCCATCAAAATATCAAAGACCTTATCGGCCTCCACCGCATCATCGACATTCACTTGCTTAAGCACTCGGTTTTCGGGATTCATCGTTGTTTCCCAGAGCTCATCAGCATTCATTTCACCCAGACCTTTGTAGCGTTGAATTTTAACTTTTGAAGATTTCTTGGTGGCTGTTTCTTCACCTTCTTCATCAACTATTTCATCTTCCTCTCCTTCAATTATTTCAGTCTCATCAATCACTTCTTCTCCCATGTCTTTAAGGATTCGTACTTTCTCCGCGTCGTCGTAGGCATAGCGAATATCTTTCCCTTTTTGGATTTTATATAGTGGTGGCTTGGCAATGTACAAGAAACCACCATCAATAATTGGTCGGAAGTAGCGATAGAATAGTGTGAGAAGTAAGGTTCGAATGTGGGCGCCATCAACATCAGCGTCAGTCGCGATAATAAGTTTGTGATAACGAAGTTTTTCAATATCAAACACATCACCAATGGCGGTACCTAGCGCCACTACTAAATTCTTAATCTGTTCGGAAGCCAGCATCCGGTCAATCCGCGCTCGCTCCACATTGAGAATCTTTCCCCGCAAAGGCAGAATCGCTTGGGTCTTACGATCGCGACCCATCTTGGCACTACCACCAGCTGAATCTCCCTCTACTACGAATAGCTCCGAATCTTCAGCCTTCTTGCTTTGGCAGTCAGCTAACTTGCCTGGGAGCGTCATACCATCGAGGGCCCCCTTTCGCAACACGCTGTCCTTAGCCGCCTTAGCCGCCTTGCGGGCTTTCACGGCAATAATGACTTTATTGATAATCGCTTTGGCATCATCTGGATTCTCTTCCAAATAAGCTGCAAAAGCTTCCCCAAACACCGACTCTACCGCCCCACGAGCTTCTACCGAACCAAGCTTACCTTTAGTTTGTCCTTCAAACTGAATTTCTGGCATCTTGACTGACACCACGGCGGTAATACCCTCAAGCACATCGTCGCCGGTAAAACTTGGGTCTTTGTCTTTGACGGAAAAGAAATTATTTTTCTTGGCGTAATTATTGAGAGTTCGAGTCAGCGCCGTCTTGAAACCGGTGATATGTGTACCGTGCTCGGGATTGTAGATGTTGTTGGCAAAAGCGGAAATGCGCGCTGAAATATCATCCACGTATTGCAAAGCCACTTCCACTGACAAGACCATTTTATCAACATCGTTCTTTTCCACGTAAAAAATATTTTTATGAACGGGTTTTTGGTAGTGATTGTTAAATGCTACCAGCGACTTAAGCCCACCTTCAAAGTAGAACGTTTCATGCGGGACCTCGAGATTGCGATCAGCCAAGTAAATATCATCTTCGAGAGATTTTGGATCTAGTGTTTCTTCACTCTCGCGCGCGTCGATAACTGTCAGTCGCATCCTTTTTACCAAGTACGCTTGCTGACGTAAGTGAGTGACTATCTTTTTCCATTCGTATTTTATTTCCGGAAAAATAGTGGGGTCAGCTTGGAAATTTACGATAGTACCTTGAAACTTAGTGGAGCTAAGTTTTTTTACTTTAGCTTTAGCTTTTCCAATATTGTATTCTTGCATGTAATGTCCGCCGTCTTTGTGAACATCTACTCGAGTGTGAGTGGAAAGAGCGTTCACCACTGACACCCCTACTCCGTGAAGACCACCAGACACTTTGTAGCCAGACTCATCTCCACCAAACTTACCACCGGCATGCAGAGTACACATAATAGTCTCCAAGGCCGACACTTTGGTTTGTTTATGCATATCTACCGGAATACCACGTCCGTTATCTACCACTCGAACATAATTGTCGGGCAACAAAACTACCTCCACTCGATCAGCAAAACCGCCCATCGCTTCGTCGCGAGAGTTATCAAAAATCTCCCAAATCATGTGATGCAGACCCTCTGGTCCAGTAGTACCAATGTACATACCCGGACGCTTTCGTACCGGCTCTAATCCTTCAAGAACCGAAATGGACGAAGCGTCATAACCCTTAGTTTTAGCCGCCTTTGGTGTTGCTTTTTTTGTTGCCATAATTCCGCCTATTATAGCAGTAAATACGGCTAAAATCCTGTGGAAAATTAACGAATTTGGGGTGTAATTTTGGGATTATTTTGGGTATTTTTCTTGCTTGTTTGATCTCAGGATGCTAGATTTCGGATAGATTGAGATGGAGGCAATTATGTCCCAGAAATTCTACGTGATTTGCTATCGCCTCCCAGGGGAAAAAGCGATTTTCTTTCGAGGAGATAATCGATACGCAATATATCTACCTAGCTTAGAGAGTAATGGTTGGGTCAAATCAAAAGACGAAGCGCGATTGTTCGTAGTATATCCAGATTTAGGACCAAAGAGTTTATCTAAAAAACTTGATGGTTCTAGGATTTCAGTTCATGAATTTAACGATGAGGTTGGAGTAAACAACGTAATTCGATCCACAAAAAGACCATGTCGTTCCAGGAATAGAACTAAATAAAATTACCTCACTTCCCACTTAAGCGCCGCGACTGCGGCGTTTATTTTTTCCATAATGACGTTTACTTCAACATCAGTGAGTGTCCGGTCAGAAGCCTGAAAGACTAACCGAAAAGCAAATGAAGTCTTCTCCTCTTTAGTAAATTCATCAAAGAGAGTAGTACGAACGTGGAGTTCTCCGGCGTTTTCATTCAAAACTTTCTCTACATCTTCGGCAGTTGTTACCCCGGTAGTCCAGAGTGCAATGTCACGACTCATCGCTGGGTAGACAGAAAATGGTTTATAAACAACATCTTCACTTACCGCCACTGGTTGATAGGTCTGAGGTTCGGGCAGACTACTTAGTAGTTTGGTGAGATTGATTTCCACTATTCCTTGATTATAGACAAAATCTTCACCACCCCCACTCACCTTCTTTTGCCCACTTTGACTGACCGCTCCAAACGGTACTCCAAGGGCGTTACTTAGAGTCTTAAGAGCTTCATCACAAGGACGGTCTTCTTTTCCTGAGTAACCAGCTTGCTTGAGACGAACCCCAATTGCTAAGGAGACATGTTCGTCAACTCCACCGTCTTTTGGTTCAAATACGGTTCCTATTTCAAAAACCCGAGTATCGGTGGTACCCAAAAGGTCGGTGAAGCTAGCGTTTTTATCGAGTACCTCAGCGATGTTTTTGCTTAGGTTTGAACGAAGATAACTTTTATCACTGGCTAATGAATTCAATAGTTGGACTTTATCTTTATTGCGAAAAGATGACGTCATGACCTCAGAAAATCCGAGATTTATTAACGTCTCTCGAATAACTTCTGAGTAATAATGTCGTTTGTTTATTTCTAAAAGCGGCACTGACTCTGGCAACACGGACTTAATGTCTGAATAACCATGTATCCTTCCAATTTCTTCTATGTAGTCTTCTTCGATGTTTAAATCAGTCCGTTCAAAAGGACCAACGGCTGAGATAGACTCACCCGCTGTTTCTACCGCGCAACCCAATCTAGTCAAAATATCTACCATCTCACTCACTTCTAGTTTTAAACCGAGAAGTGAATTTACGCGAGCGATTGCAATATCTACTTTTTTAGGAAGTTTTGTCTCTAAAAATTTATCAACAGTACCTTCGTAAGTTCCGCCAGCTATATCAATAATCAGTTTGGTAATTTCGGACTGAGCGTATGGTGGTAATTCACGAGAAGGTTCGTTCTCGAATCGCTTACTAGCGTCAATAACGATGCCGAGGCGGCGGGCGGTTTTGCGGGTGATAGTTGGATGAAAATGCGCTGCCTCGATAATTACCTTAGTGGTTCCCGCGTGCACACCAGCAAACCGCCCGCCTTTAACCCCAGCCAGTCCAATCGGAGTATTGGAAGACTTATCAACTATTAAAAGTTCAGTGCCGGTAAGTTCAATAACCCTATCTTCCTCCTTACCGCCTTCGGCAATCAAACTTACACTCTCGCCTTCCTTAGCGTAACGTACCTCAAATTGCCATTGGCCATTCACTTGTGGGAACAAATCAGCATCGTAAGCGTGTAGCGGTTGTCCCATCGCAAACATCACGTAATTAGTGGCATCGACAATATTGTTAATTGGTCGCTGCCCAATAGTTTTTAATCGCTCTTTTAACCAGTCTGGTGATTCTTTGATTTTGATGCCAGTAATGAGAGAAGCTGTAAAGCGAGAGCAAGCTTGAGAGTCTTCAATCTCTACAGCAATGGTTTCAATATTTTTTAAATCTGGTTCCACCGCTAAAGCATCTTTCACTAGAGGAACTCCGGTAATGGAAGCCAATTCTCTAGCAATACCGCGGTGACATAGACAGTCTGAGGCTCTATTAGGGGTAACATCAATATCAATCACTGAATCAGTCTCCTTCTCCACTAATCCATCAATTTCAAATGAATGAGCACCCAAGAGAGCCGCCGCTTCGGCAGCAGTTTTTGTCGTATCACCGGTATATTCTTTTAACCAATTGTAAGAAACTAACATAACAAAAATTAAAACTGACTTACAAATCGAAGGTCGCCGGTGTATAAATCCCGGATATCATTGATACCATATTTCATAACCGCCAGCCGATCAATACCCATTCCGAAAGCAAAGCCTGAATACTCCTTGGGATTAATGCCCGAACCAGAGAGGACATTCGGGTGAATCATTCCCGCCCCCATAATTTCAATCCACTTCCCTTTCAGATTGGATTCTCCTGAGAGTAGACGCATATCCACCTCCACCCCCGGCTCCACAAATGGAAAATACCCCGGACGGAAACGAACCTCTACATCTCCGCCTAAAAACTTCTCAAAGAAATATTCAATAGTGCCTTTAAGGTGACCCATGTTTACTCCCTTATCTACATGCAACCCTTCCAGTTGATGAAACTGCGCTTCATGGGTAGCGTCAGTCGCTTCATTACGAAAGGCTTTGCCAGGAACAATGACACGAATTGGTGGCTGATGACTTTCCATATACCGAGCCTGAACGGGGCTAGTGTGGGTACGAAGAACGGTGGGTTCAGACACATCTTTATCCTTAAACCAAAAAGTATCTTGCATGTCTCGACTCGGGTGATCTTTAGGCACATTAAGTCTGTCGAAGTTGTAATGCTCAGTTTCGACTTCTGGACCCTCAGCAAACACAAAACCAATCTCTGTAAAAATAGCATTGATTTCAGCAATCATACGGGTGAGCGGATGTTTGTGCCCTTGTTTTTTCATCTGCGAAATTTCCATAAAAATCTATACTAACAAATTATGACTGGACTGCCAGCTCAGTTAGCACTTCAAGTAGGTACTGACCATCTTTAACATAAATTCTGCCACCAGACACTCTGGCCTCAATATCTTTACCGGGATACAAAAGTTGCACATTTTGCCAAGCTCGATCATCAATCTCCGTTACATAAAGACCATCATCCAACAAGATAACCACTAAGTCAGTACTATCGGGAAAGAAATCAAACATTATTACTTCTTTATCTTTACGATCAATTCTGATGTTATTGCGACAAATTCTGCCAGAAATATTTTGAGTTTCAGTAATCGGCATAGTCGCCAACACCGTTGCTACCCCCTCATAAACATGTTCGCCATATTGACTGACAGTGCTTGAAGCCGCTTGGTGATTTACACAAAAGTAGTAAGGGATTTCATTGTCCCTACCTTGCCAGGCTGCATAAACTTCTCCCCCGGCTTCATATAATTTCATATTTCTACTAACAACTGTCGTGGTGGCGGTAGTGGTCGCTGTTGAAGAAGCAGTGTCAGTGAACACAAAAGCCTCATTAACCCCTTGTACCACTCTACCAACCAATGTTTCACTTTCAGTACTGGTACCGAAAAGTGAGCGGACAAAATCATACTCCTGATTCGCTGTGAGAGTGGTAGTAGCAATGGTCGTAGAGGCTAAAACCTGCTCGGTGGTGGAGGCAAATGAAAACTTGTTAGCAATAGTGGTGGTGGCTATTTTTGGGAAAACTTGTCGTCCGGTTCCAGATATCCAACCGCCTATCAGTCGAATTCGGGGCACGGCCGGCATATTGAAAGACTGTACTTCGGTAACAATATGTGACTGCACCGGTAGTTCTTTAACCCAAGTCTGCAAACCTTCTCTCTGCACGTGTAGACGATGAATACCGGCATTTAAATTTTGAATGTATGAGGCTCTTCGAAAGACACGAATATCATTAACCAGTTGTTCATCAATATAAATATCAGCCCCGTCAACCGGTACGCTAATATAAATACCACCGGTGCTGATAATGCTGGGAGAAACTTTAGAAAAATCAAAACGATAACCAGTCGTGTAAAAAACAACCAACGGCATAATGACTGCAAAAGTTAAAATTAAAATACGAAAAAACCATTTTCGTTTCTTGTAGGCAAGTGGTTTTATTAGTGGTTCAGCGGGCATAATTAGCTTTTATTGGCTCTGGCTTTGGGAGTTACCCAGAAGCCCATATACTTTCCGAACATTAGTCTCGTTTGCGCATCGAGGCCAGGTATAGCACTAAAGATTATCATAGTAACCGGCACCAGTATCCATTGGACAGCCATCACTAAGTAGATAAAACGACTCTTGTGATTGGGCCGTGGTGGGATGAGAGTGAGCGAAATGATCGAAGACACTATTAAACCAAACATTGCCAACGTCAGTAGATCACGAACCATGATGGGTAGATTGTATGAAAGAACAGTTTGGTGAAATTCCTGACTACCTAAGAATATCGGCGCCCAACCTAAAATAAACAGCATGATGGGATTGGTCACCAAACTCCAATACCCTTCCGCCTGTTGAAGAGTGATGGCCACCCGCCTTCGCAATGGAATTTTTTTATTTTTGGTGAAATGGTAGACAATATAGACAAAATTCTCTACCCCATAAGTCCAACGACGGTGTTGCCGGTAAATGTTTTTGACCGTTCCCCAAAGGGTCGGTGCGGCGTTGGCATCCATCGACACCGGATACGAAAGTGGAATAACGTCATACTCTCCGTTATTGGCTAGAAGTAGATTCCAATAAATGCGCGAATCTTCACTGACCATATTACTTTGCCAATAACCAACTTCGTATAGTGCTTGGAAACTCACTGAATGTGAGGAAAAAGTAGCCATTCGCTCCGGCCTTTCTTGCTGGACCATTTCCCAGAAAGTACTGCTCATAGCGACTACCCGGGCGATAGCGGGCGCTTCCCAAATGTTGTTATTGAAAACTGGTACTGGTTGAAAAGAACTTTTTAATGGTCGAGTGGCAGTCATAAAATGCCATACCAAGCAATTGAAGTAATCAGGATATAAGACGGTATCAATATCAAAAATAGAAACTAGAGTGTGGTTATAACGAATGCCGTGGGGATCGAGAATTTCCTTTCGGGCCTGTTCGGCGGCGTAGGTAGCGTTGGAGCCTTTACCGGCCATTTCTCCGGGGACATCTTTCGGATGAGTGGTTATTAAGAATGAGCCAAATATATCGCCCCATTTATTTTTCATAGTGTTGACAATTTGCTGTGCTCCCTCGCCAGCGCGCTCTTCAGCCGCCAACACCACAATCAAACTTTTCTTATCATAATTAGAGTGGGCCAAAGAGGCGAGAGTCGCGTCGATAACTGACTCGGGTTCTTTATAAAAAGGCAAAATCACCATATGGTAGATATGCCCGTATTCAAAACGTTCAATCATTTGCCCCCAATCCAGCTTCACATGATGACGCATGCGCTTCCAGTTATAGCGAAGGTGAAAAGTCAAAAAAGCGGTCTTCAAAAGCCAATAAATAGCAAAGGCAATTACAAAATAAGCCGCCACAAAAGGCGCATAGACTGAAAGAGCAATAACCCCAAAAAGAGTCGTCCAAGAAGCTAATCCTGGCAAAATTTCAAGCATACGATAAAGCACTCGGTTTTTACCCGAGAGCTCTGTAGCGCGACCGACTTTAAAATCAGCCCTTCGTGCATATGCTAATAAATGAGTCTCCTCCTCCATAAAGGATAAGGCTTACTATACCCCTCTTTTTCTAATAAAAAAAGCTGGTATATAACCAGTTTTATGGTTAAAGGTGTAGGTGTTTTAGGGGAAACAGCTTTAAAAGCATTCTATGGAAGAGTATATTCCCAGCCTGGTTGCCAAGATTTAGTCTTACGCCAATCTTCAGCAAAAGCTTCTTCCCAGGTCTTACCCTTGAGTAAAACATCAAGTGCTAGCTGTGGTGCCTTATGTCCAACAATAGCGACAGATTTGCCATCATAGTTTTTCTTTAAATCATTCAAAAATATTGAAATACGTTCTTTGACCATCTCATAACTCTCCCCGTTTGACATTGGTGTACTGATCGATTTTTCCTGAAGCGGTTCTACTTCGTCTGAAGATTTTGCATTATAATCGCCACAATTGCACTCGCGAAGTCTAGCATCTTGGACTATAAGGTATTTCTTTCCCTATGCTAAATTAGCCGAATCCACTGCTCTTTTTAAATCAGAGCAAAACACAACATCAAAATGTTTATCTTTTGTTTGTTCAGCTAAATCTCTTGACTGTTGCACACCAAGTTCAGAAAGCTCTACATCAAACCAGCCTGAAGATATATGATTTTCATTATCAGTAGTGGTGCCATGTACAAAATAAGTGATTTTTACAGACATAGTTTACTGAGCCACTTCTCGGACTCGAACCGAGGACCTACTCATTACAAGTGAGTTGCTCTACCAACTGAGCTAAAGTGGCGATTTGGCTTTTACTTTAAATACTGGTTTAACTTTTAGCCAGACTCAACTCACTTGTGACAAGTGGTTCAAAAGCATCCCATGCTTTCTTACCTCTACCAACTGAGCTAAAGTGGCGATTTGGCTTTTACTTTAAATACTGGTTTAACTTTTAGCCAGACTCAACTCACTTGTGACAAGTGGTTCAAAAGCATCCCATGCTTTCTTACCTCTACCAACTGAGCTAAAGTGGCATCTCTTTACTTTAAAGTCGGGCTATTATGACCAAAAAAGCAGATAAATGCAACCTATTTATTACGCCATGATCGACCACTCCCTTTGTTGAGGTTTCTAAAATGAGAAGTGAGCGAATGACAATTAGGACATAACAACTGCAGATTTTTAAGATTGTTATTTTCTGGATTACCATCGATATGATCAACTTCAAGTGGTACTTTTTTAGTGACTGGATGTCTACCATTCCAGCCACACTGCCCACAGCGTTCATTATTTTCCTCCACTAAATATCTCTTAATGTGCCTAGAAATATTTTTGGTTTTTATACCTGGTCCACCCGCCTTTGAATTTAGTAACCATTTTTTAATGTACATTTCATATTGAAATTCAATCTGACATTGATTAGAACAATAAATTTTTTGCGCATTCTGTAAAAAAGAAGAACATCGTTTACATTTATTCATAATGATATTATACCACTGTATTTTATATACATAGGTATGGTTTCAACAAAACTGCCTCGGTTGCAGGCGTAAATTATTCAAGCAACTCCCTCCTCTTCTGTCGTTTTTCCTCAGGTGACATACGAAAAGCCGAGGTGTGCTCACGGACTTCACCAAGATGAGAATCACTGTTGGCTATAGTAGTACGAGCGACTTGTTGATTGGTGCGTTGTAACTTCTTTAAGACTGATTCCAAACTACCCACCACCATTATTAATAGTTTCAAAAACCGATTAATCACAAAATGGAAAACTTTTCTAGCGAAACTCCAGTTCACCTTCCCCAGCATTTTTCTGAAAAAACTCTGAGTTTTTAAAATCAACAAGTCGAAGGCCGCTCGGGTCCGTCTAAGGGCTACCCGTCGGCCCTTTTTTTCTTCTACTCTAAACAAAAACACCAAGAATAATAACCCAACAACGCTAATACTAAATACTACCCAAAGTGTTGACATTGGTTTATTTTACCGACAAACGGGCGATTTTTTCAACTGATACTTTTTCTCCGAATTTCTGGACTGCGCCACTTACCAAATCAGCAATGGTTTGTTCTGGGTTTTTAATAAAATCTTGTTCCAATAGGATCTGCTCCTTAAAGTACGAACTAATTTTCCCTTCCATTATCTTCTCTTGCATCTGCGCTGGCTTATCAGCTATCTCAGCTTGAAATACTTCCTTGGCTTTCTCAATCGCAGATTCGTCTACTTCTTCACGGGAAATATATTTAGGATTAGTAGCAGCTACATGCATAGCAATATCGCGAGCTAGCGCGATAAACTCTTCGTTTTTGGAAACAAAATCGGTTTCGCAAGCCAATACCACCATAGAAGCCACCTCGTTTGTATTGTGAGTATAGACTCCCACCGCTCCCGCCCCAAGTGTACGGTCGGCTTTTTTGTCAGCCGCTTCGCTGCGCTTCTTTTTCAGAATAATAACGGCTTTATCCATATCACCACCAGCTTCTTCAAGAGCCTTTTTACATTGCATGACTGAGATACCAGTTTGATCTCGTAGTGCTTTGATGTCTGTTGTTGAAATTTCCATATTAAAAGTACAATAAATATATTAAACGAATACAAACTACCGACTTATTAAGTCTTATTATCTTTGTGTTTGTAGTTGTGGGCGACGATTTCGTCGATCTTCAACTGGAGCTGGGGTGTAGCTGGCGCGACCATCTTGATAGGCAGCGATCAGTTCATTGAGGGCCAGTTTAATACTTGAGCGCAGAGCATCATTTACTATTACTGGCACATTTACTGACTTGAGGTTAGTGTCTGAACTCATAATACCAACTACTGGAATCTTAATATCTTTAGCTTCAGTTACAGCAATACTATCGTGACGAGGGTCCACTACCACCATCAGGTCTGGAGTTTTCTTTAGAGTACGAATACCACCGAAGTTAAACATGAGTTTTTCCATTTCTCGTTTGATAAGTACTCGCTCCTTTTTCGTGTATTTTCGTTCAAGTTCACCTGATTCTCCTTGTGAGACAAGATCTTCTAATCGAGCCAACCGTCGTTTGATTTCACCGAAGTTGGTAAGCATGCCACCAATCCATCGATTAATCACCATTGGCATTTCAGCCTTTTCAGCCATTTCTTTCACCACTGCTGAAGCTTCGTCTTTCGTTCCTACGAACAGAACTGTTTTGCCTTGGCTACCAGCTTTCTTCATTACTTCTTTGGCGGCGTCTAATAGAGTTGAGGTTTTTTCTAAGTCAAAAATATCAGTTCCGTGCTTGGCACCAAAGATGTAGGGCACCACTGTTGGGTGACGTCGACTTTTTTGAAAACCAAAATGAGAACCGGCCGCAAATAAGCGTTCGATTAGGGGTTGATTAGTTGTTGTTTTTTCTTCCATGTATTTATAACAAAAAATGCCACTAGGGCTTTAAAGTGGCCAGATATTAACACAAGGGCTATTATTCCGCAACACCTTCGTTCGCCGCCTTTTGCATTGCTTCCACTATTGGTTCAAGGTTACCGCCCAGAGTTGCATCAATAGTGTGCCAAGTTTCTTTGATACGATGGTCAGTAATACGGTTTTGTGGAAAATTATAAGTTCGGATTTTCTCAGAACGGTCGCCGGTACCGATCTGGTCTTTTCGTACGGCCGCGTGTTTACGAGCTTCTTCTTCATCATGCAGAGCCTCAAGTTTAGCGGTAAGAAGCTCCATGGCTTTAATACGGTTCTTAAGCTGGGAACGATCACTCTCACAACGAACATCAATACCAGTTGGCCGATGGACCACTCGTACAGCACTTTCTACTTTGTTCACATTTTGGCCGCCAGCGCCACCCGCTCGCGAGAACTCCATATCAATATCACTGGGGTTAATTTCAATTTTTGGTTTTTTGCGCATCGGTAAAATAGCTACAGAAGCGGTCGAAGTATGAATCCGACCTTGTTTCTCTGTCGCCGGAATGCGCTGTACCCGATGAACGCCAGTTTCAAAACGTAACGCATCGTAAGCTCCAGGACCTAAAATCTCAAAACTACCCTCTTTATATCCACCAACTGGAGCATTTGATACGTGCAAGCGGCTAGTTTGCCAACCTTTAGTTTCAGCATATTTTAAATACATGTTGGCAAGTTCCTCAGCAAAAAGAGCGGCTTCATCTCCACCGGCCCCAGCCCGTACTTCTAGAGTAACCCCGTACGGCTTAGCCTCTTCTTCTCTAGAAGATTCCACTATCCTGTCCATTTCTTCGTATTGATTATCAAGCTGAGCTTGAATCTCTTTTACTTCAATTGCCGCCAACTCTGCCATAGCTGGATCTTCAGCCATCAACTTTGATTCTTCTAACCGAGCAAGCGTAGCATCATATTGCTTCATTAAAAACTGCGTCTTTGGATGATCGCGCCATTCTTGTAGTTTTTCTTCTGTGTGTTCCATGAGTATTTACAGTGTATATAAAAAACGACTCGGTGTCTTGTCCCAAATTAAATCAGGCACCGAGTCGTTTTTTATAAGTAGTTATGATTTCTTCTTGCGTCGGTCAGTAGCGGCGGCAGTACGAGCCTTAAACTTCTCAACTCGTCCAGCAGTGTCCATCACCTTCTCCTGTCCAGTATAGAAAGGATGCGAAGCGCTAGAAACGTCCATAGTTACCAGCGGGTATTCTTTACCATCTGTCCACTTATCAGTTTCTTTTGATTCAATAGTTGAACCAATTAAAAATCGCTCTCCACAAGAGTTGTCGTGAAAAATGACCATTCGGTAATTATCTGGGTGTATATTAGTTTTCATATTTATATTCGACCACATTTAGTCAGCAGTCTTTTGTTGGGCCACACTATACCAAAACTTAGCGTATTGGCAAGGATTAATAACGAGTTATAGCGGCTTTCTCTATACTTGTCTGAAAAGGTTTAGTCTTAGTCCGCAAAACTGTCTGAGACAGTTTTGCCTTAAAAGAGCCTCAAGGACAAGATTTGGTAAATCATTTAAGTTTAGGCCCTAGCTGTTAATAATATCAATTTCTTTTTGAATACGGTCAACATGTCCCATCACTCCATCTCCATAAAAAGAATAAGAAGGGTTTTCAGCGTTACTCCAACCTGCAAAGTATCGTAACGCTGCCAACCGCTCAGCATAGTAGGTACCAGCCGCCGCTCCGTTGTCTCTCATCAAAAGTGCAGTGGCCATAAAGGCATCCTGGGCTTCGTACGGGTTAGACGGACTACTCTTACCAAGCAAGTTACGAATAATATCTGCGTTAGCATTGTAACTCCAAGTACCTGTATAACCTTTACCCCACGAAGCTGTGCCAGTGATGGAATTTATATACCCTCCATAAATTGCCCAAGTGGATGGGATAAACTGAGATGGCCCCATCGCTCCGCCCCAACCATAGCCAGGAGCTCTTGAAACTGGTTGAGCGTCAGGATCAAACCCCACTGTCGCTGCAATCACTGGGAAAATTGGCTTGTCTCTATCTGGATGCATATCAGTTGTCCAAACCCCAGCCACTCCAATGTTTTCTCCTAGTTTTGTTTCTTGAGTTAGAATACCCATAATTACGGCTGGCCGAACACCAGTGCGCGCTCCCGCCGCCTTAGCTAATTCATAAGCTTGACCAAATGGAATAGCACCAGAGTCACGAAGCTCAAAGAGTTGTTGACGAATTTGGGAGGCAGTTTTTTGGTTAGCTACCAAAAGTTCCTGATACGCAGCTTCTTCGCCTTTAGTTACTTTAAGGATTTGCTCCTTCTCTCTTTCTCGTGCTTCTATTTCCTTTTTTTCTAATTCTTGAAGTTGACGAAGTTCTTCTTCAGTAGATTGCTTAACGGCTAGGGCCTTTTTTTGGCCTTCGGTGTCTACTTTAATTTCTTCTAGTGCATTAAGAGAATTATTAAGAGAAGATTTCAAGTCTTGAAAACTTTCTAGGTCATTAAAAAAATCCGAAAAACTTTGATTACTTAAAAGAACCTCAATCAGGGAATAATCATCGACTTCATTTGTCTTTCGCACTAACTCAGCTAGCGACTGGCGTTGCTTACCAAGTCGCTCTTCAAGAATATCAATTACCACTTCCTTTTCACCGATTTGATCAGACAACTGACTAATGGCCAGCGATCGAGCTTGGATGGCTAATTGAGCTTTGGTTATTTGTCCATCCAAAATAGACACATCTCGCTCTAGCGATTGACGCTCCTCTCGCTTATCTTCCACTAAAACTTGCTGTTTAAGGATTTGCCGCTCCACCACTTGCAGCTCTGCCTCTAAGCGAGCGCGTCGTGCTTCTTTAGATTCTTGAGCAAAAGCCGATGTTATAGGGAAAGCCAAAAATACCAATATTAAAAAACTAGAAATTAAACTCCGCATATATATGTTATGACGCCCCTAGTATACCAATCTTACTCCATAAACAAAACGAGGTGACCAACAGGTCACCTCGTTTTGGAAATAGAGTTTAATTTATTACTCTTTCTTGTCTTCCTTATCTTCTTCAGTATCTCCCCCCTCTCCTTCGTCTTTACCTTTCTGCTCAACTTCAATTGCGTCCATATCTACTTCAACCACCTCTTCTGGTTCTTCCTCTCGGGCGGCTGAAACGTTTACCACCACGTCTTCCGGATCGTTTTCAACCTTAACTCCTTCTGGGATATTAAGATCTTTAATATGGATTACTGATTCTTCATCAACCAAAACTGAAATGTCTACATCGATGTGTGACGGAAGATTGCTTGGTCGGCAGGTTACTTCAATTTCATGAAGCACCTTATTGGCGGTTGCTCCAGCTTTTTCTACTGGTGCTTCACCGATAAATTCTAGCGGCACGTCAACAGTCAATTCCTTACCGCGTTCAATAGCATAAAAATCTACGTGCGTTACTCCGCCTTTATGAGCATCAAAAGCCACATCATGAATCAAAACTTCAGTCACAGACCCTAGACCCTCTAGTGAAACAATGGTTGATTCACCAGCTTCTTTAAGAACCTTTTCAAAAGTCTTTTTGTCAATCGTTAGCGGAGTAGCTTCTTGCTTTGGGCCGTAGACAACGGCCGGTAAAATACCTTTATTTCGCAAAGCTGCAGCTGATTCAGATTTCTCTCCACGTTTTTCTACAGTTAAAGTAATTGTCATATATAAGTGTTTGTTACGGCGACTACCATACCATAAACAGACTCTTTCGCAAGATGGTACCTAACTAATTAAAGATGATTAAACAATCGTAAACGATTTTCAACCACTTTTTCTAATCTTTCTTGACCGGCTTTTAGATAACGATAGGGGGAAATCTCATCGGTATTTTCCTCAAGATAAGATTTGATACCATCCCGATAAGCCACGCGTATTTCTGTATTAATATGGACACAAGCGATACCGGCTTCAATAGCCGCCTTAAAATCTTCATCTGAAATACCTGAGCCGCCGTGAAGGACCATTGGCACACCACCGGCTGCACGCAACTCTTTAATGAGGCCGATGTTCAATCGTGGATTGCTCCCACCCTTGAGCATACCGTGAAGATTGCCCACTGCTGGGGCAATCAAATCCACACCAGTCACATCCACAAACTCCTCCAACTCCTTGGGAATGGTCAACATCTCATCGGTAATTTCTGCTCCTTCAGGTATGCCATCAAGTAGTTTTGACGACATACCGATATTACCCAGTTCGGCCTCCACCAAAACATCTCGATCTTGGGCCTTGGCGTAAGCTACACACTCTTTAGTAATAGTGATATTTTCATCGTGAGAAACTTTATTACCATCATAGATGACAGCATCATAGCCAGCATCAATCGCTTCTTTCACTCGTTCAAAAGAATATGTATGATCGGCGTTAGTGTATATCGGATAGTTGTATTGTTCGCGGATACTTTTTACCATAGCGATAAATTGTCTGTGTCCAAAAAAGTCACGCTCGCCTTCTGAAGTACCGATGATAACTGGTAGCTCTAATTTTTGAGCTGCCTGAAAAATCCCCCACAGTTGATTTGAATCAGATACATTAAAATGTCCCACCGCTACTTTTTTTTCTTCTGCTTCTTTAAGAGTTTCTCGAAGTGTTTTCATCTTAAATTTCAATTTATTATCTATGTTTACACATTACCACACTAGATGTCCTACTTAGACTGGTATACTGAACAGTATATGTCAGAAAAACACGACTTCGTCGCTATAGGCGATATAGTAATAGATGCCTTTCTTGAGTTATCAATCGACTACGCCGACGTGTCTCAAGATATGGACACAGGTCGAAAGACTCTTCATATGCCATTTGGTGGCAAATTGCCCTACCAAGATGTAACGGTAGTAAACGCTGTAGGGAATTCTCCCAACGCTGCTGTTTCAGCTCACCGTCTTGGTCTTAATACAGCCCTCGTAACGAACGTTGGTCATGACCGTAATGGTAAAGATTGTCTTGATGCCTTACGGCAAGAAGGAGTACATACTGATTACGTAAAAATCCACGAAGATAAAACAACCAATTATCATTATGTTCTCCGTTATGGAGCAGAACGAACAATTTTGATTAAGCATGAAGAATACCCTTATACTTTACCAGATTTTAGAGAACCACCACGCTATATTTACTTCTCTTCTATTGGAGAACACGGGATTGAGTATCACTTTACAATCTCTGACTATGCAAAGAAAAATCCTGAGTCTAAGCTAGTTTTTCAGCCCGGCACCTTTCAAATTAAGCTGGGTCCAGAGAAACTAAAAGAAGTTTACGAGAATACTGAAATATTTTTCTGTAATAAAGAAGAAGCCCAAGAAATTCTAGGTAGCGATTCTCAAGATGTACCAACTCTCATTCGAGAATTTAAAAAGCTTGGACCTAACATGCCGGTTATCACCGATGGACCAAACGGTGCCTATGTAGTTGATAATGATGATCAGGCTTGGCATATGCCGATGTATCCAGACCCTGCTCCACCAGTAGATCGTACTGGCGCCGGGGATTCTTTCTCTAGTACTTTTACAGCCGCGATTGCTCTCGGTAAAAGCCCGGCCGAGGCTCTATCCTGGGGACCAATTAACTCCATGAGCGTAGTCCAATACATCGGTGCTCAAAAAGGATTACTGAAAATGGATGAGTTGCAAAAGTATTTGAGTGAGGCGCCAGACTTTTACAAACCAGAGAAAATTTAGTGGTCTTATAAATTTAGTTGGGCGTCAGGTTACTAATTCGCTTACGCTCATAAGTATCTCCGCCACAAAAGGCTAGAAAACAAGCAGCAGTGCTTGTTTTCTTTACGCCTTTTGCCAGACTTCTATAAACTTATAAACTAGAGAAAATTTAGTTTTAAAAACAACTAACAAAAAAGGCGGGCCCTACGGGCCCGCCTTTTTTATTTAAACAAAACTTTATCAAGCCAACGCTTTTTCAGCCGCTTCTATAATGGCTTTGATATCCATTTTATAGTGAGCATTAAGCTCGTCCATATTACCAGACTGACCGAATTGATCATGAACTCCAATTTTTATAATTTTTTTAGGCAGAACTTCAGATAAATGTTCAGCGACCGCTCCGCCCAAACCACCGGCCACTTGATGTTCCTCAACTGTAACTAAAGCATCATGATCAGCGGCAAATTTTTCCAAGGCGTCGGTATCAAGTGGTTTAATAGTCGCCATATTCATTACTGATGCCCCTATCCCCTGCTCGTTTAATTCTCGGGCGGCAGAGAGCGCGTTATGTAAAAGTGTACCAGCAGCAATAATCCCTACCTTCTTGGCATAAGCTTCGTTTCTCTGCATATATACCTCAGCTTTACCTATAGCGAAAGGTGACCCAACTGTAGTCACCACTGGAGTATTTTCGCGTCCCACTCGTATATAAACCGGACCTTTATACTCTACAGCGGCCAGAACCGCTCTCTTGGCTTCATGAACATCACACGGCGCAATCACTACCATATTAGGAATCACTCGCATCAAAGCGATATCCTCCAGGGCTTGGTGCGTCGCTCCATCTGGACCAACCGATATTCCAGCGTGAGCTCCAATAATTTTTACATTGGAATCATTGTAGGCAATGGTTGTACGGACCTGTTCCCAACTCCGCCCAGGTGAAAACATGGCATAAGAAGCCACAAACGGAATCTTACCCATAGCGGCCAAACCAGAAGCCACCGAAGCCATGTTTTGCTCTGCAATACCCACTTGGATAAAGCGTTCCGGAAAAGCTTCGGCAAAAAGATTAGTTCGGGTAGACTCGGTTAGATCGGCTGAAAGAGCTACCACCTGGCGATTGTTCTCACCAGCTTGTAGAAGACCTTCACCATAGCCATTACGACTCGGCACCATTTCTGGTTCCTCTTGTAATAAATTCGGTTGTAAGTGATTAGCTAACATAGTTTAAGCGATATCAGCCGGCTCCACCGAACCAGCCAATGAGCGAAGTTTTTGGAGAGCCACCTTTCCTTGATCTCCTTTCGGGACCCGATCTTCAGGTCCTTTACCTGGTGGGTTGCCATGCCAACGAAAATCTCGTTCGAAAACATCCACCCCTTTACTCGGAATCGTATGGGCAATAATAACCGACGGCTGACTGTATACCCCTTGAGCTTTACCGATGGCATCATTGACGCTCCTTATATTGTGACCATCTACCTCTTGTACATCAAAATTAAAAGCTTCTAATTTTTCTCGTAGTGGCTCTAGCGGCATCACGTTTTTAGTATAACCATCAATTTGGATACCATTACGATCGACTATCACAATCAGGTTGTGAAGTTTTTCTTTACCAGCCAACATCGCCGCTTCCCAAATTTGCCCTTCATTCATTTCGCCATCACCAGTTACACAGTATATATATTTAGACGAATAAGGATTTTCCATTCGCTCCGCCAAGGCCATACCCACGGCTTGAGATAAGCCAGAACCTAATGGACCAGAACTTGTTTCAATACCTGGTAGAGATTGGCGATGTGGATGACCCTGCAAACGAGAACCGAACTTGCGAAGAGTTAATAATTCTTCAATTGGGAAATAACCAGCGTGCGCCAGAGCGGCATACAGACCAGGGCAAATATGTCCGTTGCTTAATACAAACCGATCTCGCTCTTCCCAGTCTGGATTCTTAGGATCATGACGCAGCACTTCAAAATAAAGCAAAGTAAAAATATCAGCCATACCCAAGGGTCCGGCAGTATGACCACTACCCGCTTCAATCAACATTTCAATAGTGCTCTGGCGAATCTCATTCGCTTTTTGCTCGAGCTTATGAACTTCTGCATCACTAAGGTACTTCATATTGCCCTTTAGTATACCAGACTAAAAATTTACCGCGGCCTTCTGGCCTGTTAATTGTTCGCCAAAAAAGTTAACGTTTCATAAGCTTGCACTCTATCAGTGGCGTTCACAATCGCCGAGCCAGGAGCCAATCTAGTAGCGCCGGCCGCCACTAACGCCGGAACAGTTTGGGCGTTAACTGCTCCGTCAACCGCGATATCTTTATTAGGGAAATTGTCCCTGATAGACGCGATTAAATCCAGCGCTCGCTCATCAAAAGGTTGCCCTTGGACACCAACCTGCGCTATACCCATAACCTGTACGTAATCAAATTTTTCAATCAGACTGGCCACCTCACTAAAATCAACATTCGGTAGTAAAGCTAGTCCTATTAAATAGTCGTTATTGGCCGCGTGTTCCAAACATTCCTCGTAATAATTGGTACTACCAAAATGAATTATAACTCTAGCCACACCGAGACCGACAAAGGTATCAAGATACTGCACTGGGTCGAGTACCATACAATCAAGTTCCAGCATTAGCCCCGAAGGCAATTCCATAAGTCTACCCAATTCCTCGATAACATCCAGCTCACTTTGAGTAAACGGCCACGAAGTCGCCTCCACAAATTCACCATCAACAATATCTACCTGCAATTCATCTGACACTCCACTGATATCAGTCGCTAAATCAGCTAAATCTTCAAAAGTAGGCGCTGGGTAAGACGGAACAACAACTACCTTTTGAGTTTTATTATCTGGAGACATAGCGACAAATAGTTACATCACCATCAAGTGAACCAAATTGGGCGGCGTCTTGTAAACCACAGTCAGTGGTATTTTTCATCGGATAATACAGACGAAACTCCTGACCATCCGAGCTATATCGTACGCTATCATAAACCAAACCATTACTGCTTGTAATCGGTGGTGTGATTGGTTTTAAAGAAATGTAGCTCGAGATTTTTGCCCTGTCCGCTGACGGATAAGCGACCTTAAGAGAACCACTTGCCCAATTACAGTTACCGCTACCAACCGTGACCACCAAACATCCTTGAGACCCTCCGTTATGGCCATAACTACCAGGAAAGGCATTACCGTTGGGAACATAGGAAAGTTGTATTGCATTAGCATATTCACGGACTTGCCGCACCATCTCTGTATTCTCACCTTTATCCCTGACTTTATTGAGAGATACCAAAATCACCGCCGATAAAATAGATACGATAGAAATGACTACCATTAATTCTATAAGAGTGAAACCGGATTTATTTTTTTTATTATTAATAATCATAAATTAATTTAGATCATCAAAATCGATCCGAACACAAATCATCAATAGCAGCGTTCGGGCAGGCACTACTAGCATCACTTCCTCTTTGGATACCACAATAATCAGTCGTGCTAGTACTACTATCGTCATTGAGATGTACTCGTAGGTGGTAACTCTCTAAATCATCCGTGGCGCAATATTTATAACCAGTGGCTGTATCACCGAACACTGGATCAACTGGTACCGCCACAATAAATTCTGGCGCTAAAGCCGAACTTAAGACACTTAAATTAACCTCATCGTCACTAATGCCGTCATCGGGATATGCATCATTTTCATTAAAATATTGCTCAAGCGCTTTTCTCACTCCATCAGCCTCAGCCAACCGTTTAGCATCCATTGCCTTATCCCGAGCGGTCTGCAAAGCGGGAATGACTACTGAAGCCAGTATACCGATTATTACAATCACTACCAAAAGTTCAATTAAGGTAAACCCGCGTTGTTTATGATTTTTAATCATTATAAAGTTATTTTATCATCTTTGGGATGATAGACGTTCGGCCTTCTTAACACGTCTGACATACTTATCGTCCGCCAAAAAGCCAGTTTCAAGCCATAAATCAACCGCCCTAACCGCTTCAGCTTCAGAAACAAAACGAGCCCCCAATGACAAAATATTACTGTCGTTATGCTCTCGTGAAAGCGCAATAATTTCTTCCGGTCCGCCATAATAGACAGTCGCCCTGACATTTTTATAACGGTTGGCTAGCATGGCTTCGCCTTGACCTGAACCACCAAAAATGATGGCCCGAGAATCAATTGGACTATAAGAGATTTTATCGGCAGCTAGTGAAATGTAGTCTGGATAATCATCAAGTGGTTCGTGAGAAATAGCTCCAAAATCTTCCACTTCATACAAGCCAGTTTGTTCTAGATGTTCTTTGATAACATTTTTTAGTTCAAACCCGGCATGATCAGTGGCTAGATAGATTTTCATGATTCTTTACGACTGAGAAATTTAGAGATAGCCGCTACGTGTTCTACGAGTGTGTGAGTGTAGCTAGTCTCATTATCATACCAAGCTAAAACTTTTACTAAGTTGCCGCCGACCACGCGCGTGAAAGCTAAATCGGCAATCGATGCATATCGGGCACCAATGATATCTGAAGACACAATTGGTTCTTCTGTAACGGCAAATAACTTTTGCCAAGCTTTAGATTCAGCGGCATCTTTTAAAACTTTATTTACTTCATCCACCGATGTCTCGCGTGAAGCAATAAAAGTGACGTCCACTATAGAGCCAACCGGCACCGGTACTCGGATAGCTATACCATCAAACTTACCGGCCAAGTCAGTATGGGCGAGGGTGGTGGCTACGGCCGCACCAGTCGAAGTCGGAATAATATTTTGAGCCGCCGCTCTACCAGAACGTAAATCTTTTTTGCTCGGACCATCTTGCAGTGATTGCGTTGCTGTATAAGCATGAACAGTATTAAGAACTGCTTTTTCGATACCGATACCAGCTTTTAAAATTGAAATGAGTGGACTGGTAGCGTTGGTGGTACATGAAGCGTTAGAACTAATACTGCAAGTATTAAGAGCTTCATCGTTCACCCCCATGAGCACGGTCGCTCCCTCGACTCCAGCTGCAATGGGATCATCTTTAACCGGAGCGGAAATCACGACTCGTTTGGCTCCAGCTTCAAGGTGAGCCTTTGACTTGGCATAACTAGCAAACACCCCGGTAGCTTCAAGCACAATATCAATGTCGTGTTCTTTCCACGGCAGAGTTAAGGGGTCACGAACTTGGCTAAATTTTACTTCCTTACCATTTACTAAGAGGAGATTAGTGTCTTTAACTTCAACTTCAAAATCACTACGGCCATAGGCAGTGTCATAACGGAGTAGGTAAGCCAAATTTTCTAAATCTCCCAAGTCGTTTATAGCCACAATTTCAAAATCTGGATGCAGAAAGGCCATCCGGAAAAATGTCCTGCCGATTCGACCAAACCCATTGATAGCTACTCTTGTCATAATTGATTTATATTTAGGTACTTATTACGTTATAACTATACTGTAAAGGGAGCTCGTAGTCTTATCATTTATCCTCAGAAAGGTTTCTTTTTTTATTTCATGAAGTAAACAAAGAAACAGGTAATTTGATTTAATAATTTATAGTGTGTTCACGATATTCCGAACTAACTATATTTTTCAAAGTTATTTCGGATTGATTTGAGCTATATAGCTCCGCCTCCTCCCCCCCCGCCGCCGCCAGCCTGGTGATAAACCCGAACCTGAATAGCATCTACCTGAACAGTGTTTGAGGATGGATTACCAGTCAAACGAACTACAAAATTAACATCACTAAAATCAGAGACGATCCAACTGGTGCGGCCCCATTTATCACTCGATCCACCAAGAGAGACTGCTGAGTCGGTAGTGGTAAGTGTTGGGGTACTTTTTGCACTAGTCCAACTTGTGCCTCCATCCCAAGATAAATCGACGTCAATCGTACCGGCAGCGGTTGTGCCAGAAATCTCCATCTTAACTTCAACACCATTTATAACGTTACTACCCGGAATACTGAAGTTGTGGGTACTAAAGTTATTGGTAACACCTGTATTGTCTACGGCGTAGGTTCCATCGGTTTGGTCGTAAGCATTGGCTGCATTCGTCCAAGAGCCACTATTAGCAGTCGGCCACAAAAAGCCAGGACTATTACCAATAGTGTCACCGCCAGTATTTGTGTCTATTTCCCCACCACCGCCTTGGCTACCGCCACTTTGTTGCCCAGCACCAGCTGGAGGCGCGCCACCTATTGGTGCTGAGCTGCCCCCACCACCCCGGTTGTTTCGACTGTGCTGAATGTAATCGACACTTCCATAAATTGTCTGTGCTCCTGTATCATCAATAACATCGACCCCACTGGTTGGTAGAGACATTGTAAGAAACGAACCGTTGTCTGGAGCATTCCAATCTGCCACAACAATGTAGTTGGCGGCGGCGGTGATAGAAAAGTCGCTGCTGAAAGTGATACTGCCAGCACTCTCGTTAAGCACCATCACACCACTGCCGCCAACCTGCACATCACCACCATCGTAGAGTGTGTCGTTGTTGACGTCGCGATACAGTCGGATGTTACTAAAATCATTCACGTCAATCTTCTTCGCCCCCGATAGAGACACAACGAGGCTCGTCGTAGTGGCATCGCCACTTTCGGGAGTAAGCTTAAAGGCAAAGAGCGTGGTGTCAGTTTTGTTCTGGAAATCAAAGGCGTTACTGACTTGAGTAGCATCATGGTCAGCGATGGTACTGCTGCCTGTTGCTAATAAAAGATTAACCGTATAAAAATCAGTGGTCGTGGCTTGGTTGTAGTACTCAGCTTTAAGCCATGCCCCAGAGCGGGACGTTGAAGCCATGCGAAATTCATCAATCTCACCGCCCCACGATGCGTTGCTAGTAATACCACCGATAGTCAAACTAACATCATTAGATAAATCACCACCGCTTGTAGGGTCGTCGACTGATGTTGAAGCGGTATTAATATAAAGCTCAATCCTTGTGTCAGTACGCATACCAGCATAATAGCGCCATGTGTCGTCAAGAACCGTACTACCGGTAGTGTCGACTTGAACAATTGTTCCACTCGCATCAGCTCGGAAACGCAGCAAGTCAAAGGTATCTGAATAAAGAAATTGATAACCTGAATTAGTTCGCTTACTGAAAGGATACATATCGGCCGCTGGATCCGGCGAGGCCCCCCACATAGAAATGGTGTACTGTTGTCCGGAACCAAAATCAAGTCCACCGTCAGCTGGGTCACCCATATCGATAAATTCGTTAGTAGTATTTCCAAATGAATATGAATTTCCACCTAACTTTCCGGCTACCACATCACTATTATCCATAGCTGAACTAGACCCATGATATCCATTTACCGTCGAATCAAGCACCTCGTCATATACACCGGTCAGGTTTTCTTGGAAATGCCACACCGCCCGGTAATCATTAGTCCACACATTCTGTGCACCATATGTTGAGGAGGTTGCATAGTCACCGGTGGTGGTACCATTGTAATAGATGCGGAAGACAGTATCGGTGGTAGAACTGATGGAGTTAGCTTTGAAGTGGAGCTCACCGGTCTGGGCAGTCGACGAAGCAAAGACCAACTCACGTGCTAGCTCTACCGGAGAGCCGTCGTCGGTAGTCACTCGGATGTCAGTTCCGGTGTAGGTGGCAGCACTTGGAGTGGTACTCCAGAAGGTGGCTGAGAGATCAGCGAGATCCACGTAGACTGGGAAGTCAGTGAGATCAGCGTCAACGTTAGTAGCGTCTATAGTGATGGTATCGTAGAGGGTCCAGTCGGTGGCATTCCAGGTGGTGATTCCACCAAAGTTCCAGTTGGTGTTACTGCCACCATCAGTCGAGTGTCCGGCTGTTACTCCCCCGCTCGTTTGCGTAGCATCAGAATCTTTCACGTTGACATACTCAACATTAAGTTGACTGCCCAGAATATCAAGTTGCCACTGACTACCCGCACTCGTCGAACGAAGATAAATAGGTGTAGAAGCAGACGTTCCGTCCCAATCTACATTTTGGAAAGTGTATCCTGCGCTGGCCGTGAAGGCAGCGGAGGTGTCAGGCAGCATAGTAAAGGTACCGGTGGTTGAGGCGGCGGCCCCAAAGACCACTGATTGGTTAGTCGATCCGTTTTGCGAAGTGTTGCTGATGGTTAGGTCGGCAAAGGCGCTGGTACCGCTAAGGCTACCAGTGGCAGTCTGTTGACTCGTTCCTGAAAGAAAGACTTTTCCACTGTTAGCATCAAACACACTGTTGTTGGTATAATTACCGGAAACAGAAAGAAGAATTGGGGCGGAGGTTGTACCATTTAAGATGGTTAGATCGGTGGTGCTGGCATTATTGGCAAAAGTGGTGGTCGCGTTATTAGCGATAGTGACATCCCCAAGAGCCGCCGAGCCTATGAGGGTGCCAGCAATGGTTTGGGCAGAGTTATCTATATTATAGGTATTAAGGTTTGCCGTATTACCGATGATAATTATTTTTAAACCATCAGTGCTCATATGCATATCTCTAGTATTGTCTTCTTGGGCACCAACATTAAGTAGTGCCCCAACGTAAGAAAGAGACGAAGTTGAGAAATTCCACGGTGTCAATAAGTCATAGACATCAACATCGTCACCTGTTTGACCAACCACGTAGGCTTGGGTTCCGGCGGTGTTAAAGGCTATAGAATTTAATTCTCCGACTTGGTCGACAGTATCATATTGTCCGACATAACTTACCGAAGCATCGGAGATATCCCAAGGGTTAGCCAAAGCGTACGTATGTACGTTGCCAGAACTTTCTGGTAGATACACTTTCGTTCCATCACTACTAAAAGTAATATCATAAAGTAATGTATTTTGGGATGGGGTGTAACTTACGCCTGTATAGCTAGCCGTGGTAAGATCCCACGGGGTCGTTAATCTGTGTTTATATATAACAACTGTACTTTGGGTGCCAGCGTACAATGTCCGACCATCGGGTGTCAGCGCTATACTCCAGTTACCTACACCGGTCGTATCGTACACATCATAATAGGCTTTGGTTGTCACGTCCCACGGGGTCGTTAGATTATACTGATTTACTTCATCATTGACGCCACTACCAATCACGTACAGCTTGGTACCGTCTTCGTTAAAGGTAAAACCGCGCGGTGCTGTCTCAACCCCAGACACACTCTGCCCAGTCACGCCATCATAAAGCGCCGTACTGATAGCAAAGCCCTCCCCCGGTCCCACGACAAGATTGCCGTTGTTGGTGAACGTTCCCCCATTGGTGTAATCGCCGGTTACAGTCAAAATGGCTGGGGCAGTAAAACTTCCACTGGCGGTTATAGTGAGATCGGTGGTTGAAGCATTGTTTGAAGCGGTATACGAACCGGCGACGGTCAGGTTGAACAACTTGTTTACACCAGTTAGGTTACCGGAAATAGTTTTAGTCGTACCGGTTAGGTATACTTCGCCGCCACCATTACGCAGTGAGGCGTTGTTAGTTAGGTTACCGGCCACTGAAAGCTGGGCCGGTAGAGTGCTCGTGCCCGCGCTAAGAGTAAAATCAGTAGTTGAAGCATTGTCTCTAAACACCACCAGCGCTTCAGAGCGTATTTCGACGTCGCCTAGAGCACTACTCCCCACCAGAGTGCCCGACAATTGTTGTGTCGATTCGGCAAGATTGTAAGTATATACTATTGAGTTGTTACCAAGTATATACATGCGTGTTCCGTTGGGATTTATAAACATGTCTCGAGGAACACTCAGCTGATTAGATACAGTAAAAAACTCATTGTTAAATGACACAGATGAACTCGCTACCAGCCACGGTATCGAAAGGTCGTACTCAATAACGTCGTCACCTTGATTACCGATAATATAAAGTTTGGTCCCTTCAGCGTTAAACTCAATCGCTTGGTTCGAACTGTCTTGGGTAACAACAGAGAATTGCCTACCGGAATAAGTTTTGGTTGTCAAATCCCACGGGATAGCCAGAGTGTAGCTGTAGATAGATTGGTTGCTTTCTGACAGGATGTACGCCGTGGCTCCATCATTACTAAACTCTAAATCTTCAATAAAAGCTGTTTCACTAATGAAGCTGACGTTTGGTGTCTTAGGGACAGCGGTCGCTACCGACCACGGAGTGGAAAGTTGGTATCTATACACTAGATCTGAATTGTCTTCAACAATATAAAGCAGTTTGCCGTCAGGAGTAAAGCGGATTTTCCAACCATTGGTAGTTTCGCTTAAGATATTTTTGGCAGTAGCCGCGCCCCGCGAAGAAACATCCCAGGGAGTAGCAAGAGTATATTCATTTATCTCATCACCAGTTATACCAACAATATACATTTTGGTACCATCAGGCTTAAAGAAGATACCCCTAGTCGCCGCTTCGTCACCGCTTACATCTTGACTGTTAGCATCATGAACAGCATACATAAAATTCCAACCTTCACTTGGTCCGATATAGAGGTCGCCGGAGTTACTAAACGTACCATTGTTGATAAAATCTTCGGTAATAGCCAAAACAGCGCCCGAGTTTATAGCAAATGTTCCGTTGGTAATAGTAAAGTTTGAGGTTGTAGCTTTATCAGTAAAAGTCCAGCCACCACCGACCCCATTAAATTCTACATTTCCAATATCCTGATTGGTGGTAGAGGCCACGTGAGCCACAATAGTCTTCCCGGTGGTGGTCGCGGTAAAAATTGTCCCCGAAGCGTGGGTACGGAACACACTCGAAGTAGATAGCGTGAGATCGCCCGCCAAGGACAGCGACTGCCACTGGCCAAAATAACCAGCGCCACTAGCAAGTTCTAGCGAACCGTCAGTACCACTACCGGCATTACCATGAATGACTACCCCACCGAGTGGAGCTAAGTTTTTCCCTGGCCAAATGTATAGTTCATGGCCTGCATTTACTGACAATGCCGTTGAAGTGGTGGCTGAAGAGGAAGCAGTAAATTGAATATCACTATCATCGATACCATCATAGAATTCCATATCGGCAGTGGTCAGCGTGTACTCTACACCATCACCTTCATGCCGAACGATGACGTGATTTTGGTATAAATCTAAATCTGATATGTCAGCGGTCGTTGAAGCTAACCTTGATACTAAACTAGCTTTGACACTACCGTCACCATCAACCCACATCGACAATTTTGTGCTGGTAGACGTTAATAGTGATTGCACCACTATGAAAGTGTAATCACCGCTACCGTCTGCAACCTCGGAATATATGGTTGGGGTATCTTGACCGATAGCTAATTTGATAGTTTTACCAGACGTAATAGCTGTAGTGCCTTCGTCGCTATAAAGCCGGCCTGATAAATAAACCGAAGGAGCCACTAAGAAAGTCCAACAAGTATTATCAGCTACATCTATACTAGAATAAGCGGTCAGCCCACCGCCAGTTGATGCACAAGTGTTTGAATCCTTTATATATGCATCATCAATCGTAGCAGTACCGTCTACCTGTAAGTACCACTCACTACCAGCTACACTGGAATACACCCAAACTGGAGCCGTCGTAGTACTAGTGCCACTCCATATAATATTATTGAAACTGGAAGTGGCGTTGGCTTTAAAGGCGACTGAGGTGCTAGCTTGCATCGTCATAGTGCCGGTAGCGGTGAGGTCGTTACCAAAAGTAACCGATTGGGTGGTGGTGCCGTTGCCAGCGGTATTAGATATAGTGAGATTATAAAACTGCGACGCACCGGTCAGCGTACCAGTTGCCGTTTGTAGTGAAGACCCACCAAACACCACTGTGTAATTACCCGCTTCAAAAACACCATTATTGGTGTAGTTACCAGTAATAGTAAGAGTGGTGGAAGCAGTGGTGGTGGCTCCGCTGCTGATTGTAAAATCTCGCACCTCAGCGGCCGTAAGAAATTCGTAATCGCCTGACACAATCACATTACCAAGGGCACTGGTACCGGTGAGCGTACCTGTTAGGGTCGTGCTAGTACCAGTTAGATTTAAGACACCATTGTTATGAGTGTAAGTACCATTATTTTCGTATGAACCGGATAAAGTTGTTGAAGCGGCCGCTACAAACGTATCACCAGTCCAAATGTGTAGAGTTTGACCATTTAAAATATTAAGGGAATCGATGGTGCTTGAGGCAGTAAACTGAACATCGGCATCATTTGTTGAATCATAAGCCGCCAGTTCAACCAAGCTTGTTGATGTACTACCTTCTTGTCTCACAATAACTCTATCCTGATAAAGATTAAGACCAGCGATGTTATTTGTCGTGGAATCAATTTTTGTAACCACTGTGGCTCTTAGAGTAGTTGAAGCATCGACAAAGACAGTAATCGGCATATCAATCGCGAGTTCATTTTGATCAACAACAAAACTATACGCGCCTGATCCATCTGCCGTAGTGGTGCTAGTAACAGGCGTACTTGTGCCGATGGCAATTTTAATGGTTGGACCCGATGTGACTGGCGTCGTGCCTGCGTCAGAATACAAGGTTCCAGAAATTAAAATTGTGTCATTAGTCGTCAGGCCAGTCCAACAGGTATTGTTACCATAATCAGTACCGTTGGCCGTAGTCAGTCCGCCGCCGGGAGAGCCACAAGCATCAGAATCTTTAATGTTCACATAATCAATGGTGCCACTAGCCACCAAATGTGACTGCGTGCCGGCCGCACTACTATAAATCCAGACTGGTGACCCACTCGTCCCTTGCCAATCGACATTGGTAAACGTGGAAGTGGCGCCGGAAGCCAGACTAACGCTAGCACCAGGAATCATTGCAAAGGTACCGGTGGCCGTAACTGCACTACTAAAAACCACACTCCTGTTGGTAGCCCCATCTTCGGAAGTATTATTGATGGTCAGGTTATATAAACTATCAGTATCATCACCGGTCATTGTACCGGTCGCCGTTTGTTGAGCGGTACCATTAAATATCACCGTACCGAGACCCGTTCGTAAACTATTAGCCGCATTAAAATCTCCAGCGACGGCAAAGGTATGATCTAAAAGAGTGAACCCTTGACCCATATAAAAATCAGCGGTACTGCTGGCTGTCGTACTACCGGTACCAAGAATAGTTGTATACAAAATATCACTATCGTCAGAACTATCGTAAAAAACTGAATCGGATAGATTGGTTCGACTCACATCACCATCAGTGGTGGCATTAAATGTCACCAAATTATTTTGGTACAACGGTACGCCTGTGACCGCGGTTGACCCGCTGGCACCCTTCATAAAAGTTGTGGCTTTGACAGTGGCGTCTGCGTCTACCCAAAGAGTAATCGGTGTATCAAGCCCAATCCCCATATCGGAGTACATGACACTACTGGTTCCGTTACTTGAGACGGCCACCGCGCGACCGTTACCGTAAACAACATTTTGCCAATTACTTAACTCGGGCAGTACCACTTCTTGCCAGGTAATACCATCAGGAGAAACGGCCATCGACTCGGTGGTAGTAGTCGCTTCGTGCGCAATCGCTACAAAGTAACCATTCACAAAATCTACGGTATCGTAATTAAGGTCTCCTCCGCCAGGGGCGGTAGCTACACTCCAACTGCCACCATCGGCTGTATAAATAATTTTATTAGATATTGAACCTGTATCATTGGTGACTGCTACAAAGTAACCATTACCATAAGCAATACTTTCGTAGCCATAAGCGCTGGGTGGAGCAGTCGAACTCCAGTTTCCAGTTTGCACGCCAGTAAGCGAACCAACTATTCGGCCACTTGAAAAAGTCCCGCCTTGTATAGCGGCCCTGAACTTACCTTCGCCGTAGGCGATATCGTTTAAGGTAACGGAGGTCATGTCAACACCATCAAACCACGTCTCTCCATCATATGAGTAGTTGTTAGTCCCATTTGTACTCAACGCTAAATACTTATTGTCTTCCTCGGCGTAAATAACCTTTCCTCGTCCTGACGCTAGAGTGCCCGTTGTCCAGTTAATACCGTCCTTTGAATACATGTGTTTAGTGGTACCACCACCAAACACATCAAAACGTCCATTAGCAAAAATAATAGTGCTTGGACTTATGCTAATACCGGGGTTTACCGCTGTCCAAGAGGCACCGTCAGCAGAATACATAACTATATTAGTGCCAGTATTGGAGACGGACACAAAACGACCGTTACCAAAAGCGACACCAACCCAGTCATTTTGCTCGGTTGAAGAGGCTAACGTCCAAGTGGTGGGAGCAGTAGAAGTTGGGAGATCAAATCTAAAAGCCCCGGTACCAGAAACAGTGGTCGTACTATAAATAGTGGGTGTAGAAGTTCCAATAGCCGCTTTAACAGTGTAACTAGAACCAGTCAGTGGCGTTGAACCAGTATCTGAATAGAGGATGCCTGAAAGAGTGAAGGTGGGTCCCGCGGCATAAGCGGTTGGCACCCTTGATTCGAAAGTAAGTTGACCATTAGATTGGAAAAAAGGTAACGGAATATTTCCAAAAGCAGATACCGAAATAAACATAAACACCAAGAAAAACTTGGTTGTGTTTTTAATATTTTGTTTTAGATTTTGACTATACATAATATGGATAAATATTAGATAGTTGATGTTGATGCCGGTGTTGGTTGTGGTTCTGGTTCTGGTTCGGGGACTACTTCCAGTTCGGGTTCCTGTGTAGCCGTTTCTTCGCTATTTGTGACCGGTTCTGGAGTTGGTTCGGGGACTGGCTCTGGTTCGACATTGACGGCTGGCGAAGGCGCATCGCCGGCGCTCTCTGAAACCGCGGTTTCAGAGAGCGCCGGCTCATTGGTCTTTGGTGTTGAACTCACTGTTTCTTCTTCACTTGTTTCTTCACTACTGGAAGCAGTCTCATCACTTGTGGTTCCCGTACCATCATCAGTACCAGTAGTTACCGTCTCCCCTACCGTCACACCCCCATTATCAGAATTATCCACCGGTAAAACCTGAATCACTTGGCCATTATTATTGGAGACTTGCAGTAAGGCTTTCAGTTCTGAGACGCCAATACAAACATCGTCCACACAAAGCTCGCGCGTCTCGATCTTATCCGCCTTAAGTCCGGCAATCTTTAATACTCCACCAACGAAGTTCTGTGCCAGCTCTTTAAGACGACTCCATAGTGTCTCACCAGAATCTTCGTTTGCTCCTAAAACCACACTAAGTGAGGTGGTAGTCAGCTCATCTAAAACTGTTAATTGTTCATCTGCAAAATGATAACCTCGGTCAACAAACATAATGACTTGACCAACCCGTACTGTTCGATCCCCTACCTGAATACTGTCAGCTGGTTGATACCTTAATGAGTTAAGAGCTTCTTGCTCGGCTTCATAACGAGCCTGTGCTAAAGCTTCTTCTTGTTTTTTTGCATAAGCAATTTGATCAAGATCAACTGGTTCACATTCTTCTTCTAATTCACCAGTCGCAACACCGCCACCAAAATAGCATCCGCCTTGGGTGAGGTCTTCAGTATTAATATTAATAGCATCATAATTTGGCTTAGCTATATCATCACCAAATTGATCTACAAATCCTTCAGTGTACGCATATGAACCATCAAATGATTCTAGCGCATATCCCACGATTTCAGCAGAACTTGTCGCTTTCATAGCCACACCTGGAAGTGATGAAAGAGTTAGCGGGTCACCAGCTTCGATGGGACCATTTTCATCAGATAAGCGTACCGGCACGCGTCCAGACAACGCTAGCGGATAACCTGTCTGTCCAGCAATGAGTGACGTATCATCATAACCAAGTAAAAGACCTGGTTTAGTTGAAACTACACCTAGAATTTTTTCTTCACTTTCCCCAGTCGCTCGTCGTATTGAAAGAAAGCCATCAGTTACAACCAAGTCACCTGGGACTAGTGACTGGCTACTAAAGTACATTTCAGCCAAGTCGGAATTACCGGTGTATGTTGAAACTGAACTGATGCGACCCGTAGTAGAAGCATTACATGAACCATCGTTATCGACACAAAGACCACCATAACCAATTTGCAGACCGGCCTGGTTGCCAGTAGTACCATCACCAATGGTGGTGGTTCCGTGAGCACTAACGGTAAATTTACTGGTACCTGCATTTTGGAAATCGACAAACTTTGAAGATGTCGAAGCAAAAGATCCAGTATCATTACCAAAGTTCATCAAGAGACCGGTCCCGACAAAAGTTGAATCTTCTTGGAAAAGAGAGAGCATATCGGCAGTGGTGATGCTGGCGGAGTAACCACGGATCGCATTACCTTGTGTAGTTCCACCGGTCTCAAAGAAACCACCCGCTGGTTCGTAGAGTCCCCCAGCATCGCCTTCGGTTTTTCCACGAACCCCGAAAGTGCGAGCAAAACCTGAAAGGGCTGTATTTTCACCTAAAGTATTTGTGCCTCGGAAAGCTTGTACCTCAAAACCGCGAACAACATTACCGAGAGTAGTATTGTCTGCCAAACGAATTATTCCACCAACCACCGTGCTGGTAGCAGTAGAGCTTATATCTATATATGAACGATCACCGTATTGCACCGCGTCAAGAGTACTGTTAGTTAGACCAATATATTTATTAATACCGCCGGTCACACTACCGGTCAGTCCGGTGTTATCAATAGCTAAAATAGACTCCGGCGTGGTGGTACCAAGTGACACTCGACCATTGCCTGTGTTTACCAATAGTGCTGGCACGCTGCTAGTCCCGACGCGAAAACTACCCCAAACATCAAGTTTGCTGGCTGGTGAGGAGGTGCCTATACCAACATCGCCGGTACTAGACACAAAAACTCCTTCATCATCGCCATCACCCGAGAGCCAGTTGCTACCGATGGCAATGTTGGCGGCACTACCACTCATGGTGAGAGTTGAAGAGAAATCACCAGCCACAAAATCAGCGGTGCCCGTCAAAGTTGGTGCATCACTAAAGACCACGTTGCCAGTGCCGGTTTCGTTAGACAGAGCGGTTGCTAAGTTGGCGCTCGTAATATCATCAGTAGAAATAGTGACCACATCAAGTCCCGCTAGTAGCGCTTCCAGCTCAGTTTCGGTATTAAGCTCACTCTCCATGAGGAACGTAGAGGTGGCGAAGTCGACCCAGTTGGTGCCGTTGTACGCGAGGATGTTACCGGAGACAGCGCCGGTGGTGTCAACGTCGGTGAGGGCGTCGAGCGTGCTGGCGCCGGCGCTGATGTTTAGGGATGAAGTCGAGACCCAATTAAAACCGGAACCATCAGACTGCAGGACCATGCCACTACTTCCGGCACTGTTGGCGTTGTCATAGATAGCACCCGAGATGTATGCGTCACCAGCCACTGAAAAAGTGTGAAGTGGGGTTGATGAGCCGATGCCAACATTTCCCCCGTCAAGAATAGAAAAGACTTCAGTTGAGCCATCAAATATATTCACAATATCAGAAGCACTTTGTTGTCTGATAACAAGCTTAGCTGAAGCCACATTGGTAGAGGTA
>Ga0210043_1000028_pt1 | contig 162172 bp, 160 predicted proteins | sample CryGeymet201501t_FD_183990 | JGI IMG/M metagenome (GOLD analysis project Ga0210043, IMG submission 183990) | Groundwater microbial communities from Crystal Geyser aquifers in Utah, USA - Crystal Geyser metaG 2015-01t (SPAdes) (version 2) | ecosystem: Environmental > Aquatic > Deep subsurface >...
AACGCTAATTTACCGAATCGAAGCGGTGGCTGCCCACCAATTATTTACAGCAGTTTAGGGACTCAATCGAAAACGCGCGCCCGCGATACAAAGCCTGTTCGCCACCGCAAAGCTCAACGGCATCGAGCAAAATAGGTCATCGTCAGACTGCTTGCAACGATAAACCCCCGGGCGACCCCCCGGGGGCATTTGCAGGAAGGCGGGGTGCTTGGACGCTTACTAAACACTGGCAGGCGAGCCGGCTGGTCTATAATCCCCGTACAATTTGGCGGGAGCGACATGAATAAATATCTCGGGTATGGGTTGTGGACGCTCGGCGGACTGGTTTTTCTTGCCGGCAGTGGGTTGGCTTATGTCGCGATGACATTTGATCCCAATGAGTACAAGCCGGAAATTATCAGAGCAGTGCAGGACAGCACGCAGCGCACGCTTAAAATAGACGGAAATATCAAGCTGACTTTTTTCCCGAGTCTCGGCGCGCATCTTGGCGCCATGACCCTTTCGGAAGTTCAAAGCGATGAAGAATTTGCCGCAATCAAGAGCGCTGATGTCTCGCTTGCTTTATGGCCGCTGCTGCGGCAACAGGTGGTGGTCAGCCGGGTAGCGCTGAACGGAGCCAAGCTTCGGGTGGTTAAGCTGCGGAGCGGCAAGCTGAGTGTTGACGATTTGCTGGCGTCCAAGCCTGTTGCGGCTAGCGATGGTGCCGCCGCGCCACAGGGTAAGCCGGTGGATTTCGACATTGCCTCGGTCAAGGTTGCCGACGCGGCCCTGATTTTCCGGGATGAAGTTACCGGGATGGAAGCGAGTGTTTCCGAGTTGAACCTGGTGAGCGGACGGATTGCCGATGGCGTACCAGGCGACATTGAGCTGTCGGGGCATATTCAACTGAACGAGCCTAAACTGGATTTGTCCGCCAGGCTTAAAACAAAATTTCAGTTTGATCTCAAACAAGACAGGCAACAATTCGACGGCCTGGATATTCAAATTAACGGGACTGCCCTGGACTTTACCCGTCTGTCAATCGGTGTGACGGGAGAGGTTGAGCTACATAGTGCCTCGGGGGAATTTTCCGCCAGGGAGTTGAAGCTGACTGCCGTCGGTAGCAAGGGGGCGGACCCTTTCGAAATGCGTCTGGATTTGCCCGGGGCAGGGTTGCTTGAACAACGCCTGAGCGCAACAGGGCTGGGATTGAACGGCTATGTGACTGCCGCAGCCGGGAAACTCGACGTGGCCGCGTCCTTTGCTTCATTGGAGAGCAATCTGCGCCAATTCAGAATTACCGGGCTTGTGCTGAGTGCGGGGATGAAACAACCCGCGCAAGCTTATGACCTCAAGCTGTTCGCGACTGCCAACGGCAACATCGAAACCCGCCAGTACAACTTGCCGGATATGAAAATTTCCTTAAGCGCGATCGGTGATCAGTTGCCGGGGAATGCGCTGAAAGGAGAACTAAATGGGGGCGTGCAGGCGGATTTGAAGCGCCAGAGCGTACAGGCAAACTTTGCCGGAAAACTTCAACAAAGCCAGTTGAAAGCCAAGGCGGCAGTCAATAATTTTAAATCCCCGCGCATTCGCTACGACATTGAGATCGACCAGTTCGATGCGGATCCCTATTTACCAAAGACTGCGGCCGGCTCGGAGCCGTATCCCGCAACACCGGAGCAGACGCTGAATCTGGATTTTCTGAAGCCGTTAAATCTGGATGGCAGCTTGCGCATTGGCGCGCTAAAGGTGTTGAACGTGAAGATGAACCGGCTGCGTGCGGACTTGAAAGCGAAAGGCGGGGTGCTGAGGCTTGCGCCATTCAACGCGAATCTTTACCAGGGCAATCTGGCCAGCGAGCTTGAGCTGAATGTGAGCCGGGCCGTGCCCCAGCTTGCGATCAAGGCCGAACTTGGCGGGGTCGAGATTGGGCCGCTGTTGAATGACTCGCTGCAGATGGATTTCCTCAGCGGAAAAGGCAACGTTGCGGTTAACGTGGTTACGCAAGGCGACCGGGCCAGCATATTGAAGAAGGGGCTGAACGGCAAGCTGTCCCTTAACCTGGCGGATGGCGCAGTAAAAGGCATCAACTTGGCGAAAAGTGTGCGCGATTTCGGCAAGGGGACCGACAGGACACAGGGTGCGAACAATGAAGAGAAGACTGATTTTAGCGAGATGAAAGCCAGCTTTAAAATCGCCAACGGTGTGGCGCACAACGATGACTTGTTGATGAAATCACCGTTTCTCCGGGTTGGCGGCAAAGGCGACATCAATCTCGGCAACGAGAGTCTGGATTATCTGGTCAAAGCGACTATCACCGGGACGAGCAAGGGACAGGGAGGCAAAGACGAGGTTGGCGGATTGACTGTGCCGGTGCGCCTGAGCGGGCCATTCACCGCGCTGAAATACAAACTGGAATTCAGCGCCATGGCATCCGATGCGGTTAAACAGAAATTGCGAAGCTTGATGCAGCAACCGGGAGGGGAGGCCAATTCCGGGGCGGAAGATCAGCTTAAGCAGGGCTTGAAGAGGTTGTTCAAATAAACCTGCCTTTACTACCCTCAAGCACCACACAGTCATTCTCGCAACGGCTGGTCGCCTGGCATCGGGTGCATGGGCGCCATGACTTGCCGTGGCAAGGGCAGGATGCCTATCGTGTCTGGCTTTCCGAGATCATGTTGCAACAGACTCAGGTGAGTACGGTAATCCCCTATTACCTGCGTTTCATTGCGGTTTTTCCCGATATTGAAACACTGGCTGGCGCCAGCGAGGAGCAGGTGCTCGCTCACTGGAGTGGCCTCGGCTATTACGCGCGCGGGCGCAATTTGCATCGCGCTGCGCGGATCATGGTTGAGCGGCACAGCGGAGAATTTCCGTGCCGAAGCGCCGACATCCTGGCGTTGCCGGGGATCGGGCGTTCCACTGCTGCCGCAATCTGTGCGCTGGCTTATCACCAGCGTCAGGCGATTCTCGACGGCAATGTCAGGCGTGTGCTGGCGCGTTACTGCGGCATCGAAGGCTGGACCGGAAGGCGGCAAGTGGAGGAGCAGCTATGGCAGCACGCCGAAGCCATGTTGCCAGCACAGGATGTCGCTCTCTACACCCAGGGTTTGATGGATCTGGGGGCAACCGTGTGTGTCCGTGGCTGCCCCAAATGCGCGGTATGTCCGCTACGGAGTGATTGCAATGCGCTGCGCACCGAGCGTACCCGCGTGCTGCCCACCCCAAGACCCGGAAAAATTGTGCATGAAAGGCGGGCGGCTTTCCTTATGGTGCTCCACGACCATGACATCCTGTTGGAGAAGCGTCCGCCCGGCGGTATCTGGGGCGGCCTCTGGTGCCTGCCGGAGATGGACAGGGCGGAAGAAACCAATTTTATGCAACGCAACGGTTTGGTTGCCTGCGGCAGAAACGAACAGCCACCGTTCATTCATACTTTTACCCATTTTAGGTTGCAGATTACGCCGGTGTTGCTGCGTGTGGCGGGCAAGCCGCTGTTGGCGGGCGAACAGGGTTCGCAATGGGCGGATTTGCGCGCCGCGTTACAGATGGCAATTCCGGCACCGGTCAGGCGCTTATTGCTCGGGCTGGCGCACGAGTCGACCTGAACCCGGCCCCGGCTTATCTTCGCTTGCGCTGGGCTTCGAGGATTTCGCGGTATTGTTTGAGCTCGGTTTCTATGGTGGAGAGCTGGTAATAATCATTCCCGGTGCGCTTGGCCAATTCAAGTTGCTCAATGGCGCCGCGCAGGTTGCCGTGCAAAATCTCATGGTACGCGAGCACGTGGTGCGCCTCCTGCCGGCGGCCCAGTGCAGAATAGGCGCGCGCCTGTAATTCGTACAATCTGGCGTTGTTGCCGTCGAGCGCGACTTCCCGGTCCAATATTTGCAGGGCTTCGTCATGGCGTTGCCGGCTCAGCAGCACGTTGACGTAATCGAACACCAGCGCCCGATGACGCGGATACTGTTTGAGCGCGGCGCGGTAGAACTCGAGGATCTCGCTGCCTTTGCCGGTTTGTTGCCTGATGTTGCCGTCCAGCGCGGCCAAGGTTGGATTGGGCGGGGCGAGGCGCTTCAGCGTGTCGAGTTCGCTCGCCGCCCGCGCGATGTTGCGCGCACGCAACAGTGCCAGGACCAAACCGTAGCGCTGGGCCAGCGGATTGCCGAATTTATTTTCGCCCAGTGCGGCTTCAAAAAAACCGACGGCATCCTGCGGAGTTTTTTGCGCCGCGATGACGCGCGCGCGCATCAGCTGAAAATCCAGACTGTCTGCCACCAGCTTGAAAGGGATCTGCTGGGCGCGATTGCCCACATCGGCGATTCGCTCGTTCGTCAGCGGGTGGGTGCGCAGATAGCTTGGAGCGTTGCCCTCGATCAGCCGGGTGGCGGTCTGCAGGCGCTCGAAGAACGTCGCCATGGCGTGCGGATCGAGGCCGGATCGTTGCAGGATACCCATGCCGATACGGTCGGCCTCTTTTTCGTGCTCGCGAGTGAAATCGAGTTGGCGCTGGAGCACGCCGCCCTGCGCGCCGACGATACCCGCCTGCAAAGCATCCGGATTGCTGCGCGCGGCAAGGATCGCGACCGCAACCGTGGCCAGTGCCGCAAGCGAGTCATATTTCCGGCCGGATACCATGCGCGCCAGATGATGCTGGGTGACGTGCGAGATTTCGTGGCTCAAAACCGATGCCAGCTCCGATTCGCTTTGCGCCAGCAGCAGCAGTCCCGTGTTGACGCCGATAAAACCGCCGGGCAGGGCAAAGGCGTTGACCGTGCTGTCATCAATCACAAAGAATTCGAAAGCCTGTCCCGGCTCGCTGCTGCTGGCGACAAGCCGCTGGCCCAGCCGGTTGAGATAGTCGCTCAATTCCGGGTCGTCCAGGTAGCGTTCGCTGGCGCGAATCTGCAGCATGCTCTGCTCGCCAATCTGGCGTTCCATTTGCGGCGATATCGAGGTTTGCGATACGTCACCCAGATCGGGTAAGCCGTCCGCCGCGAGCGGCAGCGGGAACAGGAGCAGCAGGGAGAGGATGATTTTTTCCATGCGTCTATGATAGCACCGGGAGCGCACGGTTCCCCGGGCTGGACAGGCAGGCGCCAAAACCGCAGAATGCGTTCCCGTCGGCACAATCTCCCGCATGCAATCCATCGGAAAATATCAGGTTGTCAAAGAGCTTGGACGCGGTGCCACCAGCACCGTGTTTCTGGCGCTGGACCCGTTCAACCAGCAGCAGGTGGCGATAAAACTTTTCAATCCGGGCGTGCTGCAACACAGCGCCAGCGGCAAGGCGTTCCGCAAATTGCTGCTGACCGAGGCATCGCTCGCCGGCAAACTTTCCCATCCGCACATCGTCAAGATATTCGATGCCGTCATGGAGGGAGAGGTGAATTACATGGTGATGGAATATGTGGAGGGCGAGACGCTGGAAAGAGTCGCCGAGGTCGATCACCTGCTGCCGCTGGGGCGCATTGCCGAGATTATCTACAAGTGCTGCAAGGCGCTGGAATACGCCCAGTATCAGGGGGTGATCCACCGCGACATCAAACCGGCTAACATTCTACTGCGCGGGGAGAGCGATATAAAAATATCCGATTTCGGCGCGGCTTTTCTGGAAAACCAGCAAACCACCCAGGTTAGCGGGGTGGGTTCACCGGCCTATATGTCGCCGGAACAGATCAAGGAGCAATCCCTGACGCATCAAACCGACATCTACTCGCTCGGGGTGACGATGTATCGCATGCTGACCGGCAAACTGCCCTTCGATGCGGCCAACAACTACAGCATGATCTACCAGATCATGAACATCGAGCCGCCGCCGCCGAGCAATTATCGCCCGGAAATTCCTCCGGAGATGGATGCCATTGTGCAGCGCGCCATGTGCAAGGAAACCGCCCGACGTTACCGGACATGGGATGAAATGGCGCGCGATCTGGTCGCTTTAATCAGCCACAATGTGCCGCAGCAGGAGCAGATATTCGACACTGAGAAATTCGATACAATCCGCGCCTTGCCTTTCTTTGCCGATTTTGGCGATGTCGAATTATGGGAGGTGCTGCGCATCAGCGAATGGCGCAAGGTACACAAGGACGAGCAGATTCTGCGCGAGGGTGACACCGGGCGGAATTTCTACATCATTGCCGGCGGTTCGGTTCGGGTGCTCAAGCTGGGACGTTTGCTGAGTTTGTTGCACAAGGGAGATTGTTTTGGTGAAATGGCCCACCTCTCCGGCAAAGAGGCCAGGCGCTCCACCGATGTGTATGCCAAGGCAGAGGTTAAACTGATCGAGATCGATCCGGAAGTGCTGGCGCGGGCAACCGCCAATTGCCGCTATCAATTCAGCGAGGCTTTTTTGCGCTTGCTGGTGAAACGGCTGGCGGTGGCCAACACCCGCGTTTCAAGATTGTTGACCGACCACGAAAATGAGTCGTAGTTATCAAGGAAGGAAAATTGCAGTGAATGAATTCAGGAATATAACGGTCGCCGAATTGCCGGCCTTGATCGCCGCCGGCGGTGCCCAACTGATCGATGTGCGCACCGATGCCGAAATCGCCCGCGGCCGGATCAAGGGCGCCACCCCTTTGCCGCTGCATCTGCTGCCCTTGCGTTTGCACGAGCTGGAGAAAAACCGGCCGACCGTGTTTTATTGCCAGATGGGCGGCCGTTCCGCCCAAGCCGCCGCTTTTGCCGCCGCGCAGGGGCTTGCCAAAGTGTTCAATCTGCAAGGCGGAATTACCGCCTGGTATCACGCCGGCGGTGAGTTGGAAGCATGAGCGATCCGGTTTTTGACGCCGAACTGGATGTGCGAAAACTGGCCTGTCCGCTGCCCATTCTGCGCGCCAAGAAGTCGTTGTCGGCAATGGCCGCAGGCCGAGTGTTGAAAGTAACGGCAACCGACAAAGGCTCGCCCAAGGATTTCGTTGATTTCTGCAGCAAGACCGGCAATGAGCTGATCTCATCGACCGGGCAGGACGGCGAATTTATCTTTCTGATCCGTCGCCGTTAAACGCCAATGCATTAGTCCACTAACTACACGAAACATACCAACCTGAAACAAATTTCGCGCGGTTGGTTTTTGTGCCTTTCGGGTTTTTCGCGGACTGATTTCATTCCCTGGCCGGCTACCGCAGCTTCTTGCGCTGTACCTGCAACTGCGCCAGCGTAGCCCCAAACGCTTCCAGACGTTTCTTCTCCTGCTCCACCACCGCAGCCGGAGCGCGCGCAACAAAGCTCTCGTTGCCGAGTTTGGCACCGGCTTTGGCGATCTCGTTGCTGAGGCGCGCAATCTCCTTATCCAGCCGCTCGCGTTCCGCGGCCACATCGATCTCCACTTTCAGCATCAGCTTGAAATTGCCGACGATGGAAACCGGCGCATCGCCTTCCGGCAATCCGGCAACGATCTGCACTTCGCTCAGCTTGCCCAGGCTGCCGATGTAAGGAGCCAGGGTGTTTAATACCGTTGCATCGCCGGCCGCGATCAGCGGCACGCGTGCGGCCGGCGACAGGTTCATCTCGCTGCGCAGGCTGCGGGTGGCAGTGATCAGCTCTTGCAACAATTTGATCTGGGCGATGGCGGTCTCGTCGATCTTGCCTGCATCGGCCTTGGGATAGGCTTGCAGCATGATGCTGTCGCCCTTACGGTTAGCCATCGGCGCGACCGACTGCCACAACTCCTCGGTGATGAACGGAATAATAGGGTGTGCCAGACGCAGGATGGTTTCCAGCACGCGTACCAAAGTTCTGCGGGTTGCACGTTGCTGTGCGAGGATCGAAGAATTGTCACGCGCGAGCGTGACATCGTTGGTTCCCTCGCCCTGCGGGAGAGGGCTGGGGCGAGGGACACCGTTGAGCTGCACCTTGGCCAGTTCCACATACCAGTCGCAGTAGGTGTTCCATACCAGTTCGTAAACGGCGCGCGCGGCCATGTCGAAACGGTAGGTGGCGAAGTGTGCTGCCATTTCCGACTCGGCCTTCTGTAGTTCGCCAACCATCCAGAGGTCGGCTGCGGAATACTCAAGCGGCAGAGATTCGTCTTGCCCCACATCTTTGCCCTCGCAATTCATCAGCACGAAGCGCGTGGCATTCCACAGCTTGTTGCAGAAGTTGCGGTAGCCCTCGCAGCGCTGCATGTCGAATTTGATGTCGCGTCCTGGTGAGGCGAGCGAGGCGAAGGTGAAACGCAGCGCATCGGTGCCGAAGGCGGTGATGCCGTCCGGGAATTCGCGGCGGGTGCGCTTCTCGATCTTCTCCGCATCCTTGGGGTTCATCAGGCCCGTGGTGCGTTTCTTTACCAGCGAGTCGAGGTCTATGCCGTCGATGAGGTCGATGGGGTCGAGCACGTTACCTTTGGATTTTGACATCTTCTGCCCTTCCGCATCGCGGATCAGGCCGTGCACGTACACATCCCTGAACGGGATCTTGCCGGTGAGGTGTTTGGTCATCATCACCATGCGCGCCACCCAGAAGAAGATGATGTCGAAGCCGGTGACCAGCACGGAAGATGGCAGGTATTGCTTCACGAACTCGTTTTGCGCATTGAACGGCTTGCCCTCTTCCCAGTCGAGTGTGGAGAACGGCCACAGCGCTGACGAGAACCAAGTATCGAGCACGTCATTGTCGCGGTCCAGCTGCCCGGCGTAGCCGGCCTGGTTGGCGAGCTTGCGCGCTTCGGCTTCGTCGCGCGCGACGAACACTTCGCCGTTCACGCCGTACCAGGCGGGAATCTGGTGACCCCACCACAGTTGGCGCGAGATGCACCAGTCCTGGATGTTGTTGAGCCACTGGTTGTAGGTGTTGACCCAATTCTCCGGGTGGAACTTGATCTCGCCGGAACCCACACATTCCAGCGCCTGTTCGGTGATGGATTTACCTTCCGGGCCGGCTTTGCTCATGGCGACGAACCACTGGTCGGTGAGCATAGGCTCGATCACCACGCCGGTGCGATCACCGCGCGGTACTTTGAGTTTGTGCTTTTCGGTCTTCTCGAACAGGCCGAGTGCTGTGAGATCGGCCACGATCTGCTTGCGCGCGTCGAAGCGGTCCAGCCCCTGATATTTCTCGGGGGCGTGCTCGTTGATCTTCGCATCCAGGGTGAGGACGGAGATCATTTCCAGCCCGTGGCGCTGTCCCACCGCGTAATCGTTGAAGTCATGCGCGGGCGTGACTTTTACGCAACCGGTACCAAATTCCTTGTCCACATATTCGTCGCCAATGACGGGAATAGTGCGCTCGCACAGCGGTAGCGTGACCTGCTTGCCGATAAGGTGTTTGTAGCGCTCGTCCTCGGGATGCACCATCACCGCCACGTCGCCGAGCATGGTCTCGGGGCGGGTGGTGGCGACCGTGAGGTGGCCGCTGCCATCCGCCAGCGGATAACGAATGTGCCACATGAAGCCGTCTTCTTCTTCCTGTACCACTTCGAGGTCGGAGACGGCGGTGTGCAGTTTCGGGTCCCAGTTCACCAGGCGTTTACCGCGATAGATCAGGCCTTCGTTGAACAGGCGCACGAAGGTCGCGGTGACGGATTGCGACAAGCCTTCGTCCATGGTGAAGCGCTCGCGCGACCAGTCGGGCGAGGTGCCGAGGCGGCGCATCTGGCGGGTGATGGTGTCGCCGGAATATTTCTTCCACTCCCACACCTTTTCGATGAACTTCTCGCGGCCGAGATCATGGCGTGACAAACCTTGCGCGTCGAGCTGGCGTTCGACCACGATCTGCGTGGCGATACCCGCGTGGTCGGTGCCGGGTTGCCACAGGGTGTTGTCGCCGCGCATGCGGTGGTAGCGCGTGAGCGCGTCCATCAGGGTCTGGTTGAAGCCGTGCCCCATGTGCAGCGTGCCGGTGACGTTGGGCGGCGGCAGCAGAATGCAGAAATTTTCTTTGTTCGAGGTGTCGAGTCCGGCCTTGAAGTAACCGGCGTTTTCCCACGCCGGATACCAGCGGGCTTCGATGTCTTTCGGGTCAAAACTTTTGGCGAGTTCTTTTGCTTGCGTCATTGCGGTGGGGCGTGAAGCCTGTCCTGAACGGTTTTGAAGGGGGCGCGATTATACCAACTCCGCGCGGCTCCGGAGACGGGCTATCGGTTCGTGTCCGCGTGTTCCTGCGCCGCGCGGATCAGTGCCGGCAGTTCGCTCTTCAATTCCGCCACCGCCGCATCGACCGCCCATTGTTGGGCAATCGCCAGGTGTGCTTTCAGCTTTTCGGTCAATACCGTCTCAAGATAAGTTTCGATCGCGCGCTGCAATTCGGATGAGGGATTGGCAGCGGCGGGTGGCGAGACAGGAGAAGGAGAGGGTTCCGCCGCAATATCGGTAAGCACCGGCAAATCACCCGCCGCATCGCTTGCCACTCCGGTCAGCAAAGGGAAATCCTGCGCGCGATTTTCGGAAAGGCTCATGCGCGCAACTTGGCGAGGTCGGTGTGGCCGAGCTCATAACCGCGGTCGCGGTAGTACTTAAAGCGCAGGCGCCCGCGTTTGGCCTCTTCTTCGTCACGGCCGACAATCTCGATCACGCGCTCGAAACGGCTGAAAAAAGACACGCATTCCTGATGCAGGCTGATCAGCAATTCGGAATGGGGAAAGTTCTCGTCGCGCCCGATCACCACCGGCATGTCGGCCGCTTCCGCCTCGCTGCTGTGGCAGTGCGGGATGAAAGCAGTCGGCGGGTAGTGCCACAGCATTTTATCCAACTGGTCGGCCAATTCATCATCCGGCACGTGCAGCAATACCCGCACGCCGCTTTGCATTGCTTTGTGGCTTAGCTGGCAGGCAGTGCGCAATCTGTCCTCGCTGCCGGTGTAGAAATCAACTTTGGTCACTTGGTGGAGCGGTTGATCAGATATTGGGTGAGTAGCGGTACCGGCCTGCCGGTGCCGCCTTTTTCCTTGCCGGAGAGCCAGGCGGTGCCGGCGATGTCGAGGTGCGCCCAGCGGTAGTCTTTGGTGAAGCGCGACAGGAAGCAGGCGGCGCTGATGGTGCCGCCTGCCCGCCCGCCAATGTTCTGCATGTCGGCAAAATTGCTGTCCAGTAGCGGCTGGTAGTCGTCCCATAGCGGCAGTTGCCAGGCGCGGTCATGCGTCTCGGCGCCGGCAGCGAGCAGGTCTGCGGCGAGCTTGTCGTCATTGCTGAACAGGCCGCTGGCGACATGCCCCAGCGCGATGACGCAGGCCCCGGTGAGGGTGGCCAGATCAATCACCGTGTCAGGCTTGAATTTTGCCGCATAAGTCAGCGCATCGCACAGCACCAGACGCCCTTCGGCATCGGTATTCAGGATCTCGATACTCTGGCCGGACATCGAAGTGACGATATCGCCGGGTTTGGCGGCTTTGCCTGAAGGCAGGTTCTCGGCGCTGGGAATCACCCCGACCACGTTCAGCCCGAGTTCCATTTCGGCGATTGCCTGCAGGGTGCCGAGCACGCCCGCCGCGCCGCACATGTCATATTTCATCTCGTCCATTTCGGTGCCGGGCTTGAGCGAAATGCCGCCGGAATCGAAGGTGATGCCCTTGCCCACCAGCACCACGGGTTTTTGTTTCTTGTCCGCGCCGCTGTATTCCAGGGTGATGAGTTTGGCGGGCTGTTCGCTGCCCCGCGTCACGGCGAGCAACGCACCCATGCCCAGCTTGCGCATGTCATTTTCATCCAGCACCGTGGTCTTGATCTTCTTGTGCGCCTTGGCCAGCGCCAGCGCTTGGGCGGCGAGGTAGCTCGGGGTGCAGATATTGCCGGGCAGGTTGCCAAGGGCTTTGGCCAGGGCCATGCCGCGCGCGGTGGCGGCAGACCGGGCGACTGCTTCCTTCAGCGACGCCGGCGGTTTTCCCAGGGTGGCGAAATTGATGTGCTTGAGTTTTGCCGCCTCGGCGGGTTTGCTTTTTAGACTGTCGCTGCGGAACGCTTGCCCGCTGGCGACAAACACGGCTTGGCGCAGTAGCCAGTCGGCATCGTTGCCGTTTGCTTCCTCCGCCAGGTACAGCGATGCCTCTTTGGCGGGCGTGCCATGCAGCGCTTTGAACAGGGCTTGCAGGATCTCGATGCGGAATTTTGCGCTTTGCTCCCCCGCCTTGCCCAAGCCGACCAGCAGCACCCGTTCAGCGGCAATCCCGGGCAGTTTGTGCAACAGCAGGGTTGAAGCGGATTTGCCGCTCATGTCGCCCTGCGCGATGAGGTCGCTCAAGGTATGTTTGCAGGCCTTGTCAAGCGCTTGCGCCGCCTTCGACAACTTGCCGCCTTCATATACGCCAACCACCACGCACGCACTCTTCTGTTTCTCCGGGTTACCCTGTTTTATGCTAAATTCCACGCGACTCTCCCCAATTGAACTCTGATCCCATCCAGATGCCGGATTATCCGCAATCCACGCCGCAAAAGTCAAAAATGTCTTGCCCGTCGAGGATTCGCGGGATTTTTTATCGCTCCCTGATGCGCGAGTTTGCCGCCACCGGGGTGCTGGTGTTTTCCATTTTGCTTGGCATCGTGGTGTTCACCCAGCTGATCCGTTTTCTGGGCGAATCGGTCAGCGGCTTGCTGGCGGTGGACGGGGTGCTGGTGATGCTCGGTTTCAGCGCCCTGAACTATCTGCCGGTGCTGCTTTCCATCAGCCTGTTCCTTTCCGTCCTGATCACGCTGTCGCGCTGCTACCGCGACAGCGAGATGGTGGTCTGGTTTTCCGCCGGGATGGGGCTTTCGCGCTGGTTGCGTCCGGTGCTGGGCTATGCGATTCCGGTCAGTCTGTTGATTGCCTTCCTCAGCTTTGTGCTGTCGCCCTGGGCGCTGTCCAAGGCCGACGAATTCAAGCGTAACCTGGAAAGCCGCGACGATGTGGCGCATGCCACACCCGGCATCTTCCGCGAATCGAGACGGGATGATCGCGTGTTTTTCTTGGAGGACCTGGATGCGGCCAGCAAACGCGTCGGCAACATCTTTGTGCGTTCCCTGCAGAACGGCAAAGATGGCGCCATGGTGGCGAAAGAGGGGTATCAGGAAACGGCGGAGAACGGCGATCGTTTTCTGGTCTTGCTGAACGGCGCGCGCTACGAGGGCATACCAGGTCAGGCCGACTATCGTATCTCCCATTTTGAGCGTTACGCGGTGCGCATCGAGCCCGCCGAACTGGGCAAGGCGCGGCCGAACATCAAGGGTTATTCCACGCTCTACCTGTTGCAGCATCCGCATCCCCTGCATTCGTCGGAGTTGCACTGGCGCACCGGTCTGCCCTTGAGTGCGCTGATTCTGGCGCTGCTTGCGATCCCGCTCAGCTATGTCAACCCGCGCGCGGGGCGCTCGCTTAATCTGATCGGCGCGATCGTGCTGTATATGTTCTACAACAACATGATCAGCGTGACCAATTCCTGGGTGGCGCAGCAAAAAGTCAACCCGCTGCCCGGTTTGTGGGGCCTGCATCTGGCCATGCTGCTCGTCCTGTTCGTCCTGTTTCGCCGCCGTTCTTCGCTCATGCCGTGGTGGAGGTTTTGGCGATGAAACTGCTCCGCCGTTATCTCGCTCGCGAAATTTACCTGAGCATAGGCCTGGTGTTCGCCGCCCTGCTGATGCTGTTCGCGTTGTTCGATTTGCTCCACCAGATAAACGAGATAGGGCGAGGCGACTACCGGCTCGGCTATGTTTTGCTGTTTGTGATGCTGACCCTGCCCGGCCACATCTACGAGCTGTTTCCGGTCGCGGTGCTGATCGGCGCAATTTTTGCGCTGGTGCAGATGGCGGCGAATTCGGAACTGACGGTCTATCGCGCCTCCGGCGTTTCGCTGCGCCAGATGATTATGGCCCTGTTGCGCATCGGCGCGCCATTGCTGCTGCTATGTTTCATCTTCGGCGAATTCATCGCGCCGCCGAGCGAAAAACTGGCGCAACAGATCAGGCTCAAAGCGCAAAACGCGCAGGTCAACATCAGGGAATTCCGTTCCGGCGTGTGGGTGAAAGACGAGGGCAGCTTCGTTAATGTCAGGAATGTGCTGCCCGACACCTCGCTGCTCAACGTGAGCATCTACCAGTTTGATCCGGACTATCAATTGCGCAGCATCACCACCGCCGGGCGCGCCACCTGGCAACGCGCGGGCTTCTGGCAACTGGAAGAGGTGCGCCGCACCCTGTTCAATGCGGCGGGAACCGCTGTCGAAACACCGTCCTCGGCGGAATGGCGTTCATCCCTCACCCCCGCCATTCTGACCGTGCTGATGGTGGTGCCGGAGCAGATGTCGGCGTGGAATTTGTACCAGTACACGCGCCACCTCGCCGACAACAGGCAGAAGACTGTGCGCTATGACATCGCACTGTGGAACAAGCTGGTTTATCCGTTTGCGGTGCTGGTCATGCTGTTGCTGGCGCTGCCATTCTCGGCCTATCAGCGGCGCGAGGGCGGCATCGGCGGCAGGATATTTGTCGGGGTCGTGCTGGGGCTGGGCTTCCACTTTGCCGGGCGCTTGTTCGCCAATCTGGGCGCGCTGAACGAATGGCCGGCCCCTTTCAGCGCGACTGCGATGAGCTGGATTTTCCTCGGCTTGGCCCTGACCATGCTGTGGCGCGCCGAACGGCGTTGAGCCGCGTGCTTATTTCTGCGCGTCGGGTTTGGCTTCCTGTTCGCGCACCATCTGTTTTACCGCTTCGCGTTTCTCGGCGGGCACCTTACTGAAGGCGGTGAACTTCTCGCGCGCCCGGTGGCGCTGTGCCGGAGTCAGCGCGGCCCATGCCGAAATCTGTTCGCGCAGACGCTGTTGTTTTTCCGCCGGCAATTGCGGGTAGGCCCTGGCGACGCCGATAAAACTTTTTTGCTCGGCGGTTTCCAGCTTGTCCCAGACCGAGGCAAGCGGCGCCAGCAGTTGTTGCTGGGCGGGAGGCAGGTTGGCCCAGTTTTCAGCCCGACTGATGCCGGGCGATAGCAACAGAAGGCTGCCCAGCAAGGCGGCATACAGGACCAATTTATCGGATTTTTGCATCACGGGTTTCAATCGACATACATGCTGACGGGCAATTCATCGGTCAGGATAGCCAAGTCGAGCGCGCTATGGTCGTGCACCGGGGCGGGCTGCCATTGCAGCGCCGCAGCGAGCAACAGCACGGCCAGCAACGCCGCACTCCAGCCGATCCGGTGCCGCTGTGCCGGCACCGCCAGCGCCGCGATCCGTTGATACAAAAACGCCTGCAAGGGATTGCGTTGCGCCTGCCGTTGCAGCGCAATCCGGCGCGCAATGGCCAGGCGCTCGCCGACCCCGGCGGGTACTTGCCGGGCCGCTTCGTCGAGCAATGCGGTGAACTCTTGGCGATTTAGTCGGATGCCCATGTCAGGTCTATTCCCTTTTGTTTCAGAATTCGCGCCAGTGTGACGGTGGCGCGCGAACAGTGTGTCTTCACGCTGCCTTCGCTGCAGCCCATGGCGGCTGCGGTTTCGGCCGTATCGAGACCCTCCCAGTAACGCAGCAGGAAGGCTTCGCGTTGACGCGGCGCAAGCGCCTGCAAGGCGGTTTCGATGATGGCGCGCAGTTGCCCGTCGGCGGCGGCGGCATGCGGAGTGGCCGGTTGGCTGGCGTTTGTAACGTCCTGCAGTATATCCAGTACGTCCACCTCGTCTTCACTTTGCGCGGAAGTGAAGGACGAAAACAGGCTGAAGCGGGCGTTGCGCACTTTCTGGCGACGGAAATGGTCGCGAATACTGTTCTGCAGAATGCGCTGGAACAGCATGGTGAATTCCGTTGCCGGTTTATCGCCATAGCGCTGTGCCAATTTGATCATCGACTCCTGCACAATATCCAGCGCTGCCTGCCTGTCGCGCACGGCGTAGGCCGCATGCTTGAAGGCGCGGCGTTCGGCGCTGGCGAGAAAATCGGCAAGCTGGGCAGGAGTTGACAAGGTTGGCAGTGCTGAGTCGGCCGGGTGTCGATGATAGCAAATTCCTGTTGCAGCAAGGGTTTTCAGGCTGTCCGCGCACGTTTCGGGGTTGACCAAAAGGGCGCCAGCCATTATCGTGCACGACCTTTATATCGTGGCAACCAACAGGTAGTCGATCATGGAACTGACCGGTGCTGAAATAACCGTCCGCTGTTTGCAGGAAGAGGGAGTCGAGTACATTTTTGGCTATCCCGGCGGCGCGGTGCTGTTTATTTATGATGAGCTGTTCAAGCAGGAGCAGGTCAAACACATTCTGGTGCGCCACGAACAAGCCGCAGTCCACGCGGCTGACGGTTACGCGCGCTCCACCGACAAGGTGGGCGTGGCGCTGGTCACATCCGGCCCCGGCCTGACCAATGCGGTGACCGGCATCGCCACTGCCTACATGGATTCCATTCCGCTGGTGGTGATCAGCGGCCAGGTGCCCACCGGATTTATCGGCGAAGACGCCTTCCAGGAAGTGGATGCGGTCGGGATTACCCGCCCCTGCGTCAAGCACAACTTCCTGGTAAAGGACGCGAAGGACATCGCCATCACGCTGAAAAAAGCGTTCTATCTGGCCCGCACCGGCCGTCCCGGTCCGGTACTGGTGGACATTCCCAAGGATGTGTCGAACCAGAAAGCCGTTTACGAGTACCCGGCCACGGTGAATATTCGTTCCTACAATCCGGCGAGCCATGGCGATCCGTTGCTGGTCAAGCAGGCGGCGCAGATGCTGCTCGCGGCCAAGCGGCCGATGGTTTATGCCGGCGGTGGCGTGGTGCTGTCCGATGCCGCCAAACAACTGACCGAACTGGTGCGGCTGCTGGATTTCCCCGTCACCAACACGCTGATGGGGCTGGGCAGTTATCCTTCCCCGGACAAGAATTTCCTCGGCATGCTCGGCATGCACGGCACGCTGGAAGCCAACATGGCGATGCAGCACTGCGACGTGCTGCTGGCCGTGGGCGCGCGCTTCGACGACCGCGTAATCGGAAATGTGGCGCACTTCGCCGAAGTGCCGCGCAAGATCATCCATATCGACATCGATCCCGCGTCCATTTCCAAACGGGTGAAGGTGGATGTGCCTTTGGTCGGCGATGTGCGGGATGTGCTCGGTGATGTGCTGGCCTTGCTGCGCGCGAGCAAACAGAAACCGGATGCTGCCGCGCTCAAGTCGTGGTGGCAGGACATTGAGGCGTGGCGCAGTAGGAAATCCCTGACTTACCGCAACTCGACCGAGGTCATCAAGCCGCAGTATGTGATCGAGAAGTTGTATGAAGTGACGCACGGCGATGCGTTCATCACTTCCGACGTGGGGCAGCACCAGATGTGGGCGGCGCAGTATTACAAATTCAACCAGCCGCGCCGCTGGATCAACTCCGGCGGTCTCGGCACCATGGGCTTCGGCCTGCCGTCCGCGATGGGGGTGCAGCTGGCGCATCCGGGCGCGCAGGTGGCCTGTATCACCGGCGAAGGCAGCATCCAGATGAATATCCAGGAGTTGTCCACCTGCAAACAGTTTCACCTGCCGATCAAGGTGATTTTGCTTAATAACGGCTATCTGGGCATGGTGCGCCAGTGGCAGGAGTTCTTCCATGGCAACCGCTATTCCGAGTCGTATATGGACGCGCTGCCCGATTTCGTCAAGCTGGCCGAGTCATATGGCCATGTGGGGGCGCGCGTGAATCGGCCCGGCGACGTGGAGGGCGCGTTGAGGGAAGCCTTCGCGCGCAAGGATGATCTGGTGTTCCTCGATTTCCATACCGACCCGACCGAGAACGTGTTCCCCATGGTTCCCGGCGGCAAGGGTTTATCCGAAATCATCATGGCGGAGGATCTGTAACATGCGCCATATCATTTCCCTGCTGATGCAGAATGAAGCCGGCGCGCTGTCGCGGGTGTCCGGGCTGTTCTCGGCACGCGGCTACAACATCGAATCGCTGACCGTCGCGCCGACCGAAGACAAAACGCTGTCGCGCATGACCATTGTCACCAGCGGTTCGGATGCGGTGATCGAGCAGATCAACAAGCAGCTGAACAAACTGGTGGATGTGGTGTCGGTGATGGATCTCACCGATGGCGACCATATCGAGCGCGAACTGATGCTGCTCAAGGTGCGGGCGGAGGGCGGCGACCGCGAAGAACTCAAGCGCATGACCGATATCTTCCGCGGCCGCATCATCGACGTGACGGACAAGACCTACACCATCGAGCTGACCGGCGCCGGGCACAAGCTTGACCACTTCCTGCAGGCGATTGAGCACAAGCTGATTCTGGAGACGGTGCGCACCGGTGCATCCGGCATCGGACGCGGCGAACGGATTTTGAAACTCTAGGTGCATACAATCCAGGGCGATTTTTGCCTGACATGTCGGGTTGAAACCCGACCCACATTTTTTGATTTATTTTCGACGAGGCCAACATGAAAGTTTATTACGACAAAGACGCAGACCTGTCCCTGATCAAGGGCAAGCAAGTGACCATTATCGGCTACGGCTCGCAAGGCCATGCCCATGCGCAGAATCTGCGCGACTCGGGCGTCAACGTGACGGTCGGCCTGCGCAAGAGCGGCGCCTCCTGGAAAAAGGCGGAAGCCGCCGGCATCAAGGTTGCCGAAGTCGCCGAAGCCGTGAAGAACGCCGATGTGGTGATGATGCTGTTGCCGGATGAGAACATTCCCGATGTCTATAACAAGGAAGTTGCGCCGAACATCAAGGCGGGCGCTGCACTGGCCTTCGCCCACGGCTTCAACGTGCACTACAACCAGGTGATACCCCGTACCGATGTGGATGTGATCATGATTGCGCCGAAAGGCCCCGGCCACACCGTGCGTTCCGAATACCTGAAAGGCGGCGGCGTGCCGAGCCTGATTGCCGTGCATCAGGACAAGAGCGGCAGGGCAAAAGACATCGCCCTGTCCTACGCCGCAGCCAACGGCGGCACCAAAGGCGGCGTGATCGAAACCAACTTCCGTGAAGAGACCGAGACCGACCTGTTCGGCGAACAGGCTGTGCTCTGCGGCGGTGCGGTGGAACTGATCAAGGCGGGTTTTGAAACCTTGGTGGAAGCGGGTTACGCCCCGGAGATGGCTTATTTTGAATGCCTGCACGAAATGAAATTGATCGTTGACCTGATCTACGAAGGCGGTATCGCCAACATGAATTACTCGATCTCCAACAACGCCGAGTATGGTGAATACGTCACCGGTCAACGCGTGATCGCCGACCCATCACGTGCCGCGATGAAGGAATGTCTGAAGAACATTCAGAACGGTTCCTATGCCAAGCAGTTCATCCTGGAAGGTCGCACCAACTATCCGGAAATGACCGCACGCCGCCGTTTGAACGCGGAGCATCCGATCGAAGTGGTCGGTGGGCAATTGCGTGCCATGATGCCCTGGATTGGCAAGAACAAGCTGGTCGACCAGTCGAAGAACTAAAATTGCTGCACGGCGGGAGGGAAGCGTGAAGGGTGCAGGCCCTGAACCTTCCCTCTCGTCACACTGACGGACGAACATGAACAACTATCCCCACCCCATCATCGCCCGCGAGGGCTGGCCATTCATCGCAATCTCTCTGGTTGTGGCACTGGCCGTATCCGCCTGGTGCCTGATCTGGTCGATCCCGCTGTGGATCATCTTTATTTTTGTGGTGCAGTTCTTCCGCGATCCGGCGCGTGAGATTCCGCAGGATGCGGATGCCGTGCTGTCCCCCGCCGACGGCAGAGTGATCAAGGTCGAGCGCACGCAGGACCCCTATGGCGAGCGCGAGGCGATCCTGGTCAGCGTGTTCATGAACGTGTTCAACGTGCACTCCAACCGCAGCCCGGTCGATGGCAAGGTCGGGAAGATCCAGTATTTTCCCGGCAAGTTTGTGAATGCGGATATGGACAAGGCTTCCACCGAGAATGAGCGCAACGCCGTGGTGCTGACCACCCGCGACGGGCAGACCGTGACCTTCGTCCAGGTCGCCGGATTGATCGCGCGGCGCATCCTGTGTTACATCAAGGCGGGCGATGTGCTGACCCGCGGCCAGCGTTACGGTTTCATTCGCTTCGGCTCGCGCGTCGATGTCTATCTGCCATTGAGCGCTACCGTCAAGGTCAGCATCGGTGATAAAGTGTCGGCCACTGAAACCATCCTGGCGCGGCTCGGCTGAACCCCATGAACCCGATGAATCAACGCAGCAAAATGGATTTGCGTCGGCGCGGCATCTACCTGCTGCCCAACCTGCTCACCACGGCCGCGTTGTTCGCCGGGTTCTATGCCATCGTGCAAGCGATGAACGGGCGCTACGAGATTGCGGCGGTGGCCATCTTCATCGCCATGGTGCTGGATGGGCTGGACGGGCGCGTGGCGCGCATGACGCATACGCAGAGCGAATTCGGCGCCCAATATGACAGCCTGTCCGATATGGTGTCGTTCGGCGTCGCACCTTCCATCCTGATGTACGAATGGGCGTTCCGTGACTTGGGCAAATGGGGCTGGTTCGCCGCCTTCATCTATTGCGCGGGCGCCGCGCTGCGGCTGGCGCGTTTCAACACCAATATCGACGTCATCGACAAGCGCTACTTCCAGGGTTTGCCCAGCCCGGCCGCGGCGGCACTGGTGGCGGGCTTCGTTTGGGTGATGGCGGATAACCGTTTCAGCGGCAATGACCTGCGCTGGTATGCTGCAGCGTTGACCGTGTTCGCCGGTTTGAGCATGGTCAGCAGCTTGAAATACTACAGCTTCAAGGCGATCAATATGCGCAAGAGTGTGCCGTTCATCGTCATCTTCCTGTTCGCCCTGTTCTTCATCCTGGTGTCAGTCGATCCGCCGCTGCACCTGTTCCTGCTGTTCTTTGGCTATTGCCTGTCGGGCTACGTGATGACGTTGCTTCACCTGCGCAAACCGAAAACCCCACCACCGCAACAACCTTAACGCTGCCACAGCGTTTCCTGCTGTCCCGCCGCCCGATTCAACACGCGGCAGAGCACGAACAATAAATCGGAAAGCCGGTTCAGATAGTGCAATCCTTCAGCCGGGATTGTTTCGCCCTGCATCAGGTGCAAATAATCGCGCTCGGTGCGGCGCGCCACGCTGCGCGCGACATGGCATGACGCGGCAGCACGGGTGCCGCCGGGCAGGATGAACTCCTTCAGGGGCGGCAGTCCCGTGTTGTAATGCGCGATCGCCCCATCTAGGCGGGACAGTTTGGCTTCGGCGAAGGGTGCGCCCGGCACGGCCAGCGTCCCGCCCAGATCGAACAGGTCATTCTGGATGCGCAACAGTTCCGCGCGCACCTCCCCGGGCAGCGTTTCAGCGAGCAGCACGCCAAGCTGGCTGTTGAGTTCGTCCACACTGCCGATGGCGACGATGCGCGGATGATTCTTGGGCAGGCGGGAGCCGTCGGCCAATCCGGTCGTGCCATTGTCGCCGGTGCGGGTGGTGATCTTGGAAAGCCTCATTGTTTCTCCAGACAGGACAGGTAAATCGCGGAATCCGGTGCCGACTTGTTGCGCTGCGCCTGCCAGATCATCTCGCCCAGGCAGTCCATCATCGCGTGCTGCGCTTCGTGCTCCGATTCGTATTTCTGCGTCAGCCGCACGAACTGCTCGCGAATGCCGGGCGGCTGGCCGATGGAGAGCTGCTCCTCGATGGTCAGGTGCATCATCAAATGCAGGAAAGGATTCACCACATTGCCGTCCGGCGCGAAATCCTTGTCCTGATGGCGTTCCGGGTCATTGAACAGCACGTGGTATTCGGGATGCTTGACGATGAGTTGCGCGGTGAGATCTTCCAGCGGTGACAGCAGTTCTCTGGCGCAGCGTTTGCGCCAGGATTCGAACAGGAAATTGCGAGCTTCGTCGCGGGTGGGATTGAACATGATTTAAACCCCTGCACCACAGAGACACCGAGACACAGAGGAAAAGCCCCAAAGCATTTTGTCTTTCTCTGCGTCTCTGTGTCTCTGTGGTGAATTGAGTTTTTTCATACTGCCGTCTTCTCTTTGTATTCGCATATGTCGCTGATGGTGCACTCGCGGCATTTTGGCTTGCGCGCGGTGCACACATAGCGCCCGTGCAGGATCAGCCAGTGATGTGCATCCTGTTTGAACTCGTTCGGCACCATTTTCATCAGTTTCTGCTCGACTGCCAGCACGGTCTTGCCGGGGGCCAGGCCGGTGCGATTGCTGACGCGGAATATGTGCGTGTCCACCGCGATGGTCGGCTGGCCGAAGGCGGTGTTCAGGATCACGTTAGCGGTTTTGCGCCCCACGCCGGGCAAAGCTTCCAGCGACTCGCGCGTCTGCGGCACTTGTCCGTCATGCTTTTCCAGCAAAATTTTGCACATCAGGATGAGGTGTTTGCTTTTGGTCTGGTACAGGCCGATGCGTTGCACATACCCGCGCAATTCGGCTTCACCCAGATCAAGAATTTTCCGCGGCGTGTTGGCAACCGGGAACAGTTCGCGCGTGGCGAGGTTGACGCTCTTGTCGGTGGCCTGCGCCGACAGGATCACCGCGACCAGCAATTCAAACGGCGTGTGGTATTCCAGTTCGGTGGTCGGGTGCGGGGTGGCTGCTTGCAGGCGCAGAAAGATCTCGCGCCGTTTTGCCGCATTCATCCCTGTGCCGCCTCGGGCAAGGCGGCGGGCATCGGCTGGCTGCGCACCTTCCGCGCGGCGCGCAGGTCCAGCCAGTTCTTGGCGGCGATGATCAACCCCAGGCCGATGAAGGCGCCGGGCGGCAGGATGGCGAGCAGGAAGCCGTGATAATCCGGGATGACATGGATCACCCAGGATTTGGCGCTGTCGCCGAACACCAGGTCAAAGCCGGAGAACAGGGTGCCCTTGCCGATGATCTCGCGCATGCCGCCCAGGGTCGCCAGCACCGCAGTCAGGCCCAGCCCCATCATCATGCCGTCCACGGCGGAGGGCAGCATCGGGTTCTTGGAGGCAAAGGACTCCGCCCGCGCCAGCACGATGCAGTTGGTCACGATCAGCGGCACGAAGATGCCGAGCACCAGGTACAGCCCGTAAACATAGGCATTCATCAGGTATTGCACCACGGTGACCAGCACCGCGATGATCAGTACGAACACCGGGATGCGGATCTCGTTCGGCACATAGCTGCGCACCGGTGCAATCACGGTATTACTCAGGGTGATCACCAGCGTGGTGGCCAGCCCCAGACCCAGCGCATTCACCAGAGAATTGCTCACCGCCAGCAGCGGGCACAGGCCGAGCAGTTGCACCAGCCCCGGGTTCTGTTTCCACAGGCCGTTGTGGGCGAGGGTTTTGAATTCATTCCAGTTCATGACTGTGCTCCTTTCTTTGGCGGCAACAGTTGCTCGCGGTGTGCGTCGAAGTATTTTAATGCGAGGTGGCTGGCCTTAATCACCGCGCGCGGCGAAATCGTGGCACCCGACATGGAGTCGAACTGGCCGCCGTCCTTCTTCACTTGCCAGTCGGCATCGTTGCCCGCGGTCTTGCCCTCAAACACGCGGATCCAGCCGCTCTTGGCGATGTCGATATAGTCGCCCAGTCCGGGCGTCTCTTTGTGGTTGACCACGCGCACGCCGGACAGCGCCCCGTTGCTGCGGATCGCCAGTACCAGATGGATGTCGCCGCTGTAGCCTTCGCGCGCAACCACTTCCAGCACCACCGCCACCGGCCCGCCGCCGCGCCGTGCAATGTGTGCCAACGAGGGTTCTGTCGTGCCCAGCAGATCATCGGCGGCAACCGACAGGGTGTCGCGCATGATGTCGTTGTCGTAGCTGTCGGCGGGCAACAGTTGTGAAATCAGTTTCAGCTTGGCCGCCTCGACCGTCGCGGCGATGGTGTCGCGGGTGAGCAAGTAAGTGGTGGTAAGAATGGCCGTGCCGATGATGGCGAAGAACACCAGATTGACGGCGGTCTGCAGGGTGGAGCGGACGATGCGTTTCATTTTCGCCCCTCCTTCTGCCCGAAGACTGCGGGCTGGGTATAGGCGTCGATGATTGGCACGCACATATTCATCAGGATGGTGGCGAACGCCACGCCGTCGGGGAAGCCGCCGAACACGCGGATCAGATAAGTCAGGATGCCGGCGCCGGCCGCGAAGAGGATCTTGCCTTTGGCGGTGGTGGGCGAGCTGATCGGATCGGTGAGGATGAAGAAGGCGCCGATCATCGCCGCGCCGGAGAACCAGTGGAACAGGGGGGCGACATAGTGCGCCGGATCGACCAGATGGAAAATTCCCGCCATGCCGAACAGCGTGGCGAGGAAAACCAGCGGCAGGTGCCAGGAAATGATGCGGGTGAACAACAGATACAGGCCGCCTGCGGCGAAGCCGAGCGCGATCATTTCCGTGCCTTGTCCGGCGAGGCGGCCATAGATCGGCAGTTCACGAATTTCGCCGACGGAATGACCGAGATGCAATTGCGTCTTCAGCGTATCGAGCGGGGTGGACATGGTGACCGCATCCAGTGTCAATCCGGAAGGCAGCACGCCGCGGAAGAAATAAACCATCTGTTCGGCGAAGGGCAGATGCACCGCGCCGAGCGCCTGCGGCGACAGCCAGTGCGTCATTTCGTGCGGGAAGGAAATGATCAGCACGGCATAGCCGATCATGGCCGGATTGAACGGGTTATTGCCGAGGCCGCCGTACAACTGTTTGGCCACCGCGATGGCAAAGGCTGTTCCCACGACCACCAGCCACCACGGCGCCAGCGGCGGCACCGACAGGGCCAACAGCCAGGCCGTAAGCAGCGCGCTATTGTCGGAGAGGAAAGGCTTGAGCGGGCGATGGCGCAGCTTGAGCATCGCTGCCTCGGTGGCCAGCGCGGTGAGCGAGGCGACCGTGATCGAGACCAGGATCGCCGGGCCGAAAAACCACACGTACAGGGCGATGCCGGGCAACAGCGCCAGCAGTACCCGCAGCATGATCTGGTTGACGGCAAGCGGGCGGGCGATGAAGGGGGATGACAGCATGGTTCTGGCTTTCCTCAATGTTGTTTCGGCGGCTCGTCGTCCGCACCGGCATCGGCGGCCAGCTTGTGCAGATTGGCCCGGCGCGCTTCGATGGCGGCGATCTCTGCCTGTTGTTCCCGGGTCAGATGATCGGTGTTTTTCGGTTGCGCGGCGATAGTCTGGGCTTTGGCGCGCTCGATCGCCGCATCGATGCGCATCTGCTGCGTGTCATCGACCGAAGCAGCGGGCGCGGACGGCGCGGCAGCTGCCTTGGCGGCGTTCTCGCGTTCCTTCTGCGCCAGCCGGTCGGCCTTTTCCTGTTTCTCGCGCTCGATGCGCAGTTGGTGGAATTCGTGGCGTTCGCGCGCCTGATCGGCGGCGCGTTTCTCCTGGTCGCGCGCGCGAATCTCGCTCTTGGCGTAGCGGTAATAATGCACCAGCGGAATGCTGCTGGGGCAGACGTAGGCGCAGGCACCGCATTCGATGCAGTCGAACAGATTCCATTCCTGCGCCTTGCCGAAGTTGTTCGACTGGGCAAACCAGTACAGGTCCTGCGGTTGCAATTCGGCCGGGCAAACCTGCGCGCAGCGCGTGCAGCGAATGCAGGGTAGCGGCGCGGGCTTGGGCGGGAACAGCGCATCGCTGGCAGCGATCACACAATTGCTGGCCTTGACCAGCGGCACGTCGGCGGCGGGCAATTCCAGCCCCATCATCGGCCCGCCCATGAGGTAGCGGTCGGTGTCCGGCAGTGCTTTGCTCAATTGCACCAGTTCGGCAAAGCGGGTGCCGACCAGCGCTTCGTAGTTGCGCGGATGCGCGACATTGCCGGTGACAGTGACGATGCGGGAAAGCAGAGGCTCGCCGTCGTCGCAGGCGCGCTTGATCGCGCAGGCGGTGCCGACGTTGAAACATTGCACCCCGATGTCGGTCGGCAATTTGCCGGAAGGAACTTCGAGACCGGTCAATATCTTGATCAGCTGTTTGGCGCTGCCGCTCGGATACAGGGTAGGTATGGCGACCACCTCGAACGGCAGGCCGCTTACCTGCACCGCCTGCTGCATGGCGGCAATCGCTTCAGGTTTGTTGTCTTCAATGCCGATGAGCACTGCGCGCGCCTCAAGCGCATGGCGCAGAATTTCCACACCGCGCACGATCTCGTCCGCGCGTTCGCGCATCAGCATGTCGTCGCAGCTGATGTAAGGCTCGCACTCCGCGCCGTTCAGGATCAGCGTCTCGACCGGGATCGCATGGCGCAGTTTCATGTCGCTGGGGAAGGCCGCCCCGCCGAGACCGACGATGCCGTGAGCGCGCAGGTGCGCCTGCAGTTCGGCGCCGGACAAGGCGCGGTAATCGACAGGATCACGCGCGGCCCATTCTTCCCTGCCGTCCACGGCGAGGACGACGCAAAGCTCCGGCAAGGCAGAAGGATGCGCCACCTGCTTCAACGCGATGGCGCTAATAGTGCCGGAGGTGGGCGCATGAATGGCCGCCGAAAAACCGCCCACCGGCGCGCCGATCAGCTGCCCTTTTAACACCCGTTCGCCGATTTGTACCAGCGGCTTGGCCGGCTCGCCGGCATGCTGGCGCAGAGGGATGACCAATTCCTGCGGCAGCGGTGCAGGCGCGATCGGATGCGCGGTCGATTGCGCCTTGTTGCCGGGCGGGTGGATGCCGCCGTGAAAGGTGAACAGGGTCGTCATGCCTTGGGCTTCAATGGAATCACCGGATATTTCCATTTCCAGGTGTTGGGTTTTTCCGGGATCGGCTGCATGCTGATGCAATCCACGGGACACGGCGCGACGCACAGCTCGCAGCCGGTGCACTCGGCGGCAATGATGGTGTGCATCTGTTTCGCCGCGCCGGCAATGGCATCGACCGGGCAGGCCTGGATGCACAGGGTGCAGCCGATGCAGGTGCTCTCGTCGATGAAGGCGACCGCCTTGGCGCGGGGCTGGCGGTCGGCGCCGAACGCTTTGGGCTCGACACCGAGCAGCTCCGCCAGTTTCTTGATGCCTTCCTCGCCGCCGGGCGGGCACAGGTTGATATCGGCTTCCCCTCTGGCGATGGCTTCGGCGTAAGGCTTGCAGCCGGGATAACCGCATTGGCCGCACTGGGTTTGCGGCAACACCGCGTCGATTTTCTCCACCAGCGGGTTGCCCTCGACGCGGAAACGGATTGCGGAATAGCCGAGCACCACGCCCAGCACCACCGCGATGGCGATCATCACCCACAACGCGGTGATCATTTCACCAGACCCGAGAAACCCATGAACGCCAGACTCATCAGCCCGGCAGTGACCATCGCAATCGCTGTGCCGCGAAAAATGACCGGCACGTCGGCGCCTTCCATGCGCTCGCGGATGCCGGCAAACAGCACCATCACCAACGTGAAGCCGACCGCGCCGCCAAAACCGAACAGCAGCGACTCGATGAAATCATGTTTTGCCTGCACATTGAGCAGCGGAATGCCGAGCACCGCGCAGTTGGTGGTGATCAGCGGCAGGTAGATGCCGAGCACCTGATACAGCACCGGGCTGGTTTTCTTGATCACCATCTCGGTGAACTGCACGATGGCGGCGATCACCACGATGAACGACAGGGTGGTGAGGTAGGCCAGATCGGGGCCGAGCAGGTAATGGTTAACCAGATAGCTGGAGCCGGAAGCGATGGTCAGCACGAAGGTGGTGGCCGCGCCCATACTCAGGGAGGTTTCCAGTTTTTTGGAAACCCCCATGAACGGGCACAGCCCGAGAATCTTGACCATCACGATGTTGTTGACGAACACCGTGCCGATCACGATCAAAAAGTATTCAGACATTGCGAAAATGTGCCGATAGTGCAAAAAAGAGGGGCGGATTATGCGCCCGTTTGGGGGTCGCTTCAACCGCGCGAAGGCTATATCCATATAACCGGAAGCGGCTGCGGAAGGCCTGTGCTAAAGTGGGGAAAAGGGGGAAAAGTAGTGTGGCACAAACCAGTCAGCAAATCCTCGACAAGCTGAAAATCAGCGGCCCGTTGCCTACGCCGAAAGGGGTCGCGCTGCAAGTTATCGAGCTCACCCGGCGCGAAGAGGTGACCAACCACGACCTGGTGCAGTTGATCGGGGTCGATCCGGCGTTGAGCCAACGCGTGGTAAAGGCGGCCAATGCCCTGCTGGGACATGTCTCGCGCCCGGTGGTGACCATCCATGATGCCGTCACGGTGTTGGGGATGCGTGCGCTGCGCCAGTTGGTACTGGGGATCGCCCTCGTCGCCGACTATCGGCACGGCCCCTGTGCCAATTTTGATTATCCCGGTTTCTGGCAGCATTCCCTTCTCACCGCGCTGTGCGTGCGCCGGTTGGCGCTGCGCGCAAACCTGATGGCGGCGGAAGAGGTTTTTATGCTGGGCCTGCTCGGGCAGATCGGCCGGTTGGTGCTGGCCACCGCCCAGACCGAAGCCTTCAGCGACCTCCTCGAACAACACGAGCCGGAACAGCGCTTGTTCGAACTGGAACAGGCGCAATTCGGTTTCAACCATGCCGAGGTCAGCGCGGCGATGCTCGCCGAGATGAATTTCCCGCTGCTGTTTCAGGCGCTGGTGCGCGACTACCGCGTGCCGCAGACGAGCAAGACGGAGCCAGGTTCGCGCGAATGGCAGTTGCTGCGCTCACTCCATCTGGCCGGATTGCTGGCGGATTTAAGCCCTGCACCCGCGCCGGAGCGGGCTGCTGCGGTCACTGCCGTGCGCCGTGCCGCCGCCGAACTGGCAATCGAGGAAAGCGAATTGCTGGAACTCGCCGCAGCTTGCATGGAAGAAGCGCGGGAGTGGTCCGCCCTGCTCGGCATGGGCAGTCCGTCGCTGCCCGATCTGACTTCCTTGTTTACCGCGCCGGAGGTGTTGGAGGAGGCAAGCGAACCAACGTCTTTTGTGCAAAGCCCGCATGATTACAAGATGCGAGTGCTGGTGGTCGAGGATGACCGAGCCATGCGCGCCCTGATGGCGCAATGGCTGAATGCGGCGGGGCATCGCGTCAATGTGGCGGAGAACGGTGTCGAGGCGCTTAATCTCGCCGAGCTGCACCGGCCGCAAGTGGTGATTACCGACTGGCGTATGCCGCAGATGGACGGTATCGCCCTGTGCCGCGAATTGCGCCGTTTGCCTGCGCAGCGCAATACCTATCTGATCATGATCACGGTTGAGACTATACCGGACAAGCTGGTCGAGGCATTCGAGGCGGGCACCGACGACTATCTGACGAAACCGCTGACACCCAAGCTGTTCTTTGCCCGCCTGCGCGCGGCGCAGCGTGTGGTGCAGTTGCAGGAAGAACTGGCGTTCGACCGCGAGCAGATGGTGCGTTTTTCCAACGAATTGTCTATCGCCAACAAACGCCTGCAACAGCAGGCACTGACCGACGCACTGACCGATCTGCCCAATCGCCGTTTTGCCATGGAGAGGTTGGAGCAGGAGTGGGCGCTCACGCAACGCGGCGAACGGGCGTTGTCCTGCATGATGCTGGATATCGACCACTTCAAAAAAATCAACGACACTTTTGGTCATCAACTGGGTGACGAGGCGCTGAAGCAGGTGGCGGATGCCCTGCGCAAGACGGCGCGCGCGCAGGACGTGGTGTGCCGCTACGGCGGCGAGGAATTTCTGGTGATCTGCCCGGACACGGGCGCGACCGCCGCCTATCAGGCGGCGGAACGCATGCGTGTCAGTGTGGAGTCGCTGCGCATGTTGGCGCCGGACGGTCGGCACATGCCGCTCACCCTCAGCATCGGCGTGGCGGAAAAAGGCGAGGGAATAGCCGACATGAACGCACTGATCAACCGCGCCGACGACAGTCTGTACGCCGCCAAGACGCAGGGGCGCAACCGCACCGTGCTGAATTCCTAGCAGTGCGTCGCACGCCTGGCTGCAATCCGGATAATCCGCTGGAGTGTGGGAGCCCGATTTATCGGGCGATTGTCGACGGTTATCGCGCAATGAATTGCGCTCCCACAAGGTTTCCCGGTTCTATTGATAATGGGATACAACTTTAGGGGAAACGCCGAACAAATCGGCGAGCCGGATGAAGCGCAAGACGCACGGAGCGCAGACGACGAAACATAGCAAGTAGGCAAGCGAGGAGTCAAGCACCGCGCAACGTAGCGATTCGCCCGCGTAGGCACTTATTCGGCGTTTCCTTAAATCGGGTCTCCATTTTCATTGAGATAGAACTCGTTCAGTGCGCGCTCAACCTCGGCCATGTGGGTGAGCACCGGGCCGCCACCCATCATGATGCCGATAGCGCAGACTTCCATGATCTCTTCCAGGGTAACTCCGGCGTGTTTGCACGCGCGCACGTGCAGTGCGATACAGTAATGGCACTGTTGGGTGAGCGCCATACCGAAGGCGATGCGTTCTTTTTCTTGCTTGTTCAGTACGCCTGGCTGCATGGCTTCCGCCATGAAGGCTTGCACCTTCCCCATCAGTTTTGGGCGGTATTCGGTGATGAGCTGAAGGCCGCGATGGGCGTGTTCAAGCACTTTGCGTTCACTGTCTGAGCCTTTGGTTTTTGCAGAGGTTGTCATTTTTTATCCGTTAGATTCAAGTGTTGTTCAGTGTGACACACGAACCGCTGCCGCGCATTCCGCCACCAGCGCCTGGCCGCGATAGATGAGGCCGCTGTAGAGCTGCACCAGCGCAGCGCCCGCCTGCATTTTCTCCCGTGCGTCTTTTCCGCTGAGTATCCCGCCCACGCCGATGATCGGCAGCGCGCCCTGTAACTCGGCGGCGAGCTGACGAATAACGGCGGTGGATATTTCTCTCACCGGCGCGCCGGAGAGACCGCCGGTTTCATTGCCGTGCGGCAGGTTCCCCACCCCGTCGCGCGCCAGCGTGGTGTTGGTGGCGATGACGCCGTCAATGCGGTGTTTGATGAGCAATGCGCCGATTTGTTTGATTTGTTCCGCATCCAGGTCGGGCGCGATCTTCACTGCCAGCGGCACATATTTGCCATGCTGCTGCGCCAGTTTTTCCTGCTCCGTTTTCAGTTGCGCGAGCAGCGCATCCAGTTCGTCGCCACCCTGCAACTGGCGCAGGTTTCTGGTGTTGGGCGAAGAGATATTGATGGCGACGTAGCTGGCGCAGGGGTAAACCCTGCGCAGGCCGATAAGGTAATCGTCCGCAGCTTTTTCGATCGGAGTGTCGGCGTTCTTGCCGATATTAATGCCGAGCACGCCCTTGAATTGCGCGCGCTTGACGTTTTCCAGCAGCGTGTCCACGCCGTGATTGTTGAAGCCCATGCGGTTGATGATGGCCTGTGCATCGGGCAGGCGGAACAGGCGCGGGCGCGGGTTGCCGGGTTGCGGGCGCGGGGTGACGGTGCCGATCTCGATGAAGCCGAAGCCGAGCGCGGCCAGACCGTTGATGCATGCGCCGTTCTTGTCCAGCCCGGCGGCGAGGCCGACCGGATTCGGAAAGGTGATGCCCATCACCGTGCGCGGATCCGGCGCGGGCTGCGGGATCAGGCGCGACAGGCCGAGGCAGTGCGCCGTGTTCAGCGTGGTCAGGGTGGCGTCGTGTGCGGTTTCCGGATCGAGCGAGAACAGCGCGGGGCGCAGCAGATTGTAGGGATTCATTTTTTGACCACAACGGAAACAGGGAAGGGTTTTTTCGGGAACAGCTCGGCGCGGGTCTTGCCGCGCCAGGCTTCGGCAATGACATCGCCCAGTTGCAGGCAGAGCAGGCCGAACAGGGCGAAGCCAGGTTGGACGTAAGCAAACGAGACTTGCAGGATCAGGTGTCCACCGCCGAGGGTAAAGGCATAAGTCAGCAGATTGCCGACGATCAGCCCAGCCAGCGCGGCCGTCAGCAACCGCCCCCAGTCACCCCGCGCCAGCCCGTCAAAGATGCTGCTCTCGTGCCATAACCCCTGCAGCCCGGCCAGCAACAACAGTGGCGCTGTCCACAGCAATCCGCTGCCGGGCCACACACTGCCCACGGTCAGACCGAGCAGCGCCAAAGCCAGCAGCGCGAGGGTAAAAAACTCGCGCGAGGCGAAGCGCGGCGCGGGCCAGCCCGCCAGCACTTTCAGCAGCGGCGCGGAACGGCCGAGGGCGGCGCGCAACAGCAGCACGGCGGGCGCAGTCAGGGCGAAGAGCAGGGTCTGCAGCAGACTGCCGGTGACATCATGGCCGGCGGGAATGAGCCAGCTTTCGGCGAACACATTGAGATAGGCGAGCAACCAGCCGAGCAGGGCACTCGCCACGGCGAGCGCCAAATAATAGTAGCGTTGCAGGCGCAGCAGCCGCTGCCCGCCGCGCAGTCCCAGCAGCCAGTCAGCCAGAAACAGCAACAACACGGCGGTAACGAGGGCCCAACCCAGCGGTGCCAAGGGCATTGGCTCGGCGGCGAGCCAGTCCGGCAATGCATCGGCGAGCAGGCGCGCCAGCAGCGGCAGGAGCAACACGGCGGCGACGAATAATCCCAGACGGCTCAGCATGATTGCAACTCCTCTTCGGTTAATGGTGTCCAGCTGCCGCTGCTCAGCCCCTGCAGAGGACGGAAATTGGCTTTGTAACGCATCTTGCGCGAGGCGCGTATCCAGTAGCCCAGATACAGATACGGCAGTTGCAGTTTGCGGCACAACTCGATCTGCCACAGCACGTTGTAGGTGCCGAAGCTGGCCTGCGCGATGTCCGGGTCGTAAAAGGTATAGACCGCCGAGAGGCCGTCGTCCATCACATCGATCACGCTGACCATGCGCAGCGCGCCACGATCGCGAAATTCCACCAGCATACTGTCCACCTGGCTTTGCAGCAGGAAATTGCGGTACTGCTCCAGCGTGTCATCGGCCATGCTGCCGCCGTCGTGGCGGATTTTTTGATAGCGCTGGTAGAGGGCGAAATATTCCGGTTTGTCCTGCAACGGCAACAGATCAACCTGCAAGTCGTGATGACGCTGCCAACTGCGGCGCTGTGCCCGCGTCGGCGCAAACTGATCGACCACGACGCGCGCCGGCACACATTGCTGGCAACCGTCGCAGCGCGGGCGATAAACGAACGTGCCGCTGCGGCGAAATCCATGCTGCACCAGTTCGCCGTACACTCTTGGGGTGATCAGAAAAGCCGGCGTGGCCACCTGCGAGCGCGCCTCCCGCCCCGGCAGATAGCTGCACGGATAGGGCGCAGTGAGATAAAGCTGCAGGGTGGAGAGCGGGATGTCGTTGAGCAGGCTCATCGGAACAGGTCGGGGTCGAATTCAAAATCTCTGGCGGATTTGCAGTTTACCAACTCCTGCACGCGGGCGACGAATTCCGTGCGCGGGATTTCGCGCGCGCCGAGCGAGGCCAGATGCGCGGTGTGCATCTGGCAGTCGATCGGGCTGTTATCGCCATACCGGCGCTGCCATTGCGCGGCGAGATGGGCGAGCGCGATTTTGGACGCGTCGCGGCGGCGGCTGAACATCGATTCGCCGAAGAACATCGCGCCGATATGTACGCCATACAGGCCGCCCGCCAGTTCGCCATCCATCCATACTTCCACCGAGTGGGCATGGCCCTGCCGATGCAGCGCGCCATACGCCGCGATCATCTCTTCCAGAATCCAGGTGCCGCCGCCGCCTTCGCCATCGCGCGGCGCGGCGCAGGCGCGCATCACCTGCGCGAAAACGGTGTCGGTGCGGATTTCGTAGGCGTGCCGGCGCAAGGTCTTGCGCAGCGATTGGGAAAGGCGAAACTCGGCGGGGAACAGCACCATGCGCGGGTCGGGGCTCCACCACAGAATCGGATCGCCGGGGCCGAACCAGGGAAAGATGCCGCGCCGGTAGGCCGCCAGCAGCCGTTCCGGCGACAAGTCGCCGCCGGTGGCGAGCAGGCCGTTGGGTTGGTGCAGTGCGTGTTCGACCGGCGGGAAAGGCATGGTGGGCGAGGATACTGGGCGCGCCATTCGGTTTCAAGCAGGAATGTTGTCGTTCGCTGCCGGGGCCGTTTTGAGGATGATCGTAAATTTCGCGCCTTGCCCGGGAAAACTCTGCACCCACGCGCGGCCATGGTGTTTTTCCGCCACCATGCGCACTAACGCCAGGGCCAAGCCAATCCCCCGGCGGTGGAAAGACAGGTGAAGGGGTGGCGGTTACCCCCAGCAGCACGCGTTTGCCGCGCAAGCGTTCCGGCGCGATTTCGCCGCGCCGCTGCCCGGTTCGTCAGTCATATAGGCCGTTTGGCATATAGGCAGCAGGCGCAATCTATGCTTATTATACGGAGATCGCGGTCAAATCAGTTGGGAGGCAGGCGTGGTATTGGGTTTATTCGGCAAGAAATCGGATCATCCGCTGGCGGAAATCAAGTCTGCGCAAGCTTTGCTGGATGATATTCCAAAGGGCGATTCGCTCAAGGCGTTGCAGGAAATCAGCGACTGGGTAGAGGCCATCTGCGAGCAGGCGGATGATTTTCGCCTCGATCACCAGTGGGCGGTGTTGCGCCTGTTTGACCAGGCTGCGCAAGCCCATCTGCGCAAGCTGCAGCATGATTATTTTGCCCCGCAACCCCTGTCGCATTTCCAGGAAAACCGCTTGTGGGGGCTGCTTGACACTTACTACACGCGCAGCGACGAGTGCCATTTCGATGTCCTGTCGCGCTATCGCGACGGCGCCAGGGGGGCGACTTCGATCAAGCAGGAATTGCCCCTGCTGTGCGCGCGCGGCATCCATGCCGTTAGTGGACGCCTGAAAATGGCGGGCGCGCGCTACGCCATGGTTGATCCCGCGTTGTGGCGCCGTCTGGCGGCGTATTACACCCTGGCCGAGTCGCACGAGGGGTTGGCTGCCTCGGTCATGCTTTATCCCGGCACCAATACCAGCGTGGGCGAATTGTTTGCCGTGCTGGTGCTTTGGTATGGAAGCAGCGCTGGCAGTTTAAGTCCGCTGCAGGAGCATATCGCCGAACGTCTGTTTGCCGCGCTGGGCAAAGGGGCCGGCGTTTCCCGCGCATATGCCGGAGCCGAGTTGTTCGCCTTCGATCTGGCCCAGCCGACTCCGCCGATGCGCGCCACTGCCGGCGCGACCATCCATCCCGGTTTGCGTTTTTTCTCGGCGGACGGCATCCGCCAACTGCTGGCCGATATGCTGAAGACGCTGGACAAGGGCATCATTCCGGACGGCTTGAATTTATACGGTGCCCGTTACGAGGCGGAACAGGTGCGGGATATTGCGCAGCGCCTGCTGCAAACCCTGACCTTGCCGCCGCCGACGCGGCGCACCCCCCGGCGCAGGATCAAGGTCAATCTTAAAGTCGCCAACGGATTTAGCCAGATGCTGGAGCGCTCCGATGTCGGGCTGAGTTTTGGCGCGGAAGAAAACGAAGTGTGGGAGATTGAGGACATCAGCGCCACCGGCTTCAGAAGCGTGGTGCCGGTCGCACGGGCGGGCGGGGTGCGCATCGGCACCCTGCTGGGCAGCCAGCCGGAGGGTATCTCGCACTGGGGGGCGGGCGTGGTGCGGCGCTTGAGCCGCGATCTCGAAGGCAATTTTCATATCGGCATCGAAGTGTTAAGTCCGCGCATCGTCGGTGTGCCCTTGCTCGACGCGGCCAGCGCTACCGAAACCGGCATGCAGATCGGCATTTATCTGAATCGCCCGCACGACAGCAGTGGCGAGGCGTGGTTGTTGCAGAAACAGGATGCGTTCGTCCCCACACGCAGCCTCAAGATGCAGGTGGAAGGCAAGGAATATCTGCTGTTGCCGCTGGCGCTGGTGGAGCAGGGCGCGGACTACGATCTGGCGCGATACCGGATGATGGAGCAGGACACGGGCAGCGAAGATTAGCGCAGGATTGTGCGGGTTCTTCCCGGCAGGTCGGGTTTCAACCCGGAGATTGTTCCGGGTTTTTCGCAATCTCCATCTGCTGCGCCAGCCAGCGCCCGATATCCCGGATTTCTTCCATGCACACACTGTGCGGCATCGCGTAGTCATGCCAGCTCACCGTACAGCCCAGTTGCCGCAGGTGCGCGGCGGACTGTTTGCCCAGGGTGTAGGGGACGACCGGGTCTTGCAGACCATGCGCCATGAAAATCGGCGTATCCCGTGAGTGACCGATGTCTGCGGCACGGGTGGTATCCGCCAGCGGCAAATAGGTGGATAGCGCCAGAATTCCGCCCAACCTCGCTTTCGCATGCAAGCCGGTGTGCAGCGCGACGGCGCCTCCCTGCGAAAATCCCGCCACAAAGATACGTGCCGGCACGATGCCCCGTGCGATTTCGTGCGCGATCAGCTTTTCGATTTCATGGCGGGAGGCGGCGATCCCCGCAGCATCCTGTTCCGCATCGATCTCGCTGCTGACGATGTCGTACCAGGCCGGCATCACGTAGCCGCCGTTGATCGTGACCGGGCGCTCCGGCGCGTGCGGAAAAATGAAGCGTACCGCCTGCGGCAAATGCAACTCCTGCGCCGCCGGCACGAAATCCTCGCCGCTGGCACCCAGCCCGTGCAGCCAGATGACGCTGTATTGCGGCTCGGGCCCGCTGTCGAGCGTGATGTGGGGGAGGAGTTCGCTCATTTCGATTTTGTAGTCAGATTTTGATTCAGGGTGCCGGAATGATCTCACGCAGCAACTGGAAGATTTCGCGGCAGGATTTTGGCGGCTTCGCCAGTTCCTTTTCCTTCAGTGCATTGCGGATCAGCGCGCGCAGGCGTTGCGCGTCGGCTTGCGGATATTGTGCGAGCAGGGTGGTCAGTGCGGCGCTGTCTTCCAGCAGACGGTCGCGCCACTGCTCGACCTGGTGCAGCCAGGCGGTGTGCTCGCGCGAGGTGCCGTTCCACGCATCCAGCTTGGCCAGAATCGGGCCGGTCTCGACTTCGCGCATCAGCTTGCCGATATATTGCAACTGGCGTTTTTGCGCGCCGAACTTGCTGATGCGTTTGTAGTCGGCCAGCGCTTCGAGCAGGGCTTCCGGCAAGTCGAGCGCGCGCCATTTTTCCTTCGGCAGTTCCGTCAGTTGCTTGCCCAGGTCTTGCAGATCATGCATCTGTTTTTTGACTTTGGTCTTGCTGGGGGGCAGTTCCTGCTCCAGGTCTGTGGTGATGTCGGGTGAGTTCTTCATGGCTGTCGGGGTCTGTCGTGATATTGGTATGATAGCGCCCCCGCCGTCTCTGTCCGACTGAAAATTTTATGCCGACCTCTGTTAAAAACCGCGAAACCGCGCCGGATGCCTTGCGCGAACTGGCAGCCGACATCATCGCTTACGCGCGCAAGCAGGGCGCTTCGGCCAGCGTCGCCGAAGTGTCGGCAGGTCTCGGGCAGTCGGTCAATGTACGCCAGGGCGAAATCGAGACGATCGAATACAACCGCGACAAAGGTCTCGGCGTGACGGTTTATCTGGGGCGGCGGCGCGGCCACGCGAGCACCTCGGATTTTTCGCGCCAGGCGATGCAGTACACGGTGCAGGCGGCGCTGAACATCGCGCGTTTTACGGCGGAAGATGATTGCGCCGGTCTGCCGGAGGAAGCGCTGTTGGCTCACGACTGGCCGGATCTGGATTTGTATCATCCGTGGCCGCTCGATGTGGCGCAGGCGGTCGAACTGGCGCGCGACTGCGAGCGCGCCGCCTTCGCCGCCGACCGCCGCATCGTCAATTCCGAAGGCGCCAGTGTCAACGTCAACAGCGGAAGTTTTGTGCTGGCGAACAGTCTCGGCTTCAATGGCGGTTATACGTCCTCGCGCCACAGCGTGAGCTGTTCAGTGATCGCCGGCAAGGGCAAGGCCATGCAGCGCGACTACTGGTACGGCACGGCGCGCCATCCTGCCGACATACTCAAAGTGGAAGAGATCGGGCGCATCGCCGCCGAGCGCACCGTGCGCCGCTTGAAGGCACGCAAGCTGCCGACGCTGCAGTGCCCGGTGCTGTTCGAGGCGCCGGTGGCGGCCAGCCTGTTCGGCCATTTTGTGGGGGCAGTCAGCGGCGGCAGCCTGTATCGCAAATCTTCATTCCTGCTCGACCATCTGGAGCAGCAAGTGTTTTCCGACATCGTTCACATCGATGATGTGCCCGACCTTGCGCGCGGTCTGGGCAGCAGCCCGTTCGATAACGAGGGTGTGCGCACGCAGCGCCGCGCCATCGTCGCGGCGGGTGTGCTGCGCGGTTATTTCCTGGGTACCTACAGCGCGCGCAAGCTGGGAATGCACAGCACCGGCAACGCCGGCGGCACGCACAATCTGCTGATCCGTCCCGGCACAGAAGATTTCGCCGGACTGGTGCGCCAGATGGGATGCGGACTGATCGTCACCGAACTGCTCGGGCACGGGGTGAATGCGGTGACGGGCGACTACTCGCGCGGCGCGGCCGGCTTCTGGGTCGAGCACGGCGAGATCCAGTATCCGGTGGAGGAAATTACCATCGCCGGCAATCTGAAAGAGATGTACCGGGGCATCGTCGGGCTCGGCAACGACGTGCTGGTGCAGGGCTCGCGCCGCTGCGGCTCGGTGCTGATCGAGCGCATGGCAATCGCGGGACAATCATAAAAATCAGGGATGGGTTAAAGCATGAAGGCGTTACTGGGGATGTTGGTTTTTTGCATGGTGCAACTATCTTGGGCGGAGGAGCCTGAAGCCGGGGCGGCGGATGCCAGCTACACGGTGCAGCAGGGTGACACTTTGGGGTCGCTGGCGCGTAGCAAACTGGATGTGCCGGGACGCTGGCGCGATGTGGCACGGTACAACCAGCTGCCCGATCCGGATCGAATCAAACCGGGCCAGGTGCTGCGCATCAAACCGCTGTGGCTGAAGGCCGAGTCCGGCGTGCTCAAGGTGGAGGCGGTGACTGGCCAAGCCAGCGTCCAGGGCCGCGCGCTGAAAGTGGGCGACACCGTGGCGGTTGGGGCAGAGGTGCAAACCGAAATGGGTTCTGCCTTGCGCTTGCGCACACCGGATGGTTCGCAGGTTGATCTGCAGGAAGCGAGTCAAATCCGGGTCGAAAAACTGGAGCAACGTGAAGGCGGGGTGTTTGTCAGTGTGCTGCGTCTGCTCGCCGGTCAACTTGAAGCATTTAAAATGAAGCGCGCGGCGGGCATGGCTGATATGGCAATCAATGCCCGCAATGCCACACTGGGCGTGCGCGGCACGCATTTTCGGATGCGGCAGCAGGGCATGAATACCTACGCCGAAATCGAGGATGGGCACGTCGCGTTCGAGGCGGCGAAGACACCGCAGGTGCTCGCGCTGGCCGGTGGCGAAGGCTCGGTGGCGGATGGGGTCAAGCCGGCACAGGTGATTCCGTTGCTGCCTGCGCCCATCTATCCCGCTTTGCCGCAGGTCTTCGATACACCTTACGTCGAATGGACAATGCCTGAACTGGCCGGTGCGACCGGATATGTCGGCGAACTGGCGCGCGATGCATCGTTTGCCGATCATCTGGTGTCGGTGCGCAGCGAGGGCAGGCTTATTCGCTTGCGCGAGTTGCCCAACGGGCACTACTGGCTCAAGTTGCGTGCGGTGGATGCGCAGGGTTTGCAAGGCAAAGAGGGGAAAACAGATTTCGAGGTGGCGGTGCCGCCGCGCAAGTTTGTGATGACCAAGGTCTATATCAGTGGCGACAAACTGCAGCTGATCTGGGTGGGGCGGCGCCAGAACCCGCGCTATCAGGTGCAGGTTGCGGTCGATCAGACCTTCGCCCACGTCATGCTGGATACGCAGACTGCGGACAACTGGATCGAGATGGCGCGCCCGCAATCGGGTCGTTATTTCATGCGCGTGCGACAACTCTTCGAGGATGGGCGCAACGGTGGCTGGGATGTGCCGATGGCATTCGACGCCCCCTGACGTGTGTGCTGCAGGCAATCGCGCGCCGCCCATCCGGGCGGCGTTTTGTTTGCGCGGGCGTGATAAAATGCGCGCCTTTTCCGTTCACCCTTAATTTTGGAAGGCCGCTCATGTTCTCGCGCAAAAACACCCTCGCTGTTGTCGATCCCGATCTGTGGGATGCGATTCAGAAAGAAAATACCCGCCAGGAAGATCATATCGAGCTGATCGCCTCGGAAAACTACACCAGTCCGGCGGTGATGGAGGCGCAGGGCAGCCAGCTGACCAACAAGTATGCCGAGGGTTATCCCGGCAAGCGCTATTACGGCGGCTGCGAGTATGTCGATATCGCCGAACAGATGGCGATCGATCGCGCCAAGGCGCTGTTCGGCGCGGAGTATGTCAACGTGCAACCGCACTCCGGTTCGCAGGCGAATCAGGGCGTTTATGTCTCCGTGCTGAAACCCGGCGACACCATTCTCGGTATGAGCCTGGCGCACGGCGGCCATTTGACCCACGGGGCATCGGTGAATCTCAGCGGCAAGCTGTACCACGCCGTGCAGTACGGTCTGAATGACAAGGAAGAGATCGATTACGACCAGGTGCAGGCGCTGGCGAACGAACACAAGCCGAAGATGATCGTGGCGGGGGCTTCCGCGTATTCGCTGGTGATCGACTGGAAGCGTTTCCGCGCGATCGCCGACAGCGTCGGCGCGTATCTGTTCGTGGACATGGCGCACTACGCCGGACTGGTGGCGGCGGGTGTGTACCCCAGTCCGGTCGGCATCGCCGACTTCGTCACCACCACGACCCACAAGACCCTGCGCGGCCCGCGCGGCGGCATCATCATGGCCAAGGCGGAACATGAAAAGGCGTTGAATTCGGCGATCTTCCCCGGCATCCAGGGCGGCCCGCTGATGCACGTCATCGCTGCCAAGGCGGTGGCATTCAAGGAGGCGGCGAGCAAGGAGTTCAAGGCCTGCCAGATGCAGGTAGTGGCCAATGCGCGGGTGATGGCCAAAGTGTTGCAGGAACGCGGTCTGCGCATCGTCTCCGGGCGCACCGACAGCCACGTGTTCCTGGTCGATCTGCAAGCCAAGCACATCACCGGCAAGGAAGCCGAGGCGGCGCTGGGTCGCGCCCACATCACGGTGAACAAGAATTCCATTCCGAACGATCCGCAAAAACCGTTCGTCACCAGCGGCATCCGCATCGGCACCCCGGCGATGACCACGCGGGGTTTCAAGGAGCTGGAAGCGGAGAAACTGGCGCACCTGGTTGCCGACGTGCTGGATGCGCCGAACGACGACGCGGTGATCGCTCGCGTGGCGGGCGAAGTGAAGAAGCTGACCACGCAGTTTCCGGTGTATGGGGTGTAATCAGGATTCGGGATCAAGGATTCGGGATTCAGCGGGCGTAACGGTTTCCCTGAATCCAGCATCCAGAATCCCGATGCCACGAACCTATGAAATGTCCGTTCTGCAAAGGTAACGACACCCAGGTCATCGACACGCGCGAGAGCGACGAGGGCGACAGCATCCGCCGCCGCCGCCGCTGCCTGTCGTGCGACAAACGCTTCACCACCTACGAGACGGTGGAGTTGCGCATGCCTCAGGTGGTGAAGCAGAACGGCATGCGCAGTGACTTCGACGCGGACAAATTGCGCACCAGTTTCAGCCGCGCGCTGCACAAGCGTCCGGTGCCGACCGAGCTGGTGGATGCGGCCATCGACCACGTCACGCAAAAGGTGTTCGCGTTCGGCGAGCGCGAGATCGGTTCGCGCCAGATCGGCGAGCTGGTGATGAAGGAGTTGCTGAAGCTGGACAAGGTCGCCTACATCCGCTTCGCCTCGGTCTATAAGAGTTTCCAGGACGTGGACGACTTCACTGATGCGGTGGATGCCGTGCGCAAAACGCCCGCGCGTCGGCGCAAGACGGAATGAGCGGGTTCTCCGCAGCAGACAGCCGGTGGATGGCGCGCGCGCTGCAACTGGCGCAGCGCGGCCTGCTGACCACCACGCCCAATCCGCGCGTCGGCTGCGTACTGGTCAAAGACGGAAAGAATATTGGCGAGGGCTGGCACGTGCGCGCCGGCGAGCCGCATGCCGAGGTGCATGCGTTGCGCGCGGCGGGCGCGGCAGCGCAAGACGCAACCGCTTATGTCACGCTGGAGCCGTGCAGTCATCACGGGCGCACGCCGCCCTGCGCGGAGGCGCTGATCGGTGCGCGGGTGGCGCGGGTGGTGTGCGCGATGCAGGATCCGAATCCGCAGGTGGCCGGACAAGGCATTGCCAAATTGCGCGCCGCCGGAATGGCCGTTGAGACCGGATTGATGGAAGCCGCCGCGCGCGAACTGAATAACGGTTTCGTGTCGCGCATGACGCGCGGCCTGCCGTTCGTGCGCAGCAAGATCGCGGCCAGTCTGGACGGGCGCACCGCGCTGGCGAACGGGGTCAGCCAATGGATCACCGGTGATGCAGCACGGCAGGATGTGCAGCGCTGGCGCGCGCGTTCCTGCGCGGTGCTGACCGGTATCGGCACGGTGCTGGCGGATGATCCGCAACTGAATGTGCGCGAGATCGCAGTCGAGCGGCAGCCGTTGCGCGTGGTGCTGGACAGCGCGTTGCGCATATCGCCCTCGGCGCGCATTGTGCAGGGCGGGCAGACCCTGATCTACACCGTTTCCGCCGATACGCTAAAACGCGATGCACTGACTGCGTGCGGGGCGGAAGTCGTGGTGTTGCCAGATGTCGCCGGGCAAGTTGACTTGCTGACGGTGCTGCGCAACCTGGCGCAGCGCGGCATCTATGAAGTGCTGGTGGAGGCGGGCAAGACGCTGAATGGTGCGCTGCTGCGCGCCGGACTGCTGGATGAGCTGGTGCTCTATCTGGCGCCGCAATTGCTGGGTGATGCGGCGCGCGGGCTGGCGGACTTGGGCGAGCTGACGCAATTGGAGCAGCGCGTGGAATTGGTTTGGCAGGAGGTGCGTCACGTGGGTGGCGATCTGCGGATTACGGCGAGGATCAGGCATGTTTAGTGGAATCATAGCGGATGCGGGTTTGCTCAAGTCGGTGCAGGACAGGGAAGGCGGGCTGCGCCTGACGGTGGCGACCGAGTTGCTCGGCATGGACGATGTCGCGCTGGGCGACAGCATCGCGGTGAACGGGGTCTGCCTGACCGTGATCGACCTCGCGGGAAATGATTTCACGGTGGAAGTTTCGCGCGAGACGCTGGATTGCACCACCGGCCTGGACCGGCAGGGCGCGCACGTCAATCTGGAAAAGGCGATGCGGCTGTCCGACCGCATCGGCGGGCATCTGGTGAGCGGCCATGTGGACGGCGTGGGCGAAGTGGTGGCGTTCAACGACATCGGCGAGAGCTGGCGCCTGATCGTGCGCGCGCCGCAGGCGCTGGCGAAGTACATCGCAGTGAAAGGCTCCATCACCATCAACGGTGTGAGCCTGACGGTGAATCGCGTGGCGGGCAACGAGTTCGAGGTGAACCTGATCCCGCACACGCTGGAAGTGACGACATTGAACGAGCTGGAAAAAGGGGCGCGCGTGAATCTGGAGATCGATCTCATCGCGCGCTATGTGGAACGCATGATGCAGGCAGAGAAAGAGCAGAACCCATGACTGACGTTGCACCGATCACAGAGATCATCGAAGAGATACGCGCCGGGCGCATGGTCGTGCTGGTGGACGAGGAAGACCGCGAGAACGAGGGCGACCTGGTCTTTGCGGCCGAATTCGCCACACCGGAAATGGTCAACTTCATGGCGCGGTATGGGCGCGGTCTGGTTTGCCTGACGCTGACCCAGCAGCATTGCAAGCAACTCGACCTGCCGCTGATGGTGCGCGAGAACGGCCTGCCGCTGGCGACCAACTTCACCCTCAGCATCGAAGCGGCGAGCGGGGTCACCACCGGCATTTCGGCCGCCGACCGCGCGCGCACCATTCTGGCGGCGGCAAACAAGGATGCCAGGCCGGGCGACATCGTGCAGCCCGGCCACATCTTTCCCCTGATGGCGCGCGACGGCGGTGTGCTGGTGCGCGCCGGCCATACCGAAGCGGGCTGCGACCTGGCGCAACTGGCGGGTGTGACGCCGGCCGCCGTCATCTGCGAGATATTGAAGGAGGACGGCGAGATGGCGCGCCTGCCTGACCTGATCCCGTTTGCCAAACAGCATGGCTTGAAGATCGGCACCATTGCCGACCTGATCGAGTACCGTTCACATCACGAAACGCTGGTCGAGCGCGTCGGCCGGCGCACGCTGCACACCGCATATGGTGAATTCGAGTTGTTCGTTTATACCGACAAGAGCACGCAGCGCACCCATCTGGCGCTGGTGCATGGCGAGGTGCGACCGGAATTCGAAACGCTGGTGCGCGTGCACGAACCGCTGTCGGTGCTGGATTTCATGGAGCAGGTCAGCTTCGGCCAGAGCACCAGCGTGCACGAGGCGATGCGAAAGATCAGTGCGGCATCCGGCGGGGTGCTGGTGCTGATGCATCAGGATGAGACGGCCGAGACCTTGCGCGCACGCGCCTTGGATAATCAGACCGACCATCACGTGAATAAATGGGACCCCAAGAGTTACGGTATCGGCGCGCAGATCCTGCGCGATGTCGGCGTGGGCAAGATGTGTCTGATTGCCACGCCGCGCAAGATGCCGAGCATGACCGGCTTCGGGCTGGAGATCACCGGATATTGTTCCGCCAAGGAAAAAATTTCTGTTAAGGATAAAAAATGAGAGAGATCGAAAAGAACCTGAATGGCGCGAGGATGCGCATCGGCATCGTGCAAAGCCGTTTCAACCCGGTCGTGTGCGAAGGATTGTTGGCCGCCTGCCATGCGCAACTGCTGCAAAGCGGCGTCGCGGAGGACGACATCGTGCTGGCCACCGTGCCCGGCGCGCTGGAGATTCCGCTGGCGCTGTGGGCGATGGCGGAGAGCCACGATTACGACGCGTTGATCGCGCTGGGCGCGGTGATCCGCGGCGACACCTATCACTTCGAAATCGTCTCCAATGAATCTGCGCGCGGCGTGGGCGAAGTGCAACTGGCGACCGGCATCCCCATCGCCAATGCGATCCTGACCACCGACACTGACGAACAGGCCGAGTCGCGCATGAGTGTGAAGGGGGCGGAAGCCGCGCTGGTCGCCATCGAGATGGTAAATCTGGCGCGGGAACTGGCATGACGGCGACGAAGAAAACCGCAGCCAGCCCGCGCCATCGCGCGCGCGAGTTGGCTTTGCAGGGCATCTACGAGTGGCGTCTGTCCGGCAGCAGCGCGACCCAGATCGGGCGCAGCACCGGCGATGACAAAAGCCTGGGGCGCTACGACAGCGAGCTGTACCAGCAATTGCTGCGCGGCACCATCGCGCAGCACGAAGCGCTGGGCGAACTGATCAAACCGCATCTGGATCGCGCGCTCAAGGAATTGAGTCCGGTCGAATGTTCCGTGCTGCTGCTCGGCGCCTACGAGCTGACCCAACATCCTGAAGTGCCGTACCGTGTGGTGATCAACGAGGCGGTGGAACTGGCCAAGACCTTCGGCGGCAGCGACGGGCACAAGTTCGTCAACGGCGTGCTGGACAAACTGGCGGCGCAGGTGCGCGCGGTTGAGGTGGGCGCGTAATCTGCGGGCAAAGGTTTTAAAAAAATCATGTCCGAATTCGATCTCATTCAGCGCTATTTCACCCGTCCCGCGCCGAGTGCGGCATTGGGTGCGGGCGATGATGCGGCGTTGGTCGAGGTCGGTGCGGGCAAGGAGCTGGCGATCTCCAGCGACATGCTGGTGTGCGGCACGCATTTTTTTGCCGACACCGACCCGTTCCTGCTCGGCCACAAGACGCTGGCGGTGAATCTGTCCGATCTGGCGGCGATGGGCGCGGTGCCGCGCTGGGCGACGCTGGCGATTGCGCTGCCCGATGCGGATGAAGACTGGCTGCAAAAGTTCAGTGCCGGTTTCTTCGCGCTGGCAGACGCACACGGTGTCGAACTCATAGGCGGCGACACCACGCGCGGGCCGCTCGCTTTGTGCGTCACCATTCTGGGCGAAGTGCCGCGCGGTCGCGCCTTGCGCCGCGACGGCGCGCGGGCCGGTGACGACATCTGGGTGTCGGGCACGCTGGGACAGGCCGCGCTCGGACTGGCCTGTGAGCAGGGCAAACACACGTTCTACGACCAGGTGCGCGATGACTGCCTCAAGGCGCTGCATCAGCCGCAACCGCGTGTCGCGCTCGGCCTTGCTTTGCGCGGCATTGCGCGCAGCGCGATCGACATTTCCGACGGCCTCCTTGCCGACCTGGGACATATCCTGCAACGCTCGGCAGTCGGTGCAGAGCTGGAGATCGAAACCTTGCCCATCGTCGGGACGGGCGTGGAAAAAGAATTGGCGCAACAGTGCGCGCTGACCGGTGGCGACGATTACGAACTGTGCTTCACCGCGCCCGCGACCGCGCGCGACACGCTGGCAGCGTTGGCCGAACAACTCCAATTGCCACTCACACGCATCGGGCAGATTCGCACCGGGCACGGCTGTGTGGTGCGCGATGCCGCAGGCAAGGAAATGAAAACCGGGAAAGCAGGCTATGACCACTTCGCATGACGAATTAAAAGTGCAACCCAACTGGCGTTTCCTGTTCAGCCATCCGGCGCACCTGCTGTCGTTCGGCTTCGGCAGCGGTCTGGCGCGCAAGGCACCCGGCACCTTCGGCACGCTGGTGGCCTTCCCGTTCTACTGGTATCTGGCGCCGCGCCTGTCGGACATGCTGTTCATCCTGGTGCTGATCTGGGCGTTCGCCGTCGGCGTGTGGGTGTGCAACATTACCGGCAAGGCACTCGGCGTGGCGGATTACGGCGGTATCGTGTGGGACGAAGTGGTCGCCTTCCTGCTGGTGTTGTTCTTCACCCCGAACGAGCCGGCCTGGCAACTGCTGGCGTTCGCGCTGTTCCGTTTCTTCGATATCGTCAAACCGCAGCCGATCCGCTATTTCGACAAAAACTGGCACGGCGGTCTCGGCGTCATGTTTGACGACATCGTCGCGGCCGGTTACGCCCTGCTCTGTCTGGCCATCATTAAAACGTTGCTGCCATGAAGTGGTGGTGGGTCGCATGCTGTTGCCTGGCGCTGAACGTTCAGGCAGAAACCTTCGATGCCAAAGTGATCGCCGTGCTGGATGGCGACACCGTGCTGGTGTTGCGCGAGCAGCAAAAAACCAAGGTGAGACTGGTCAATATTGACGCGCCGGAAAAACAACAGTCCTGGGGCAAACGTTCGCGCCGCGCCCTGTGCCAACTGGTGTGCAAACGCGAAGTGCAGATTGAGACGCAGGCGGTCGATCAATATAAGCGTCTGCTGGCCACGCTGTATGTGGACGGCATCAACGTGAATCGGGAACAGGTGCGGCGCGGCATGGCGTGGGAATATTCGCACTACCATGCCGACAAGGCTTATCTCGCGCTGCAAAGCGAGGCGCAGCAGGCAAAGAGCGGTTTGTGGAACGATGCCAATCCGCAGCCTCCCTGGTTGTGGCGGCGCGAGCATCCCTGGCAACCCAAGTCGGTGCCGGCTACACCATGAAGTTATCCCCGCTCGCCGAGCGCAGGCTGGCCCGCATCACGGCGGCGCAGCCCATCGAATATCCTGCTGATCTGCCGGTCGTCGCCCGCCGCGAGGAACTGGCGCAGGCGATCGAAAAGCATCAAGTGGTGATCGTGTGCGGCGAGACCGGCTCCGGCAAGACCACGCAACTGCCGAAGATTTGTCTCTCCCTTGGGCGCGGCGTACAAGGCGTCATCGGCCACACCCAGCCGCGCCGGGTGGCAGCGCGCTCGGTGGCAGCGCGCATCGCGCAGGAACTGAAATCGGAACTGGGCGGACTGGTCGGCTACAAGGTGCGCTTCAACGACAAAGTGTCGCCCGATTCGGCCATCAAGCTGATGACCGACGGCATCCTGCTGGCCGAGATCCAGCGCGATCCGCTGCTGAAAAATTACGACACGATCATCATCGACGAGGCGCACGAGCGCTCGCTCAATATCGATTTCCTGCTCGGTTATCTGCAACGCCTGTTGCCGCGCCGCCCCGATCTGAAACTCATCATCACTTCGGCTACGCTGGACGCGGACAGGTTTGCAAAGCATTTTGCAGCGGGCTCTGTGTCGAGAGGGGGCTCCCTCACCCCAACCCCTCTCCCGGAGGGCGAGGGGCTAACTGAAGCGCGCCGACCTGGCTCCCTCTCCCTCCGGGAGAGGGATGGGGTGAGGGAGGACGCGTTGCAACATGCCGCACTTCCGGAAACGCTGCTGAAACATGCACGAGAGTTGCGCAAGAGTTCAACAGATGCAGAGCAGTTGCTTTGGTCGCTGCTTAGAGATCGTCAGCTTCTGAACTTCAAGTTTCGTCGTCAGCACCCGCTGGGTTCGTACATCCTGGATTTCTACTGCCATGAAGCAAAACTCGTTGTTGAACTGGATGGCGGGCAGCATGCAGAAGACGCACAACTGAAACATGATGAACAACGCAGCGCAGGGTTGAAGGAGCAGGGTATTGCCGTCTTGCGCTTCTGGAATAACGAGCTACTGACAAATGCCGAGGGCGTACTTCAGAATATTTACGATTGGCTGAACGCGCATGCCCTCACCCCAATCCCTCTGGTGAAACCACTAGCCAATCGACTAAGCCCGCAAGCGGGCAAGTCGCTGCTTATCCCGGCGGGCGAGGGGATGTCGGCCCCAACATCCACGAACGCCCCTATCATCCAGGTCTCCGGCCGCACCTGGCCGGTTGAGATTCGTTACCGTCCGCCGCAGCAGAACGAGGAAGGCGACATGCAGGACGTGCCGCAGGCCATTTGCAGCGCGCTGGACGAACTCTCCATCGGCGGTCTGCGCGGCGACGTGCTGGTGTTTCTGCCGGGCGAGCGCGAGATCCGCGATACCGCGGAGGCCCTGCGCAAGCACCAGCACAAAGGCATCGAGATATTGCCGCTGTTCTCGCGCCTGTCCGTCGCCGAACAGGATCGTGTGTTCAAACCGCCCAAGGGCATGCGCCGCGTGGTGCTGGCGACCAATGTGGCGGAGACCTCGCTCACCGTGCCCAACATCGGCTACGTGATCGATGCGGGTCTTGCGCGCATCAACCGCTACAGCGTGCGGCAGAAGGTGGAACAGTTGCGGGTGGAGAATATCGCGCAGGCCGCCGCCAACCAGCGCGCCGGACGCTGCGGCCGGGTGATGAACGGCGTGTGCATCCGCTTGTACGACGAGGCAGATTTCCTGCAACGACCGGCGTACACCGATGCGGAGATCTTCCGCGTCTCCCTCGCCACCGTGATCCTGCGCATGAGCGCTTTGGGGCTCGGCGAAGTCGAAGCGTTTCCGTTCATCGAACCACCCGGTTCGCGCGCGATCGCCGACGGTTATCAGTTGCTGGCAGAGTTGGGTGCGATGGAAGAGGGTACGCGCCAGCTCACGCCGCTCGGGCACGAACTGGCCAAGCTGCCGCTCGACCCCAAGATCGCGCGCCTGCTGCTGGCGGGGCGGCAATACCAGTGCCTGCACGAGATCCTCGTCATCGCCAGCGCGCTGGCCTTGCAAGATCCGCGTGATCGCCCGGCCGAACGGCGCGAGGCAGCCGATGCGGCCCATGCCCGTTTCAACGACGAGCGCTCCGACTTTCTCGCGTACCTGAAATTATGGACATGGTTCCAGGACGGACTGAAACACAAGAAGAGCAACAAGCTGTGGACGAACGAATGCCGCGAGAAATTCCTGTCGCCGCTGCGTCTGCGCGAATGGCACGAGTTGCACCAGCAACTGCATGCGCAGGTGAGCGAGATGGGTATGCACTGCAACGAGCAGCCCGCCACCTACGAACAGATCCACAAAGCGCTGCTGACCGGCCTGATCGGCAACATCGGCACGCGCGCGGTGAACGAGCCGCATTATCTCGGCCCGCGCGAGATCAAGTTCTTCATCGCATCGAATTCAGTGCTGGCGAAGAAAGGCGCGAAGTGGGTAGTGGCGGCGGAGATCGTCGAGACGACCAAGTTATTTGCGCGCTGTGTGGCGCGCATCGAGCCGGAATGGCTGGAGGAAGTCGGCGCGCATCTGCTCAAGCGCAGCTACTTTGATCCGCACTGGGAGAAGAAAGCGGGGCAGGTGGCGGCGTGGGAGCGCAGCACGCTGTTTGGTCTGCTCATCAATCCCAAGAAGCGCGTGCATTACGGGCCGATGAACCCGGAAGAATCGCGCGCGGTGTTCATTCGCGAGGCGCTGGTGAATGGCGAGTTCAACACCCAGGCGCCGTTCTTCGCCCACAACCAGAAACTGATCGCCGACATCGAGGCGCTGGAACACAAATCGCGCCGTCCCGATGTGTTGGTGGACGATGAGCTGATCTTCGCCTTCTACGATGCGCGTATTCCGGCCGGCATCCATAACGGCGCGGCGTTCGAGCATTGGCGCAAGGAAGCAGAGCGGGAGAATCCGAAACTGCTCTATCTGAAAAAAGACGACCTGATGCGGCACGAGGCAGCCGGCATCACCACCGCGCATTTCCCGCCACAACTGGTGATGAACAATGTGAGCTACGCGCTGGCGTACAACTTCGCGCCGGGCAAAAGCGACGACGGCGTGACGCTGACCGTGCCGCAGGCCCTGCTCAACCAGGTGTCGGCCACCCGCTGCGAATGGCTGGTGCCGGGCATTCTGGCGGAGAAGGTGACGCAATTGCTGAAATCGCTGCCGCAGAAACTGCGCCGCCACTGCGTGCCGCTGCCGGAATTCGCGGCGGCTTTTTGCGCGGCGATACCGCCGTCGGATACGCCGCTGTTGCAAGCACTGGCGCGTTATGTGCGCGAGCAGAAACAGATCGGGGTGCCGCTGGATGCATTCCGTCTGGAGCAATTGTCCGCGCACCTGCTGATGAACTTTCGCGTCATCGACGAACATGGGCGGCAACTGGGCATGGGGCGCAACTTCCTGCATCTGCGCGGCGAGTGGGCAACCAAGTCAACCCTCACCCCAACCCCTCTTCCGGTGGGCGAGGGGCTTAAGGCTGGTCACCATTCAGGCTCCCTCTCCCCCCGGGAGAGGGTTGGGGTGAGGGAAGACTTGCAACGCTACACCGACTGGACCTTCGGCGATTTCGCCGAGACCACGCAAGTGCCGCGTGCCGGACAGCAGGTGACGGTGTTCAACGCGCTGCACGATGAAGGTGACGCGGTGACGTTGCGATCCTTCGATACTGCAGACGAAGCGCAAGCCATGCACCGCGCCGGTCTGCGCCGCCTGTTCATGCTGGCGCTGAAAGAGCAGGTGAAGTATCTGGAGAAGAATCTGCCGGGATTGCAGGCGATGGCAATGCAGTTTCTGCCCTTCGGTTCGCAGCAGGACTTGCAGCGGCAGATCATTGCCGTCACCTTCGACCGCTGCTGTCTGAACGAGCCGTGGCCGCAGGCCGAAGCGGCGTTCGCCGCGCGCTGCAAGGAAGCCAAGGCGCGCCTCAATCTGGTGGGGCAGGAGATCGCGCGCCTGGTGGCGGCGGTGTTGGCCGAGCATCATCTGTTGCAGAAGGCGCTGCCGCAGTTCAAGGCGCACGCGCAGGTTACACAGGACATCCGGCAGCAATGCGAGTGGCTGCTCGGCAGGGAATGGGTGGCGCGCACCCCTTACGACAGGATGCAGCACATGCCGCGCTATTTGAAGGCGATCAACGTGCGTCTGGACAAGCTGCGTGCCAACCCGGCGCGCGATGCACAGAGCCTGGTGCAGATGCAGCCGCTGCTGCAACAGTGGCAGCGCAGGCTTTCCGCGCTGCAGGGCGAGCGCGACGAGCGGCTGGAGGATTTTGGCTGGATGCTGCAGGAGTTGCGCGTCTCGCTGTTCGCGCAGGAGTTGAAGACGCCGGTGATCGTGTCGGTGAAGCGTTTGCAGAAGATGCTGGCGGAGATGAACCGGTAGAATGTGCGGATCCGCACCCGGGGCGGCTAATGGGTGTCGCCTGTTACTGAATAATGGCGCTGACCGGCCACCTTTAGGTGGCCACAAGGACTGGGTCCGCGTAAGTGACCACCTTAACCGCTTTGAGCGGCTCACAAAATAAAGACCCCCTGCTTTGCTGGGGGGTACTTGCCACTCCATGTTATTTTTGCCGGATGCCATATTGCCAATAATCCCAAAATGGGACTAAAATCCTTCCGTGCGTGTAATCAGTCTTTCCACCCTTAAGGCATTCTGGGATAACCGTCCGGGTTACCAGGATGCCCGCGAGCCTTGCCTGGCATGGTATCGGCAGGTGGTGGTGGCTGATTGGGCAACGCCCTCGGCGGTGAAGGCGGATTTTGGCAATGCCAGCATTCTGAAAGACGGGTGGGTGGTGTTCAATATCGCGGGGAATAAGTACAGGTTGGTGGTATGGATCAACTATCCCTATCGCGTGCTGTATGTCCGCTTTATTGGCACGCACAGGCAATATGATGCGATCGATGCGCAAACGATATGAGGTGCAATGATGGACATTAAACCGATCAAGACAAAGGCGGATTACAAGGCGATGCTCGCGGAGATCGAGGGCCTGATGATGGCGCGTGCAAACACGCCGGAGGGGGAGCGACTGGATGTGCTGGTCACGTTGGTGGAGGCTTATGAGCGCAAGCATTTTACGATGGAGGCACCAGACCCTGTCGAGGCGATCAAATCGCGCATGGAGAATCTGGGCTTGAAGCCCAAGGATCTGCAGCCAATGATTGGCGGGCTGAATCGGGTTTACGAGGTGTTGAACTACAGGCGTCCGTTGACGCTTTCCATGATTCGCCGTTTGCACGATGGGTTGGGTATCCCGGCGGAAAGTTTGATCAAGCCGTCACAGCAACAAGCCGCTTGAATGGAGTAAGAACACCATTATTGAGTTGAATCGATTGTAGTCGGCCGATCCGGCGATGTTGGCGAAGGTGTTGGGTTCGTGGCGCGAAGCGGGGCGCGGGACAGATAGAATGCGTGCCTGAATTTTGGCCGGAAAGAAAAGTGATGTCGAACAAGAAAGTGGATGTGTTGCTGGTCGGGGCGGGTGTGATGAGCGCGACGCTGGGGAAGTTGCTGGCGCAGCTCGATCCCTCGCTCAAGATTCTGATGGTGGAGCGGCAGTCGCGGGTGGCGAACGAAAGCTCGCACGGGCTGAACAACGCGGGCACCGGGCACGCCGGGTATTGCGAGCTGAATTACACGCCGCAACAGGCGGATGGCAGCATCGACATCAGGCGCGCGCTGGAGATCAACGCCGCATTCGAGATGTCGTTGCAGTTCTGGTCGCATCTGGTGGAGCAGGGCCTGCTGCCCGCGCCGGGAAAGTTCATCAATCCGGTCTATCACCAGAGTTTCGTGCGGGGCGCGGAGAACGTCGCCTTCCTGCGTAAGCGTTATCAGGCGCTGCATAAACACCATCTGTTCGAGGAGATGGAATACAGCGAGGATCACGCCGTTCTGCACGAATGGATGCCGCTGGTGATGCGCCACCGCGATGCAAAGGAAAAAGTCGCGGCGACGCAGGTGAAACACGGCACGGACATCGACTTCGGTTTTCTCACGCGCAAGCTGGTGCGCGCTTTGCTCAAGCTGGATAACTTCGAACTGAAATTGAGCCACACCATCGCCGGCATGAGGCAGCACGATGACGGGCGCTGGTATGTGCGGGTGAAGGACAACCACAGCGACAAGACCAGAACCATCGATGCCGGCTTTGTGTTTCTCGGTGCGGGCGGCGGTGCGCTGCCCTTGCTGCAAAAATCCGGCATTCCGGAAGCCGGCGGTTACGGCGGCTTCCCCATCAGCGGCCAGTGGCTGATTTGTCACGACCCGAAGATCGTGCGCCAGCATACGACCAAAGTGTATGGCCGCGCGGCGGTGGGCGCGCCGCCGATGTCGGTGCCGCATCTGGATGCGCGCATCATTGGCGGCGAGTCGGTCTTGCTGTTCGGCCCGTTCGCCAGCATCACCACCAAGTTCCTCAAGGAAGGCTCGGTGCTCGATCTGTTTTCGTCGCTGAAATCCGCCAATCTGAAACCGATGCTGTCAGTGGCGCGCGACAACATGGATCTCACGCGCTATCTGGTGGGCGAGGCGTTCAAGTCACACAAGGAACGGGTTGCGACCCTGCGTGAGTTCTATGCCGAAGCGCAGGAAAAACAGTGGGAACTGGCCGCCGCCGGACAGCGCGTGCAGATCATCAAGGGCTGCGACAAAAAGGGTGGCAAGCTGGAATTCGGTACCGAGATCGTCACCAGCAAGGATGGCACCCTGGCCACCCTGCTCGGTGCCTCGCCGGGCGCTTCGACTTCGGTGCAGGCGATGGTTGAAGTGATCGAGCGCTGTTTCAAAACTCGCATGAAGAGCGCGGAATGGAAACACAAGATGAAAGAGATGATCCCGTCCTACGGTGAAGCGCTGGATGACAATGTGGCGCTGCTGCACGCGGTGCGCAATCGGACCTTGGGCACACTGGGGTTGGAACACCGCACCGGCCGATGAACCGGTGCGGTGGAACGTGAATCGTCAACGCTGCGTATCGCCGAAGTGGCTGGCGAGCAGCAATTGCTCGAACTCCTGCGCCGGAATCGCCCGCGAATACAGAAAGCCCTGCGCAAAATCGCAGCCCATGCCTGCCAACAGGTCGAGTTGCGCCTGCGTCTCCACGCCCTCGGCGATCACCTGCAATCCCAGTTTGTGCGCCATCACCACGATCGCCTCTGACAGCGCCTTGTCGCTGGGGTCGGTCTCCAGGTTGCGAATGAAAGACTGGTCGAGCTTGACGTAATCGATGTCCAGTTTTTTCAGGTAGGACAAAGCGGAATAACCGGTACCGAAGTCATCGATGGCGACCTGCATGCCGGCATCGCGGTAGGCCAGCAGTTCCGCCGTGACGGTGGTCGAATTGTCCAGCAACACGCTCTCGGTGATCTCGATGACCAGGTTGTGGCCATTGGTCTTGCTCTTGACCAGATATTCCTGCCACTGGCAGCGTTCCGGGTTGGACTGGATCTGCAGTGGTGATTTGTTCACGCTGATCTGGAAATCCGCGCTGTAGTGGGAGGCCCACTGCTTGGCCTGGCTGGCCGCCTGCGCAAATACCCAGGCGCCGATCTCGTGAATGAGTCCGGATTCTTCGGCCAGTGGAATGAACTGTGCCGGACTGATCAGGCCGCGTTTGGGATGGAACCAGCGCAGCAGTGCTTCCGCCTTGAATATCTTGCCGCTGCCAATCTCCACGATGGGCTGGTAATACAGCTGGAACTGTCCTGCATCCAGCGCGCCGCGCAGATCGTTCAGGATATGGAGACGATGCAGGGCTTCCTCCTGCATGGCGCTGGTGAAATAGCTGAAACGATTGCGTCCGGAGTTCTTGGCGACATACATCGCCTGGTCGGCATTTTTCAGCATGGCCTCCAGGGTGGAGGCATCGTCCGGATACACGGTGATACCGATGCTGGCGGAGACATAGGCACTCTCGTCGCCCAACTCGAAGGGGTGCGCCAGCGCGTTCAGGATGGCAGTCGCGATACGCTCGACACTGGAACGATCATCCAGTTCGGCGAGGATGATGGTGAACTCGTCGCCCCCCAGGCGAGCCACTGTGTCGGATTCGCGCACACAAGCGGCGATGCGTTGTGCCGCTTCAATCAATAATGCATCGCCTTTGTCGTGTCCCAGCGTGTCGTTTACTTCCTTGAAACGGTCGAGGTCGAGGAACAGGAGCGCCAGTTTCAGCCCGGCGCGGTGGGCTTTCTTCAGGTCCTGCGCCAGCCGGTCGCGGAACATGCGACGGTTTGGCAGATTGGTGAGCGGGTCGAAGTTGGCCTGTGTCCAGATCAGTTCTTCCGATTTTTTCCTTTCGGTAATATCGGAGAACAGGCCCACGTAGCGATGGACCGAACCGTCGGGGTTGAAAATGGTGTTGATGGTCAGCCATTCGGCGTAGATCTCGCCATTCTTGCGCCGGTTCCAGATCTCCCCCCGCCAGAACCCGCGCGTGCCAATCTCCTCCCACATCTTGTGATAGAAGAGGTCTTCATGCCGCCCGGAGTGCAGTATGGCCGGATTCTGGCCAATCACTTCGTCGCGCGCGTATCCGGTCAGCTTGGTGAAGGCGGGATTGATCTCCATGATGCGATTCTGCTCATCGGTGATCACCAGCGCCTCGCTGCTGTTCTCGAGCACCAGAGCGGACAGACGCAGTTTCTCGGCATCGGCTTTCTGTGCCGTGATGTCTTCATGGAGCCCCAATAGTCCGACGACTTCACCGGCTGTATCGCGCAACGGCACCCTGGAGGTGCGCAGCCAGATTGGGTGTCCATCCGGAGTCGTTTGGGGTTCCTCATAGGCGATCCTGGCGATGCCGGATTCCATCACCTGCAGGTCGTCCGCGCGATACAGTGCGGCCTGTTTCGCCCATGGCATCTGGAAGTCGTCTTTGCCGATCAATTCGTCCTGACTGGATAATCCGGCATTGCGGGCGAAGGGCGGATTGCAGCCCAGATAACGCAGATTCTTGTCTTTCCAGAACACGCGTGCCGGCACGGTATCGATAACGCTCTTGAGCAGATTGTGTGACTCGGCCAGCGCTTGTTCAGCTTGCTTGCGCGCGGTGATGACGGTATGTATCCCCATCATTCTTGTCGGCTTTTGTTGTGCGTCCCATTCCATCACTTTGCCAATGGAACGAATCCACATCTCATCACCCTGGCGGTTGCGCCGGCGATAGTCGACACTACTTGTTTCGCGGCTCGCCAGACACTTTTCCAATTCTTTCAATACCCGCTCTTTGTCATCCGGGTGCAAGCTGTCACGCCAGTTGTCGAGGTCGGATTCTGAATCGTCCGGGTCGTAGCCGATGGTTTTGGCATACTCGGGGTTGACGGAGATTTTTCCGGTGCGCAAATCGTAGTCGAACCATCCCTGCTGCACCGCATCCAGCGCCATGCGCAAACGCTCTTTGCTGTTTAGCAAGGAGGTCTTCGCTTGCTCCTGTTCGGTAATGTCCATGAAGCACCAGATGCGCCCGCGATCATCGCCAATTTGCAGCGGGCGGGTGAGGCGCATGAACAGACGACCATCCTTGAGTTGCAGAATGTCGCGCGCTTCTTCATCGCTCTGGTACAAACGTTGCACTTGTTCGGAGAACCGTCCGGGTTCGGCGAGCTGGTCCAGGACAAATTCAAGCAGCAGATCGTCGCGGCTGCCTTGCGCTATTTTTTCCGGGATGCGCCACATCTCTTGGAAACGCCGGTTGGCAGCCAGCACCCGACCGGACTGGTTAATCATCAGGACACCTTCCACGGTGGCGCCAAGGATGCTGTGCAGGAGTACTTCCCGATCACGCAGGGCGAGCTCGGCCATTTTGCGCGCATCGATGTTCATGCTGGAGCCGGATGCCCACAAAGCCTGACCATCGGTGCCGCGCTGGATCACCTTGCCGCGCGTATGTATCCATATCCACCGTCCTGGTTCTTGCCCGACCCGGTATTCAAAATCAAAATTAGGTCCGCCGGGGGCACTCGAGGCGAGGAAGTGCTGCGCAAAGATTTCGCGCTCCTCAAGATGGATGGTGGCGATCCAGGATTGCATGTCATGTGCCGCATTTTCAGTGGCAATCCCAAGATAGGCCAGATCGGCATCCTTATAATTCAGGCGGCCGGTGGCAAGATCGAGTTCCCAGAACAGCATTTGTGCCGCTTCAATCGCGGTGCAAAGCCGACTTTCGGCGCGCCAGACACCGGTTTCAAAGAGACGTCGCTGGGTTTGTGCGAGCATGTCCAGCGCGGAATGGATGAACCATAGGCTGGGCGGTCCCGCCAGTGAGGCGGCAACGAAACCGGTGAGCAGGTAATCGGTCGTGATTTTACCTTGCAACAGCAGGCTCATGCCGGAGACGATAAGTTGCACCACCAGCACGATGGCGATGGAGATGAGGGCGATCAGTCGCGGCCCTTGCAGGCGCTGCATGAATGAGATCAGGGGGGAAGACATCGGCCAGTTGCCATCTCGACGAAAAAAGAAAACCCCGCGGCGCGACTGTCACGCAATGGCCGGGTTATGCAGGGTGAGCTCACGCGATATCTCCACAACGATTCCCTTGGTTATTTTAGTGCGGTATCACGGGAATCTCTTCTTGCTGATTATAACCGGGCAAGGGTGAATCCGGTATTGGGAAAGCGGGGCCGGAAAGATAGGTCTTGCCGGGAGGCTGGACTATAATCGACGCCGCTTTCAGCAGACTGACGAGGGAATGATGGACAAGCAAATACGTGAAGCAGCATTGCAATATCACCGCCAATCCCCGGCCGGCAAGATCACGGTGAATGCCAGCAAGCCTTTGCATACCGCGCGTGATCTGGCGCTGGCCTATTCGCCGGGGGTGGCGGCAGCGTGCGAACTGATCGTCGCCGACCCGACCGAAGTGCGCAACATGACGGCGCGCGGCAATCTGGTCGCGGTCATCAGCAACGGCACCGCCGTGCTGGGGCTGGGCAACATCGGGCCGCTGGCGGCCAAGCCGGTGATGGAAGGCAAGGCGGTGTTGTTCAAGAAATTTGCCGGCATCGACGTGTTCGATATCGAGATCGCCGAGAACGACCCGGACAAACTGGTCGAGGTCATCGCCGCGCTGGAGCCGACTTTCGGCGGCATCAATCTGGAAGACATCAAGGCTCCCGAATGTTTCTATGTCGAGCGCAAGCTGCGCGAGCGCATGAAGATCCCGGTGTTCCACGATGACCAGCACGGCACTTCCATCATCGTCGGCGCGGCCCTGCTGAACGGGATGAAGGTGGTCGGCAAGAAGATCGGGGAGATCAAACTGGTGGCGAGCGGCGCGGGCGCGGCCGCGCTGGCCTGCCTGGACATGCTGGTCGCGCTCGGCGCGCGCATGGAGAACATCATCGTCACCGATATCAAAGGCGTGGTCTATACCGGGCGCACCGAGGAGATGGATGACAACAAGGCGCGTTATGCGAAGGATATTCCGGCGCGCACACTGGGTGAGGTGATCGCGGATGCGGATGTGTTCCTCGGTTTGTCCGCGGGCAATGTGCTGAAACCGGAGATGGTGAAACAGATGGCGCGCCAGCCGCTGATCTTTGCGCTGGCGAATCCGGTGCCGGAAATTTTGCCGCAGGTCGCGCTGGAAGCCCGGCCGGATGCGATTCTGGCGACCGGACGTTCCGATTTTCCCAACCAGGTGAACAATGTGCTGTGCTTCCCCTACATTTTCCGCGGCGCGCTGGATGTGGGGGCGACCACCATCAACGAGGCGATGAAGAAAGCGGCGGTGCTTGCCATCGCCGAACTGGCCGAGGCAGAACAATCGGAAGAAGTGGCAGCGGTGTACAGCGAAGAGAGTCTGACCTTCGGTCCGCAGTATCTGATTCCCAAGCCGTTCGATCCGCGCCTGATCTCCAAGGTTGCCCCGGCCGTGGCGCAGGCGGCGATGGACAGCGGCGTGGCAACGCGCCCCATCCCGGATATGCATGCCTATATCGAGCATCTGTCCGGGTTTATCTATCACTCCAATCTGCTGATGAAGCCGGTGTTCGAGCTGGCACGGAAAACGCCGTGCCGTTTGGCATATGCCGAGGGCGAAGATGAGCGTGTGCTGCATGCGGTGCAGACGGTGGTGGACGAAGGCATCGCCCATCCGATCCTGGTTGGCCGTCCCGCCGTGATCGAGCAGCGGATTGCCCGGCTCGGCCTGCGCATCCGTGCCGGCGTGGATTTCGAATTGGTGAATCCGGACGACGACCCGCGCTACCGCGAATACTGGACGGAATACCACCGCTTGTGCGCGCGCCGCGGCGTGACCCCGGAAGTGGCGAAGCGCGAAATGCGCCGACGCAGCACACTGATTGCCGCGATGCTGGTGCGCATGGGTGCGGCGGACGCGATGCTGTGCGGCACCGTCGATCAGCCGCTGTATCACCTGCGCTTCATTGACGAGGTGATCGGCCACCGCGCGGGCAGCAGCGTGTATGGCGCGATGAACATATTGCTGCTGCCCAAACACACCCTGTTCATCTGCGACACGCATGTGAATCTCGACCCGAGCGCGGAGGAAATCGCCGAGTTGACCCTGCTGGCGGCGGCGGAGGTGCGCTATTTCGGTCTCGCGCCCAAGGTGGCGCTGCTGTCGCATTCCAATTTTGGCAGCCATACCGATGCCTCGGCGCGCAAGATGGCGCAGGCCCGTGCTTTGCTGGCGCAGTGCGCGCCGGAACTGGAAGTCGAAGGCGAGCTGCACGGCGATGCCGCCTTGTCCGAAAGTATGCGCGTGCAACTTTTTCCGGAATCGAGTTTAAAGGGGCAGGCGAATTTGTTGGTGATGCCCAATCTGGACGCGGCAAATATCGCCTACAATCTGCTCAAGATGACGGCGGGCGATGGCATCACCATCGGCAGTATCCTGCTTGGGGCGAACCGGTCGGCGCATATTCTGACCGCCACCGCCACCGTGCGCCGGATTGTGAACATGAGCGCGCTGGCCGTTGCCGGCGCGGTAACCAGGAGTGAAGGATGAACAAAAACGAAGTGGAATTGTTGAGCAAGGAAATCGAGCTGCTGATGCTGGAGCGCGCGCGCCTGCTCAAGGTGGTCGGTGCGGCCGCGGTGCTGGTGGCGAATGTCGAAGTTGGCAAATTGCAGCCCAAGGCGGTGCAACCGGCGGAAAAGATCTCCGAATATCTTAACGCGCTGCCCGAGGAGACTTTGCAGGACGCGCTCGAGGCGGTGCAGGCGCACGGGTAAGCCGGAGCGCGGGCGATGCCCAAACAGAAGATCGGCCTGATCCTTACCGGCGGCGGCGCGCGCGCGGCCTATCAGGTCGGCGTCCTCAAGGCACTGACGGAAATGACACCGTACCGCGCCGGCCTGCCGTTCAGTGTGGTGTGCGGCACTTCTGCCGGCGCGCTGAACGCGGTGACGCTGGCGGTCAATGCGCGCCATTTTCGCAAGGGCGTGCGCTACCTGCTCAACATCTGGAACAACGCGCGCGTGACCGACATCTACCGCGCCGATGTGCTGGGGGTGCTCGACAATAGCGGGCGCTGGCTGCTGGGAATGCTGTTGAGCATGTTCGGCAGCAACCGTCTGAACCGGGTGTCGCTGCTGGACAATTCGCCGCTGCGCACCTTTCTCGAGCGGATTTTGCCGTGCGAACTGATCCAGCGCCAGATCGACGACGGCGTGCTGCATGCGCTGGGCATTACCGCTTCCGGTTACGGCTCCGGCCAGTCGGTGACCTTTTACCAGGGCGCGCCCGACATCAAGCCGTGGAAACGCGCGCGCCGGGTCGGGGTGCCGACCCGCATCGACATCCGGCATCTGCTCGCTTCGGCGGCGCTTCCCTTCGTTTTTCCGGCAGAGCATGTCAATCGCGAATTCTTCGGCGACGGTTCGATGCGCCAGATGGCGCCAATCAGTTCCGCCCTGCACCTGGGCGCGGAGCGGGTGCTGGTGGTCGGCGTCGGCCCGCGCATGGCGAAAGAGGGGGATAAACGCAGCAAGATAGAGCACTACCCCTCGCTTGCCGAGATTGCCGGCCATGCGCTCGACAGTATTTTCCTCGACGGGCTGGAGGTCGATCTGGAACGCCTGTACCGTATCAACCATACGGTGAGTGCGATGCCGGAATCGCTGCGCGCGCAAATCAATTTGCGCCCGATCGAGGCGCTGGTGATCCGCCCCAGCCAGCCGCTGGAAAAGATCGCCGAACGCTATGTCGGGCATCTGCCGTGGGCCATCCGCGTGCTGCTGCGCCTGCTCGGGGTAAGGCGCGGCGCCAATGCCAATCTGGTCAGTTATTTGTTGTTCGAAAAAGATTATTGCCGCGCGCTGATCGAACTGGGGTATCAGGACACCCTGCAGCGGCGGCCAGAGATCATGCAATTTATGCAGCAGGGCGGGACGCCGTTGTGCGCCGATCCGGCGCAATGAAGCGCGCCGCACAAGAGACGCCGCTGACCTTTGCGCTGTTGCGCCTGCTGGCGGACGGGGCGTTCCATTCCGGCCAGACCATGGCCGCGCAACTCGGTACGTCGCGCGCCAGCGTGCATAACGCTTTGCGCGAGGTTGGCATGTACGGCCTGGATTTGCACCGCGTGCGCGGGCGCGGCTACCGTCTGGCGCACCCCCTGCACTGGCTGGATGAAGCCTTGATCAAACAGCAGCTCGATGCGGGGACGGTAGTGCGACTGGAAATCGTCGAGCACACTTCTTCCACCAATGCGATGCTGCTGCAGCGGGCCGTCCTCGGCGCGGCATCCGGCAGTGTGCTGGCGGCGGAATGGCAGAGCGCCGGGCGCGGGCGGCTGGGCCGCGCATGGCAGGCGGGATTGGGCGATGCGCTGACGTTTTCCCTGCTCTGGCGCTTCGACGGCGGTCTGGGTGGGTTGTCCGGTTTGAGTCTGGCTGTGGGTGTCGCCGTGCTGCGCGCGCTGGACGAGATAGGGGTGCGCGAGGCGGGACTGAAATGGCCGAACGATGTTTTGCTCGGCGCGGGCAAGTTGGCAGGTATCCTGCTCGAAGCGCAGGGCGATATGCTGGGACCTTCCGCCGTGGTAATCGGGGTCGGCCTCAACCTGCGGGTGCCCGCCACTGCGCGTGCCGTCATTGATCAGCCAGTGAGCGATCTGGTGACGGCGGGGGTGGCGGCAGAGGCGCGCAGCCGCGTGTTCGGCATCCTGCTCAAACATCTGCTGCGTGTCATGGAAGAATTTTCGGCACGCGGGTTTGCCGCGTTGCGCGAAGAATGGGAAGCGCATCATGCGTTCCGGCAACGCGAGGTTAAACTTTCCTTGCCGGACGGAACAAGCATGGTCGGATGGGTGTGCGGGGTGACCGACGAAGGCGCGCTGCGCGTACAAACCGCAACCGGCGAGCGTGTGTTCCATGCTGGTGAGATCAGCCTGAGGGGGATGTGAATGCTGTTGCTGGATGCGGGGAACAGCCGCTGCAAGTGGGCGCGGGTCGAAGCCGGGCAATGGCCCGCGCGCGGCGCGAGTGACAATGCGCGGGTCGAAGGATTGGCACCGGAATTTGCCCGCCTGTGTCCGCCCTCGCGGATTCTGGTGTCCAATGTGGCGGGGGCGGCGATGGAAGCCCGCCTGCGCGCGTTGCTGGCGGGATGGCCCGCCGAGCCCGAATTTATCATCGCCCGCACGGCGCAATGCGGTGTGCGCAACGGCTATGCGCGCGCGCAGCAGCTGGGCAGCGACCGCTGGGCTGCCCTCATCGGCGCGTGGCATCAGGTGCGCGGTGCGTGCCTGGTGGTCAATTGCGGCACTGCCACCACCGTGGATGCCTTGTCCGATGACGGGGTATTCATCGGCGGCCTGATTCTGCCCGGTGCGGCATTGATGCAGCGCAGCCTTCACGACAATGCCGCTCTGTTGCAGTCCGCGCAAGGAACGCTGCGCGATTTTCCGCTGAACACCGCCGACGCGATCCGCAGCGGCACAATCCGCGCGACACAGGGCGCGATCATGCGGCAATACAATTTATTGCAACAGCGCTTTCCCGCCGCGCGCTGTCTGCTCAGCGGCGGCGCAGCCGAATCTGTCATGGCACAGCTGGCCGTGGGCTGTGAGCGGAGGGATGACCTGGTGTTGCAGGGATTGCAAGTGATGGGGGAAAACGAAGCATGAGCAGGGTGTGGCTGATTCTATTGTTACTGGTCAATCTGCTATTGTTTGCGCTGATCCGCTGGGGCGACAGCTTGCTGGTGCCGCCGCAGCCGCTACTGACCCAGACTGAATTCAATCCGGAAAAAATTCAATTGCTGGATGCCGCCGCCGTGCGCGCCCTGGCGGAAACTGTCCCCGTCCGCGTTCCCGCGCCAACTCCGCCCAACCCGGTTTCGGCCATCGTGGCAACCCAGCCCGCATCGCGCCTGAGTCCGGAACTGACCGCCGTAACGGATTCAGACCGCTGCTTCAGTTGGGGCGAGTTTTCCGGTCATGATCTGGCGCGGGCAACCGCCGCGCTGGAAACACCGCAATTGGGCGACAGGCTGCGCCAGCGCACAGTGGAATACGGCAGAGGCTACTGGGTTTACATGCCGCCGCAAAAAGACGCGCAGCAGGTCAAGCGCAAGGTCGGACAACTCAAGCAACTCGGGGTGAACGACTATTTTGTGGTGCAGGAAAAAGGCGAGTGGCTGCATGCCATCTCCCTCGGGGTATTCCGCACCGAACAGGCGGCAAGCAATTTTCTCGAAGTGTTGAAAGCCAAGGGCGTGCGCACGGCAAAAGTGGGAGAGAGGTTAAGCAAACTCAAATTCACCGTGTTTGAGTTGCGCGGAATCGATGCGGCGACCGAGGCAAAACTACGCCAGATTCAGCCGGATTTTCCAGACAGTGAGCTGAAATCGGCAGACTGCAATTGACAGGAGACCGCTAAATCAGCAAAATGCCGCCCTCTTTTTGGCCGGACATCGTCCGGTCGCCTAGATTACGGTGATATAGCTCAGTTGGTTAGAGCACAGCACTCATAATGCTGGGGTCGGTGGTTCAAGTCCACCTATCACCACCAGACAGCAGTTCCGGTATTTTAGGGACCCCCAAAAACCCGCAAAGCACTTTTCAGCGGGTTTTTTATTGCGCGCACAAAAAACTCCGGTCAATGCCGGAGTCTTTTGTTGGAACGCTGTGTGAGATTGAGCTGCTCTTAATCGGAGAACAGTTGCTTCAGCATCCACAGCGAAAAAACAACGGCAACAGCCGCAGTACCGATAGCCGACAGATCCGCGATGAAAGACATGGTGTTTCTCCTCCCAGAGATTTGGTTGAACATACCAACAAAAATTGCAGGGGCAATCCTAGCACAAAGTTATGTGCTATCAAGTGACAGATGTGGGAGTACCCGACTTCAATGCTCGGCTACAGAGGGTCGCTGAGGGCGGGCAATGGCAATATGCCCGCCGGGTTGGATTACGATTGCTTAAACAGCTCAATCACCATCCAGACGGAAAAACCGACAGAGAAAATGGCGACGCCGATGGCGGTGAAATCTGCGATATAAGACATTAAGTTCCCCTTTAGATAAACGTTTTTTTGTAAGATGGCTCGCTTGAATTGACTTCAGCCGGAAATATTATATTAGTAGATTAGTCGGGAATATCCCTTTTGTTATAGGGCTGTTCCGGCGTCCGCATCAGCACCATTGAGTACGAAAGGAAGTATGACCACCAAGCTTTACATCAAGACCTACGGCTGCCAGATGAACGAGTACGACTCGGACAAGATGGCGGATGTATTGCATGCCTGCGAGGGCATGACGCAAATCGACCGGCCGGAGGGCGCGGATATTATTTTGTTCAACACTTGCTCGATCCGCGAGAAGGCTGAGGAAAAAGTGTTTTCCGACCTTGGCCGCGCGCGCGCACTGAAGCTGCTTAATCCGAATCTGCTGATCGGCGTCGGGGGTTGTGTGGCAAGCCAGGAAGGCGAGGCGATCGTCAAACGCGCGCCGTATGTGGATGTGGTGTTCGGCCCGCAGACCTTGCATCGCCTGCCGCAACTGATCGCGGCGCGGCGCGCCAGCGGCAAGCCGCAGGTGGACATCAGTTTCCCCGAGATCGAGAAGTTCGATTATCTGCCCGCCGCGCAGACCACGCACGGCACCGCCTTCGTTTCCATCATGGAAGGCTGTAGCAAGTACTGCACGTTCTGCGTGGTGCCTTACACGCGCGGCGAAGAAGTTTCGCGCCCGTTTGAAGACGTGATGCGCGAGGTTGAGAGTCTGACCGCGCAGGGCGTGGGCGAGATTACCCTGCTGGGACAGAACGTGAATGCCTATCAGGGCGCGACGGAAGATGGCGACACCGTGGATTTCGCTTTCCTGTTGCAGGCCATCGCCGCGCAGCCCCTGGTGCAGCGCCTGCGCTACACCACTTCCCATCCGCGCGAAATGTCGCAGCGCCTGATCGGTGTGTACGCGAACACGCCGAAGCTGGCCGGACATCTGCATCTGCCGGTGCAATCCGGCTCGGACCGCGTGCTGGCGGCGATGAAGCGCGGCTATACCGTGCTGGAATACAAGTCTGTTGTGCGGCGGTTGCGCGCGGCGCGGCCGGATATCGCCATCGCGTCCGATTTTATCGTCGGCTTTCCGGGTGAGACCGAGGCGGATTTCGAGGCGACCATGAGGCTGATTGACGAGGTTGCCTACGATGCCAGCTTCAGTTTTATTTTCAGTCCGCGTCCCGGCACGCCGGCGGCGGAGATGGCGGACAACACGCCGCAGGAAGTCAAGCTGGCGCGCCTCCACCGCCTGCAGGCGCGCATCAACGAGCTGGAGCAACAATACAGCCGGGCGATGGTGGGCACGGTGCAACGCGTGGTGGTGGAGAACCTGTCGCGCAAAAATGCGGCAGAACTGGCGGGGCGCACCGACAATAACCGCATCGTTAATTTCGCCGGTTCGCCCGGCATGCTGGGGCGCTTTGTCGAGGTTCGCATCACCGCCGTGTCCGGCCACACCTTGCGCGGCGAAGCAATTACTCTGGCATGAACGCAGGCGCCGTGAATCAAGCTCATAAAATGTCGCTGTCGGTGCAATACGCCAGCCAGGCAAAGAATCTGCCGACGCGGCAGCAGTTTCGCCGCTGGATCAAAGTGGCGCTGGAGCGGGAGGTGCGGATGGTGCTGCGGATTGTCGGCGAAGCCGAAGGGCGCGCGCTGAACCGCGACTATCGCGGCAAGGATTACGCCACCAATGTGCTGACTTTTGTTTATGACGACACGACGCCGCTGGCGGGCGATTTGGTGATCTGCGCGCCGGTGGTGGCACGCGAGGCGAAAGAGCAGGGCAAGGACCTGCTAGCCCACTACGCGCATCTGACCCTTCATGCCGCGCTGCATCTGCAGGGGTATGACCACCAGAAGCAGCGCGAGGCAGAGCGGATGGAAGCGCGCGAGACTGCGCTGATGAAAAAATTGCGGTATCCTGCGCCCTATCTTGTTAGTTGATGATTGGTAATGGACGGTTCAGACAGTAGCAGTAGCAGTAACAACCACAAACCCACCTTGCTGGAACGGCTCTCCCTGATGTTGTTGCGGGAGCCGGAAGATCGCGAACAACTTATCTCGCTGTTGTACAGCGCCTACCAGCGCAATCTGCTCGATGCCGAAGCGCTTGCCATGATGGAGGGCGTGATCCAGGTTTCCGAGACCCAGGTCCGCGACATCATGATCCCGCGCGCGCAGATGGATGTGATCGACATCAACCAGCCGCCGGATCAATTCGTCCCCTTCGTCATCGAGACCGCGCACTCGCGCTTCCCCGTCACCGACGGCGACAAGGACAACATCATCGGCATCCTGCTGGCGAAAGACTTGTTGCGTTACTACGCGGGCGAAGAGTTCGACGTGCGCGACATGTTGCGGCCAGCCGTGTTCGTGCCGGAATCGAAACGGCTCAATGTGTTGCTGCGCGACTTTCGCAGCAACCACAACCATCTCGCGCTGGTGGTGGACGAATACGGCGGCGTGTGCGGCATGGTCACCATCGAAGACGTGCTGGAGCAGATCGTCGGCGACATCGCCGATGAATTCGACTTTGACGAGGACGAGGACAACATCATCCGCCAAGACGAGACGCACTGGCGCGTCAAGGCCGATACCGAAATCGCCGACTTCAACCAAGTGCTGGGGGCGGAATTCAGCGACGAAGACTATGACACCATCGGCGGTCTGGTGCTCAAGGCGGCGGGACAGTTACCCAAACGCGGCGAGCAATTCACCATCGGCCAGTGGAAATTTCACGTGCTGCGCGCCGACAGCCGCAGGCTATATTCCTTGCTGGTGGAGCGCAGCCCGGAAGCGGGCGAACAGACGGCGCTGGATTAGAACCGTTCATCTTCGCGCAGGTAGCGCCATTGCCCCTGCGGCAGATCACCCAGTCTTACTTTTCCAATGCGCACCCGCTTCAACGCGGTCACGCGCAACCCGACCATCTCGCACATGCGGCGGATCTGGCGTTTTTTCCCCTCGACCAGAATGAAGCGCAACTGGTCGTCGTTCTGCCAATTCACTTTGGCTGGTTTCAATTTTCTGCCGTCCAGCGATAAACCGTGATTCAGCATGGCGAGTCCGTTTGTGTCGATTTTGCCCTGCACCCGCACCAGATATTCCTTTTCAACCGGCGAGTCCTCGCCGATGAGTTGCTTGGCGATCCGCCCGTCCTGGGTGAGCACCAGCAATCCGGTCGAGTCGATGTCGAGGCGGCCGGCGGGGGCGAGATTGAGCATCTGGCTGCGATGGAAACGTTGCGGGGATTTGTCCTGCTCCCAGCGTGTTGCGGCGTCGAGCAGCAGAATGGCGGGTTTATACCCCTGTTCAGCCTGCCCCGACACATAGCCCACCGGCTTGTGCAACAGGATGGTGACGCGTTCCGCCTGTTTCGCCAGTGCCGCACGCTCCAGCGTGATCTTTTGTGTCGGCAGGATTTTTGTGCCGAGCTCGCTGACGATTGCTCCATCCACCTTCACCCAGCCTTTGGCGATGTATTCATCCGCCTCGCGGCGCGAGCAGAGTCCTTGTGTGGACATGAGTTTCGAGAGTCTAATTTTTTCCATGATCTTTAGCCAACCTTGATGCCCCATTTCCAGGGTGATGTGAGTGCCAACAGGCGAAATCCTTGATTATGTAGGAGCCGGCTTGCCGGCGAATTATTTGCGTTACTTTCGCCAGCAAGCCGGTTCCTGCGATTACCTTATCCCCATGCCGGGAAAAGCCCGCGCAGGCCGCCCGCGATGAATTCGACCGCGATGGCGGCAAGCAGCAAGCCCATCAGACGGGTGACGATGGTGCTGCCGATGCTGCCCAGACGGCGCGAGACCCAGGGTGCGGCGAGGAAGGTCAGCCACACGGTCAGGCTCAAGGCGGCCAGCACCAGCGCCATCATGCCATAGTGCCCGGCGCTGTTTGCCTTGTGCGCATCGACGATCACCGTGCTGATTGCGCCGGGTCCGGCCAGCAGCGGCGTCGAAAGCGGCACGATAGCGATGGACTGGGTGGATTCGGCATCCGCGTTGTCGTCGGGAGAAAATGTTTGCTTGTGGCCGATCAGCATATTGATCGCCATCAGCAGCAGCAGGATGCCGCCGGCGGTGCGGAAGGAATGAATGCTGATGCCGAAGAATGACAGGATCGCCTCGCCCAGCAACAGCGCGGCGAGCAGGATGCCGAACACCGACAGCGATGCCACGCGCCCGACCCGTTCGCGTTTTTGCGCGCTCATGCCGGCGGTGAACGCGATGATGATGGGAATGATCCCTACCGGATCGATGATCGCGAACAGGCTGATGAAGATTTTGGTGTATTCGGTGAAGTCGAGCATCGGCAGCAGGCAGCTTGGGTAACGGTCATGGCAAGTATGCCACCCCTGATGATGAAACTTGCCATGACCGTTTACCCTTATCCAACTTTCCCCCGCAAGCGGGAGTAAAGGGAAAACGAATCGCCGCGCGAGTTTCCGGTAACGGGGCGGCGCGAAGTTACACCGTATAATGCGGCGAATCAAATTGCCGTGTTCTATCGTGAACCGATTGCTTGCTTATCCCTATCTGCTTGCCTTCATCGCGGGCGCTATTGCGGTACTCGGCTTTGCGCCCCATGGCCTCTTCCCGTTGCCGCCGCTGGCGCTCGCCATGTTGTTCTGGTTATGGAGTCGCGCCGAACGTCCAAGGCGGGCTGCCGCACTGGGTTTTTCTTTCGGCATGGGGCTGTTCACCTTCGGCGTGGGCTGGATCTACATCGCGCTGCACGAATACGGCTACATGCACCCCGTGCTGGCGGGGGTCGCCACCTTGCTTTTTGCGGCGCTGATCTCCCTGTTCGCCGCGCTGGCGGGCTATCTGCAGGCAAGGTGCAGGGCAGCTTGTAGGTCGGGTTTCAACCCGACAGCGCCTAGCCTGGCTGAAGCCCGGCCTGTGCCCGGTAGCGTGCTTCTGTTGCTGATAATGCCGGCGTTCTGGGTGCTGGTCGAATGGCTGCGCGGTCTGATGTTCACCGGCTTTCCGTGGCTGGTGTTCGGCTACGCGCAAGTGCCATACAGCCCGCTGGCCGGCTACGCGCCGCTGCTCGGCGTGTATGGCGTGTCGCTGTCAGTCGCGGCGAGTGCAGGATTACTGCTGTTTGGATTGCAGGCGTGCCGCCGTGCGGCGGGAAAGATGGCACTCGGCGGCTTGTGCGTGCTGTGGCTGATTGGCGGGGCATTGCAGCAAGTCGAATGGACACAGCCGCAGGGCGAATCGTTCAAGGTCAGCCTGTTGCAGGGCAACATCGCGCAGGATCTGAAATTTGAAGAACACGCGCTGGTCGAAACGCTGGAAACCTATCGCCGGCTGGCGGAAAGCAGCGCTGCGCGGCTGATCGTGCTGCCGGAAACCGCCGTGCCGCTGCTGCGCGACAACGTGCCGCAGAATTACCAGATCATGCTGGGCGAACATGCGCGCCGCAACGGCGGCGACATCCTCGTCGGCAGTTTCGAAAGGGAAGCGGGGCGTTACTACAACAGTGTCTATTCCCTCGGCAGCGCGGGAAGCCAGCACTATCGCAAAAACCACCTCGTGCCCTTCGGCGAATTCATCCCGCTGCGCGGCTGGCTCGGCTGGCTCATCAACGAACTGTTGCAAATCCCCATGGGCGATCTGGCCAGCGGCGGTGCAGGGCAGCCGCCGCTGGCCGTGGCGGGGCAAAAAATCGCGGTCAACATCTGCTACGAAGACGCCTTTGGCGAAGAGATCATCCGCGCCTTGCCCGCAGCGACGCTGCTGATCAATGTCACCAACGATGCCTGGTACGGCGATTCCAACGCCGCCATCCAGCACAACCAGTTGTCGCAGATGCGCGCGCTGGAGAGCGGCCGCATGATGCTGCGCGCCACCAATACCGGCGTCACCTCGGTCATTGGCGTGAATGGGCGCATCCACGCCATGCTGCCGCAGCACGCAGAGGGGGTGCTCACTGCCGAAGTGCAGGGTTACAGTGGCAGCACGCCCTATGTGCGTTGGGGTAATGGCATGGTGCTGGTGTTGCTTGGCTTGTTGCTGGGTATGGCGTGGCGGTTGCAATGCAAAAAGTCCTCTCGCCCGCTTGCGGGAAAGGGTTAAGGTGAGGGTAATGAGCTGGTGCTGCTATCTCATCCAATGTGCGGATGGCACCCTCTACTGCGGCATCACCAACGATCTCGACAAGCGCCTCGCAGCCCATAACGCGGGCGAAGGTGCCAAATACACGCGCGGCCGGACGCCGGTAAAGTTGTTGTATCGTGAACCCTGCGCCGACAAATCCGCCGCGCTGAAGCGCGAAATGCAGATCAAGACTTTGTCCAGAACCATGAAATTGGCCCTATGCGGGATGACGTAACGGCCCGAAAACCCGTAAAATGTGCACCTTCGCAAATCTAGCCGGTTTATCAGTACATGCTCACTTATGGTTCCAATAAAACGCCCGCCAGCGGGCATGAGTCTTCACCAGATGAAACTTTTGGTTCCGACATCACGCGCTCCGCGCATGAGTCTTCACCAGATGAAACTTTTGGTTCCGACATCACGCGCTCCGCGCATGAGTCTTCACCAGATGAAACTTTTGGTTCCGACATCACGCGCTCCGCGCATGAGTCTTCACCGAAAGTCAGCCACGGGCTGACTTTTCAGCAAGTTATCCTGACGCTGCAGAATTTTTGGGACAAGCAGGGCTGCGCGCTGTTGCAACCTTACGACATCGAAATCGGCGCGGGTACTTTCCACACCGCGACCTTTCTGCGCGCGATCGGGCCGGAGCCTTGGCGCGCGGCCTATGTGCAGCCGTCGCGCCGCCCCAAGGACGGGCGCTATGGCGAGAATCCGAACCGTTTGCAGCACTATTACCAATATCAGGTGGTGCTGAAGCCTTCCCTCGACAATATTCAGGAACTTTACCTCGACAGCCTGCGCGCGCTCGGGATCAACACACAGGAGCACGATATCCGTTTCGTCGAGGATGACTGGGAGTCGCCCACGCTGGGCGCCTGGGGGCTGGGCTGGGAAGTGTGGCTGGACGGCATGGAAGTGACGCAGTTCACCTATTTCCAGGAAGTCGGCTCGCTCACCTGCAAGCCGGTGCTGGGCGAGATCACCTACGGCCTGGAGCGTTTGGCCATGTATCTGCAGGGTGTGGAGAACGTGTTCGACCTGGTGTGGGCGAAGAACGGCGACACCGTGGTGACTTACCGCGACGTGTTTCATCAGAACGAGGTGGAGCAGTCGAAATACAACTTCGAGCATTCCAACGTCGAGATGCTGTTCCGCCACTTCGGCGAATACGAGGCGGAAGCCAAACGTCTGATGGAAGCAGGGCTGCCGCTGCCGGGGTTCGAGATGGTGATGAAGTGCTCGCATACTTTTAACCTGCTGGATGCGCGCGGCGCGATCTCGGTGACCGAGCGTGCGGCTTACATTGGCCGGGTGCGCGCCTTGTCGCGCCAGGTGGCGCAGGCTTATTACGATTCGCGCGAAGCATTGGGTTTCCCCATGTGCAAGGCCGTGGAGGACGCGCAATGAAACAGACACTGTTGATTGAACTGCTGACGGAAGAGTTGCCGCCGAAGGCGCAGGAAAAACTTTCCGCCACGTTTGCCGGTGAAGTGTTCGCCGCGCTGAAGGAGCAGGCCTTGCTGAACGAGGCCAGTGTCTGCACGCCGTATTGCACGCCGCGCCGTCTGGCACTAAGCATCACCGAAGTCGAAGCGCAGCAGCCCGACCGCATCATTGAGCGCAAGGGGCCGGCGGTCGCCGCAGGTCTGGATGCGGAGGGCAAGCCGACCAGGGCGCTGGAAGGTTTCATGCGCTCGGCCAACGTCACGCTGGCGCGATTGCAGCGCACGGGCGAGGGCAAGGCGGAATATTTCGTCGCGCGCGTCGAACAAAAAGGCAAGTCGCTGGACGACTATCTTTCCGCCATCATCGCGCAGGCGCTGAAAAAGCTGCCGGTGCCCAAGCTGATGCGTTGGGGTGATTCCGATGTGCAATTCGTGCGTCCGGTGCATGCGCTGACGATTCTGCACGGCAACCGCGTGGTGCCGGCCGAAGTGCTGGGCTTGAGCAGCGGCAACGTGACCAGCGGCCATCGTTTTCTGTGCGCCGAGCCGGTGGTGATCGCCCAGGCCGACGACTACGAGGCGACGCTGGCACGCGACGGCCGTGTGGTGGCCAGTTTTGCCAACCGGCGCGAGAGCATCGCGGCGCGACTGGACCAGCTGGCGGAGCAGCATGGGGCGATCTGGATTGGCCATGCCAATTTCGACCAGTCCAAACTGCTGGCGATGTCGAACGAGGAGCGCAGCGTATTGAGCGGCCTGCTGGACGAGGTGACGGGACTGGTCGAGTGGCCGGAAGTTTATGTCGGCGAGTTCGAGGCGGAATATCTCGAAGTGCCGCAGGAGTGCCTGATCCTCACCATGCAGCAGAACCAGAAATATTTCCCCCTGCTGGATGCGCGCAGCGGCAAGTTGCTGAACAAATTCCTGATCGTGTCCAACATGCAGATCAGCGATCCGCACCACATCATCGAGGGCAATCAGCGCGTGGTGCGCCCGCGCCTGGCCGATGCGCGCTTTTTCTTCAACCAGGACCGCAAGCAAACCCTGGAAGCGCGGGTGGAAAAACTTGGCAACGTGGTCTATCACAACAAATTGGGCAGCCAGTTGCAGCGGGTCGAGCGCATCACCTCGCTGGCTGGCACCATCGCCCGTCTGCTCGGCTCGGACAAGGCGGATGCGGAACGCGCGGCGCGCCTCTCCAAGGCTGACCTGCTCACCGACATGGTGGGCGAATTCCCCGAACTGCAAGGCATCATCGGCCGCTACTATGCGCAGCACGACGGCGAAAAGGCGGAGGTGGCAAGCGCCATTGAGGCGCACTACCACCCGCGGTTTGCCGGCGATACGCTGCCGCAGGGTGGGCTGGCCTGCGCCGTGGCGCTGGCCGACAAACTGGAAACGCTGCTCGGCATCTACGGCATTGGCCAGGTGCCGACCGGCGACAAGGATCCGTTCGGCCTGCGCCGCCAAGCGCTGGGCGTGCTGCGTATTCTGATCGAGACCCCGCTCGATCTGTCTTTGCCCGCCCTGCTCAAGGCGGCGGCGGAAAATTTCCCGGCCGGGATGTTGTCCGCCAGCGTCGCGACCGACGTGGAAGGGTTCATGCTCGACCGCTTGCGCGGCTATCTGCGCGAACAGGGATATGAGATCAACCAGATCGAAGCGGTGCTGGCGGTACTGAACGGGCGCCTGCACGAAGTCTTGCCGCGCCTGCAGGGCATACGCGGGTTTGCCGCGCTGGCGGTGGCGAAAGATCTGGCGGCGGCGAATAAGCGCGTGCACAACATCATGCGCAAGAACGCGGAGGAATTGGGCGAGCTGGCGCAGGCGTCGGTCAATCCCGCATTGCTGGCGGATGCGGCGGAACGCGAGCTGTACCAGGCGATGCAGGACATCACGCCGATGGCGCGCGGCTATTTCGAGCGCGGCGATTACGCCAACAACCTGAAGACTCTGGTCACCCTCAAGCCCTTCATCGACGACTTTTTCGACAAGGTGATGGTGATGGCGGAGGACAACGCATTGCGTATCAATCGCGCGGTGCTGTTGCAGCAGTTGGCACGCCTGATGAACCAGTCGGCGGATATTTCAAAATTGGCAACGTAAGTCAAAAACATGCAGCACAGAGACACAGAGAAAAACCATCGCAGAAGCGGACATATATCCTTTATTTTGCGGGCGATCAGCACTGCCGCTGGAGTCTGATGTTTTTGAATTCCTCCGTGTCTCCGTGTCTCTGTGGCGAAAGGTTCAATGAAACTTATCATTCTCGACCGCGATGGCGTCATCAACTTCGACTCCGACCAGTTCATCAAAAGCCCGGATGAATGGAAGCCCATTCCCGGCAGTCTGGAAGCGGTCGCGCGCATGAACCAGGCGGGCTACCGCGTGGTGGTGGCGACCAACCAGTCCGGCATCGGACGCGGCCTGTTCGACATGCCGACGCTGAACGCCATTCATGACAAGCTGCACAAGTCGCTGGCGCTGGTGGGCGGACGCATTGACGCGATTTTTTTCTGTCCGCACACCAATGATGCGAAATGCGATTGCCGCAAACCGAATGGCGGCATGCTGGAAGAGATCGCCCTCCGCTACGGCACTTCCCTTGCCGGGGTGCCGGCCGTGGGCGATTCGCTGCGCGACCTGCAGGCGGCGGCACGGGTGGGCGCGAAGCCCATTCTGGTATTAACCGGCAAGGGCATGAAGACGCGGGAGCACGGCGAACTGCCGCAGGGGACCGAAATATTCCCGGACCTGGCGGCGATGGCGGCCGCATTGCCATGAACCTGATCCGTTCCATTCTGTTTTCGCTGGCGCAAACTGTATTCACGCTGCTGTACGCCCTGTTGTCGCCGCTGATTTTTTTGTTTGGCCAGCACACCCGCCACCGACTGTTGTCCGGGTTCGCGCCGGGCATTCTGTGGCTGCTCAAGGTCATCTGCGGCATCCGCATGGAAGTGCGCGGCATCGAAAATATCCCGGCCACTCCCTGCGTGGTGCTGAGCAAGCACCAGTCAGCGTGGGAGACGATGGCCCTGCAATTGGTGTTGCCGCCGCACGTCTGGGTGGCCAAGCGCGAGCTGCTGTGGATTCCATTTTTTGGCTGGCTGCTGGCGCTGTCGAGTCCGATCGCGCTGGATCGCAGCAAGGGCAAGGAAGCGATGCGCCAGTTGCTGGAAAAAGGCCAGGCCAAACTGGCCGCCGGATTTTGCGTAGTGCTATTCCCGGAAGGGACGCGCATCGCCTACGGCCAAAAAGGGCGATACAAACTCGGCGGCGCCATGCTGGCCGGCCATGCCGGTGTGCCGGTGCTGCCGGTCGCGCACAATGCCGGGAAATTCTGGGGGCGCAATGCCTTTGTCAAACGACCGGGTGTCGTGCAGATGGTGATCGGCCAACCGATTGCTGCCAGCGGCCGCACCGCGGAAGAGATTAATCGCCAGGTCGAGCAATGGATCGAAGGCGAGATGGCGCAACTTTGATGTTCGGCACATTGCGCCGCAAACTTTCCCCGCCCGCGGTTGAACAGCGCCGCATCGACCTTTCCGGCCGGCCTGTCACTTACACCCTGAAACGCAGCAGCAAACGGCGCAGCATCGGCCTGCGCATCGACGAGCGCGGGCTGACCGTCAGCGTGCCCCTGCGCGCCTCGGAAAAATGGTTGCACAGCGTGCTGCAGGACAAGGCCGGCTGGGTGGTGGAAAAAATGGCCGGCTGGCAAGCAAGACAGGCGCCGGTTATCCAATGGCGCGACGGCGAGCCCGTCCCGTTCTGCGGCAACATGCTGAAATTGCGCGTGGTGCCCGACCTGTACGGCGCGCCGCCGATCCTCTGTGGCGAGAATTTGCATTTATGCCTGGCGCAGCCGGCCTCGCCGCAGAGGATTGAGCAGGCGGTGGGGCAGTGGTATCGGCAACAGGCGCTGGATTTGTTCGGGCAGCGTGTGGCGCACTTTGCGCCGCAACTTCAAGTCGTGCCGCGCGCGGTTAAGCTATCCGCGGCACGCAGCCAATGGGGAAGCTGCACCGTGCGCGGGGTGGTGCGCCTGAACTGGCGCCTGATCAAGCTGGCGCCGGCGCTGACCGATTACGTGGTGGTGCATGAATTGGCGCATCTGCTGGAGATGAATCATTCCGCCGCGTTCTGGCAAGTGGTGGGGAGTGTCTGTCCGGATTATCGGCAGTTGCGCGTGCGACTGCGGGAATTCGGGATAGTCGACTGAGCCGCGGCTGCGGCAATATGCCGCATTCCTCCGCGCCACGTTGGGTTTTATCGTGCGCGCACCGGACAGCCGCAACGCATGCGCTCGTCTCCTCCCGGATGGCATTTCGGCGGGTGCCCGGTGCCTAGAACCGAACCGCCACGCCTGCGCCGGTCTGTACCAACTCCCCCAGTTTTGCAAACAATTCTCCGCTGTCGCGCTGGCTGGTCCATTGCCCGTCGTGCCAGGCAAAATGAAACCCGCCCGATTTGGCCGCCAGCCAGATCTCGCGGTTCGGCGTGTGCCGGTTCACGATCACCTTGCTGCCGTCGTCGAACTCGATCTCCATGATCGAGCCGTTGCTGTCGTAGTCGATGTCGCCGCTGTCCAGCGCGCGTTCGATACGCTCGAACACGGCATCGGCCAATTGGTTGAATTCACTTTCGGTCATGCTTGCTCCCGCTGGGTGGCGCGCTCGTGCTTCGCTTATAATCGCGCCGGTTTGGTTATCAGGAAAGAAGTTCATCATGCGAACCCTCTGCATTATGTTGCTGTTGCTGTTGTGCGCGCAAGGTTGCGGGCGCAGGGGGCCGCTGTATCTGCCGCCGCCCGATGCCGTAACCGGCAGCGCCCACTTACCCTTCGCGCAGGAAGACACTCCCTCATGAATGATTATTTCGGCTATCGAGAAAACACGTTGCACGCCGAACAGGTTTCGCTGCAACAGATTGCGCTCCAATTCGGCACGCCCTGCTACGTCTATTCGCGCGCCGCACTGGAAAGTGCCTACCGCGCATTCGGGCAGGCGCTTGCGCCGCGCGACCATCTGATCTGCTACGCGGTCAAGGCCAACCCCAATCTGGCCATCCTCAATCTGTTCGCGCGGATGGGGGCGGGATTCGACATCGTGTCCGGCGGCGAACTGCAGCGCGTGCTGGCGGCGGGCGGCGCGGCGGAGAAAGTCGTCTTCTCCGGCGTGGGCAAACGCGCGGATGAGATGCGGCTGGCATTGCAGGCGGGGATATTGTGCTTCAACGTCGAGTCGGCGGCAGAGATGGAGCAGCTTGACCGGGTGGCGGGCGAGATCGGCAAGATCGCGCCGGTCAGTCTGCGGGTGAATCCGGACGTCGATGCAAAAACCCACCCCTATATTTCCACCGGACTCAAGCAAAGCAAATTCGGCATCGCCTATGATCAGGCCCTGCCGCTTTACCGCCGAGCGGCGGGCATGGCGCATCTGCGCGTGACCGGCATCGATTGCCACATCGGCTCGCAGATCACCGAAGTCAGCCCCTTCATCGCGGCGGCGGAAAAGGTGCTGGCGTTGGCGGATCAATTGGCGGCGGAGAATATCGTTCTTGAACACATCGATCTGGGCGGTGGCCTTGGTATTCGCTACGACAATGAATCGCCGCCGGCGATTGCCGACTACGCGCATGCACTGTTGGTGGCATTGCGGGGCCGCAGCGCCAAGCTGATCGTCGAACCGGGCCGGATTTTGGCGGGCAATGCCGGTGTGCTGCTGACCCGGATCGAATATCTCAAACATGGCGAGGAGAAGAATTTCGCCATCGTCGATGCGGCAATGAACGACCTGATGCGTCCCGCGCTGTACGATGCTTTTCATGCCATTCAGCCGGTGCAAAAAAACCGACACCGTGCGCGGCACTATGAGGTGGTGGGGCCGGTCTGTGAAAGCGGCGACTTCCTCGGGCACGCCCGTGAATTGGGTATTGCGGCCGGCGATGTGCTGGCGCTGATGTCGGCGGGAGCTTATGGCATGAGCATGAGCTCAAACTACAACACGCGTCCGCGTGCCGCCGAGGTGATGGTGGATGGCGAATCCGTCCATCTCATTCGCGCGCGGGAAACGGTGGCGCAGTTGTATGCCGGCGAAAAAATCATCGGGTGACTTTTTTGCATATAACCGCACAAATTTATTGCAGAAAAAAAATATTCGCGCATAGAATGCCTCCACCGGGCGTGTAGGGAGATTTCAGGCAACGGAAAGACGCTCCGGGAGTGCAGTGGTTGCACGCAAACGTAGTAACCGGTTAGTCCATCAAACTTTAATAAGGAATGAAAATGGCAACTGCTACCAAAGCGAAAAGCACCACCCGTAAACCAGCTGCGAAGAAACCCGTGGTCAAGAAAGTAGCCGCCAAGAAACCGGTGGCGAAAAAGATCGTGGCGAAGAAACCCGTCGCCAAGAAAGTAGCTGCCAGGAAGCCGGTGGCGAAAAAGATCGTGGCGAAGAAACCCGTCGCCAAGAAAGTAGCTGCCAGGAAGCCGGTGGCGAAAAAGATCGTGGCGAAGAAACCCGTCGCCAAGAAAGTAGCTGCCAGGAAGCCGGTGGCGAAAAAGATCGTGGCGAAGAAACCTGTCGCCAAGAAAGTAGCTGCCAGGAAGCCGGTGGCGAAAAAGATCGTGGCGAAGAAACCCGTCGCCAAGAAAGTAGCTGCCAGGAAGCCGGTGGCGAAAAAAGTCGTGGCGAAGAAACCCGTCGCCAAGAAAGTAGCTGCCAGGAAGCCGGTGGCGAAAAAAGTCGTGGCGAAGAAACCCGCCGCCAAGAAAGTAGCTGCCAGGAAACCGATGGCGAAAAAAGTCGTGGCAAAAAAGCCCGCGGTCAAAAAAGTAGCTGCCAGGAAACCGGTAGCGAAAGGCACTCTCGGCGCCTGACCTTGTTAGATCAGGGCGGGCGCCGGGTTGTTGCGTTTCGCCCTTTCTTTCAATCGCCGCGTGATCAGTCTCGCGCAGTTTGGCCGCGTCGGGGTGCTGTCTCCTTTTGGAATAAACGATTCCTGAGATTGTTGTCGCGCAATTTCAGTCTGTGAATTCGTCCTGGATTCAGATCAGGAAAAGGGTGGCCAGACCGAGGAAGATGAAGAAGCCGCCGCTATCTGTGATTGCGGTCAGCATGACACTGGCGCCAATCGCCGGATCGCGGCCCAGACGTTGCATCAGCAGCGGGATGCCGATGCCGACCAATGCCCCCAGGGTGAGATTGAGCATCATGGCGCTGGTCATCACCAGGCCGAGCGGCACGCTACGGTAGAGGAAGTAAGCGAATAGTCCCGCAATCCCCCCCCACACGATACCGTTCAGTCCGCTGATGGCGAGTTCTTTCAGCATCAGGCGGCGCGCGTTGTTTTCATTGATTTGGCCGAGTGCGAGCGAGCGGATGATGATGGTGGTGGTCTGGTTGGCCGAGTTGCCAGCGATGCCCGCAACGATGGGCATCAGGGTCGCCAGCGCAACCATCTGCACAATCGTCTCTTCGAATTCACCGATGACGCGCGAGGCGAAAAATGCGGTGCACAGGTTGAGCGCCAGCCATACCCAGCGGTTCTGTGCCGACTTCCACACCGAGGCGAAGATATCTTCCTCCTCCCGCAAACCGGCCTGATTCAGCAGGTCGGTGTCCGATTCATCGCGGATGAAATCCAGTACCACGTTCACCGTGACCCGTCCGAACAACTTGCCGTCTTCGTTCACCACCGGCGCCGAAACCAGATCGTAGCGTTCAAACGCCTGTGCCGCATGTTCCGCCTTGTCGTCCGGATGGAGCTGGATGACATCGGTGATCATCAACCGACTGACCAGAGTTTCCGGTTCGTTGACGACGATCAGATTGATCGGGAGCACGCCCTTGAAGCGTTCGTCGCGGTCCACCACAAACACCTGGTCGGTGTGGTCGGGTAGCTCATCGAAGCGGCGCAGGTAGCGCGTCACCGTTTCGAGGGTGACATCTTCGCGCACATGCACCATGTTGAAATCCATCAGCGCGCCGACCGCATCTTCCGGATAGGACATTGCCGCGCGCAGTTGTTCGCGTTCCTCGATGGGCAGGGACTTGAATACATCGCGGATCACGTGATGCGGCAGATCGGGCGCGAGATCGGCGATTTCGTCGGTGTCGAGCTGCTCGGCCGCTTCGCGCAGTTCATCGCGGCTCATGTCGGCGATCAGCGATTCGCGCACCGAGTCGGAGACTTCAATCAGGATTTCGCCGTCGCGCTCGGCCTTGACCAGGTTCCACACCAGCAGGCGCTGTTCGATGGGGAGCGCTTCCAGGATGTAGGCGATATCGGCGGCGTGAAGGCCTTCGAGTTTCTCGCTCAATTCCGCCAGATGCCGCTTGTGCAGCATCTTGTCCAGCAACTCATGGCGTTCCGCGCGCGGCAATTCCTGGTTGTGTACCACCGTTTCCAGCAACGCCTGTTTCTGCAACAGATGTTGCACCTGCTGGAGATGCTCCTGCACGTTATCGGTGTGGTGTTCCGTGTTCTCGATCATGGCGCGCCCCGGAAAATTGCGCGCTATTGTAAGTAAAATAAGGGCGCGTCGTCAGGGTATCTCGGCATCCGGCATGCGATCGAGGATGATCAGAGTCTTGGCCAGCATGCCGGAAGCTTGGCGATGGCGGTCGTAATAGCGCGGATTGGGCACCATCGCGGCGAGACGTGCCGCTTGTTCGGGACTGAGCCGGGAAGCGCGCACGCCGAAGTAGTGGCGTGCCGCCGCTTCCGCGCCGAATACGCCGTCACCCCACTCGATCACGTTCAGGTAAATCTCGAAGATGCGCCGCTTGTCCATCACCGATTCCAGCATGAGGGTGATCAGAACTTCCTCGCCTTTTCGCCAGGGTGTGCGTTTGGTCGAGAGGAAGAGGTTTTTCGCCAGTTGCTGGCTGATGGTGGAACCGCCCGCCACGACCCGTCCCTTCTTCATATTCTTCTGATAGGCCTTGGCGATCCCTTCCCAGTCGAAGCCTTCGTGATCGACGAACCTGGCGTCTTCGGCTGCAATGAGTGCCCGCTTGAGGTGATTGGAAATGTTGCCGTAGGGCACCCATTTATGCTTCAGCTCCGCATCTGGGTTTCTGTCCTGCATCACTTCCAGACGGTCTTCCATGAAGGAACTGCTCGCGGGGTCAAACTTCACCCACCAGCAGATGTGCGCGAACAGCCACAGTTGGTAGAGCACCAGCAGCGCGCATAGCACCATCATGCTGCGCCAGAAAAGGCTGCGCGGCAGCTTCATTGTTGGCGCAGTGCAGCGAGGATGGGAGCGGTATTCGGGCGCACCTTGCGCCACAGGCCGAAGGAAATTGCGGCCTGTTCCACCAGCATTCCCAGACCATCGGCAATGATGGCCGCGCCGTGTTGCCGGGCAAATGCCATGAACGGTGTTTCCCTGCCATACATCATGTCGTAAGCCAGCGCGCCGGGCTTGAACAAACCATCCGGCAACGGCGGCAACTGGCCGGTCAAGCCGCTGGAGGTCGCGTTGATGACCAGGTCGAAACGGCGCCCGGCCAGTGCCTCGTAGGATTTGGAGAACACGGTTCCCGCGCCCTCGAACGGGGCGGCGAGTTTTTCGGCTTTTTCCACCGTGCGGTTGGCGATGATGATGCCGACACCGGCATTGAACAGCGGCCACAGCACGCCGGCCGCCGCTCCCCCCGCGCCAAGGATGAGCGCATCCTTGAGGAACAGTTTGTATTGGAGATTTTTTTCGATATCGGCCAGCAGCCCCGTGCCGTCGGTGTTGTCGCCGAGGATTTCGTCGCCTTCGAAAATCAGCGTGTTCACCGCATTGGCATCATTGGCGCGGCCACTGCGTTGCGTCGCCAGTTGGTAGGCTTCGAACTTGAATGGCACCGTCACGTTGCAGCCCCTGTAACCCTCCGCACGCAGGCGCGCGACGGTCGCGGCAAAGCCGTCCGGCGGCGCTTCGATCGCCTCGTAACTGATGTCCTGCCCGGTCTGCTGCGCGAACATCCTATGAATCAACGGCGACTTGCTGTGGGCGATGGGGTTGCCGATGACGGCGTATTGATCGGGCATTTATTTGAAGTGCCGGAAAGTGGCGGTTACTGAAAGTGCGCGGATTATAGCGGTTAACGTGAAAATCGCCTTTTTCGTTTGCCCTTTATCCCGCAGGGATTGAAAGGTGTCTTTCTCGTTCGCCTCCTCGCCCGCTTGCGGGAGAGGATTGAGGAGAGGGTATCGGGGGAAAGTTGGATAGGGGGAGACGGGCATGGCGGGTTTCATCATCGGCAGTGGCTACTTGCCATGCCTGTTAGCCAGGCCGCTTCAGTATCGCTGTGCTCAGCCCGACGACTGCCATTGCCCATACGATGGCAACTCCCGCGGGCAGGTCTAACCACACGGAAAGCAGCAGCCCGAGCACATACCCGGCAATCCCGATGCCAAACGCGAACGTCATGCGGCATTGTTGTAATTGATACGTGGCGAGGGCGGGCACGATCAGGCTGGCGAACACCAGATAGATGCCGACCAACTGTACCGATGCGGTGATGGCGAGTGCAAACAGGGCGTAGAAGACGAGATGGCTTGGGCTGCCATGCAAGCTGCGCCACACGATCAGCAGCACGGCACTCAACACGGCGGTGCCGATCAGTTGCGTGTTGTTCACCCACAGTATCTGCCCCACCAGCAGGTCTTTCAGATGTTCGCCCGCATGTACGTCGCGGCTCATCAGCAGGATGCCGAGGCTGGCCGCGAGCACGAAAGTGAGACCGATATAAGCCTCTTTGACTTCCGCCGCATTCCTTTCGATCCACGCCAGCAACGCCGCACCGCACAGCGCACTGGCGGCGGCGATGAGTTGCACCAGCAGGGGTTGGTCGGCGAGATCGAGCAAGCCGGCAATGACCCCGCCCAGCCCCGCGATCTGCGCCACCGCCAGATCGGCGAAGATCACGCCGCGCTGCAACACGCGCATGCCGAACGGGATGTGCGTGGCGAGCACCAGCAGACCGGCGAGGAAGGCGGGAAGCAGAATGTCGAATTCGAGCGTGTTCATTGCAGACCCGCCAATAAGCGCGCGATCGTGTCATCGAACAGACCGTACAGGTCTTTGGCCTTGTCGCTGCCGCCCACCGTATAAGGCAGCACGACCGCAGCGATGTGCGCGCGTTGCGCGATCCATTCCGATGGGCGTTCATTTTGATACGCGGCACGCAACACCATCCTGGCAGGTTGTTTTTGCAGGGTGTTCAGCACCTGCGCCAGATGCGCCGCACTCGGTTCCATACCGGGCTTGGGTTCCAGTGCCACCACCTCATTCAATCCCAGCCAGTGGCTTAAATAAGGGAGACCCTTGTGCTGCAAGACGACCGCCACCCCTTTCAGCGGTGCGGCTTGCGCCTCCCATTTTGCAATCGCTGCACGCCATTGTTGCTTGAAAGCGGCAAGACGTTGCCGGTAGTGCGCGGCATGGCCGGGGTCGAGTTGCGCGAGACGTTTGCCGAGGGCTTCCGCGACAGGCAGAAAATTGCGCGGGTCGGTCTGGATGTGCGGATTACCCAGCGCGTGCACATCCCCCTCGCCGCGATCGAGACGTGTTGGCACTTCCAGCATCGTGACAAATTGCGCCGCTTCGAAATAGCCATCGCTGCCGGGAAGCACTGTGTTGTTGCCCGATTCGCGTAACACGACAGGCAGCCATGCCACTTCCAATTCCGCTCCCGTGCACACCACCAGATTGGCGCGGCGTGCCCGGGCGATCAGGCTGGGACGCGCCTCGATGCGATGCGGGTCTTGCAGTGCGCCTGTCGCCGTGTAGAGGGTGGCTTTGTCGCCCGCGAGTTCCTGCGTGAGCGCGGCCCATTCCGGTTCGCAGGCGAACACGTTGAGGGCGGCGTGCGCGGGAATGGTGAGCAGTAGAAGTGATAGGGAAAGGCAGAAGATTTTCACCACCGAGACACGGAGATACAGAGGAAGCCACCCCTGAGATTCTTGAAAAAACGCACGGAATGCCTTGCTTTGTTTTTCGCTTTTCTCTGTGTCTCGGTGTCTCTGTGGTGAAGATTTTGATTTTAGATTCATACCGTTCTCCTAGTAGCCGTGGGCGCCGTGGGCGCCCAGGCTCATGATGTATTGCACGAAGAACTGGGTGTCGGCCAGCCCCTGGCGCGACTGGTCGTTCGCCAGTTGCACGCGCAGGCGCGAGAATTCGCTCGGGCTGTAGTCCAGCATCAGCGTGGTGCGGGTCGGCGTGAAGGCGTAGTCACTGATGACATTGCCGGCATTCCCTGCGCCGACTTGGGCGACACCGGGATCGAGACGGTCATAGCGCGCGCCGATTCTCCAGCGTGGTACGAATTGATAAACGCTTTGCAGGTAGAAGCCATTCTGGGTGACCGAGAACGTGTCGCTGATGTTTGCTCCAGCCGTGTCATAAGTCAGATTGCCACTTTCCTTGCGGCGGAAATATTCGCCCTGCACTTTGAGATAGCGTTCGCGGATGTTGCCGTCGGGGGCGTATTTCCACACGAAATCCAGCCCGGCCGTATGGCTGTCGCCGCTGAACAGGTTGGTGACGGGGTTGCCGCTCAGGTCCGGCACATCCGCACTTTCGCGATCCACCGCGCGGGTGCGATGCAGCGATGCGCCGGCGCGCCAGCTCTGCTCGATGCCGATGTCGCCGCCGATGTGGGCGAACACGACGCCTGCGCCACTACCGTTCTTCGCCCTGTCGCTGCCGGGGAAGCCACGTCCTTTGCCAACTTCAGCGCCCAGCTCAACGAACGTTTCGGTCGGCGCCAGCCATTTGAATTGCACACCGTCCTCGCCCAACTGGTTCTCCCAAAGTGCGGCATAGACCAGCGGCTGGTCGACGAAGTCCCAGGCGTGCGCGTGCACTTCGTTCAAATAACCCAGGCCGGAAAAGAAGCGGCCGAATTTAAGATTAAAACCATCGCCCAATGCAGTCGTTTGCACGAAAGCATTTTCAACACTGACGCCGCCGGCCGGGTCGAGCGCCAGCGTCGCCACGCCGCGAAACTGCGGGTCGATGTTGGCGGAAATGCCCATTTCCGATTCACCGAGGGTGAAGCCCTGCTCGTGCCCCGGATTGGGATTCATGGCAAAGCCGGTGGGGCGGAGTGCCGGGTCCTGCAGCAGGCTGGCGTAAGTGCCGGACAAGATGAGTGAGAAAGCCGGGTTGAAGGCGTTTTCCGCGCTGCCGGTGGCGGCCGCCCCAACCAGGGTGGAATGGCTCAAGCTTACGGCGAGTGCCGTACACGTAGCGATACGTTTGATCATGTTGTGCTCCCGATAAAAAACACTGAAACCCCGTGCGCGAGGCGCTGGGGTGGCGGGTTGTTTTATACGGAGCGGGGCGGGGCGCGTGCCGCAAAAGCGGCGAACACGCTGGAACGGACGGTACAGGCAGAAGAGGCGGGTGTGCTGCTGACAGACGTTTCAATCTCGAAGCGGACATCACTGCTATGGATTGAACCGCCAATCTGGGCATACGCCGCGCACAGATCGCACTGTTTGTCGTGCGGTTGCGATTGGTCCTGCGTCTGATCTGCCAGGACATGCGCGATGCCGTGCGTCAGTCCGCCCAGCTGGGTGAACAGCAGGGCGAGGATCAGCAGCAGGCGCAGGATGAGCGGTTGAGACATGCGGCGCATGCTAGCGCACAAGCTATTCGGCCTGCAAGCGATCGTTGGTGGTGAAGGTCCAGGTGCGGGTGATGCTGAGGATGTCGGCTTCCTTGCGGATATTTGGCGGAAAGGGCGCGTAGGGGGCGGCGAGGCGCACGATCTTCTGCGCGGCGGCATCCAGGATGCGCTGGCCGGATGATTTGTTGATCTCCACGCTTTCCACGCTACCATCGGCGCGGATGTTGACAGTCAGCAGCAGGCTGCCGAAGACTTTCTGGCGCCGTGCGGCTTCGGGATAATTGAGATTGCCGATCTGCTCCACCTTGGCGCGCCAGTCTTCCACATATTGGGCGTAGCGGTATTCCTCCGTGCGCGCGCCGATCCGTTTCCGCTTGGGCAGTTTTTCGTAGAGCGAGATGTTCCGGCTGATCTCGGCTTCGAGACGCGCGATCTCCAGTGAACGTTGCACCAACTCTTCCCCGCTGAGAGTGCTGTCGGTTTTTTTTCGTGCAACTTTCTGCTGTTCGATCAGGTAATCGCCCTGGTCGCGCGCCAGCAATTGTTTGACTTCATGCTCCAGAGACTTCATCCGTTGCGCCGCCTGTTCCGGTGTGAAGTTCTGGTCTTTGCCCAGCACCGGGAACGGGGTGCCGGCACGCACTTCCTCCGGCGTGTTGCCGCCGCCATCCAGGTTGCTCTGGGCGTAGGCCGTGGCTTTGTCGGGCTTGGCGCGCGACTGGCTGTTGACCAGGGTGACTTCCAGCGGTTGCAATTTCTTCGCCAGATTGCGCGCGTCCGGCACGGAGAAGGTGATGCCGAACAGGACGAAGGCGTGCAGCAGCAGCGAAAATGCGGTGGCGAACGACAGGCGTTCCTGCAACAGCGCCAGCGTCAGATAACGTTTCATGCTGTAGCGGCAGCGCCCGCGGCCGGGTGCGCTTCAAAGTTGAGGTCGAGCAGATCGATCGCGCCGATCTCCAGCATCACCTGGGTGTTGGGCGGAGTTTCCGGCAACGCCGGGATGCGACCGATGAGGGGGATATCGGTGAGCTTGACCAGATTTTCGCGCAACACAGTGGCCGAGACCTGCCGGATGTTCTCTTGCAGCAGCCAGCGCAGACACCAGTAGCGTTCCATGTTGCGCTGGAACTCGCCGTAGGCGGTGTAGGCGACATCGAAATCGCGCAGGATGGCGAACAGGGCGGTGTCATTCTTCGCATACACCGGCGGCTCGTTGCGCAGCACACTGATGATCTGGCGCTGGTTGACCAGGTCGATGTAGCGGCGCAGGGGCGAGCTCGACCAGGCGTAGTGTGCCAGGCCCAGTCCCTGATGCGGCGCGGCGACCGTGCTCATCTTCACCTTGCCGTTGTTCTGGGTGCGGTAGATGCCGGCCACATCGTGCTCGTCCAGCAGTTTGCCCCAGGTGCTGTTGGCCAGGATCATCAGTTCCGACACCACCTTGTCGATGGGCGAGCCGCGCAGGCGCTGGCCGATGGTGACGCGGTCGTTCTCGACATGGAAGGTGAAGTCGATTTGTTGCGGGCTGTTTTCCCCCGACTTGCCGCGTGCCGCTTCCAGTTTTTGCGCAAAGTCCCACAGCAGTTTGAGTTCGGGCGCGTAGGCGTAATCGAGCTTGCCTTCCGCCAAGGTCTGTTCGTTGAACAGCGGTTCCAGCGTGTCGTGGCGCAGGTTGGCAGCGATATGCAGGCGCTCGATGCGGCTCTCACTGTTCACGATCGCCAGCGAATCCGTCTCAACCTCCACATACAGCGAGAGGGACGGACAGACCTTATCCGCGCTCAAGGTGAACGATTGCACCACGTTGTCCGGCAACATGGTGATCTTGTCGCCCGGCATATACACAGTGGACAGGCGCTGCGCGGCGATCGCGTCGATATCCGAACCCGGCGCGACACATAGTGCAGGAGCGGCGATGTGGACGCCGATCCGCCAGTTGCCATCGGCCAGCCGCTCGACCGAGAAGGCGTCGTCGATTTCGGTCGTACTGGCATCGTCGATGCTGAAGGCGGTGACGGTGGCCAGCGGCAGTTCGGGATGATCGGCCACGGTCACTTCGGGGAAACCGGTGCCGCGCGGAAAATGCTCGAACAGAAATTTGTTCAGGTGGTAGTCGTGCGAGGAAGGCAAGGCGCCGCAGCGTTCCAGCAGGTGTGCGGACGACAGATGGGTGGCGGCGCAGGCCGCTTCCAGCGCCTTGACTTCGAGCGTGTTGCGATCCGGTTTGTACAGCAGTATCGCCAGCTTGTCGCCGAATTCGGCGGGCAGGCTAAAGCGCACCAGTTCGTCGGTAAAGCGCACTTGCAACTCGGCTTGCAGGCGCTTTTTCTCTGCACTGGCGAGCGCGGCCTTGAGCGCCTCCGGCGGCGCAGCCTTGTAGCGCCCCTTGCCTTTCTTGTAAAAATGCATAGGCGAAGAGTGCAGGCGGATCAGCGCACCGCCCGCTTCGGCCGGCGTCGGCGTGTGGCCAAAATACTCTTCTGCCAGGGTGCCGAATTCGAATTCTTCCGGCGGCGAAGCTTCCCACAGGAATTCCACATCGATGGCGGCGGCGGCCTGTTCGGCTTGCGCCTGAAACTCGGCCAGTCCCGGTTGCTCGAAGCGTAACATCACGTTGGAGGCTTTGATTTTGCTGCGTTTGCCGTGGCTGTTTTCGACTTGCAGGGAAGTGGTGTTGTCGGCGAGGATATGGCCGACCTTGAAATCGCCGTTTTCTTCGTAAAAGAGGTTCATGGGAAGGTACAGGTAAGAATGCGGTGGATTATAACCCGCCGCCTGCCGCCGAACTTAATCCGGATTGGCCTGTCATGGGACTGCTGCCGGTTTCAACCGGCGCGGATTGTTAAATCAACATAAGGAGCAAAACCGATGAAAAAGTTCCCCCGATGGATACTGGCTGCCGGCCTGATGTGCACGGCCCCGCTGGCACTGGCATGCGACGCCGGTCATCACGGCAAGCACGGCGGCATGGGCATGAGCGGGATGGACAAGAATGGCGACGGCAACATCGACAAGCAGGAGTTTGACGCGTTTCACGCCCTGCATTTCCAGAGAATGGACGCGAATCGCGACGGCAAGATCAGCCGGGACGAGATGGCTGCGGCGCACGGCAACAAGCCGGAGACGATGAAGAGCCGTTTCGAGAGCCGTTTTGACGAGACCGATATCAATGGCGACGGGGCATTAAGCAATGATGAGGCGGAGATCGGTATGCCGATGCTGTTCAGCCGTTTCGCTGAAATTGATACTGACAAGGACGGCAAGATCAGCAAGGACGAGGTGATGGCCGGGATGAAGAAGATGCACGCCGAGCACGGTGCGGGGATGCAGCGCAACCCCTGAGCATTGCGGACAATAAAAAACGGCCGGGACAAACCCGGCCGTTTTTTATGGGTGCGTTAACTTATTTGATGGCCAGAATGTGGGCGACCATCGTCTTGATGTCCGCATCGCTGACCTTGGCCGGTGTGGGCGGCATCGGCATGCTGCCGAAACTGCCCGCGCCGCCTTTGCGCACCTTGGCTTCCAGTTTGGCTGCGGCGCCGGCATCGCCGGCGTATTTGTCGGCGATCATTTTCAGACCGGGGCCAACCGTCTTTTTCACGGCTTGGTGGCAGGTGCCACAGTTGCTCTTGTTAAGCAGGGTGGCGCCGTCATCGGCCAGAACCGGGGCGGCCAGCATCAGGCCGGCGGTTAGCATCAGTGCGTGTTGAACTTTCATGATTCACTCCTTGCGGTGGTTAAGAAATCGACTGGTGCCATTTTACTCCCACAACTCAAGCAGGGTGATATAACCCGGATGGGCCATCGTTTTGGACCCAAAGCGGCTCGGTGGTAACATGCGCGCGGTCAATTCAGCTTAGGGAAGAATCATGGCGGGTCACAGTAAATGGGCGAATATCCAGCACCGCAAAGGGCGGCAGGACGCCAAGCGCGGGCAGATTTTCACGCGCCTGATCAAGGAAATCACCGTCGCGGCAAAATTGGGCGGCAGCGATCCGGACATCAATGCGCGCCTGCGTCTGGCGATGGAAAAAGCATATGACCAGAACATGCCCAAGGACAACGTCGAGCGCGCCATCAAGCGCGGCGCGGGCGAGCTGGAAGGCGTGGACTACATGGAGTTGCGCTATGAAGGTTACGGCATCAACGGCGCGGCGGTGATGGTCGATTGCATGACCGACAACAAGACGCGCACCGTGGCCGATGTGCGCCACGCCTTCACCAAGTACGGCGGTAATCTTGGCACCGACGGTTCGGTGTCGTTCCTGTTCAAGCATTGCGGCCAGATGATCTTCGCCCCCGGCACCGACGAGAACGCGCTGCTGGAAGTGGCGCTGGACGCGGGCGCGGAAGACATCATCAACAACGACGACGGCAGCATCGAAGTCATCACCTCGCCCAACGATTTCGTGTCGGTCAAACAACGCCTGGAAGCAGCCGGATTCAAACCCGAGATGGCCGAAGTCACCATGAAGGCGGAGAACGAAGTGTCATTCACCGGCGACGATGCGGTGAAGATGCAAAAGCTGCTGGACGCGCTGGAAGACCTCGGCGATGTGCAGGAGGTTTATACCAATGCGGTGATCGAGGAATGAGCGCGACGAAACTTGCTCTTTGCTCGGTGGATGGATGCAACAACCATGTCCAGAAGGAAGGCCACACCCTTTGCTATTCACACTGGAAAAAGAGCAGGCAAACAGCGGAAGCACCGGTAGCCTCGTATGTGGCAATACAACAGGTTGCCATTCCGCAAGATGCAACCAACGCTTTCTTGAATTCTACTTCTTTGGGAGAACGATTCAATCTTGATGCAAAACAAATCAACAGGGTTTTGTTGGATTTGGGATGGGTGGAAAGAGATGGTAGGGGATGGAAGCCATCCGAGCTTGGAGAGAAGCTAAAGGCCAAAAAAAACTTGCACTCAAAAAGTGGAATCCCATTTGTTCTTTGGCATCAGGATATCTGCAAATCGCGTATTTTACAAAATGCCATCAATGAAATTCTTTCCATAGAAATAGAACCCCTGTCTGTTGCGCAACCTTCTCAAATATCAGAGGAGGCCGCAGATAAAACAGAGGGATTTAGAGAGAAATTCCTTCCAACGATTCGTGCATCAGACGGGCATATGGTGCGTTCGCGCGGTGAAGCCATGATTGATGCTATGTTTTATGAGAATCGGATTGTCCACTCGTATGAACGCTTGGTGCCTGTTGAGCAAGCAATGTATTGTGATTTCTACTTGCCAGAGTACGATCTTTACATCGAATTTTGGGGTATGGAGAGCAACCCAATATACAAGGCACGAAAAGAAAAGAAGTTGGAAATATACCGACAAAACGGTTTGAGGTTGCTTGAGGTTAAGGATGTGCACATTAACAACCTTGAAGACTATTTGATAAGCCAATTGATTAAGTTTGGCTACAAACCAAAATAGTCGATGGGAGATTCCGTACGCATCCTCGGTATCGACCCCGGCCTGCGCATCACAGGATTCGGTGTGCTCGATAAAGAAGGCCAGCATCTGCGCTACGTGGCCAGCGGCTGCATCAAGACGCCGGACGGCGAACTGCCGAAGCGACTGAAGGTCATTTTGAGTGGACTGGCTGAAGTCATTGCATTGCATAAGCCGGAGCAGGTGGCGGTGGAAAAGGTGTTCGTCAACGTGAATCCGCAATCCACTCTATTGCTGGGTCAGGCGCGCGGCGCGGCGATCTGCGCGGCGGTGCTGGCGGATCTGCCGGTGGCGGAATACACCGCGCTGCAAATAAAGCAGGCGGTGGTCGGTAACGGCCATGCCGACAAGGAGCAGGTGCAGGCGATGGTGCAGCGCTTGTTGAAATTGTCCGGCACGCCCAGCCCGGATGCGGCGGATGCGCTGGCCTGCGCCATCTGCCATGCGCACGGCGGCATGGGGCTGGGCGCATTGGCGACCAGGGGGTTTCGTGTGCGAGGAGGACGACTGGTATGACACAGGAACCGACGCTGGCGACCTTGCGCAATCCGTTTGTGCGCTATGCCGCTGCGACCCGGCCGGCTTTTCTCACGGCGAGCCTGATGGCCTGCCTGATCGGTTTTGCGGTCGTGCGCCATGATGGTCTGGCGTTCGATGTGGCGCTGGCGCTCGTCACGTTGCTATTCGCGCTGCTGGCGCATGCCGGCGCGAACGTGCTCAACGATTATTACGATGCGCTGAACGGTACCGATGCGCAGAACACGGAGCGGATCTTTCCGTTCACCGGCGGCAGCCGCTTCATCCAGAACGGCGTGCTGACGCAGGCCGAGACGCGCAACTTCGGTTTTGCGCTGATGGCTGGTGTGGCGGTTGCCGGACTGTGGCTGATGGCGCGCTCCGCGCCGCAACTGATGTATGTCGGTCTCGCCGGGTTGTTCATCGGCTGGGCCTATTCCGCGCCGCCGTTCCGACTCAACAGCCGCGGGCTGGGCGAATTGTGTGTAGCGGCAGGGTTTCTGGCGATCACCGTCGGCACCGATTTCGTGCAGCGCAAAGGCTTCGCCGCCGCGCCGTTCATCGCGGGCTTGTCCTATGCGCTGCTGGTGACCAATCTGCTCTACATCAACCAGTTCCCGGATCGCACGGCCGATACTGCGGCGGGCAAATTGCATTGGGCGGCGCGCCTGCCAGTGCAGCAAGCGCGTTGGGGTTACGTGCTGATCGTGGTGCTGGCTTATCTCTGGTTGCTGGCGGTTGTCGCTCTGGGCGGGTTGCCGCTGCCCGCCTTGCTGGCGCTGCTCGCGCTGCCGTTGAGTGTGCAAGCCGCGCGCCTGCTGTTGCGCCATGCTTTGCAACCGCAGCAACTGGGCGATGCGATCAAGCTGACGATAGGCGCGATGATGGTGCATGGCACGCTGTTGTCGCTGGGTTTGATTTTGGGGTGAGAAAATGATTGGTCGTTTATCCGGAACTTTGCTGGAAAAGAACCCGCCGCAGATCCTGCTGGACGTACAGGGCGTGGGGTACGAGGTGGATGTGCCGATGAGCACGTTCTACAACCTGCCGGCGCTGAACGAGAAGGTGGTGCTGCACACGCAACTCATCGTGCGCGAGGATGCGCATCTGCTGTTCGGCTTTTTGACGCATGAGGAGCGCGTTGCCTTCCGCCAGTTGCTCAAGATCAGCGGTGTCGGTCCCAAGCTGGCGCTGTCAGTGCTGTCCGGCTTGAGCATCGCCGACCTGACCGCTGCGGTGGCGAACAAGGATGCGGTGCGCCTCACCCGGATTCCCGGCGTGGGCAAAAAGACTGCGGAACGCCTGTTGCTCGAGTTGCAGGGCAAGTTCGCGCCGAGCGGTGCCGCCGGGGGCGGCGGTGCAGTAATGGCCTCCGCTGTCAATGACATCGTCAATGCGCTGCTGGCTTTGGGCTACAACGAGAAGGAAGCAGACTGGGCGGCGAAGCAGTTGCCCAAGGATGCGGATGTCTCCGGCGGCATCCGCCAGGCGCTTAAGTTATTATCCAAAGCATGATCCACAACGACGATCTTTCCGCCGAACCGCGCATCATCTCCGCCGCTCCCGCCTCGCAGCAGGAGGAGGCTTTGGAGCGCGCACTGCGCCCCAAGCAGCTGGATGAATATGTCGGGCAGGAGAAGATACGCGGGCAACTGGAGATATTCATCCAGGCCGCGAAGATGCGTAAAGAGCCGCTCGATCATGTGCTGTTGTTCGGCCCACCCGGTTTGGGCAAGACCACGCTGGCGCAGATCATCGCGCGCGAGATGGGCGTGAACCTGCGCCACACCTCCGGCCCGGTATTGGAGCGCGCGGGCGATCTGGCCGCATTACTCACCAATCTCGAACCCAACGACGTGCTGTTCATCGACGAGATACATCGCCTGTCGCCCGTCGTCGAAGAAATCCTCTATCCCGCGCTGGAGGACTACCAGATCGACATCATGATCGGCGAAGGCCCCGGCGCACGTTCGGTGAAGATCGACCTGCCGCCGTTCACTCTGGTCGGCGCGACCACGCGCGCGGGCATGCTGACCAATCCCTTGCGCGACCGCTTCGGCATCGTCGCACGTCTTGAGTTCTATACGCCGGAAGAGTTGCAGCGCATCGTCACGCGCTCGTCCGGCCTGCTGGAATTGCCCATCTCGCAGGATGGCGCGCTGGAGATCGCCAAACGTTCGCGCGGCACGCCGCGCATCGCCAACCGTCTGCTGCGCCGCGTGCGCGACTATGCCGATGTGCGCGCCGACGGCAATGCCACGCGCGAAGTGGCGGATGCCGCACTGACCATGCTGGATGTGGATTCGCGCGGGCTGGATGTGATGGACAGGAAGCTGTTGCAGACCGTGATCGAGAAATTCATGGGCGGGCCGGTCGGCGTGGACAACCTGGCCGCCGCCATCGGCGAAGAGCGCGACACCATCGAGGATGTGCTGGAGCCCTATCTCATCCAGCAGGGCTACCTGCAGCGCACGCCGCGCGGACGCATGGCGACGGCGAATGCCTACCAACACTTTGGTTTGATCCAGCCGCGCAGTGCAAACAACAAGGAACTGTGGGATGAGTAAGCAAAAGATGTTTTCGCTGCCGGTACGGGTGTATTTTCAGGACACCGATGCCGGTGGCGTGGTCTATCACGCGAATTATGTGAACTTTATGGAGCGCGCGCGGACTGAGTGGTTGCGCGAGCATGTCTATAGCCACATGGACATGATGAACAAACTGGGCGTGATGTTCGTGGTGCGTTCGATCAAATTGGATTATCTGAAACCCGCGTTCCTCGATGATCTGGTGAACGTGACAGCGCAGATCAAGGAGGTCGGACGCAGCCGCGTGACATTGTTGCAGTCTGTGATGCGCGGAGAAGAGGTGCTGACCGAAGGCGAGGTGCATCTGGTGTGCGTGGATGTGAAGACTTTCAAGCCGGTGAGCGTGCCGGAGGTGTTGCGCAAACAATGGGATCAATGAAATGAATTTTTTGCAGGATTTATCTTTATTTCATCTGCTGGCAAATGCCAGCCTGCCGGTGCAGCTGGTGATGGCCCTGCTGTTGGCGGTTTCGCTGCTGTCATGGTGGTACATATTTATCAAGCTGTTCGCGGTGCGTGCCGCCCTGCGGCAGACGCGCGAATTCGAAGATGCGTTCTGGAGCAACCCGAACCTGGTCGCGCTGTATCAGCAGGCGGCGAGCCAGATGCGCCACGATCAGGGCGCGCTGGAGCACATCTTCGCTGCCGGTTTTGCCGAGTTCGTCAAGTTGAAGAAGACGCATGGCGTGGACAGCGCCGCGCTGATGGAAGGCACCCGCCGCGCGATGCGCGCGCGCTACCAGCGCGAGATGGACCACCTCGAGTCGCACCTGTCGTTTCTGGCGACGGTCGGTTCCGTCAGTCCCTATGTCGGGCTGCTCGGTACCGTATGGGGCATCATGAATGCGTTCCGCGGCCTCTCCAGCGTGGGGCAGGCGACGCTGGCGCAGGTCGCGCCGGGCATTGCCGAAGCGCTGGTGGCGACCGCGATGGGCCTATTCGCCGCGATCCCCGCAGTGGTCGCCTACAACCGCTATGTGCACGATGTGGCGCGCCTCTCCTCGCGCTTTGAGAGCTTCATCGAAGAGTTCTCCAACGTGTTGCAGAGGCAGCCATGACACGGTGCGCCAGCCCTCTATCCAACTTTCCTCCAATGGTGGGAAGAGCAATCGCCACCTCTCCCGCTTGCGGGAGAGGATTGAGGAGAGGGGTTGCGGCGGGTGCGGGACAACATCGTTGCGGTGCAAGCTCATGCGCGCAGCGTGTGATGCCGGAGCCAATGGCTGCGGTGCTCCTCCTTCTGCAATCGGCATATAGGTCGGATTTTAACCCGACCATATCTTGTCGGGCTAAAGCCCGACCCACAGAGGGGCAGCCCTGATGCATTCGCGCCGCACCGCCCATCGCCCGCTGAGTCAGATCAACGTCGTGCCCTACATCGACGTGATGCTGGTGTTGCTGGTGATCTTCATGGTCACCGCGCCGATGATGAATCCAGGGCAGATCGATCTGCCCAGTGTGGGCAAGTCGGCGACACCCGCCGCGGCGCCGCTGGAAGTGATGATCAAAAAAGACGCGACCCTGGTGTTGCGCGATCATGCGCGCGGCGGCGCGGAAAAGCCGGTATCGCAGGATGAGTTGACCGCCATGCTGAAGCAGAAACTGCTTAAAAATCCTGAACAGGCCGTGGTGATCTCCGCCGACAAAAAAATCCGCTACGAGGAAGTCATCAAGGTGATGGATATGTTGCAGCAGCAGAACGTCAAAAAAGTCGGTCTGCTCATCCGGACGCGATGAGTCGCGCGCTGCGCTATCGCGAGCCGGGGTCGGTGGTGGCGGCCGTGCTGGCCGCCACCATGCACCTCGTGTTTCTGGTGCTGCTGATATACGGCGTGCGCTGGCAGAACCGGGCGCCGGACAGTTTTTCGGTCGAGTTGTGGCAGAGCTTGCCGCTGGATGAAGTGGTCGTTGCCGAAGCGCCGGCTCCGGTAGCCACGCCCAAAGCGGAAGAAGTGGCCAAGCCCAAAGCCGAAGCAGTTCCCGCTGCGCCCCTGCCCGTGGCGCCGCAAGCGGAAATCGAGCTGCGCGACAAGAAAGTCGTCAAGCAAAAACCGCCCCAGCCCGGCGCCAAGGAATTGCGCCGGCGCAAGGAAGCGGAAGCGCAACGCAAGCTGGAACAACAGGCCGAGCGACGCAGAATGGCCGAGCAGGCGCGGGTGCGCGAAGAGGTGCGGCGCGCCACGGAAGCCGAGATGGGCCGCTACGTGGATATGATTCGCGGCAAGATTCGCCACAATATCGTGATGCCGCCGGATGTGGCGCCGGGTGCCGAGGCGGTATTCAAAGTGACCCTGTTGCCAGGCGGCACGGTGCTGGATGCGGTGTTGCAGAAAAGCAGCGGCCACCCGGCTTACGACGAGGCGACCGAGCGCGCCATCTTCAAGGCGCAGCCGCTGCCGCTGCCGACCGATCCGCTGTTGAAGAAGAAATTTCGCGAGTTGCACCTGACCATCAGACCCGAGGAGAAATAATTGATAGTGCGTTGGATTGTGTTGTGCCTGTTGTTGTTTGCCGCCCCGGCACGGGCGGAATTGAATATCGAGATCACCGGCGCGGGGGAACACCAGACACCGTTGTCGCTGGTGCGCTTTGGCGGCGATCCGCTGATCGCGCAAAGTCTGCTGGAGGTGGTGGGCAGCGACCTGGCGCGCACCGGCTTGTTCAGGCTGGTCGATCCCGCCGGCCGGTTGCCGCACAGTGTGTCCGAGGTGCGTCCGGCGGAATGGGCGGGGACCGAGACTTTGCTGTTGGGCTCGATTGAGGAGGTTGACGGCGGCCAGCTCGCGGTCAGATTCAGCCTGTTCGACGTGGTGCGCAATGCGGAACTGATGGCGCAAGTGGTGACGGCAAAGCGCCCGCATCTGCGCGCCATCGCGCACCGTATCGCCGATCTGGTGTACGAGCGGCTGACCGGTAGCCCGGGGGTGTTCAGCACACGCATCGTGTATGTGAACCGCGACCAGGGCAGTTTTAGGCTGGTGGTGGCGGACAGCGACGGCTATGGCGAGCAATCACTGCTGACCTCGAAAGAGCCGATCATTTCGCCGGCCTGGTCGCCCGACGGGCGCCAGATCGCCTATGTCAGTTTCGAGCGCCAGCGCGCGATGGTGTATGTGCAATCCATCGACTCCGCCCAGCGCCGCCTGCTGGCTGAATTCCCGGGCAGCAATAGCGCGCCGGTGTGGTCCCCGGATGGCACCAGGCTGGCGCTGGTGCTGACCCGCGACGGCAGCTCCAACCTGTATCTGGTGGGACGGGATGGCCAGGGCTTGCGCCGGATCACCCGGGGCTATCAGATTGATACCGAACCGGCGTTCACCGCGGACGGGCAGAATTTGCTGTTTACTTCGGATCGCGGCGGCAGCCCGCAGATTTACCGTCTGTCGCTGGCCGACGAAACAGTCACCCGGTTGACTTTCGAGAGCGGCAGCGCATTCTCGCCACGGGTGGCGCCGGATGGCAAAGGATTTGTCTTTTCCCTGTTCAAGGAGGGTGTGTTCTATATCGCGGTGCAGGACTTTGGCGGCGCCCAAACCCAGATACTGACCGGCGGTGGATGGGAGAAGAAACCCAGTTTTGCCCCGAACGGGAAAATGATCCTGTTTGCCACAGAAATGAGCGGTCGTGGTATATTGGCAACCGTTTCAAGCGATGGCAGGGTGAAGCAAAAGATGGTTGCCCAGCGCGGAGACATCCGCGAACCGATGTGGGGCCCGTTTCCGAAATAACGATCAATCGAAGGAGTCAATGCAATGAAAAAACTGATTTTGGCAATTTTTCTGGTGAATTTTCTGGTCGGTTGCGCCAGCAACAAGCCCAAAGAAGAAGCGGCTGCGCCGGTGAGCAATGCGGCAGCCGCGGTTGACACTTCGGCGGCGGATGCCCAAGCTGCTGCGGATGCCCAGGCCGCAGCCGAGGCCCAGACTGCACGCCAGGCAGTAGCGGATGAGATGGCCGCTTTGCAAAGCAAGAACAGCGTGTATTTCCCGTTTGATGTGGATGCCGTGCAAGCCGCCGACCGCGACACGATTCTGCTGCATGCGCAATTTCTTGCCGCCCATCCAAGCGTAACCGTGCGTGTTGCAGGCAACGCGGATGAACGAGGCAGTAGTGAATACAACCTGGCGCTGGGCCAGCGCCGCGCCGAAAATACCAAGCGCGCACTGGTGCTGGGCGGTGCCGATGCAATGCAAATCGAAACGATCAGCTTCGGCGAGGAAAAACCGCGCTGCAACGACCACAATGAAGCTTGCTGGTCGCAGAATCGCCGCGCCGACATCAACTACAACGCGCAGTAAAGATGCTAAAGACAGCCTCCTGTTTGTTGGGCGGTTTGTGCTTGGTGAGCAGCCCCGCTTTTGCGGGGCTGTTTGCTGATGACGATGCGCGCCAGGCGGTGCAACGACTCGAGGCGAGGGTGGTGCAACTGGAAAAGCGTCTGGCCGAAAGCGAGATTCAGAACAGGCTGGCGGTGCGTTCCATTCTCGATCTGCAGATGCAGCTTGAAATGCAGGCCGCGGACCTGCGCAAACAGCGCGGTGAGTTCGAACTGATTGGACGTTCGCTGCAGGACTCGGAAAAGCGTTTGCGCGATTTTTACACCGATATCGATTCGCGCCTGCGTCCGCTGGAGAACGCGGTTGGCGGTGGTTCGCGTGCCGCCACCGGAACCGGCGGAAATCCTCCCGGCGGCGAAATTCAGGCCTTCGACGCCGCCTATGCTTTTTACCGCAGCGAACGCTATGCCGAGGCGGCGAGCGCATTCAGCCAGTTTATCCGGCAGTATCCGCAATCGGCACACGCCGCCAACGTCTATTACTGGATGGGCAACGCCTATTTCCTGAGCCGCGATTACGCCAATGCGGCGAGTGCATATGGCACCCTTCTGGACAAACACGATGACCATCCGCGCGCGTCGGATTCGATGCTGAATCTGGCTGAAAGCCAGTTGTTGCTGAAACAAAAAAGCAAGGCCAAGGCAACCCTCGGCCGGCTGATCAGACGTTTTCCCGGCAGCGACGCGGCAGACAAAGCCAAAAAGCGGCTGGCCACGCTCAAATAATTTTCCCCGCAGTCCATGAATCAGCCCGTCGCCGACACACTGCGCATCAGCGAAATCTTTTATTCCCTGCAGGGTGAAACCAGTCGCGCCGGATTGCCAACCGTGTTCGTGCGTTTGACCGGCTGCCCGTTGCGCTGCTCCTATTGCGATACCGCCTACGCTTTCAGCGGCGGACAAACCCTGCCCTTGCCCGCGATCCTGGCGGCCGTGGCGCGGCATGCGCCGCGCTACGTAACGGTGACCGGTGGCGAGCCGCTGGCGCAAAAAAATTCCCTGTCACTGCTGCGCGCCCTGTGTGATTCAGGTTATGCCGTTTCTCTGGAAACCGGCGGCATGCTCGACATCTCCCGTGTCGATGAGCGGGTGATGATCGTGCTCGACATCAAAACACCCGCTTCGGGCGAGGTTGAAAAGAATTACTGGTCCAATCTGGAACAACTCAAACCGCAGGACGAGATCAAGTTCGTGCTATGCGGCGAGGCGGATTACCAATGGGCGAAGCAGGTATTGCACGAACACAAATTAGCCGGGCGTTGCGGTGTTCTTTTCTCCCCCGCGCAGGGACAATTGGCGCCGTCCGAACTGGCACAATGGATTCTGCGCGATCATCTGCCGGTGCGTTTTCAATTGCAGTTGCACAAGCTCCTATGGGGCAACGAGGCGGGACGATGAAGCGGGCAGTCGTCCTGTTATCCGGAGGGCTGGATTCCGCCACGGTGCTGGCCATGGCCGGCGCGCAGGGTTTTCAGTGTCGTGCCCTGAGCGTGGACTACGGCCAGCGCCACCACGCCGAACTCGCCGCCGCGCAACGGGTTGCGCGCGCGTTGGGCGTGCACGAACACCGGGTCATCAATATCGATCTGGCCGCGTTCGGCGGCTCGGCGCTGACCGATGCGAATATCGCGGTGCCGGAGCAAGAGACGAGCGGCATCCCGCTCACCTACGTGCCGGCGCGAAACACCATCATGCTGTCGCTCGCGCTGGCCTGGGCGGAAGTGTTGCAGGCGCGGGATATTTTCATCGGGGTGAACGCAGTGGACTACTCCGGTTACCCGGATTGCCGTCCCGCTTTTATCGCCGCCTTTGAGCAGATGGCGAATCTGGCGACCAAAGCCGCCGCCGAAGGGAAACAACTCAAGTTGCATGCGCCGCTGATGGATATGAGCAAGGCCGAAATTATTCGCCAGGGCACACAGCTGGGGGTTGATTATGCGCAGACGGTCTCCTGTTACCAGGCTGACGAACAGGGTCAAGCCTGCGGTCGCTGCGACTCTTGCCGTCTGCGGCGCGAGGGATTTCGCGCGGCGGGAATCCCGGATCCCACCGCTTACCGCGCAGTTTGAAGCGCGCACGGTTTGACTCGCGGGCCTTAATCCGTATAATGCGCGCTCTTTTTGGGGTCGGTAGCTCAGCCGGTAGAGCAGCGGACTTTTAATCCGTTGGTCCCGAGTTCGAATCTCGGCCGACCCACCAGTTTGAACCTAGCCGCTTTAGCTCAGTTGGTAGAGCAACCGCCTTGTAAGCGGTAGGTCGTCAGTTCGAATCCGACAAGCGGCACCAGTAAATAAGGCCTGCATTTTGCGCAGGCCTTTTTGTTGCCGTATCAATGCTCAAGCCGTGCCGAACTTGGTCTCCACCATCACGCCGATCTGTTTCAGGAACGGGGTGGGCAGCGTGCCGCCGGCGCAGACGATGATGCCGTCGTTGGGTATCTCCGTTTCCTCGTCGCCGAATTTGACGACGGCGGTTTCCGGCTTGATCGACTTGACCGCAGACTTCAGGTACAGCTTGATTTTGCCCGCGTCGATCATGGCTTTCAGCTTGTCGCGGTTTTTCGGTTTGGCACCGCCGAATGCCGCGCCGAATTCATCCCCGCGCGCGCACAATGAGACGGTGGTACCGGGCTCCGCCGCCACCGCCATCGCGGCTTCGACCGCGCTGTCGCCGCCGCCGACCACGATGACGTGCATATTGCGGTATTGCTCCGGGTCAATCAGGCGATACACCACTTTGGGCAACTCTTCGCCGGGCACGCCGAGTTTGCGCGGGGTGCCGCGGCGGCCGATGGCAAGCAGCACGCTGCGTGTTTTGTATTCGCTTTGACTGGTCTTGACGATGAAGCCGTTGTCGTACGGAGTCACGTTCTCCATGCGCTCGTTATAGTTGATCTTGATGCCGGTCTTTTCGATGATGCCCAGCCACCATTCCAGTAGTTTTTCCTTGCACACTTCCTTGAAATGCATCTCGCCGACCACCGGCAGTTTGACCGGCGCGGTCATCGCGATCTTGTTGCGCGGATATTGGAAAATCGCGCCGCCAAGCGAGACTTCCTGCTCCACAATCAGGTAGCGCAGCTTGTGCTGGATGGCACCCAGTGCGGCACCCATCCCGGCGGGGCCAGCGCCGACGATGACCACGTCGTAATCGTTCGCGCTGCCTTTGAGTTTGACGATCGAATCCATCGCCTGTGCGCCCTGGCTGGCGGACTTGCGGATCAGTCCCATGCCCCCCAGTTCGCCCGCGATGAAGATGCCTTTCACATTGGTCTCGAAAGCCGGGTCGACCTGCGGGATGTCCATGCCGCGTTTCTCGGTGCCGAACACCAGGGTGATCGCATCCTGCGGGCAGGCGGCAGCGCATGCGCCGTGGCCGATGCAGTGGGTCGGGTTGATCAGTACCGCTTTGCCTTTGATCATGCCCAGTGCCTGTTCCGGGCAGGCTCTGATGCAACTGCCCGAACCGAGGCATCGTACCGGATCGATCACTGGATGCAGTGAGGCGGGTTCGGTCAGTCCCTGGGAAATGGCTTCATTCATCTGAATGACTGACTTTTTCTCGGATTTTTTTCGCCTTCCGACATAAAAGGTCAGAATGAAGATCAGCGGAATCAGGTAAATGGCGTAGTCCGGAATTGGCATGGTGAATAGTCGACTGGATTGTGGGGAGTAGCGGGGTGGCAGACAGAGAATTGCACCTTTGGGTTCCTTTGTGCGGAACTTAATCCAAGGCCTAGCATCCGAGCCGCGGCGATTCTACGCGGCGGCGGATTTTCCGACAAACGGAAAGAAACACCGGCTAGGCGGCCGGGATGTTTTGAGCCGGATTCGGTTATGATGCCACTCCCAATTTAAGGGTTACAAGTTTGACGCGAACAAAAAAACAATCCGAACACCTGCGCTGGGTGATCTTCATCAGCATTGTCGGCCTGATTACCTTCGCCGGCTATTTTGTGGTTTATCCGCAGACGCTGTACAGGCCGGGCGAGGAGTTGTTCGACTTCGGCTATAACCTCGGCCTGATCGGCGGCCTGATGATGCTGCTGCTGCTGTTTTACCCGCTGCGCAAACGCTGGCCGTTTTTGGAGAATTTCGGCTTTCTGCCGTTCTGGTTCAAGTGGCACATGGTGCTGGGTATTCTGGGCCCGCTGTTCATCATCTTTCACTCGACTTATCACGTGTACATCCCGTTCATTCACCCGACCGGCTCGCTCAATGCGGCAGTGGCGATGTACTGTATGCTGCTGGTGTCTGGCAGCGGCACCTTTGGCCGTTTCTTCTATACCAAGATTCACCACGGCCTGTATGGCCGGCAGGCGACGATGAACGAGTTGCAGGCCGAGATGGCGCAGGCCGGCGAGGTCAAGTCGATGTTCGAGTTTGCCCCGGAGGTGGAACGCGCGCTGGAGGATTTTCGTGCCGGGGGGCTTCGCTACGCCAGGGAATCCGGTTACGGGTTTGCCAATTTCTTCAAGACAGGGTTACAGACTTTCAGTCTTGTCCGCCGGTTGCCGCGAGAATTGCGCGCGGTAATGCAGGAAAAGGCGCGGGCGGAGCATTTCACCCCCGCCCAGATCGCGGCAATGGAAAGCTTGCAGCAGGAATATCGCGAAAAGATCGTCACCTATGTCAAGGCCGTGCGCGACACGGCGCAGTTCCACACCTATGAGCGCCTGTTTTCCTGGTGGCACATTTTCCATATTCCGCTGGTGTTTATGATGGTGTTCGCCGCCGTCTATCACGTGTATGCGGTTCACGCTTACTGATTGAATAAAGACTTCGCCATGTTGCCGCGCACACTTCTTCTGCTCTGCTTCCTCTTCACCCTGCCGTTGCAGGCGGGTGCCAATAAATTACTGATGCCGGGCGATGTCATCAAGGGGCACGTCAAGGAAGAAGAGAAGTGCGAGCTGTGCCACAAGAAATTCGACAAGAAGGCGCAGTCACAACTGTGCAGCGACTGCCACAAGGAGATCGGCAAGGATGTTGCGGACAAAACCGGCCATCACGGGCGCATTGACAGCGCCAAGGAATGCAAGGCATGCCATAGCGAACACAAGGGGCGCGAGTTCAAGGCGGCCGCGTTCGAGCATGACAAGTTCGATCACAAGCTGACCGATTTCGAGCTGAAGGGCAAACACGTCGTGGGTGACAAGATCAAATGCGACAGCTGCCACAAGCCCGGCGTCAAGTTCCGCGATGCGCCCAAGGTCTGCGTCTCTTGCCACCAGAAGGATGACGAAAAGGCGCACAAGGGCAACTTCGGCAAGAAGTGCGAGACCTGCCACGTCGACAAGGGGTGGCCGGAAATCCTGTTCGATCACACCAAAAACACCAAATTCCGCCTGCTGGGCAAACACCAGTCGCCGCCATTGAAGTGTGTGGCCTGCCACAAGGGCGACCTGTACAAGGACAAGCTGCAGATGACCTGCGTCTCCTGCCACAAAAAGGACGACGATAAGGCGCACAAGGGCAAACTGGGGCCGAAGTGCGAGACCTGCCACAGCGAAAAGGACTGGAAGACCACCAAGTTCGACCACGACAAGACCAAATTCCCCCTGCTGAGCAAGCACCGGGAAGTGAAGTGCGACAAGTGCCACATCGACAAGAAATATAAGGGCACGCCCAAGCTGTGCAGTGCCTGCCACAAAAAAGACGACGACAAGGCGCACAAGGGTAATTTCGGCAGCAAGTGCGAAAGCTGCCACGTCGAGGACGACTGGAACAAGATCAAGTTCGACCATGACAAGCAGACCAAATTTGCTCTGCTGGGCAAACACAAGTCACCGCCGCTGAAGTGCACCGCCTGCCACAAGGGCGACCTGTACAAGGACAAGCTGCAGATGACCTGCGCGTCGTGCCACAAGAAGGACGACGACAAGGCGCACAAGGGCAACTTTGGCGTCAAGTGCGAGAGCTGCCACGTCGAGGACGATTGGAAGAAGATCAAATTCAACCACGACAAGCAAACCAAGTACCCGCTGTTGGGCAAACACAAGCAGGCGAAGTGCACCGCCTGCCACAAGGGCGATCTGTTCAAGGAAAAATTGCAGCAGGCTTGCATCAGTTGCCACCAGAAGGATGATGACAAGTCGCACAAGGGCCAGGAAGGCAAGAAGTGCGAGACGTGCCACGTCGAGGAATCGTGGAAGAAGGCGGACAAGTTCAACCACAACCGCATGTCCACCTTCCCTCTACTCGGCAGGCACGGCATTGTCGCCTGCAAGAAGTGCCACCTGGCGCCCACCTTCAAGGATGCCAAGTCGGACTGCTGGTCATGCCATGAAAAAGACGATGCGAAAGTGCACAAGCGCAGATTCGGCACCGAATGCCAAGTCTGCCATTCCTCCCGCGCCTGGGGGGCATGGGACTTTGATCACAACAAGACCAATTTCAAGCTGGACGGGCCGCACAAAAAGACCGCCAACAAGTGCTACGCCTGCCACAGCAAGCCGATGCCGGGCAAGGTGTTGACATCAACCGTGTGCGGCAGCTGCCACGCGCGCGACGACGTGCACAACGGCAGTTTTGGCGACCGCTGCGAGCGTTGCCATGAAGGCAACGACTGGAAGACGGTGCGGATGGGCGCGGCTGCGCGATAGGTGGGGCGGACTTGAGTCCGGCAATGCAATCCCGGGTTGGGTGAATTTTTAAGGAGCGATGTCATGCAAAAAACAGGAAGAATTATTGCGGGGCTGTTTGCCCTTGTGCTGGCCCTGGCGTCGGCACACGCGACTGCCGCCCCGGCAGAGGCGGGGCGCGGCTTCAATCATGCGGCCACCGGCTTCCCGCTGACCGGCGGGCACGCGGCGGCGGCTTGTGAAACTTGCCACGTCGGCGGCCTGTTCAAGGGCACGCCGCGCAACTGTGACGGCTGCCATGCGATGGGCAAGCGGGTCATCGCCACGCCCAAGCCGAACAGCCATATCGTGACCGACGCGCCGTGCGAGAGTTGCCACTTTTACTCGCACTCTTGGCTGGGCGCGCGTTTCAACCACGGCTCGGCGGTGCCCGGCCAATGCCGCAACTGCCATTTCGGGCGCCTGGCCGAAGGCAAGCCGGCCAGCCATGCGACGGGCAACAAATCGACCCAGTCCTGCGATAACTGCCACCGCACTTTTGCCTGGTTGCCGGCGAGCTGGAACCACAATGGCGTCAGCGCGGTTTGTTCGTCCTGCCACGGCTTTCCCGGCGATGCGCAGGTGACTACGCCAAACCGCAAGCCCGCTTCCCATGTCGCCCCGCAGATCAAAGGCACGGTGGAATGCGATTCCTGCCACAACTACGTCGCCTGGTTCCCCAACCGCTTCAAGCACAACACCGGCGGGCTGTGTTCGAGCTGCCACCTCAACGGGGCGCTGGCGCAGGGTCAACCCTCGGGCCACAGCGGCTTCAACGGCTGGCCGATGGAGTGCGATGAATGCCATACCACCACCACTGCCTGGCTGCCCGCGCTGGGGGCGTTGCCCTCCAATCACATTCCGTTCAATGCCGGTACCAAGTGCAGCAGTTGTCATGTCGGTGGCACGGTGCGCACCGGCGCGACCCTGCATGGTTTTGTCTCTCCGGTGTGCACCACCTGCCACCTCAAGGGTGCGAGCAATTTCCTCGGCAACATTGAGCAGAAGAGTATCGGCCATGAGGGGATGAAATCCGGCGACGATTGCTCGCAATCCGGCTGCCATCGTCCGGCGGGCAACAGGGGGTCGTCTTTCATTAACTGGGATTGAGCGGAATGGTTTCCTGTCACCAGGGTGTGCTGATTGGACAACGAATTGATTTTTGGAGGGGAACGATGTCTTTGATTAAACGGTTATGGGTGTTGTGTGCGCTGTGCGTGGCGGGAATCGGTAGCGCACTGGCACAGCCGCTGGAGGATGTTACGCTGGAATACCAGAGCGGCGGGATTGTGGCGACCATCCATTTGAACGCGCCGGTGCGTTATTTGCGCCATTTTCCGGCGGGGAACGGCCAGACGATGGAGATTTTCTACGAGCGGGTACAGGGTGTGGTGGTGGACGAGCCGTGGGTGGATAACGAAGTGCGCCGCTCGCCCCCGTCCGGCTTGTTTCCGGCGTTCACCGTGACCACGCGCGACCAGCAGACCAAGCCGCGACTGGTGATCGAGTTTGCGCGGGAAGCGCAGTTCAGCGTGGCGCCCGGGCCGGATCAGCGCAGTTTTTTGCTGACCATCAAGCCGGATCGCGCCCCCGCAGAACGAGTTTCCCTGCCTTTGTTGCCGGTCGTGGCGGCATTGCCTGCCACTCTGCCCGCGGATGCCAATCTGGCCGCGAACAACCGGCAGGGTTTTGCCCTGATGACCGAGGCGCGCGCGGCGTTGGCGGCCAAAAAGAACGAAGAGGCGATTGCCGCGCTGAACAAGCTACTGCTGTTGCCGCCCAACGATTACACCGAAACCGCGCAGGAATGGGTGGGCGTTGCGCGCGAACGCGCCGGGCAATTCGATAAAGCCAAAACGGAATACGATCTGTATTTGAACCTGTACCCGCAGGGTGCTTCGGTGGCGGTGGTGATGCAGCGTTTGGCCGCGTTGGGCGGGCAGCAAAGCGGGCAGGGCATCGAGGAGGCAACGGCCAAAAAACAGGCCGCGCGCTGGAGCACTTTTGGCGGCATCACTTCCCGTTACTACGCCAGCCGCAGCAAGATCGATTCGGCCACCACCTTCAACAACACGGTGGACAAGCAATCGATTTCGCTAACCGATCAATCCATGCTGGTTACCACCGAAGATGTGACCGGGCGCTATGTGACCGATGACGTTGACGGACGCATGGTGTTTCGCGGTTCGCATGTCAAAAACTTCCTTTCCGGCCGGGCGCGGCAGAACCGGGTGACCGCGCTGTATGGCGATATCAAGGGGCGCTCTGGTGAGTACCAGGCGCGGCTGGGCCGCCAATCGGGTAATGGTGGTGGTGTCGGCGGACGCTTTGACGGGCTGAGCGCCGGTTATGGCGATACGCAGGTGTTGCGCGTCAACGGTGTGGCCGGCCAGTTGGTGGACTATTCAAATGGCGCGGAACCGAAATTTTACGGTGCCAGCGTTGATCGCGGTCCCTATTCCGCGTATGCCATCAACCAAACCATCGACGGGGTGACCGACCGCCAGGCGGTGGGCGCGGAATGGCGCTATTTTCAGGACAAGCGCTCCCTCTATGCCTTGCTCGATTACGACACCAATTTCAGCGCGCTGAATGCGGTGCAATTGAGCGGGACTCTGGGCTTGAGCGGAATGACCCTGAACATGCTGCTGGACCATCGCAAGACGCCCTCGCTGAGCATCCGTACCGCCCTGAACGGGGCTTCGACCCAGTCCATCAACGACCTGCAACAGGTGCTTTCCGCCAGCGCCCTGCGCGAGTTGGCCATGGTGCGCACGGCAACGACCAATCTCGGACAGGTCGGGGTCAGTGTGCCGTTTGGCGGCAAGTGGCAGGCAGGGGGCGACCTGCGTCTGTCCAACACCACAGGGCTGTCAGCCAGTGGCACGCCGAATACCCCGCAGGGATTCCTGGCGGCGATTCCCGGTCGTGGCACGGAAAAAACCGTGAGCGGCCAGCTTATTGGCAGCGGCTTGTCCCGGGCCGGGGATATCTGGTCCTTGAGCGGCAGCCTGGGCAGCAGCGGAGATGTGAACAACTCGTCCCTGTTCTTCTATAATCACAATGTTTTTGACGGCGGCTGGACGGTTGATGCTTCCCTGCAACTGTTCCGTCAAAGCGACCAGTTCAATGCGGTAACCACTCGGGTGACGCCAATGGTGCGCGGCGAATATGCCGTCGGCGAGCAGCTCACGCTGGACTTTGACGGCGGGATTGAGCAGAGTAAAAATGACGGCACCCAGGTTTCGACCAAGACCCGGCGCATCTTTGGCTCGGCAGGATTGCGCTGGTATTTTTAACCCATCGCGCTGGGCGACGCGCGGGGGCTAACCCTCGCGGCGCGGGCCTCAACCCGGCTTTACGGGTTGAGGCCCGCGTCGTTTTTGAAAGGCGGAAATGCGAATCGGACAAGGTTTTGATGTTCACCAACTGGTATCAGGCCGCAAGCTGGTCCTCGGCGGCGTGGAAATTCCCCACGACAAGGGTCTGCTCGGCCATTCCGATGCCGATGTGCTGCTGCACGCTATTTGCGATGCGCTGCTGGGGGCGGCGGCGCTGGGCGACATCGGGCGCCATTTCGCCGACACCAAGGCGAAATACAAGGACATAGACAGCCGCATCCTGTTGCGCGAAGTGCTGCACCGGGTGCGCGCGGCGGGCTGGCGAGTCGGCAATGTGGACGCGACTCTCATCGCGCAGGCGCCGAAGATGGCACCGCACATTTTTCAGATGGTTGAAAACATCGCCGCCGATTTGCATCTGGAAAAACACGCCGTCAACGTCAAGGCGACCACCACCGAACAGCTTGGCTACACCGGGCGCGGTGAAGGCATCGCGGCGCAGGCGGTGGTGCTGCTACTGGCGGACTGAAAGCATGAAAGCCAAAACCATTCACCACAGAGACACAGCGGCACGGGGAAAGACAAAACCAAAGCAAAACGTTGGCGGATTTTCTTTCGGGGTCGCCTCTGCCTTTCTGTGTCTCTGTGGCGGATTTTCGTTTTGAATATTCTGGCTATAGAAACCTCCACCGAATACTGCTCGGTCGCACTGTGGCGGGACGGTGCGCTGAGCGGGCGTTGCGAACGCGTCGGGCAGAAGCACTCCGAAATGCTGTTGCCAATGGTGGACGATCTGCTCCAGGCAAGCGGCAGCAAGCTGCAAGCCATGAACGGCATCGCCTTCGGCAAAGGGCCGGGCTCGTTCACCGGTGTGCGCATCGCCTGCAGCGTGGCGCAGGGACTGGCATTCGGTGCGGGGTTGCAGGTAGTCGGCGTGTGCACCCTGGAGGCATTGGCTGAAGCCTCGGGCAGGGGAAAGGTCATCGCCGCGCTGGATGCGCGCATGGAAGAGTTGTATCTCGCGGCTTATGAGAAACGCGACGGCGAGTGGACGACAGTGATCGCCCCCTGTTTGTGCAAGGCCGAAGATGCGCCCCTGGTCGAAGGAAATGGCTGGTTCGGCTGCGGCAGCGGATTTGCGCTGAATGATGCGTTGCGCACCCGTTATGGCGCACAGTTGTGCGGCGTGGAGGCGCTGGCCGTGCCGCAGGCTGATGCCGTCGCTTGTATCGCGGCGCGCGAATTCACTGGTGGCAAAGCGGTGGATGCGGCGCTGGCCTTGCCGCTGTATCTGCGCGACAAGGTGGCGCTGACCACACGCGAGCGGCAGCGATGATCCTGCGCGACATGACCGATCATGATCTGGACGAAGTGTTGCGCATCGAAACCGCGGTACATGCGCATCCGTGGACGCGCGGCAATTTCAGCGATGCCCTGCGCAGCGCTTATCCATGCAAGTTGCTTGAGCCGGACCGGATAATCGCCGGTTATGCCGTGATGATGGCGGGTGTGGATGAGGCGGAATTACTAAATATCGCGATCGATGCGGGGCATCAGCGAAAAGGCTTGGGGCGCCGGTTGCTGGAGGCGATGCTGGTTTTGGCGCGGCATCAGAACATGCGCCGCATGCTGCTCGAAGTGCGCGCCTCCAACGCTCCCGCCATCGCCCTCTACCGTGCAACCGGATTCGGCCAGATCGGCTTGCGCCGCGATTATTATCCGGCACCGAATGGGCGCGAAGACGCCCTATTGATGGGGAAACAACTGTGAACATCCGGGACGAAAACGTGTTGCGCGAGTTGAACCTGTACCCGCTGTGGGTGCGGCGCGATGCGCCATTGCCGGAGGAACCGGCTGTCGGGTTGAAACCCGACCCACAGGGAGCAGCGGGTGTGTGTGGGTTGGACTTGAGTCCGACGCAGTCCGAAAGATTGGCGCGACATGTCGGGTTAAAACCCGACCCACAGGGAGCAGCGGGTGTGTGTGGGTCGGACTTCAGTCCGACGCAGTCCGAAAGATTGGCGCGACATGTCGGGTTAAAACCCGACCCACAGGGTGCGGCGGGGTTAGTCGGTCAGACTTCAGTCCGACAAGTAGCTGGCGACTGGGCCACCCTAAAACAGCAGGTGCGCGACTGCACCGCTTGCGCCTTGCGCGCGGGCTGCACGCAGACAGTGTTCGGTGTGGGCGACGAACAGGCCGATTGGCTGTTCGTCGGCGAAGGTCCCGGCGCGGACGAAGATGCGCAGGGTGAACCGTTCGTGGGACAGGCGGGCAAGCTGCTCGACGCCATGCTGGCGGCGATCAAGTTGAAACGCGGCGACAACGTGTATATCGCCAATGTCGTCAAATGCCGCCCGCCGGCCAACCGCACGCCGGCAGCGGACGAGATCGCCACCTGCCTGCCTTATCTGCAACAACAGATCGCGCTGATCAAACCGAAACTCATCGTCGCGCTGGGCAAGACCGCCGCGACGGCCCTGCTCGGGCGCGAAGCCACGCTCGGTTCACTGCGCGGCAGTCTGCATGCCTACAACGGGATTCCTCTCGTTGTGACTTATCATCCCGCCTACCTCCTGCGCAGCCCGGCGGAGAAGGCCCGCGCCTGGCAGGATCTGTGTCTGGCGCGCACCACCCTGCAGCAATCAACCAACGGAAAAGAATAATGAAACAGCAACCGAACACCCCCAAGATACTCGTGGTGGAAGACAGCAAAGTGACCGTCAAGGTGCTGACCGGCTATCTCGCCGGCATGGGCGTGGAAAATCCACTGGTCGCGGAAACCGGCACCCAGGCACTGCGCACTTTTCGCCGCGAGCATCCCGACATCGTGTTGCTGGACGCGAGACTGCCCGACATCGACGGCTTCGAAGTGGCAAGCAAAATCCGCAAGGCCGAGCAGGGGGAAGAATGGACGGCCATCATTTTTCTGACGGCGATGAATAGTGATGAGGACCTGGCACGCGGCATTGCGGCCGGCGGCGACGACTATCTGGTGAAACCGGTGAGCGAAATGGTGTTCCACGCCAAGGTGCGCGCCATGCAACGCCTGGTCGGGATGCAGCGCAATCTGGTCGAGGTCACACATAAACTGGATGCGGCGAATGCCGAACTGCAACGGCTGTCGACCACCGATGCGCTGACCGGCATCGCCAACCGCCGCGCGCTGGACGATTTTCTGTCGCGCGAGTGGCGGCGTTGCCAGCGCATGGAAAAGCCCCTGTCGCTGGTGATGCTCGACATCGATTATTTCAAGCTGTTCAACGACAAATACGGCCACCAGGCGGGGGATGACTGCCTCAAGCAGGTGGCAGCGCAGATCGCGCGCGCCGCACCGCGCGCCAGCGACCTCGCGGCGCGTTACGGCGGTGAAGAGTTCATGCTGGTGCTGGGCGAGACCGATCTGGATGGCGCGCTATGGATGGCCGAACGGGTACGCCAGATGATCGGAGATCTAAAGGTCGTCCATTACGCCACCGACAGCAAGTTCGTGGCGGTCAGTTGCGGGGTGGTAACCGTGCTGCCGGACGACCAGCATTCGATCGAGACCCTGATCGAATCAGCCGATGCGGCGTTGTATCAGGCGAAGCGCGGTGGTCGCGACCGTGTGGTCGCGGGCGAATATGGGAAACGGTAAAGGCCCCAGGTTCTGTGGGTCGGACTTCAGTCCGACAAAGAATTTCAAAAAAGCATGTCGGGTTAAAACCCGACCCACAGGAGTGTGACGGTTCTGTGGGTCGGACTTCAGTCCGACAAAGAATTTCAAAAAAGCATGTCGGGTTAAAACCCGACCCACAGGGAGTGTGACGGTTCTGTGGGTCGGACTGCAGTCCGACAAAGAATTTCAAAAGTCCTGATACAGTTCGGCGAAAGCGGCGGTTTCTTTATTTATTTTGCCGCGCTGAATTCAGGATGTTTCTCGGCCACCACGCGGTCGATCACCTGCATCACGCCCTGGCTGCCGGCTTCGGCTGCCTGTAAGGCGTCAAAGATCTGATCCTGGATTTTTTCGTCGGTCTCCCATCCCTGATCGAGCAGCACCAGCATGCGGTGCGCCGCCTCGTGCACCTGGCTATGCGGCTGCAGCAGTTGGCGGTAGGAAGGCATCGCGCCGAACACCTCTTTCGCCGGCCCTTCGTACCATTTGCCGAGGCGGCAGTTGTGGTGATCGACCCCGATCGCTTTTTTGAATTCATCTTTCGTGCTGTCGTTGACCAGCACGTAGGCGCTCTGTTTGTAGATCATATGATCCACCTTGACCAGCGAGGCGAAGCTCAAGTCCTGCGCATAGCGCGTGCCGGTCAGGGTGGTCACGGCGGATTCATAGAACCGGCCGAACTTCTGCTCCAGCTTGGCGATCACGCTTTGCGAAGAATTGGCGATTTCGTGCATCTGCACCGAATCGGTCAGCATCTTGGCCGCCTCGTCCTGCAGCATCTGCATGATGTGCCCGATCGATTCGGACGCGTTCTTGGTGTTCTCCGCCAGTTTGCGCACCTCGTCCGCCACCACGGCAAACCCGCGCCCGGCCTCGCCCGCGCGCGCCGCCTCGATCGCCGCATTCAACGCCAGCAGATTGGTCTGGTCGGCGATGGAGGTGATCAGCCCGACCGCTTTGCGGATCTCGGTGCTGCGCGCGTTGAGCTGGGTGATCGCCTCGTTGGCGTGATTGACCCGCTCCACGATGCCGTTCAGCCGCTGCACCACATCGCTCACCGAGCTGCGGCTTTCCTCCGCATCTTCGCGCGTGCGGCGCGACACATCCGCCAGCCGCTCCATGTTGTCGGTGATGCTCTTCAGGTCGTTCTGGCTGGAGACCAGATTCTGCAGCAGGTTGTCGGTGTTCAGACCATGCGCGCGCGACAGCAACTGGGTGCGCATGGCGCCCATTTTTTGCTGCTTCATTCCTTCCAGTAGAATATTCTGGTTCGCCAGACCCCGTTTGAAACCGCCATGCACGCCGCCATCCATGACCCGGCGCGAGAAATCGCCCGCCAGATTGGCGCGGAACGTCGTTTCCTGTTCGCGGAAAAAGGTGGCGAGCTGGTCCAGCATGTCGTTGACGTCCCAGCACAGCAGGCTGATCTCGTCCTTCGCCTCGGAGATACCGGTGACCCGGGTATTGAACCGGCCCGCCGCGACTTCGCGCACGACCGTTTCCAGCTTGGGCAGCGGCGCCAGCCATTGCCTGGCCAGCCATTGCCCCCAGGCCGAAACGGCCACGCCCCCGAGCAGAAACACCAGCATGAAGATATCGATCCCGTGGCGCGCGAAGCTGGTGAGGATGATGACCAGCGTGCCAAAGGAGAACGCCCACAGCAGGGCGGAAATCTTAAATTGCAAGGACCAGTTCGTCATAGCTCATTCCCTTTTCTTTCAGCACTGCGGCCAGTAATTGGTTGGAAGCCCCGATCGCATTCGCCGGGCCGGCTTTCTGTTCCGCCTCCAGCATCGCTGCGTACAGTGGCGTGACGGCCTCGATGCCGCTAAATTTTGGTTTGCGCCGCACCGAGAAGTACCCGGTGATGTTGCCGGCGGGATCGAAGGTCGGGGTGACGTTGGTGAACACCCAGTAAAAACCGCCGTCCTTCGACATGTTCTTGACGTAGGCGAAGCACTCTTCCTTGTTGGAGATCTTGTCCCACAGCAGCTTGAACACGGCACGGGGCATGTCCGGGTGGCGCACGATATTGTGCTGCGAGCCGAGCAGCTCCCGCTCGCTGTAGCCGGAGAACTCGATGAAGATGCGGTTGCCGTAGGTGATACGGCCCTTGATATCTGTCATGGAGACGATGAAGTCATCCTCGCGCATCACGCGCTCGATGGCAGTGGGGGTGATTTGTCTTTTCATGCGCAGACTCCTGTTGCTGTTTGGCTTGTGTCAGGACTATCGGCAGTCGGTGGCGGAACTTGAGCCGAAGTTTTCACGTCACGCATGCTGCGCCGGTTGAATGCCCGGGTATTGGTGCAACAGACGGGATAAATCGCCTCAATTCGGCCTTTGGCTGGGGCAGCGGCTGCGCATAATCAGCGCATCCCACGGGAACGGAAGTCATGGCCGAAGAAGACAGCGACCTCGAAAAAACCGAATCACCCTCACAGCGCAAGCTGGACAAGTCGCGCGAGGAGGGGCAGGTCGCGCGCTCGCGCGAGCTGTCCACCTTCATGGTGCTGCTGGCCGGCGGCGCCGGGCTGTGGCTGCTCGGCAGCGTCCTCGGCCAGGGATTGTTGCGCCTGTTGCAGGAAGGGCTGACGCTGGATCGGCGACTCGCCTTCCAGACCGATCAGTTGCTGCCGCGCTTGAATGAATTGAGCAGCGACGTGCTGCTCACTTTTCTGCCTTTCCTGATTTTGCTGCTGCTTGTTGCCTTGCTGTCGCCGCTGTTGATGAACGGCTGGCTGTTCTCGCTCAAACCGCTGCAGCCGAATTTTTCCAAACTCGATCCGCTCAAGGGCATCGGCCGCATGTTCTCCGGCAACAGCCTGATGGAGCTGGTCAAGGCGATCGGCAAATCCATCATCGTCGGCGGCATCGGCGCCTGGGTGGTGTGGCACAACCGCGCGGCGGTGTTGCAACTGGTGAGCGAGCCGGCGGTGCAATCGATTCCGCACATGAGCGACCTGATCTGGTGGAGTTTTGCCGCCATCATGCTGGGCATGCTGCTGATCGTGGCGATCGACGTGCCGTTCCAGCTGTACGAGCACAACAAGAAGCTGAAGATGACCAAGGAGGAGGTGCGGCAGGAAGCGAAGGAGACCGAGGGCGACCCGCAGGTCAAGGGGCGCATCCGCAGCATGCAGCGCGAGATGGCCCGCCGTCGCATGATGTCCGCCATCCCCAGCGCCGACGTGGTGGTGACCAACCCGACGCATTACGCCGTCGCGCTGAAATACAGCGATGGCAAGATGCGCGCGCCGACCGTGGTCGCCAAGGGCTCGCATCTGCTGGCGGCAAAGATCAGGGAGATCGCGCAGCAGAACAGCGTGCCCATCCTCGAAGCGCCACCGCTGGCGCGCGCGTTGCACAAACATTGCGATCTGGGCGCGGCGATTCCCGAAGCGCTCTACACCGCCGTGGCCGAAGTGCTGGCCTATGTCTATCAGTTGCGCCGCTATCGCAAGCAGGGCGGCGCCAAACCCGTGCAGCCGCATGACCTGCCGGTGCCGAAAGAGCTTGATCCGGCGGCGTTGCCGGGTTAAATCCGAATTGCGGCGTGGCAACGCGGGGAGTGGAATTCATTGCACAGTCAACTTCTATTAAAGTTTGGCGCGAGACTGCCGATAGAAGATATTGATGCGCTTGAGCGCGTCTGAGGGGGTAAATATGAAAGTGGTTATCATCGACGACGCCCAGATCAATGTGACGTTGTTGCAGCATCTGGTGCGCAAATTGCAGGATTGTGAACCGGTCTGCTTCACCGATCCGTTGGCAGGGTTGGAGTGGTGTTTGGCGAATGAGCCGGATTTGCTGATTGTGGATTACATGATGCCGAATTTGAGCGGTGTCGAGTTGAGCGCGCGCTTGCGCGTACACCACCCCGACGTGCCGATACTGATGGTCACCGCCAATTACGAGACCGAGTTGCGCCATCAGGCTTTGCAATTGGGCGTGACGGATTTTCTGAACAAACCGATTGACAGCACCGAATTTTTAGCCCGTGCCAAAAATATGCTGGCGTTGCGCCAGAGCCATAAAAACCTGGCGGATCGCGCCAGTTGGTTAGCCGAAGAGGTGCGCAAGGCGACGGCACAAATTGTGGCGCAAGAGCGCGAAATGATTTTCACCCTGGCCAAGGCGGCGGAATATCGCGATCCTGAAACGGGCGCGCACATTCTGCGCATGGCGCATTACTCAAAACATATTGCCCGCGTACTGGGCTTGTCGCTTGAGCAACAAGAGTTGTTGCTGGAAGCTGCACCGATGCACGACATCGGCAAAGTCGGCATCGCCGATATGATTTTGCTAAAGCCCGGCAAGCTGACGGAAGAAGAATTTTCCATCATGAAACAACATGCGGTGATAGGCGCACAGATACTCGATACCAGCAGTTCGCCCCTGCTCAAGGTTGCCGCAGAAATCGCCCATACCCACCATGAAAAATTTGACGGCAGCGGTTATCCGCGCGGTTTGGCAGGGGAGGCGATTCCCCTGTTCGGGCGCATCGTGGCAGTGGCGGATGTATTCGATGCGCTGACTTCGGAGCGCCCTTACAAAAAAGCCTGGAGCATTGAAAAAGCGACTGAGTTGATTCGTGACGGGGCGGGCAAACATTTTGATCCCGCTTGCGTCGAGGCATTCTTCGCTGATTTCGACAATGTGCTGGCAATCAAAAACCAATTCGTGGATGAACCAATTGAACTCAGAGACCGTACGCTGGATTAAGTCCAAACCTCTTTTTCTGGTTGCCTTGCTGGTATGGGTCGCGGGGTTAGTGGGGTGGCTGTTACAGGGCGGGCAAACGCAGCAAACTGCGACGCAGTGGCCTGCTCCATTGGCGCAACTCAAACCCGATTTTGAGGTGACGCAACCCCTGCCCGCCCAATTGAAATTGGATGGCGATAAAGTGGCATTGGGGGCGCGGCTGTTTAGCGATGTGCGCCTGTCGTTGGACGATACAATCAGTTGTGCCAGTTGCCATGTGTTGAGTGCGGGCGGCACCGATAACCGCTATCGCTCGGTGGGGGTGAATGGCGGGGTGGGGAGCGTGAATGCGCCAACGGTGCTCAACAGCGGCTTTAACTTTGTGCAGTTCTGGGATGGGCGCGCGGCCTCGCTGGAGGCGCAGGTGGAAGGGCCGGTGAATCACCCCAAGGAAATGGCGGCGAACTGGCCTCTTGTGTTGAGCAAGCTGGGCAAAGATGCGGCCTATGCCGCCGCGTTCAGCAAGCTGTATGCCGATGGCATAACGGCGACCAATATCAAGGATGTCATTGCCACGTTTGAGCGTTCACTTATCACCCCCAATTCCCGTTTCGATCAATTTTTGCAGGGCAATGCCGCCGCACTGACTGCGCCAGAAAAACACGGTTATGAATTATTCCAGACGTATGGATGTGCCAGTTGCCATCAGGGGGTGAATCTGGGTGGCAATATGTTTGAGAAGATGGGGCTGATGGGCGATTACTTCGCGGATCGAGGCAATGTGACGGAGGCGGATAACGGTCGCTTCAACGTCAATCACAATCCAGAAAGCTTGCATGAGTTTCGAGTGCCCAGCTTGCGTAATGTGGCCCTCACGGCACCGTATTTCCACGATGGCAATGCGGCCACTTTGGAAGAAGCGATCGCCGTTATGGCGAAATATCAGTTGGGGCGCGCCATGCCAGCCAAGGATTTGAACGACATTGCTGCCTTCTTGCGTAGTTTGACGGGTGAATTGGCGGGGCAACCGCTATGAAAATTCCACTGTGGAAAAGCGGGCTATGGTTGGCTGCATTGGCCACCTTGGGTTGGCTGTATCAGCAGTCCACGCAAGTGGAAATCGAATTACACCTGCGCACGGTGCAGCACTTTGAGCAATTGCGCCAACAAGACGCGCGCCTGAATCAATACGTGTTGCAAGCACGCTATGGACAACTCAAGAATTACGATCCGCTGGTGAGCACACAACAGGAAATCCAACGGCTATTACAGGTCCTGACGCAAGACAAGCCGGATTTTTTCAGCCAAGGCGAGGCCCCGATTCAGCAGGCATTCACGCGCTACCGTCACTTGTTCGAGCAGAAAACCGGGCAGATTGAGCAGTTCAAATCGCACAACGCGGTGTTGCGCAATTCGCTGCGCTATTTTCCATCGGCGGCACATGCCTTGCTGGAGCGCGCAGCAGTGGGTTCGAGCCGCGCTGCACAATTGCACGACTTGTTGGAAGAGGTCTTGCTGTTTGACCAACATGCCAGCCCAGCGCTTGTCGCCACCATCGGAAAAACGATGGATACCTTGAAGAATGCAAGCCCACAGCAGGATGCTGGGATAGTTGAACTCGCCAAACATGTGGACATTATTTTGTCGCACAAGATTGAGGTGGATGATTTTGTGCGTGACATCACCCAAACAGAAACCGATGCGCAAGCGGATACGCTATTCCAGCTTTACGGCGGCGTATTCACCCGGCGTGAACAACAGGCCGCCCATTACAAACTGGCTTTGGCTTTGTTGTCAGCCTTGATGTTGGCTTATGTGGCTTGGGTGTTGGCGAAGTTGCAACGCTCACGGCGTATTTTGAATGAGTCTTTGCGTGAATTGGAATTTCAAAAATTTGCACTCGATCAACACTCCATCGTCAGCATCGCCGACCGTAGCGGAAAAATTCTCTACACCAATGACAAGTTCAGCGAGGTGAGCCAATACCGCCGCGAGGAATTGTTGGGGCAAGATCATCGCGTGTTGAATTCCGGGTATCACCCCGGCAGTTTTTTCAAGGAAATGTGGGCCACCATCGGGCATGGGCAGGTGTGGCAGGGCGAGGTAAAAAATCGGCGCAAAGATGGATCGTTTTACTGGGTGGACTCGACCATCGTGCCGTTCATGGATGTGCAGGGAAAACCACTGCGCTATGTTTCTATCCGCACCGATATTACGGCGCGCAAGGAATTGGATGCGCAGATGGAATCGCAGCGCACCTTCTATGAGCGCATCAGCGAAACCTTGGGTGAGGGGCTGTATGTGCAGGATGGCGAGGGCCTCTGTATTTATATGAATGCCGAAGCCGAACGGTTGCTGGGGTGGGGGCGTGAAGACTTTATCGGCAAGCCGGTACATACCACCATTCATACTCAAACGGCTGAAGGCATTGCGCTGCCTGCACGGGACTGCCCCATTTTTCATCACGTCAAAGATACAGGTGTGGCGCACCTGGACGACCAGGTTTTTACGCGCAAAGATGGCTCGGTGTTTCCTGTTGAGCTGATTTCCAAGGCCGCGTATCGCGAAGATGGCAAGCTGGAAAAACTGGTGGTGGCTTTCCAGGATATTTCCGGGCGCAAGAAAAACGAGTTGACTATGCGCCTCACGCAAGAGCGGCTCAATCTGGCGTTGGAAGGCTCTGGCTTGGCGTTGTGGGATTGGGATATTGCGGATGGCCACATGTATTTGAGTGCCAAATGGTCCGAGATGTTGGGCGGTGAAGCAGAGGAATCACTGGTTCGCGTGGAGCAATTGTTCGAGCGTGTGCATCCGCAAGACCGCACTGTGGCACAGGCGCAACTTGCCCCTGCACTAAAAGGACTGTCGGCTTATTACTCCAGTGAGTATCGGGTGAAACGATACGACGGCAGTTGGTTGTGGATACATACGCATGGCAAGGTGGTGGAGCGTGATGATGACGGCCGCGCTCGGCGCATGACAGGGACGAATTCCGATATTAGTGCGCGCAAAGAAGCCGAGACGGCAATCGTCAAAGCCAAAGAAGCCGCCGAACAGGCCAGTCGTGCGAAAGGCGATTTCCTCGCCAATATGAGCCATGAGATACGCACGCCGATGAACGGCATCCTTGGCATGACTGAATTGACTCTGGATACTGAGCTGACGCATGAACAACGGGAATATCTATCGCTGGTGAAGTCCTCGGCCGATTCCCTGCTACACATCATCAACGACATCCTGGATTTCTCAAAGATAGAATCTGGCAAGATGAACATCGAGAACATCGAGTTTTCGCTGGAACACATGATGCGCGACACGATGAAATCGCTGGCGATGCGTGCGCATCAAAAGCATCTGGAGCTGCTGTTGCACATTGCCCCCGATGTGCCAGACCATGTGTTTGGCGATCCGGGACGGTTGCGTCAAGTGATTGTCAATTTGGTGGGGAACGCGATCAAGTTCACCGAGACGGGCGAGATCGAGGTGTCCGTTGCGCGCGAAACAGGCGCGGGCGAAGGCTTGGCGAGATTGCGCTTTAGCGTGCGGGATACCGGCATCGGCATTCCGCAAGAAAAATTCCAGACCATCTTTGAGTCCTTCTCTCAGGCGGACACTTCCACGACCCGCAAGTATGGCGGGACAGGCTTGGGGCTGACGATCTCCGCGCAGATCATCGCGCTGATGGGTAGCGCGATTGAGCTCAGTAGCGTGGTGAGGAGCGGCACGACGTTCCATTTTGTGCTGGACATGCCTATCGTTTCCAACAGTCCGCTGGCGGAATATCAGCACACTGGGAATCTTGCTGCCTTGCCTGTGCTGGTGGCGGACGACAACGCGACGAATCGCCGCCTGCTGCAACAGATGTTGTCGAACTGGAAGATGCAGCCCGCGGTGGTCGCCAGCGGCGAGGAGGCTTTGCGGGAACTGCAACGCGCAGCCAAAGCGGGCGCGCCTTATTCATTGGCCATCCTGGATGTGCAAATGCCCGATATGGATGGCTTCACGCTGGCCGAAAAATTGCGTCAGCATCCCGAATTTGCGGGGGCCACGGTGATGATGTTAACCTCGGAAGGGCAGCGCGGCGACGCGGCACGCTGTCGTGAATTAGGCGTGGCGGGTTATTTGATGAAGCCTGTTGCGCAATCCGAATTGCTGGATGCCATCATGACCGCGCTGGGCGAGCCCGAGCAGGAAAGTGTGCCGCTCATTACCCGCCATTCATTGCGCGAGACACGGCGCAAACTGAAATTGCTGCTGGCGGAAGATAACAAAGTGAATCAGACTCTGGCGACACGTCTGTTAGAGAAATTGGGACATCAAGTGACCGTCGCCAACAATGGCGAGGAGGCCGTACAGCAATGGCAAAGTTCCCGCTTCGATGCGATTTTAATGGACGTGGATATGCCTGTGATGAATGGCTATGAAGCGACTGAACGCATCCGCGAACTGGAGCAAGGCACCGGTGCACATATTCCCGTCGTGGCGATGACCGCGCATGCCATGCAAGGCGCGCGCGAAGAATGTTTGCGCCACGGCATGGACGGCTATTTGACCAAGCCGATCGACACCGAGGCGCTGTGGAACGAGCTGGAGCAGATTGGACGCGCGGGCGGCCCGTTGGCATCACGGGATGCTCCCTCGCTGGAGCCCACACTGGCGGTCGCGGATTTCGCCAAGGCGCGCCAGACCATGGGCGACAACAAGGAATTGTTCGACGAGATCGTCAGGCTGTTCCTGGAAGACTCCCCGCCGCATATCGAGAAGATCAAGAATGGTTTGGCGCAAGGAGATGCCGATGCCGTGCGACACAGCGCCCATACATTGAAAGGCATGGTGGGCATCTTCGCTGCCGAACGCACCATGCAGGCGGCCGAAAAACTGGAATCTCCGGCAGGCGCCGGTGGTGAAGGAATGACCGCCGCGCTTGTCGAATTGGAGACTGCCTTGTCGGAACTGGAGAATGCACTGCGCGACTACCAGTGGTAGATTCGCAGCGTATGTCAGTAATAAATGGCTATTTTGATAAGAGAGATGAGTTCATGAGGCGCCTTCCGCTTCTCAATCTGGTACTGCGCGCGCCGCTGCTGGCACTCCTTCTGCTGGCCGGGCAGGCTTGCGCGCAGGAAGTGCGGGTCGGGCTGTATCAGAACGAACCCAAGCTGTTCACCAACGACGCCGGCGAGGCGGACGGTATTCTGATCGATCTGCTGCAGGAGGTCGCCGCGCGCGAAAACTGGCAGTTGAAATTTGTCGCGTGCGAATGGCAAGAATGCCTTAAGGCGCTCGAAGCGGGCGCCATCGATCTGATGCCGGACGTGGCCTATACCGCCGAGCGCGAGCGGCAGTTTGATTTTCACCAAACGCCCGCGTTGTATAGCTGGTCGCAATTGTATTGTCCCCAGGCATTGCATCTGAAGTCACCGCTCGATCTGGCCGGCAAGAAACTCGTGGTGCTGGAAGGTTCGGTGCAACAGGACGCGGTCAAAACACTGCTGGAGGCTTTCGGTCTAAAGGCCAGTATTACCGCGGCGCCTTCGATGGATGAGGTTTTTCTGCGGGTGCAACAGGGGGATGCCGATGCGGCGGCGGCCGGCCACTATTTCGGGGATATCCGCGCGCACGAATACGGGCTGGTGGAAACGCCGGTGGTGTTCAACCCCGCGCGCCTGTTCTACGCCACGGCACAGGGTCGCAACCCCGACCTGCTCGCGGCCATCGACCGTCATCTGGAGTTGTGGCTACAGGATTCCTCATCCCCCTATTTTTCAATCATCAAAAACTGGGGAGGAGATCTGCGCCACCAGGAAGTACCGTCGCGCATCTGGAATGTCCTGGCGATTATCACTCTGGCGCTATTGGCACTGACCGTGCTTGCGCTTTTCCTGCGCTGGCAAGTCCAAAGCCGCACGCGGCAACTGGCCGAGAACAACGCAAAATTGCAGCGTATGAGCAAGCTGTATAACGCGTTGAGCCAGTGCAACCAGGCCATTGTGCGCTGCGGCGACGAGGCGGAGCTGTTCCCGAAGATCTGCCGCGATGCGGTGCATTTTGGCGGCATGCGCATGGCCTGGATCGGTTCGCTGGATGAAGCGAGCGGCAAGGTGGCGCCGGTCGCTTCCTTCGGCGCCGGAGTGGAATACCTCGACGGCATCGACATCTCGATCCGGGCGGACGAACCGGCAGGACGCGGTCCGTCCGGGATCGCGTTGCGCGAAAATCATCCGGTCTGGTGCCAGGATTTCCAGCATGATGAGACGACCGCACCTTGGCACCAGCGCGGTGCAGCCTACGGATGGGCTGCTTCCGCCGCCTTGCCCCTGCATCGCAAAGGCAAGGTGGTTGGTGTGCTGACCCTGTATGCCGATACGGCGGGGGCGTTCGACGTGCCGGTGCAGAATCTGCTGGCCGAAATGGCGATGGACATTGACTATGCGCTGGATCGTTTCGAAGATGCGACCCTGCGCCAACAGGCAGATTTGAAGATCACCCGGCAGGCGGAGAAACTCGCCTCGTTGTTGCAAGTCAGCCGGGAACTGGCGGGCAACATTGATTTGCAGGCGGTGCTGCAAACGGCGACGGCGCGCATCGCCCATCTGTCCAGTCTAAAATCCTCCGCCCTGTATTTGTTGCAGGATGCCGAACATCTGTATCTTGGCGCAACCTCGCCGCCGCTGCCACCGGATTTTTCACACCATCTGCGTTTGATTCCGCTGGCCGACCATCCGCACATCCGGCGCGCTCTGGAGGCGCGCGAGCTCTTGCTGCTGGCGGATGCCGCCAGCGCAACGCTGACCGAAGCTGAAGCCGAGGTGACCCGTCTGCTCGGCTTGCGCACTATTCTCTACCTGCCCCTGCTGGCAGATAACGAAGTATTGGGTGTATTGATTGTGGCCAGTACGGAGCAGGCGGTCAGCCTGAGCGAGGGCGAGATGGAGTTGTGCCGCACGCTGGCCAATCTGGCCGCAGTGGCGGTGAAGAACGCGCAACTGTTCGAGGCGGTGGAGCACAGCAGGGCCGATTTGCAAGCCAACTTCGAAGCCCTCAAGCAGGCCAAAGCCGAACTGCGTGAAAGCCAGGCACTGAACCTGATGGCGGGCGAGCTGGCGCATTTTGGCGGCTGGGCGATCGAGTTGCCGCAGATGCGCGTGCTCTGGTCGGATGTGACCTGCGACATCCATGAGATGCCGCGCGGCACCCAGCCTACCCTGGAGCAAGGTGTTCAGTTCTACGCGCCGGAGCATTTGCCGCGCATCCGGGACATGATTGGCAAGGTAATCAGTGCCGGCATCCCGTTTGATGGGAAATTGCAGATCATCACCGCCGGCGGCAAGCGTGTGTGGGTGCGGGCGCTGGGTCGCGCGGTGCGCGATGCGCAGGGGGTGATCACGCGGGTAGAGGGCGCGTTCCAAGATATCTCCTCGCTCAAACAGTTGGAAGATTCGATGCTTAAACTCTCGCTGGCGGTGGAGCAAAGCCCCAGCTCCATCGTTATCACCGACCTGGATGCCAACATCGTGTATGCCAACGCCACCTTCACCCGGATCACCGGCTATGCACTGGGCGATGTGCTGGGGAGGAACCCGCGCATTCTGCATTCCGGCAAGACGCCCAAAGCAACCTACGATGATATGTGGTCGCATTTGACCCGCGGCGAACGCTGGGAAGGTGAATTCATCAACCGGCGCCGCGACGGCAGTGAATACACCGAGTGGGCTCGCCTGTCCCCGGTGCGCGACGAGCAGGGGGGGGTGACCAGTTACCTGGCGATCAAGGACGACATCACCGCCAAGAAGCAGGCCGAGGCGCGCATCGAGCATCTGGCTCATTTCGACCAACTTACCGGCCTGCCCAACCGCACCCTGCTGCAGGATCATTTCAGGTATGCATTGAGTCTGGCGCAGCGCAATCAGCAACAACTGGCGGTGATGTTCCTCGACCTCGACCACTTCAAGGTTATCAACGATACCCTGGGGCATAGCATCGGCGACCAGTTGCTGATGGAGGTCGGGCGCCGTCTGAAGGAGGCTGTGCGCGAGGAGGATACGGTGTCGCGTCTGGGCGGCGACGAGTTCATCCTGTTGCTGCCCGGTGTCGATGCGAACGGCGCGGCCAAGGTGGCGCGCAAATTGATCGAGGCGGTGGCTTTGCCCTACCAGTACGAGGTGCATGAGCTGATTGCCACCCCCTCCATCGGTATCGCGCTTTATCCCAATGACGGCGAGGATATGGAAACCCTGTCCAAACATGCCGATGCGGCGATGTACCAAGCCAAGCAGGCCGGGCGTAACGACTTCCGTTTCTTCACTCCGGCAATGCAGCATGATTCCGTGCGCCATCTGCGCCTCGCCACCGATCTGCGCCATGCGCTGGGGCGCAACGAGTTGATCCTGAACTACCAGCCGCAGATCGCCATGCAGAACGGCCGCGTGATCGGTGCAGAAGCGTTGTTGCGCTGGCAGCATCCCGAGCTGGGCCTGATCTCACCCGCTGAATTTATCCCCATCGCGGAAAACTCGGGACTCATCATCGCCATTGGTGAATGGGTGTTGCGCACCGCGGCGGCGCAGGCCAAGGCGTGGCTGGATACCGGACAAACAGAGTTCGTGATGGCGGTCAATCTGTCGGCGGTGCAGTTCCGCCATGCCGAGTTGTTGCAGCGGATCAGCGCCATTCTGAAAGAGACCGGGCTGCCCGCGCAGGCGCTGGAGCTGGAGCTGACCGAGGCAGTGGCGATGGATGATCCGCAGGCGGCGGTGGCGGTGATGGACAGGTTGCATGAGCACGGTATCCGCATGTCCATCGACGACTTTGGCACCGGCTATTCCTCGTTGAGTTATCTGAAACGCTTCAAAGTCTATAAGCTCAAGATCGACCAGTCCTTCGTGCGCGACATCGGCAGCGACCCGGAAGACAAGGCCATCGTCACCGCCATCATCAACATGGCGAGCAGCCTCGGCATGTACACCATCGCCGAGGGAGTGGAGACGGCGGAGCAGCTTGCCTTCCTGCGCCTGCACGGCTGCGACGAGGTGCAGGGCTACTACTTCAGCAAACCGCTGCCTGCGGAAGCGTTCGGAGAGTTCCTCAAGAACTAGGAAAGGTCTGATTAAGTCCGTCACACCGGCGAAGGCCGGTGTCCAGTCCATTGAAGCGGGGTAAGCAGGCAATCCGCGAAGCGGATGCTCGCAAAACACTGGATTCCGGCCTTCGCCGGAATGACGAATGAGGACTTAATCAGAGTGTCCCTAACCAATTTTGTGGGTCGGACTGAAGTCCGACCCACAAAACCGCGACCGATTAAATAGCCGTCCATTTCCCGTTCTATTCCCCTCTTTGCTTTGACCCGCGTTCCCGATAATACGCATGCGCCTCCATCCCTGTGATGGGGCAAAGCGGAAAGATCGGGACGCGACATGAATGAAATTTTGCAGACTTTGAAGACTTCGTTGCTGCGCGGCGGTGTGCGCAGCATGGCGGGGCCGTTGTTGATTGTGATGATCCTGTCGATGATGGTGTTGCCGCTGCCGCCGATGCTGCTCGACATCCTGTTCACCTTCAATATCGCGCTGGCGATCATGGTGCTGCTGGTGGCGATGAACACGACCCGGCCGCTGGATTTTGCGGTGTTCCCGGCGGTGTTGCTGATCTCCACCCTGTTGCGCCTGTCGCTCAATGTGGCCTCCACCCGTGTGGTGTTGCTGCAAGGGCATACCGGGCCCGATGCGGCAGGCAAGGTGATCGAGTCGTTCGGTCATTTTCTGGTCGGCGGCAACTATGCCGTCGGTCTGGTGGTGTTCGTCATCCTGGTGATCATCAATTTTGTGGTCATCACCAAGGGCGCGGGACGGATCGCCGAGGTCGGTGCGCGTTTCACTTTGGACGCGATGCCGGGCAAGCAGATGGCGATCGATGCCGACCTGAACGCCGGGCTGATCGGCGAGGACGTGGCGCGCAAACGGCGCGCCGAAGTGGCGCAGGAAGCGGAGTTCTACGGCGCGATGGATGGTGCTTCCAAGTTCGTGCGCGGCGACGCGGTGGCCGGCATCATGATCATGCTGATCAATGTCGTCGGCGGTCTGGTGGTCGGTGTGCTGCAGCACGACCTCGATCTGGCGACCGCCGCCAAAAATTACACCCTGCTCACCATCGGCGACGGTCTGGTGGCGCAGATTCCGGCGCTGGTGATCTCCACCGCCGCCGGCATGGTGGTCAGCCGCGTGGCGAGCGAGGACAACATCGGCCAGCAATTGGCCAAACAGCTGGCTTCCAGTCCGCAGGTGATCATCCTGACGGCCGCCATCATCGGCCTGCTGGGGATGATTCCCGGCATGCCGCATTTCGCTTTTCTGCTGCTGGCCGGCGCGTTGGGCTGGTTCGCTTATACCCTGTTGCGCCGCGCGCAGACGGCGGCGGCGCAGGAGCAGCAGGTCGAGGCGGTCACGGCGCCGGTGACGGAAGGCGCGGAAGCGAGCTGGGAAGATGTGGCGCAGGTCGATGTGCTGGGGCTGGAAGTGGGCTATCGCCTGATCCCGCTGGTGGACAAGGCGCAGGACGGCGACCTGCTGCGGCGGATCAAGGGCATCCGCAAGAAATTCACCCAAGACATGGGCTTCCTGCCGCCGGCGGTGCACATCCGCGACAATCTCGATCTGCCGCCCGGTTCCTATCGCATCACGCTCAAGGGCGCCGAAATTGGCATGGCGGAAGCGCACCCGCACCAGTTGCTGGCGATCAATCCGGGCAATGTCAGCGGCACCCTGCCGGGCACGCCGACCAAAGACCCGGCGTTCGGCCTGCCCGCGATCTGGATCGATACCGCGCTGCGCGAGCAGGCGCAGGCGATGGGTTACACCGTGGTGGATGCGGGCACGGTGGTGGCAACGCATATGAGCCACCTGATCCAGCAGAACGCGGCGGAATTGCTCGGGCGGCAGGAATTGCAACAGCTGCTCGACCATCTGGGCAAGCTCGCGCCCAAGCTGGTCGAAGGCTTGATCCCCGATCTGCTGCCGCTGACCACGGTGCACAAGGTGCTGCAGAACCTGCTCGACGAAGGCATGCACATCCGCGACATGCGCACCATTCTGGAAACGTTGGCCGAACATGCGCCGAAGACGCAGGACGCCAGCGTGCTCACCGCGTTGGTGCGCGTCGCGCTCGGCCCCGCCATCGTGCAGCAGTTCTACCCGCAGGCGCAGGAACTGCAGGTCATCGGCATGGACAAGGAATTGGAATACGTGCTGGGCCAAGCTTTGCAGGCGGGCGGTTCGGCGATCGAGCCGGGGCTGGCGAATACGCTGCTGAACGAAACGCGCGTCGCCACCGAAAAGCAGGAGCGGCTGGGCTTGCCCACCGTGCTGCTGGTGCCCGGCGGCATCCGCGATCTGCTGGCGCGTTTCCTTAAACGCGCGTTGCCGCAACTGAAAGTGATTTCGCAGGAAGAAGTGCCCGGCTTCAAGACTATCCGGGTGACATCCATGGTGGGAGGTAGAGCATGAACGCACGAAAATTCATCGCGGCGAGTTCGCGCGAAGCGCTGCAACTGGTGCGCGCGGAACTGGGCGCGGAGGCGGTGATCCTGTCCAACCGCAAGGTGCAGGACGGGGTCGAGATCGTGGCGATGGCCGGCAGCGAGCTGGCGCACCTGAACGAGACACGGATGCAGGTGCAGCATGCGGAACAGACGCGTTCCGCACCGCGCCCGCGCGCGGCTGCAACCCTGTCCGGGCGCGCCCTGGATCAGGCCGCGACGCTGGGGGCAAAAGTGCTCGCGGCAGAGGCGGCGCGGGTGACGCCGGCGCGTGTTGAAACGCCGCAAGCGAACCATGCAGCGCAGCAGCTGATGCATGAATTGCAGACCATGCACGACACGATGCAGGCGCAGATGGCCGGCATGGCATGGAGCACTTTGCAACAGCAGGATCCGCAGCGCAGCGGTCTGCTGCGCGAACTGGTCAATGCCGGCTTCAGTCCGGCGTTGTCGCGGCTGCTGCTCGATCGCATGCCGCGCGGGGCGGATATCGACTGGGTGAAACGGATTTTGGCGCACAACCTGCGCGTGGCGACGGCGCGGGAAGATGTGGTGGCGCGCGGCGGCGTGTATGCGCTGGTCGGCCCCACCGGGGTCGGCAAAACCACCACCACCGCCAAGCTGGCGGCGCGCGCGGTGGTGCGCTACGGCGCGGACAAGGTGGCGCTGGTCACCACCGACAGCTACCGCGTCGGCGCTTTCGAGCAACTGCGCATCTACGCCAAGATTCTCGGCGTCAGCGTGCATGCGGTGCGCGATGCGCACGATCTGCAACTGACCTTGTCCGGCCTCAAACACAAGCATCTGGTGCTGATCGATACCATGGGCGTCGGCCAGCGCGACAGCCGCGTGGCGGAACAGACGCGAATGTTTGAACAGGTTGCCGTCAAACGCCTGCTGCTACTGAACGCCACCAGTGCCGGCATTACTCTGGACGAGGTGGTAAAACACTACGGCGGGGCGGATGTGATCGGTTGCATCCCGACCAAGCTGGATGAGGCGGTGCAACTGGGCACGGTGCTGGATGTGGTGGCACGGCACAAGCTGGCGCTGCACTACATCGCCAGCGGCCAGCGCGTGCCGGAAGATCTGCACGAAGTGAATCTGGATTATCTGCTGCATCGCGCTTTCAGGCAGGCGGGCAAACCGTCGGCCTTTGCCTTGCAGGAGATGGAATTCCCGGCCTTCATGGCGGGGCAGGCAAACGGCGCAGCGGCAGGGAGAGAATATGCAATCTGACACGATGGCCGGATACCCCGATCAGGCGGCCGGGTTGCGCAAATTGCTGGTGCGCGGCAGCGCGCGCGTGATCACCGTGCTCGGCGCCCGCGATGGTCTGGGGGCGACCAGCCTGGTCACCAATCTGGCGGCGCTATTCGCCCGCAACGGCAAGGCGGTGCTGGTGCTGGATGAAAACCGGTCGCATGCCAATGTGGCGCAGACGCTGGGATTGCATCCGCGCTACGACCTGCTGCATGCGGCGCACGGCGACAAGACCTGGCGCGAAGTGTTGCTGCAAAGCGAAGACGGCCCGGCGGTGTTGCCGCTGGCGCGCGCGATGGAGGCGTTGCCTCAACTGGCAGCGGCGGAACGCGCGCGTTTGCTCGAATCGTTGCTGGCGGCGACAACCGGCCGCGACGTGGTGCTGGTCGATGCGGCCCGCGGCGGCACTTCGCTGTGCGCCAGCCTGTCCGGCGACAAACCGCTGCTGCTGGTGCTGAATCCGAGCGCCAGCGGGATCACCGAAAGCTATGCGCTGTTGAAACAAATGGCGCTGGACAATGGCCGTCAGGCATTTGCCATCGTGGTGAACCGGGTCGGCAGCGGGCATGAGGCGCTGACCGTGTTTGACAATATGGCACAGGTCGCGCGCCGTCATTTGCAGGTGCGTCTCGACTATCTGGGCTATATTCCGGTTGATGAAAAGCTGAAACGTGCGACACAATTGCGCCGCCCGGTGGTGGATGCTTTCCCTGCCGCGGCAGCCTCGATGGCGCTGCGCGAGGTGGCGCAGGGTGTGCTGCACGCACCCGACGCGCGCGGGGAGGACGGGCTGGACAATGTGATGCGACGGCTATTGCGCATGACGCATGCACCCGACAGCACGCGCGCGGTCGCCCTCACATGAACACCGCCGTCGCCGTTCGCACCGGATCGGTGCCCTCAGCTGCAGGAGCGGCTTCAGTCGCGAAAGATATCGCCGGCAAGCCGGCTTCCGCGCCAGAATCTCCGCCAGCGGGCAGGAATGGGAAAAAGACGAGTATGTACACCGCCAACGGATTGAACGACAAGAACCAGTGCCTGCAGGAACATGCGGCGCTGGTGAAACGCATTGCGTATCACATGATGCTCAAGCTGCCGAACAGCGTGGAGGTGGACGACCTGATCCAGGCCGGCATGATCGGCCTGCTCGACGCGGCCAGCCGCTATGACGAGCTGCGCGGGGCGCAGTTCGAGACCTATGCCGCGCAGCGCATACGCGGCGCGATGCTGGATGAGTTGCGCGGGGCGGACTGGTTGCCGCGCAGTTTGCGCCGCGATACGCGCCGCATCGAGAACGCGGTCAGCCGTTTGCAGCAGCGCCTGGGGCGCGCCCCGGGCGAATCCGAGATCGCCAAAGAGATGGGCATCGGCCTGCCGGACTATCAGCAGTTGTTGCAGGAAGCGCGCGGCTCGCAGTTGGTGTATTACGAGGATTTTCGCGGCGAAGAGCAGGAGAGTTTCTTTGACCGGCACGATTTCAGCGACGAAGCGAATCCGCTCGAACTGTTGCAGGACGAGCGTTTTCGCGCGGCGCTGGTGCTGGCCATCGGGCGCTTGCCGGAGCGCGAGCGGCAACTGATGGGCATGCATTACGAGCAGGATATGAACCTGCGCGAGATCGGTGAAGTGATGGGCGTGTCCGAGTCGCGCGTGTGCCAGTTGCACACGCAGGCGGTGGCGCGATTGCGCACTTCGCTGCGGGGATACTGATGGACCTCCTCAGCATGCTCGGTCTGGTCGTCGCCCTCGCCGGCATCCTCGGCGGCCAATTTCTGGAAGGCGGTTCGATCAATGTGCTGCTGCAGCTGGCCGCATTTTTGATCGTGATCGGCGGCACCCTGGGCGCGGTGATGGTGCAGCATCCGATCAAGATTTTTGTGACCGGGATCAAGATGGCGCGCTGGGTGTTTGTCACCCCGAAGATCGACAAGCAACAACTGGTGTATCGCATGACCGCCTGGGGCAATGCCGCGCGCAAGGATGGCATCCTGGCGCTGGAAGGGCAGATCAAATCGGCGGGCGACCCGTTCCTGCAAAAGGGCTTGCAACTGCTGGTGGACGGCAACAGCGCGGAGAAAATCCGTGCCGTGCTCGACATTGATCTGAATACTTACGAGACCTTGCGCTGGCAATCGGCGCGGGTGTGGGAGGCGGCGGCGGGTTATGCACCGACCATCGGCATTCTGGGCGCGGTGCTGGGGCTGGTGCATGTGATGCAGAGCCTGGGTGAACCGGCCAAACTGGGGGCGGGCATCGCGGTCGCGTTCATCGCCACGATTTACGGCGTGGGCTTTGCCAATCTGGTGTTTCTGCCGATCGCGGGCAAACTCAAACTGATCATTGCGCAGGAAGTCACGCTGCGCGAAATGACCATCGACGGCCTGTGCATGATCGCCAGCGCGGAAAACCCGCATTTCATCGAGAACAAACTCAAGGGTTACATTTCCTGACATGGCGCGCCGTGCAAAAAGACAGGGGCCGGACAACCACGAGCGGTGGATGGTCTCCTACGCCGATTTCATCACCCTGTTGTTCGCCTTCTTCGTGGTGATGTACGGCATCTCCTCGGTGAACGAAGGCAAGTACAAGGACTTCAGTGTGTCGATGAGCCAGGTGTTCGGGCAGAACGGCACCGTGGCGGAAGGCGGCGTGATTCGGCTGAGCGAGGAGGAATTGAATTTCAAGGCGCTGGTGGATAAACGCAATGCGCGCCTGGCGGAAAAGCAGCGCAAGCAAAACGAAAGTCTGCAACGCCTGGGCGAGCGCCTGAACGACAAACTGGCCGGATTCGTCAACAAGGGTGCGATGAGCGTCAGCCAGAACGAGCGCGGGGTGACGCTGGACATCAACGCCAGCATGTTGTTCCTGCCCGGCGAGGCATCGTTGCAGGCGGAGGCGGTGACGACGCTCAAGGATGTGGCGCAGATATTGACGACGGAAGAGATGCCGGTCGAGGTGGAGGGCTATACCGACAATCTGCCGATCAGCACGCTGCAGTTTCCGTCCAACTGGGAACTGTCTTCGGCGCGCGCCAGCAGCGTGGTGCGCCTGTTTATCGCGCAGGGTATCGAAGCCGAGCGGCTGCAGGCGATTGGCCATGCCGACAATGCGCCGCTGGCCACAAACGACACGCCAGAAGGCCGCGCGCGCAACCGCCGCGTGACCATCACCGTGCTGGCCGCGCCGCCGGAAGCTCCACTTCAAAACGGCGGCAACTGATTCGTATTGTCGTTTTGTATCACGGCAGCAATCGTCAAAATAAAATGCGTCGGGTTAAAACCCGACCCACAAAACCTTCGCGACTTTCTCCGTGGGTCGGGTTTTAACCCGACGCAGTTTCAATCTGGAGTGTTGTCCGACAGCGTATGTCGCCTTGTCGGATGCCGCTGCAAACCGTGCACCAGGTTCTGCGTCAATTCCGCCTGCAATTCCTCCAGCGGTACCGTGATGCCGAGTTCGATACATTGCGTCACGCGCAGCCCGTGATAGCCGCAGGGGTTGATGTTGGCGAACGGCGTCAGGTCCATGTTCACGTTGAACGACAGGCCGTGATAGCAGCAGCCGTTTTTGATCTTTAGCCCGAGCGCGGCGATCTTGGCCTCCTGCACATAGACCCCGGGCGCATCCGTCCGCCCCTGTGCGGCGACTCCATATTCGGCCAGCAGGTCGATCACTGCCTGTTCCAGCAGGCGCACCAGCTCGCGCACGTTGATCTGCCAGCGGCGCAAATCGAGCAGCAGGTAAGCCACGATCTGACCGGGGCCGTGGTAGGTGATCTGGCCGCCGCGATCAATTTTAACCACGGGAATGGCAGTCGGATTCAGGAGGTGTTCCGGCTTGCCGGCCTGGCCCTGGGTGTAGGTTGGCGGGTGCTGCACCAGCCAGATCTCATCGGCCGTGTCGCGCGTGCGCGCCGCGGTGAAACGCTGCATGGCGCGCCAGGTCGGTTCGTATTCGACCAGGCCGAGGGCGCGGATATGCAGCGGCGGATGTGAATTCATAACACCATCTTCACCATGGGATGCGATGACAGGTCGCGGTACAGATTGTCGAGCTGTTCGCGCGAGGTGACGCGCACGGTGCAGGTGAGACTGAGGTAGCGCCCGGTGCTGCTGGGGCGCGTGGTGATGCCGGCGGCATCGAACTCCGGCGCGTGCGCGCACACCACCCGCGCGATGGCTTCGGTCAGGCCCGGCTCGGCGAAACCGAACACCTTGAGCGGAAAGTCGCAGGGATATTCGATCAGGGATTTCTCCGGGCCATTCATTTGCGCATCACCTCGCGCTTGAAGGTCTGATACAACTCATATATGCGGGCGAACATCGCGCCCGGTCTGCCGTCGCCGATCGCCTTGCCGTCGAGGGTGGTGACGGCCAGCACTTCGCGCGTGGAAGAAGTCAGCAGCAGTTCGTCCGCGCGGAACAATTCTTCTTTCAGGATGCGGCGCACCTGGTGCGGGATGCCGTTGGCGGCGGCGAGTTCGAGCAGCACATCGTAGGTGATGCCGGGCAGCATCAGGTGGTCCTTCGGCGGTGCCAGCAGTACGCCGTCCCTGACCACAAAGATGTTGCTGGCCGCGCCCTCGGTGAGGAAGCTGTCGTCGCGGATCAGGATGGCCTCGGCGCAGCCGGCGGCGACGGCAGACTGGCGCAACAGCACATTTGGCAGCAATGCGATGGCCTTGATGTCGCAGCGCAGCCAGCGGTTGTCCTGCGCGGTGATGCAGGCGACCCCGCTTTGCAACACGGCGGCGGGCGGATGCACGAGCGGGTTGCTCATGGCGAACACGGTGGGCGTCACCGGCGGATTGGGGAAGGCGTGGTCGCGCGGCGCGACTCCGCGCGTGATGTGCAGATACAGATACTGGTCCTGCGGCGCGTTGCGCGCGATCAGCCCGGTCAGGATGGCGACCCATTCGTCCGCCGTGTGCGGATTGGGCAACTGGATGCCGTCCAGGCTGTGTTGCAGCCGCGCCAGGTGTTCGCGCAGGCGGAAGGCGCGGCGCGAGTACACCGGGATCACTTCATACACGCCGTCGCCAAAAATAAAACCGCGATCCAGCACCGGTACCTTTGCCTGCTCGAGCGGCATGAAGCTGCCGTTGAAATAGATCGTCATCGCCGCCTCCTTTATCTGAACCACAACCGCATCGCATCCACGCCGCGCGCGAAAACATTCGCCAGCGGCACGCTTTGCAATGCTACCACCGGCACATCGAGCAGGGGCTGGCCGTCCAGCGCCAGGTGCAGGATGCCGACCTGCTGCCCGGCGTGCACCGGCGCAAGCAGCGGTTCGGCGGTTTCCAGACGGGCGCTCAATTGTTCGCGCGCGCCGAGCGGGAGCGTTACATAGCGGTCGGTGGCGAAGCCGATGTCGAGCCGGTCGCGCGTGCCTTTCCATACACGCAACGCCTTGACCGCCTGTTTTTGGCGGTAGAGCAACAGCGATTCGAATTCACGGAAACCGTGGTTGAGCAGGCGCTGGGCTTCGCTGTCGCGCTGGCCGCTGCTCGCCGCGCCGATGACTACCGCCAGCAAGCGCCGCTGGCCGCGACGCGCGCTGGCGGCGACGGAAAAGCCCAGTCCGTCAACCTGGGCGGTCTGCAGACCGTCAACATAAGGGTCCAGCCACAGCAGGCGGTTGGGGTTGTACAGCTCGATGCCGTTGTGGCTGGCCCGGCGCCTGGCATAGCGCGGCAGTTGGTCGGGGAAATCACGCAGCAGCGCGGCGGCGAGCAGCACCAGGTCGCGCGCGCTGCTGTAATGACCCGCTTCATCGGCACCGCTGGCATTGGCGAAACGGGTGTCGCGCAAGCCCAGGCGTGCAACCTCGGTGTTCATCCGGTCGGCAAATGCCAGCTCGTGATGGGCCACCGCTTCCGCCAGCACCCGCGCGGCATCGCGCGCCGACTGCACGATCATGCCCTGCAGCAACTCGTCCACGGTGACCGCCACCCCGGACTGCAACAGCATGCGCGGTTCTTTTTGTTGCGGGCGCAGGGCATATTGCGTCGGGATGAGTTCCCGGTGCAGGGTAATGTCGCCGTCGCGCAGGGCGCCGAACACCACGTAAGCGGTCATCAACTGGGTCAGCGCGCCGGGCGCGATACGCGCGTCCGCATTTTTGGCCAGCAGCATCTGCGCGCTGGCGGGATCGTACAGCGCGTAATGCGGGGCGGACGGAAGCGCAGCGGCGGCAGCAGCGGGCAGCCAGATAAAGGCAATGAGAAGGGCGGCGTATTTCATCGGGATGAAACCCATCGTGGACAGAATTAAATTGCGGCGGCGAATTGAACCGCCTGTTCAGTCTGCTCCTGCGCCTGGGCGGCGATCTCATCGGCCATGGCGGGGTCGATGCCCAGCGCAATCCATTCTTCTGCCGCAATTCCGTGTTCGACCGGCTCGTGCAGGCCGTTCAGGGGGATTAGTTTTTCGGTGAGATGGATGATGTGCGCGAGCGGGATGGCTTCTTCGGCATCCTGCGCATCAAGTCTGTGGTGGCAGCGTATCGCGGCGACCAGCTGCTCCGGCAGATTCCAGTGGCTGGCCAGTTCCGCGCCCAATTCGTCGTGGGTTATTTCCAGCAACTCGCGCTCGACCTCGATCGCCGGTCGCCCTGTTTCGATGGCCAGCCGGGTGTGCAGATCGTCGCTGCGTTGCGGGTCGAGATACGCCAGCACCAGATAGCCGATGTCGTGCAGCATACCGGCCAGAAAGATCAGATCGTCAGGCGGGCGTTTGGCGGCGGGTATGGCGCGCACCACCGGCAGCATGGCGAACGCGACGCATAGATTGTGCAGCCACAGTTCCTGCGGGTCGAAGCGGCCCGGCGGCCGGCTGACCAGAGACATCACAGCGATGCCGGTGGCGACCGATTTGACCCGGTTCAATCCGAGCATCAGGGAGGCTTCCTTGACTGCGGCAATCTTGCGGGTGGCGCCGAGCAGGGGCGAGTTGGCCAGCCCGACCAGGCGCGCCGAGATTAACGGGTCTTGTCCGATCAGCAGCAGCATCTGTTGTTCGCCACTATCGCTATCCAGATCGAGCGCGAGCAATTTTTGCGCGATGACCGGGAAGGCCGGCAAGTCGTTCAGGTTGCGCACAGCCTGGCGCAGATTGACGGGGGAGGGCATCAGCTTCACTTTCATTTTTAGGTTGGTTGCGGGGTGCCGCCCGCAGGGCAAGAATGGCAGATGCGACTGCAAATTGACAACAGAACGAGCGTTCGCTAATATGAATCAGCCGGGCTTAGCCTGTTGTTTCCCAAAATAACCCTAAAAGCTTTAGTTGGCCACGGATGAACACGGATCAACCACCGCTGGCCCGCTAATTTTGCACCCACCACGCGGGTGAGTGGCGAGTCTCTTCCGGTGTGTAACGCGCTGGTTTATCAGTGAAAACCCGTGTTCATCCGCAGTTTAACTGGGTCTCTCAGGATAACACCCGCCATAGGGTGGATGAGCGCAGCGTTTTTGGGCGCTAACCGGATAAGCACGGGATCAACTTTGCGACGCCGCTAAAAATCCGGATTTTCCGGTACCTGTTGCGCCCTTGACCCGCTGTGAACTTTGAATTTTTACAGGCCCCTTTATTACCATGCCCCCCTTTTTATCGCAAACCATTCAGTTGCCGTCGCCGTGGCGCGCGACCCAGCGACTGCCGCTGTTCGGGGATAGCGTGGCGGCCGGTTTTCCTTCTCCGGCGGAAGATTATGTCGAGGGCAGATTGAGTCTGGACGAGCATCTGGTGCAGCATCCGGAGGCGACTTTCTTCGTGCGCGCCCGGGGCAACAGCATGGTCGGCGCGGGGATTTTCGACGGCGATTGGCTCATCGTCGATAAATCGCTGGCCCCGGTATCCGGCCATATCGTGATTGCGGTGGTCGATGGCGAGCTGACGGTAAAACGCCTGATCCGGCGCGACGGCGCTCTGTTGCTCAAGGCGGAGAACCCGCAATTTCAGGAGATCACCTTCAAGGAGGGGCAGGAGTTGCAGGTGTGGGGCGTGGTCACCGCGTCGGTCACCCGGCATACGGGGAGTTAGCCGTGCGCGCCATCGCCCTGGTGGATTGCAATAATTTTTACGTTTCCTGCGAGCGCCTGTTTCAGCCACGGCTCGAAGGACGCCCGGTCGTGGTGCTGTCCAACAACGACGGTTGCGTGGTGTCGCGTTCGGCTGAAGCCAAACAGATCGGGGTCGGCATGGGGGTGCCGTGGTTTCAGCTCAAGGCACTGGCCCGGCAGCATGACATCGTCGCGTTGAGTTCAAACTATGCCCTGTATGCGGATATTTCCGCCCGGGTGATGCGCCTGCTCGCCGCCTTTTCCCCGCGCCAGGAGGTGTATTCCATCGACGAATGTTTTCTTGAGTTGGACGGGATGGCGGCGCAGCCGGATCTGTCCGGCTACGGCCAGCGCATGCGCGCCAGCGTCAAACAATGCGTCGGCATTCCGGTGTGCGTCGGCATCGCGCCGAGCAAGACCCTGGCCAAGCTTGCCAACCATATCGCCAAAAAAGAGGCGGACTGCAACGGTGTGTGCGATTTGGATGCCATGCCGCGTGCCGCGCAACAGGCACGCTTCGCCGCGCTCGGCGCGGGCGAGGTGTGGGGTGTCGGCGCGCGTATCGCGGCCCGGCTGCAGGGCATGGGGATCGATAGCGTGCTGGATTTGCAGACCGCTCCCGCCACCGTCATTCGGGCCGCATTCGGCGTGGTGCTGGCCAGAACCCTGGCCGAACTCAACGGCGTCGCCTGTATCGGGCTGGAGCCGGAGCCCCATGAACGTCAACAGATTGTCTGTTCGCGCTCGTTCGGCACAACGGTGGGCGATCTGGCGCAACTGGAGCAGGCGGTGATCGCCTACACCGTGCGCGCCGCCGAAAAACTGCGCCGCCAACAATCTCTCGCGGGCGTGCTCCTGGTTTCCCTGTGCACCAATCCGCACCGCCCCGGCGCGCCGCAATATCAGCCGCAAATCCGCGTGCCGCTGGAATCGCCCTGCGCGGACAGCCGCGTGCTGTGCCGCGCCGCCTTGTCCGGGTTGCAGGTGATCTTTCGCCACGGCTTTGGCTACCGCAAGGCCGGCATCACCCTCGCCGGCATCATTCCGCGCGCCGCCCGTCCGCGCACCCTGTTCGATGACGCGGCGGCGCAGGCAAAGTCGGAGCGGCTGATGCAGGCGGTGGATGCGATCAACCGCCGCATGGGCAGCGGCACAGTCAGTTTGCTGGGGGAGGGCATCCACCAGCGCTGGGCGATGCAGCGCGGCTATCTTTCCGGCGGATTCACCACGCGCTGGGACGAACTGGCCGAGGTGCGCTAGCGGCCCCGTCCCGGGTTCTTGTTGAGCTTCCGTTGCAGGGTGCGGCGGTGCATGTTGAGGATGCGCGCGGTGGCCGAGATGTTGCCGTTTTGTTCCAGCAAGACGCGGTTGATATGTTCCCATTCCAGCCGGTTGACGGTGGCGGGCTTGGCGTCGAACGCGCTGTCCGCGTCGGCACGGTGGCCGAAGGCGGCGACAATCTCGTCGGCGTTGGCGGGTTTGGACAGATATTGTGTCGCGCCCAGCTTGATCGCCTCCACCGCGGTGGCGATGCTGGCGTAGCCGGTCAGCATCACGATGCGCGTGTTGGGGTCCAGTTCGTGCAGGTGCTGCACCAGCACCAGCCCGGAGGCGCCATGCATCTTGAGGTCGATCACCGCATATTCCGGCGGGTTGGCACCGGCCAGCGGCAACGCGGTTTCCACGCTGTCCGCATCGGTCACGGCGTAGCCGCGTTTTTCCAGCGCGCGTTTCAGCACGCTGCGGAAGGTGGCGTCGTCATCGACCAGAAACAGGGTGGGCAAATCGCTCATGTGTCGTTCCCCTTGCGGCACGGCAATATCACCTCGGTGGTCGCGCCGCCGCCGTCGCGGTTGAACAGGCGCACGCTGCCGCCCAGATGTTCCAGCGTGGCATTGGCGAGGAATAATCCCAGTCCGCGTCCTTCCTTCTTGGTGGTGAAAAAAGCGGCGCCGGCGCGCGCTGCAGTATCGGAAGTGAGGCCGGGGCCGTGGTCGCGGATCTCCAGCTCTGCACTGTCCTCGCTCCAGCGTAATATCACCTCCATCGCCTCCGGCGAGGCATCCGCCGCATTGTTGAGCAGGTTGAGCAACGCGGCGCGCAAGGCGGGATCGTTGCGCAGGGGCGGCGCGGGATTTTCCCCGGCAACCTGATAACGGTAGTGCACGGCAGGCCGCAGCAACTGCCATTCATCCAGCACGCCGTGCAGGAAGGTTGCGGCATCCATTACGTCCGGCGTTTCCTGCGCCTGATGAATGAGCGTGTCGAGGATGCGTTTGCAGTTTCGCACCTGATCGTCGAGCAACGCCAGGTTGTCGCGTTGTTCGGGCGTTTTGCATTCTTCGCGCATCTCGCCGATGACCACCGCCATGGTCGAAAGCGGCGTACCCAGCGCATGCGCCGCGCCCGCCGCCAGCGTGCCGAGCGCGACGATGCGCTCGTTGCGCAGGGTTTCTTCGCGCACCCGGTTGAGCTGGGCGTCGCGCCGGCGCACTGCCGCCGCCATCTCCACCGCGAAATAGGCGATGACCAGCGCGCTGATGACGAAACCGAGCCACATCCCGAGCACGTGGGCATTAAAAGCATCCTGCAATGGCGAGGCAGGATCAACCGTGGCCGCGTCCGCCGCATCGGTGCGGCAGAAATCGGCATCCGCGCCGGCATCGTGCCCGGCGTGCAAGTTCGCGCTGATCGGGGCAAGCGGCATCGCATGTCCGGCATGGGTATCGCCGCCAGGCAGCGGCACATACCACACCATCAGCAGGCTGTAGCAGGCCACGGTGAGGGCGGCCATGCCCCAGCTGTAGCGGCGCGACAGGGTGGCAGCGGCAATGACCAGCGGCAGCAAGTAGAGCGAGACGAACGGGTTGGTCGAACCGCCGCCGAAATACAGCAGCACCGTCAGCGCATTGACATCCAGCGCCAGTTGAAAGAACAACTCCGGGTGTCCCACCGGATAGTCGAGCGACAGCCGCCACCGGGTGACCAGATTCGCCAGGGCCAGAAACAGCACGGTGGCCAGCATTGGCGCCCACGCAAAGTCGGTGCTCATAAAACGGTACACCAGCGCCAGTGTCAACAACTGGGCGAGGATGGCGACATTGCGCAGGAGGAAAAGGCGGCGCAGATGGGAGTGTCCGGTCTGGCCCGATAACAGCGAGATTTGCATGGCGCGGATTCTACCGGATGCCCGCCGTTGCAGGCATGCGACAAATTGCCACAGAGGCGCACCGGAGAAATTTCCTACAATTGGCCGCGGATTTTTTAAACAAAAGGGGGCGGAAAGTGAAAATAAAATTGAGCGTGCTGGCGGTTTCGCTGGCGTTGGGGCAGATGGCGTGGGCGGCGGAAGACGCATTGCCGCAGGTCGAAGTCACCGCCATTCGGGACCAGGCGCAATCTGCCGCCAAGGTGGATGCAGCCGTTTTGCGCGCGCTGCGTCCCGCCACCAGCGACAGCGCCAGTTTGCTGCGCGATGTGCCGGGGGTCAGTCTCAATCAGGCGGGTGGGGTGTCCAGTCTGCCTGCAATTCACGGGATGGCGGATGATCGCATTCGCACCAAGCTGGACGGCATGGATTTGATTTCATCCTGCCCCAACCACATGAACCCGCCCCTGTCTTATATCGCCCCCGCCAATGTCGGGGTGCTTGAAGTCTATGCCGGCATCACGCCGGTAAGTGTGGGCGGCGACTCCATCGGCGGCACCATCGTGGCCGAGACGCGCGCGCCGGAATTTGCCGCACCCGGCCAGGACACGCTTGTCAAGGGCGAGGCGGGGGCTTTCTATCGTAGTAACAGCAACACCCGTGGCGGCAACGTTGCGGCCACTTTTGCGACCGAGCGGTTCAGCCTCAACTATAGCGGCGCGATCAGCAAGGCGGACAACTACTCGGCGGGTGGGAATTTCAAGACGGATGCCGCCACCGGCCGTCCCGGTCATACCCTGCCGCTCGACGAAGTCGGCTCCTCCGCTTACGAAACGCGCAATCACACCTTGGGACTCGCCTTTAAAAACAACAATCATCTGTTCGAGGCCAAATTGGGTTATCAGGACATTCCTGTCCAGCTTTATCCGAACCAGCGCATGGATTTGCTCGGCAATACCGAGAAACGTTTAAACCTGCGCTATCTCGGCCAGATGGATTGGGGGTTGCTGGAAACGCGCGTGTATCACGAGCGCGTGGATCACGGGATGAATTTTGGCGCCGACAAGCGTTTTTGGTACGGCACGTTGTCGAACCCCGATGGCAGGCCGTGCGCCCCGCTGGGGCCGACTTGCGCAGCCGGCATGCAGATGAACACCGAAGGCCGAACCACGGGTGCCAGCATCAAATCCGATATCGGGCTGGGCGAGCAGGATTTGTTGCGCGTGGGCGGCGAGATCCAACGCTACCGGCTTGACGACTATTGGCCGGCGACCGGCGGCATGATGTGGCCCGGCACTTTCTACAATATCAATAATGGCGAACGGGATCGCACCGCGCTTTTTGGCGAGTGGGAAGCGCGCGGGGACGAGCAATGGATGACCCTGCTGGGGGCGCGCTTCGAGCATGTCAGGATGGATGTCGGCGATGCGCGCGGGTATAACCCGGTCTCGAATATGAACGGCTCCAACCAGCAGCGCGACGGCGATGCCTTTAATGCCCTCGACCACAACAAAACGGATGACAATCTAGATCTGACCGCGCTGGCGCGCTACATCGCCAGCCGCAACAGCGACATCTCGTTCGGCTACGCGCACAAAGTGCGCTCGCCCAATGTGTATGAGCGCTATACCTGGTCAACCTGGACCATGGCGGCGGTCATGAACAACTTTGTCGGCGACGGCAACGGCTACTTCGGCAATATCGACCTGAAGCCGGAGAAAGCCAATACGTTGTCCGCCACCTTTGACTGGCACGCCATTGACCAGCGTTGGCAGTTCAAGGCCACGCCTTACTACACCAGGGTCACCGATTACATCGATGCGGTGCAATGGAACAGCGCGGCCAATGTGGCGGCGGCCACGCCTGCGCCCGGCCAGTTCAACGTGCTGCGTTATACCAACCAGTCGGCGCGCCTGTACGGGATTGATCTGTCCGGCAACATGCCGCTGGCGGAAAACGCCTGGGGCGACTGGGGGTTGCAGGGGGCGCTCAACTACACCAACGGCAAGAATAAGGATACCGGCGATGATCTGTACAACATCATGCCGCTCAACGCGAAACTCGCGTTAAGCCAAAAGGCGGGCGGCTGGGACAACAGCGCCGAGCTGGTGCTGGTGCGGAGCAAGAATAAAACCTCCGCTGTGCGCAACGAAATCCAAACTCCGGGGTACGGCCTGTTCAATTTGCGCGGCAGTTATTCGTACCGGCAGGCACGCGTCGATTTCGGCATCGAAAATCTGTTCGACAAGTTTTATCACCTGCCGACCGGCGGCGCTTACACCGGACAAGGCGGCACGATGTCGATCAACGGCATTCCATACGGGATTGCCGTGCCGGGGATCGGACGCTCGTTGTATGCCGGAGTGGGCTACAAGTTCTGATCAGGGGGTGATCACGGTCGAATGAGGCTGTTCGTGATCACTTTCCACGCGTCCGAAAAGGGCTAGAATGACGCGCGCCGCGGTTTGAACTGTGGCGCGTTTTTTTATCTTGATGGGGAGTAAATCATGAAAAAATATGTATGGGCAGGGTTGGCGGCATTGTTGATCTCGTTGTCGGCGCAGGCCAAGGATGTGAAGGTGAGTGATGCGTGGTCGCGCGCGACGGCACCGGGGCAGGATGCCGGCATGTTGCAGGCAGTCATCACCAGCAAGAAAGACGCAAAGCTGGTGGGCGCCTCGAGCAAGGCGTGCGCCTCGGTCGAGTTGCACAGCATGGTCACCGAGGGCGGCATGATGAAGATGCGCCAGGTCGAGGCTATCGATCTGCCCGCCGGAGAAGCCGTTGATCTTGGCGCGCAGGGCTATCACCTGATGCTGATCGGCCTCAAGAAGCCACTCAAGGAAGGCAAGAAAGTCGCAGTTACCCTGCAACTGCGCCAGGCCGACGGCAAAATGAAAAAGGTGAAGGTCAGCGCCAAGGTCAGGGGAATGACCGACAGCAAACCGCAGGCCAAACACGAACACATGGAGCAGCATAAGGAGATGACGCAGCATGAGCATATGGACATGCACGAGAAGATGCAGCACTGATACGCTGCCGGTTCTGGCCGCGCTGTTGCTGGGCCTGACGGCCTTGCCGGCGGCGGCGAACAAGGACGTGATCGTTGACAAGGTGTGGGTGCGCGAAAGCGTGCCGGGCCAGACCGCCGCCACCCTGCAATTGAATCTTTCGGTGATTTCGGCGGCGCGTCTGCTCGGCGTGAGCAGCCCGCTGGCCGAATCGGGTGAGATCGCGCGGGTGGAGCACCGTGGCGGCAGGATGCAGACGCGCCCCTTGTCAAGTTTGAAGCTGGCCGCGCACAGCACGGTTATTTTTGGCGTGCGCGGCCTGTATCTGGTGCTGCGCGGGCTGAAACAACCGCTCAACACAGGCGAGCGGATGCCGGTCAGTTTGCTGTTGGAAGTCGGCGGCAAGCGCCAGACGGTGGAGGTGAGTGCGGAGGTGCGCGCGCTGGAATTGAGCTACAAGCACTACAACGATCCGGCCGTGATGGATCATCGTTAGTTAGGAGGTTCCATGAAACATCGTGTTGGGCTTATTCTATTACTCTCATTATTTCTAGCTGCCTGCGCCACGACAGGTGACGGCAACGTTCAACAAAAACGTTTCGCCGCCATCGCAGGCAAATATCCTGAATCTTTCGTTGTCGTCGTCGAGGGGGCTGGAAACTATGTCGCAACGAAGATGGCGATTGCAGCGACAAAGGCTGGTGCAAATTCCACAACTTCGGATGCCATTCTGCAACTTTTATCTAACCGAAGCGCGAAGTTGGTTGTAGCTGTTACGGGCGAAGATGACAGCCTGACCGCTGCAACTTTGGAGAGAGCCATGCTGGATGGAAAAGGAAAAATATCGGGCAGTATGGCCGTCTTTGTGGGCAGTCTCGAATATAAGGAGAAATTGTCAAAAATCGCTTCTGAATCCGGGGTTCAACTTGAATTTATTGCCTATCCCTGACTCATTGGTCTAAAGGTCGCGTCACAAGCGGCGTTCGGTTACTTCGCTCCCAGCTCTTCGTCCTGCCATGGAACCCTTGCGCCAACTGCAAAGGCGGCTGCGGCCGCCTTTGTTTTGCCCTTGAAAAACTGTCGCGCCGACCACAGATACGGTGCAAGCGGGCGGATGCCCGTCTCTCTGTAACCCTGACGAAGGAGAATGAAATGGCCAATATCAGCCGATACAACCCGACCAGCAATGCGCTGGACGACCTGTTCCGCGGCTTCTTCATGCAGCCGGTGAAGTTCGAGGGGCAGCCGGAAGTGCGGATCAGGATGGATGTGAGCGAGGACGACAAGGCGTACATGGTGCATGCCGGAAATTCCGGGCGTGAAGAAGGATGACATCCAGGTGCAGATTGACGGCAACCAGGTGTCGATCAGCGCGGAAGTGAAGAACTAAAAAGAAGTGAAAGAAGGCGAAAAATTGCTGCGCAGCGAGCGTTACTACGGCAGTGTGTCGCGCGCCTTCTCGCTGGGGCAGGAGGTGGACGAGAGCGCCGCGCAGGTGAAGTATAAGGGCGGTGTGCTGGAGCTGACCCTGCCGAAGAAGGTGACGGTGACTGCGAAGAAGCTGGTCATCCAGTAAGAGGGGAAGTGATTGACGCAAACGGGCGGCGCGATGCCGCCCGTTTCGTTTTTGTCTGGAGTAGAATTCGCAGCAATTTTCCGAAGGAGCTGTCATGCCATTGTCTGCCGCGACCGCCGCGCAAAAAGCCCACACCCTGTCCGAGGCGCTGCCGTATATCCAGCGTTTCTTCGACAAGACCATCGTCATCAAGTACGGCGGCAACGCCATGACCGATCCCAAGCTGCAGGAGGGGTTCGCGCGCGATGTGGTGCTGCTCAAGCTGGTGGGCATGAACCCGGTGGTGGTGCATGGCGGCGGCCCGCAGATTAACGAGTTGCTGAAACGCGTGGGCAAGGAAGGCACTTTCGTGCAGGGCATGCGCGTCACCGACGAGGAGACCATGGATGTGGTCGAGATGGTGCTGGGCAAGGTCAACAAGGACATCGTCAATCTGATCAACCGGCATGGCGGCAAGGCGGTCGGCCTGACCGGGCAGGACGGCTCTTTCATCCGTGCCGACAAGCTGATGCTGGAGAGCCAGCAGGAGCCGGGCAAGATGCTGGACATTGGTCTGGTCGGCGAAATCAGCAAGATCGATCCGTCCATCATCACTTTCCTCGACTCCGGCGATTTCATTCCGGTGATCGCGCCGATCGGCGTCGCGCCCGACGGCGAGACACTGAACATCAATGCCGATCTGGTGGCGGGCAAGCTGGCGGAAGTGTTGCACGCCGAAAAACTGGTGCTGATGACCAACACGCCCGGCGTGCTGGATCGCAACGGCAAGTTGCTGACCGGCCTGTCGCCAAAACTGGTGGACGAACTGGTGGCGGATGGCACCCTGTCGGGCGGTATGTTGCCCAAGATCGGCTCGGCGCTGGACGCGGCGCGCAGCGGGGTGCGTGCGGTGCATATCATCGACGGTCGCGTGGAACATGCCTTGTTGCTTGAGATTCTGACCGACGAGGGGGTGGGCACGCTGATCAAGAGCAAGTAATTCAGCCACGGATGAACATGGATGAAACACTGATGAACCCAAATTATATTGGTGTAAATCCGTGTTTATCCGTGGCTAACAAGGTGTTCCAATCATGACGAACCGGGTCTGGCTCTTTGACCTCGACAATACCCTGCACAATGCTTCGGCGCATGTCTTTCCGCATATCAATCGCAGCATGACCGCGTATCTGCAGGAATACCTGCAACTGGATGAGGCGGCGGCGAACGCGCTGCGCATTGATTACTGGCAGCGCTACGGGGCGACCCTGACCGGCTTGATGAAGCACCACGGCACCGATCCGGAACATTTTTTGCGGCATACCCACCAGTTCCCGTATTTGTCCGACATGGTGCTGCGCCAGCCGCGCTTGCGCCATTTGTTGCAATGCCTGCCGGGCCGCAAAGTGGTGTTTTCCAACGCGCCGGAACAGTATGCGCGGGCGGTGCTGAAACTGCTGCGGGTGGACGACTTGTTCGGAGGCGTGTTTGCCATCGAGCAATCGCGCTACCGGCCAAAACCCCAGCTTGCCGGATTTCGCCATCTGCTGCGCCAATACCGTTTGAGCGCCGGGCAGTGCGTGATGGTCGAGGACAGCGCCGAAAATCTGCTGACGGCAAAACGGCTGGGGATGCGCACGGTGTGGGTGAGCGTTGTGGCGCGCACGCCGCCGCATGTGGATGTGAAAATACGCGATGTGCTGCATTTGCCGCGCATCATGAAAAAACTGTAAGGGGAAAACATGGCCGTCAAACAACCGGGTGAACGCAGGTTGCAGATTATGCAAACCATCGCCGAGATGCTGGAACAGCCCAAGGGCGAAAAAATCACCACCGCCGCACTGGCGGCGCGCCTGCAACTGTCCGAGGCGGCGCTGTACCGGCATTTCGCCAGCAAGGCGCAGATGTATGAAGGGCTGATCGAATTCATCGAGCAGACTGTGTTCGGATTGATCAACAAAATCACCACCGAAGAGAACAACGGAATGAAGCAGGCCGAACAGATTCTCGCCATGCTGCTGCGTTTCGCGCAAAAAAATCGCGGCATGACGCGGGTGCTGATCGGCGACGCGCTGGTGAACGAGGACGCGCGCCTGCAACTGCGCATCAACCAGTTCCTCGACCGGGTGGAAACCACCCTGAAACAATCGCTGCGCATCGCCTCGACCCAGGGTTCCCTCGCGCCGGATGCGGATGCCGGCGCGCAGGCAAATCTGATGCTGTGCTTTGTGATCGGGCGCTGGAGCCAGTTCGGCAAAAGCGGCTACACCCGCGACCCGATGGCGCAGTGGCCGCAGCAGTGGGCGCTACTTTCACATTCCTGAAGGAATTCGCATGATTCTCATTCTTACCCCGAACACCCTCGTTGACAGCGTCCAATACCGCCAGTTGGAGAAACATTTGGCAACGCTGCGGGGGGTGCGCGTGCGCGTGCACAGCGAACACGGCGTCGAGCAGACCCTGACCGAGCTGTATCTCATTGGCAATACGCAGGCGCTCGATGTGGCCGATATGCAGGCCTTTCCGTGTGTCGAGCGCGTGGTGCGGGTGTCTCAGGAGTACCGCATCCTTGGCCGCCACAAGGAGGATAACCGGCCCGCCTATTTTGAATACAACGGGGTGCGTTTCGGCCAGGACACGCTGCATGTGTTTGCCGGCCTGTGCGCGGTGGACAACCCGGAACACGTCGAGATCATGCTGCGCGCGCTGCGCGATAATGGCCAGGTCTGCACCCGCATGGGCGCGTACAAGCCGCGCACCAGCCCGTATGCGTTTCAGGGGCACGGCAAGACCTGCCTGCCTTATGTGTTCGAGCTGGCGGGGAAGTACGGGATCAGGGTGATCGCGATGGAGATCACGCACGAGTCGCATCTGGACGAGATCCGCGAGGCGCTGCGCCAGACCGGCAATCCGACCGGGGTGATGCTGCAGATTGGCACGCGCAACACGCAGAACTTCGAGTTGCTGAAGATCGTCGGGCGCCAGACCGAGATGCCGATCCTGCTCAAGCGCGGCTTCGGCATCACCCTGGACGAGTCGTTGAACGCCGCGGAATATCTGGCTTCGGAAGGCAACCGTAACGTGGTGTTCGGGCTGCGCGGGATGAAGACCAATATGGGCGATCCGCACCGCAATCTGGTCGATTTCGCCCATGTGCCGGTGGTCAAGCGCCTGACGCGGATGCCGGTGTGCGTCGATCCCTCGCATTCGGTCGGCAGCCGCGCCGCCGCGCCGGATGGCATCCTCGATGTCATGCACGTCACCGCACAAGGGGTGCTGGCGGGCGCGAACATGGTGCTGGTGGACTTTCACCCCGTGCCGGCGCAGGCACTGGTGGACGGTCCGCAAGCCTTATTGCTGAAGGAATTGCCGCATTTCCTGGAAGACGTGCAGATTGCGCGCGAGGCTTATTTGCAACGGGTCAAGCTGGCGCAGAAATACCGTGAATGAGCGGTGCACGCTGTGCTTTGCTAAAATGCCGCGCCTATGAATCCCCTCCAACTTTCCGTTGTCATTCCCGTTTATAACGAGGAGCAAGGCCTGCAGGCGCTGTTCGACCGCCTGTATCCCGCGTTGGACAAGCTCGGCATCGGTTACGAGATCGTGTTCGTCAACGACGGCAGCCGCGACCGTTCCGCCGCCATCCTGCGCGCGCAGTTCCAGCAGCGCCCCGATGTGACGCGCGTGGTGCTGTTCAACGGCAATTTCGGCCAGCACATGGCAATCATGGCCGGCTTCGAGCAGTGTCGCGGGCAGCGCATCGTGACGCTGGATGCCGATCTGCAGAATCCGCCGGAAGACACGCATCTGCTGCTGGCGAAGATGGACGAGGGGCACGATTACGTCGGCTCCATCCGCCGTCAGCGCAATGACAGCTGGTGGCGGCATGTCGCTTCGCGCGCGATGAACGGTCTGCGCGAAAAAATTACCCGCATCAGGATGACCGACCAGGGCTGCATGTTCCGCGCCTACGACCGCCACATCATCGACGCGATCAACAGTTGCCGCGAAGTGAACACCTTTATTCCCGCGCTGGCTTACAGCTTTGCAAAAAATCCCGCCGAGGTGGTGGTGGGGCACGAGGAGCGCGCGGCGGGTGAATCGAAGTATTCCCTGTACAGCCTGGTGCGCCTCAACTTCGACCTGATGACCAGCTTTTCGCTGGTGCCGTTGCAGCTTTTTTCCATGCTGGGGATGGCGATTGCGGCGGGCTCCGGTTTGCTTTTCGTCTTGCTGGTCGTGCGCCGCCTGTGGATCGGCCCCGAGGCGGAAGGCCTGTTTACCCTGTTCGCATTGATGTTCTTCCTCATCGGCATCGCGTTGTTCGGCATCGGCCTGCTCGGCGAATACATCGGCCGCATTTACCAGCAGGTGCGCCACCGGCCGCGTTATCTGATCGAGGCGGTGTTGGAAAAGCGCGATGAGTAGCGCTGTTGTCTTCGCGTATCACAACGTCGGGTGCAGGTGTCTGAATGTGCTTCTCGCACGCGGCGTAGATGTCAAATTGGTGGTGACCCACCGCGACAATCCGACAGAGAACATCTGGTTCGACAGCGTGCAACAACTGGCCGAGCTGCATGACATTCCGGTCATCACACCCGACGATCCGAACGCGGCGGAAGTGGTGGCGCGGATTCGGGCCTTGCAGCCGGAATTCTTTTTCTCGTTCTATTACCGCGAGATGCTTAAAGCGCCGCTGCTGGTGATTCCGGCGCGCGGCGCGCTCAACATGCACGGCTCGCTGCTGCCGAAATACCGCGGACGGGTGCCGGTGAACTGGGCGATAATCCGCGGCGAAACGGAAACCGGCGCCACCCTGCACTACATGACGGAAAAGCCCGACAACGGCGACATCGTGGCACAGCAGACGGTACCGATTTTGCCCAATGACACGGCGCATGAAGTATTTCAGAAAGTCACCGTGGCGGCGGAGATGGCGCTGAACGGGGTGCTGCCGGCGCTGCTGGCGGGCCGGGCGCTGCGGATCAAACAGGACTTGGGCAAGGGCGCTTACTTCGGCGGGCGCAAGGCGGAAGACGGCATCATTGACTGGACGCAATCGGCGCTGGAGATACATAACTTGGTGCGCGCGGTGGCGCCACCGTATCCCGGCGCACTGACGCAACTGGTGGGCAAGCCGACGCGCATTCTGCAGACGCTGGTGGTTAAGGGCGAGGCAAGCGGCCGGCCCGCCTTTTTTGCGCGCGACAGCAAGGTATATGCGCGCTGCGGCAGCGGGCTGTTGCGCGTGGTGCGCTTCGAGATGGACGGCGCGGAGATGGGCGCGGCGGCATTCGCGCAAAAATACGGCAATGTGGAATTTGAATTTAACTGTTAAGGAAATGAAATGAAGAAAGTGCTGATCCTTGGTGTGAACGGTTTCATCGGTCACCATTTGTCCAACCGTATCCTCGCCACCACAGACTGGGAGGTCTATGGCATGGACATGAGCAGCGACCGCATCTCCGACCTGATCGGCAAGCCGCGCTTCCACTACTTTGAGGGCGACATCACCATCAACAAGGAATGGGTCGAATATCACGTCAAGAAGTGCGACGTGATCCTGCCGCTGGTGGCGATTGCCACACCGGCCACTTATGTCAAAGCGCCGCTGCGCGTGTTCGAGCTGGACTTCGAGGCCAACCTGCCGATCGTGCGCGCGGCGGTGAAATACAAGAAACACCTGATGTTCCCCTCGACTTCGGAAGTGTATGGCATGTGCCATGACGAAGAATTCGACCCGGAGAATTCCGAGCTGATCTGCGGCCCGATCAACAAGCCGCGCTGGATCTACTCCACCTCCAAGCAGCTGATGGACCGCGTGATCTGGGGCTACGGCATGCAGGACAACCTGAACTTCACCCTGTTCCGCCCGTTCAACTGGATCGGCGCCGGGCTGGATTCAATCAACACGCCGAAGGAAGGCAGCTCGCGCGTGGTGACCCAGTTCCTCGGTCACATCATTCGCGGTGAGAACATCAGCCTGGTCGATGGCGGCCACCAGAAACGCGCGTTCACCTACATCGACGACGGCATCGACGCGATGATGAAGATCATCGCCAACAAGGACGGTATTGCCACCGGCAAGATCTACAACATCGGCAACCCGACCAATAACTTCGCCATCCGCGACCTGGCCGACATGATGCTGAAGCTGGCGAACGAATATCCCGAGTATCGTGAATCCGCGAAGAAGGTGAAGATTGTCGAAACCACTTCTGCTGCTTACTACGGCAAGGGATACCAGGACGTGCAGAACCGCGTGCCGAAGATCACCAACACCTGTGAGGAGCTGGACTGGCAACCGACCACCAACATGGCCGACACCCTGCGCAAGATCTTTGACGCCTACCGTAGCCAGATCGCCGAGGCGCGCGGCTTGGTTGACTGATTGTAGGTCGGGTTTCAGCCCGACGCGTCATGTCGGGTTGAAACCCGACCTATATTGGCCTGCACAGATGAAACAACTCGCTCTCAAGATCGACGTCGATACCTATCGCGGTACGCGTGAAGGCGTTCCGCGTCTGGTTGATGCGCTGCAACGCCATCAGGCGCAGGCCAGCTTCTTCTTCTCGCTCGGTCCGGACCACACCGGGCGTGCCATCAAGCGCGTGTTTCGCCCCGGCTTTTTGAGCAAGGTCTCGCGTACTTCCGTGGTCGAGCATTACGGCATCAAGACGCTGTTGTACGGCACGCTGTTGCCGGGACCGGACATCGGCAGAAAGTGTGCGGACATCCTGCGCTCGGTGCGCGATGCGGGCTTCGAAGTCGGCATCCACTGCTACGACCACATCCGCTGGCAGGATCACGTGGCACAGAAAGGCGAGGCGTGGACGCGGCGCGAACTGCAGCGCGCGGTGGACCGTTACACGGAAATCTTCGGCGAAGCGCCCAAGGCGCATGCCGCCGCCGGCTGGCAGACCAACCGCCACGCCCTGCGCCAGACCCAGCATCTGGGTTTCGACTACAGCTCCGACACGCGCGGCACGCATCCCTTCATTCCGACCTGGCAGGCCGAGATTATCGCCTGCCCGCAACTGCCCACCACCCTGCCGACACTGGATGAACTCATCGGGCGTGACGGCATCACGCTGGAGAATGTGGCGCAGCATCTGCTCGAACTGTCCCGATCCGTACCCGCATCGGGACACGTTTATACCCTGCATGCCGAACTGGAAGGGCAGAAATGGCTGCCGATCTTCGAGCAGTTACTGCAGGGCTGGCGCGAGCAGGGATACGAACTGGTTTCGATGCGGCAGTATCTGCAAACCCTGAAGGCGGATGACCTTCCGCTGTGTGAAGTCAAGCCGGGTACGGTCGAAGGCCGCAGCGGGACATTGGCCGTGCAGCACATGTTTCCCTAAAGAAAATCCGCAAACTGCCGTAAATCCTTCTGCACACTTGCAACGGAGGAGTCATGGCATCACACAATATCAACGGATTGGCGGGATGGGTCGCCTTTCTCTCGCAAGCGGACATCCCTGTGCTCAAGCAGACGGCGCGTGAACTCGACGCGTTGCGGCAGGATGCGAACAAGTTGAGTGCGCGCGGCGTGGCCGACGCGATCGCCGCCGACCCGATGCTGACCGTGAAGCTGTTACGTTATCTGCAACAGCACAAACGCCGCAGCCAGACCAGCGAAGTCGTGCAGGTCGAGCAGGCGCTGCTCATGCTGGGCGTCGAGGCGTTCTACAACAAGGTTCCCGCCAGCCCCAATGTCCAGGACACAATGCAGGGGCAGACCCCTGCACTGATCGAACTGTTGCATGTTGTGCACCGCTCGCATCGTTCTTCCGAATACGCGCGTGACTGGGCGATCCGCCTGAACGACATGCACTACGAGGAAGTGCGGGTCGCCGCCTTGCTGCACGATCTCGCCGAGATGCTGTTGTGGTGTTATGCACCGCAACAGATGTTGCAGATCCGCGCCCTGCAACAGCAGGATAAGACACTGCGCAGCCGGGTCGCGCAGGAGCACGTGCTGGGTTTTAATCTGCCTGATTTGCAAAAAGTGCTGGTCAAGGAATGGAGCTTGCCGCAGTTGCTGCTGGAACTGATGGATGACAGCAACGCGGGCAAGCCGCGTGTGCGCAATGTGACGCTGGCGGTCAATCTGGCGCGCCATTCGGCCAACGGCTGGAACGATGCGGCGCTGCCGGATGATTATCGCGATATGGGGGCGTTGTTACGCATTCCGCCGGCAGAGGCGATGGCGTTGGTGGTGCCCGACGAAGGCAATGCGTGTGACCTCGATAAGCCGCACTGACTGTGGGTCGGACTTCAGTCCGACGCGAATCCAGAAGCGTTCGAGTACAGTTCACGCCGGATCGTCGTGATGACCTGCTCGTGCAGGTTGTCTGACAGGCAATCCACCCCGATATTCTCCGTGCTGCGCAGCCAAGTGAGCTGGCGCTTCGCCAGTTGCCGGGTGGCGGCGATGCCTTTGTCCAGCAATTCGGTTGCAGTGATCTCCTCTTCCATATATTCCCACGCCTGGCGGTAGCCGACGCAGCGCATCGAAGTCATGTTGCGCTGCAAGGGATACTTGTCGCGCAAGGCGCGTAATTCATCGACCAATCCCTGTTTCAGCATGGCCTCGAAGCGGGTGGCGATGCGTTGGTGCAGCACACCACGGTCTGAGGGAATCAGCGCGAAGGGCAGGATGTTGTAGGGGAGCGGATTGGGTTCCTGTTGCCGGATAAGGATTGACATGGGCTGCCCGCTCACCCGGTAGATTTCCAGTGCGCGCTGGATGCGCTGCGTGTCGGTGGCATGCAGGCGTGCCGCCGTTTCCGCATCCACCTTCGCCAACTCGGCATGCAGATGTTCGATGCCGTATTGCGCGATCTCGGCATCCAGTTCGGCGCGCAACGCCGCATCGGCCTGCGGCAACGGACTCAAGCCTTCACGCAGCGCCTTGAAATACAGCATGGTTCCACCGACCAGCAAGGGAATCCTGCCGCGCGCGGTGATGTCTGCCATCAGGCGCAAGGCATCATGGCGGAACGCGGCAGCCGAATAGGCTGCGGTCGGGTCGATGATGTCGATCAGGTGGTGCGGCGCGCGGGCGAGGGTGGCGGCATCCGGTTTGGCGGTGCCGATGTCCATGTCGCGGAACACAAGCGCCGAATCCACGCTGATCAGTTCGACCGGCAGGCGTTGCGCCAGCTCGACCGCCACGCCTGTCTTGCCGCTGGCGGTGGGGCCCATGAGGAAGATGGCCGGGGGCAGCTTATTCACTCTGGAGCACCGTCATTCCGGCGCAGGCCGGAATCCAGCAATACAAAACGGCCGCGCAGCGACAAAACCCATTGTCTCGCTCCGCGAGGATATTTTTTTCATCTGGATTCCGGCCTGCGCCGGAATGGCAGGTTGGCTTCATGCCAACTCCTCGTCGCGTGTCTCGTGGATGAGAAATGCAGCCAGCAGGCTGATCGCCGCCGCCACCGAGATATAACCGCCCACCCAACCGAGTCCGCCGTGCAACACCAGCTTCTGGGCAATGAACGGCGCGAGTGATGCGCCGAGAATGCCGCCGAGATTGTAGGCGGTGCCGGCGCCGGTGTAGCGCACGCGGGTCGGGAACAGCTCCGGCAGCAGCGCGCCCATCGGGGCGAAGGTCGCGCCCATCAGGAACAGTTCGATACTCAAGAATGCGGTGATGAGCACAGGCGAGCCGCTGCCCAGCATCGGTTCCATCAGGAAGCCGGACAATAGTGCGGCACTGCTGGCGACGAGCAGCACCGGACGGCGGCCATAACGGTCGCCCGCGATTGCCGCGAGCGGTGTGGCGGCAGCCATGAACAGCACCGCCACACACAGCATAAGCAGGAACTGCGCGCGTGGAATGCCGAGCGTGGCGACGCCGTAGCTCAGTGAAAATACCGTGGTGATGTAGAACAGCGCGTAGCACACCACCATCAGCAATGCGCCGAGGATCAGCGGTTTGGCGTGGTAGGCGAACAGTTGCAGCAACGGCAATTTTACCGGCTGATGCGCAGCGATCGCCTTGCTGAACACCGGCGTCTCCGCCAGCTTGAGCCGCACATACAGGCCGACCGCGACCAGCACTGCGCTGGCGAGGAACGGGATGCGCCAGCCCCAGTCGCGGAAAGCCGCATCGTCGAGCAGATTCGCCAGCAGCAAAAAACTGCCGACCGCGCACAGAAAGCCGACTGGGGGCCCCAGTTGCGGGAACATGCCGAACCAGCCGCGCCGGCCTGCGGGCGCATATTCCGCCGCCAGCAAGGCCGCGCCGCCCCATTCGCCGCCGAGGCCGATGCCCTGGCCGAAGCGCAGCAGACACAGCAATGCGGGTGCTACCCAGCCGACCATTTCATAGCTGGGCAACACACCAATCAAAATGGTCGAGATTCCCATCACCAACAAGGAGGCGACCAGTGTCGCCTTGCGCCCGATGCGGTCGCCAAAATGGCCGAATAGCAGCGCGCCGAACGGACGCGCGACGAAGGCGATGCCGAAAGTGAGGAAAGCATTCAGCGCCTGCACCGCGGGATCACTGTTGGGAAAGAACAGCGGCCCGATCACCATCGCCACGGCGAGGCCGTAGATGTAGAAATCGTAGAACTCGATGGCGGTGCCGATGAAGCTGGCGAAGGCGATCCGTGTGGTGGAAAAATCCATTATTCGGGCAAATCGCGTTGTCGCGTGGTCGTTCATTTCCTCGCCTACCTTTAGGTATGTCTCGTTATTTACTGCGCGGTTCCTGGCGCTTCATCCCGAAAATGGATTTATTGGAAATTTCTAATCTTGAGCAAGAAATCTCAGGATCGATCCAATCTCATTGATTGTCGTATCAAACCACTCAGTACCAGGAACGTTTTCACGCCATTTTCCACGTGCTTTAAGTGTATTGTGGATGGCGAGTTCGGTTGGTCCTACACGTTTAACTTTCCATCTTCCGAGAATGATTGGATTGTCGAAAGTTGCAGACCCTTTGCATTGGGTCATTACTCGATCTTCGACAACACCAATTGTTTTTCCAATTTTTATGGGGAATGGGTTGCTGGCATTAACAAGGATTGGAAAGGTGAATGCGTAAATCCATCCCTCAAATTCCGATGAAGTTTCATCGCCATCTTCTAGAGCGGATTCTTCTAACTCTTCATCACGAACATCTTCTGCGGTTTCCGCGCGGAATAATCCATTTCCCAGATTGACAAATATCTTTTGATCTTTTGTTAGGAGTGAAGCAACAAATTTGATAATGGAGTGAACAGGGTCTACACGATCTGATTGGGCTTTTTTTATTTTTGTTTGTTGCTGTTCAATAGTTAGGTATTTGTCGATTACCGTTTGAATCAATTCCGTAAGTCGGAATGGTTCTCCATTCATGACTTCGGGCTTTTGCTGAATTTCTTGAAGTGCGACATACCTGGCAAATCTATAGCAGAACGATCTGGTTGGTTCGAATTTAAAGTTCATGGGTACGCACCTCAAAAGAATGGAATCTAATTACTGTCAATTATTTGCCCCGCATGAACATCGCATTCAGCTCCGCCAGCGTGACTTGGACCCAGGTCGACTGTCTGTGCTCACACTGGTCGGCGCGTCGTTGTAGGCAAGGTCGAAGCGGCCTTCGAGTGAAAGGCTGGTATTGCTCGCATCTTGCAGGCGCGCAATGCCGGAGCGTTTTAGCCCGGCGAATTCCGAAGCATCGGGCGGTTCGAGTGCAAGCGGCTTGTTCGCACCGCACAGATTATCCAGCGGCGAACTCATCTTCGTTTCCAATTAGCCAGACTTTGGGTTGAGCCAGCACGCGCTCCACGAACGCATTTTTTTGTTTGATGCGTTTCGCCAATTCCACTTGCGTGTAGATGGTGGGGTTGATGGTGCGTCCGAGGATGGTTGCCGCTTGTTCCAGCGCGGCATAGAGGTCGGCATATTCCAGCGTGTCGCTGATGAGCATGAGGTCGATGTCGCTGTGCGCGGTGTCGCTGCGTTTGGCGACGGAGCCATAGACAAAGGCCGCTGTGATCTTTTTGGTGAAAGGCGTGAGCGCCGAGCGCAACGGTTCGGCAAGTCCTACGGTCTTTTGCACGATGCCGCAGAGTTCGGCAAAGATGGGCGATTGTGGATTGGCTTGATAGTGCTTGCGGTTTCCATGCGGCATTACCGTTACGAGCCCGCTTTCTTCGAGGCGCTTCAGTTCGCGTTGAACCGCGCCAGAGCCGCCGCCCGTCAGTCCGATCAACTCGGTGGCAAAGAAGCTGCGTTCTGGTTGGCCGAACAGGAAAGCCAGCACGCGTTGTTGTGTGTTGGAGAACAATGCATCGGACAAGCCGGTATGCGGTGTATTGGTGATTTTGGTTTTTATACCCATATTGGGTATCCTACTACCCAAATTGGGTATGTGCAAGCTTGGCATTTCCCTGCGCATCATCATTATTTCCCGCGCATAAACATCGCATCCAATTCCGCAATCGTGATCTGGAACCAGGTTGGTCTGCCGTGGTTGCACTGGTCGGCGCGTTCGGTCTGTTCCATCTCGCGCAGGATGGCGTTCATCTCGGGCAGGCTCAGTTGCTGGTTGGCGCGCACGGCGGAATGGCAGGCGAGGGTGGCGAGCAAGGCATTGCGCCGTTCGGTGAGCGCGCGCGATGCGCCGAAGTCGCGCAGTTCGTGCAGTACTTCGCGCGCGGCGGTCTCGGCGTGCGACTGCTTGAGCATGGCCGGCATGGCGCGCACCGCCAGCGTGGTGGGCGAGAGCGGGGCGATGTCGAAGCCCAGCTGTTTCAGCGCTTCCTGTTCTTCTTCGGCGGTGGCGATGTCCAGTGCTTCGGCAGCGAACGTCACCGGAATCAGCAGCGGTTGTGTCGGCATTTGCTGCTGGTCGAACGCGGTCTTTAGTTTTTCATACACGATGCGTTCGTGTGCGGCGTGCATGTCCACCACGATCAAACCTTGCTGGTTTTGCGCGAGGATGTAGATGCCGGAGAGCTGGCCGAGCGCGAAGCCGAGCGGGTGTTCGGGTGCGGGAAAGGTAAAAGGGCGGTGTGGGTCGGACTTCAGTCCGACATGTCGGGTTGAAACCCGACCTACACTTGCATCGTCTGTTTGTGCTTCCCACAAGCGATAAGTCGCCTGCCGTTCGGCAGCGCCGAACGCGATGTGTTGCTGACTGGCGTTGTCGTAGGAGCCAGCTTGCTGGCGAAAGTTGTTCGCGGCTGAAGCCGCTCCTACAACCGTGCCAGATTGCGTTTCTGCCATCGGCGTGCTCAACGCATCCTGCAAGGCATGGAACACGAACTGGTGGATGCCCTGACTTTCGCGGAAGCGCACTTCGCTCTTGGCCGGATGCACGTTCACATCCACCTGTTCCGGCGGCAGTTCGAGGAACAGCACGAAGGCCGGATGGCGTTGGTGGTGCAGGATGTCCTGATAGGCCTGGCGCACGGCGTGCGCGAGCACCTTGTCGCGCACGAAGCGGCCATTGACGAAGAAATACTGTTCGTCGCGTGTCGAGCGCGAATAGGCGGGCAGGGCGGCGATACCGTGCAGTTGCAGGCGGCCGATTTGGCGTTCTATGTTGACGGCGTGTTGGGCGAATTCGGCGCCGAGGAGGGCGGCTACTCTCTCCCCCAGCCTCTCTCCCGCAAGCGGGCGAGGGGAGCGAATTGTGGCTGCGAGTTGCCAGATGCGCTTGCCGTTGTGCTGCAACGAGAACGCCACATCCGGCCGCGACAGCGCGATGCGCTTGAATGTTTCCTCGCACCAGGCGTATTCGGTATTTTCAGTTTTCAGGAATTTTCGCCGCGCCGGGGTATTGAAATACAGCTCGCGCAATTCGACGCTGGTGCCCTGGGCATGGGCGGTGGGTGCGGCAGCGCTTTGCGTGCCGTCCATCGCTTCCACTTTCCATGCGTGTGCGGCATCCGCAGGGCGGCTGGTGAGAGTGACCTGCGCCACCGCCGCCATGCTCGCCAATGCCTCGCCGCGAAAGCCCATGCTGGCGACGCGCTGCAAGTCGTCGAGTGAGGCGATCTTGCTGGTGGCGTGGCGCATCAGCGCCAGCGGCAGTTGTTCCGCCGCGATGCCGCCGCCGTTGTCGCGCACGCGCAGCAATTTGATACCGCCGCCTTCCAGCTGCACCGCGATCTCCGTCGCGCCTGCATCCAGGCTGTTCTCCAGCAATTCTTTCAGCGCCGAAGCCGGGCGTTCGATCACTTCGCCAGCGGCGATTTGGTTGATGAGCAGGTCTGGCAGGTGGTGGATGGCAGGCATATGTGGATTATAGCCGCGCCGCTCCGGGCACGGGGGCGACGGGTATAATTCGCGCCCGCAAACACTCCCCACTCGACCTTCCCATGCTGCACTGGCAAGACGGACAGCCTTATTCAGAACGCTACGGCGATGTGTATTTCTCCACCGATTCCGGTTTGGAAGAAACGCGCCATGTCTTTCTGCAAGGGAACGATCTTGCGCAACGGTTTGCCGCGCTGCAAGCGGAGGAGAGTTTCTGCATCGGCGAGACCGGTTTCGGCACCGGGCTGAATTTTCTGTGCGCGTGGCAGTTGTTTGAACGTCTTGCGCCGACGGGGGCAAGCCTGGATTTCTTCAGCGTCGAAAAATTTCCACTCGAAGACGACGAGCTGTGCGCCGCGCTGGCATTGTGGCCGGAATTTCAGGGAGAGGCGCGTGTGTTGCTGGCGCGCTGGCAACGGCGCGTGCCGGGCTGGAATCGCTGGCACTTTGCTGGCGGTCGCGTGCGCCTGACGCTGGCCATCGAGGATGTGGCCGACGCTTTGCCGCAACTGCCGCAGGCGTGTGTCGGGGCATGGTTCCTCGATGGTTTTTCGCCGGCGAAGAATCCGGAGATGTGGAGTGATGAGGTGCTCTCCGCCATCGCCCGTGCTTCGCATGCGGGCACGACGCTGGCGACCTACACCTGCGCGGGTTGGGTGCGGCGCGGTTTGCAGCAGGCCGGATTCACGGTCGAGCGTGTGCCGGGTTTCGGGCGCAAGCGCGAGATGGTGCGTGGGCAATTTTCATCCAACCAAAATATCCCTGCCGGTCGGGTTTTAACCCGACATGTCGGGTTAAAACCCGACCTACATTTGCCTCTATCACCCGGAGCGAATATTTCGACCGCTCTCGTCATCGGTGCCGGTCTCGCCGGTTGCGCTGCTGCCCATGCGTTGGCGCAGCGCGGCATCGCGGTGACCCTCATCGACCGTGCGCCGCAACTGGCCAGTGCCGCTTCCGGCAATCCGCGCGGCATTCTCTACGCGCGCTTCGGTGCGGGGATGAACGCCTTGCATCGTTTGGTGCTGGCGGCCTACGGCCATGCGCTGGCTTGGCTGGACGAGGTGTTGCCGGTGGATGGCGTGCAGCGTTCTGAATGCGGGCTGCTGCAACTGGCGGCGACAGAAGCCGAGGCCAAACGCATCGCCAAACTGGCTGCGCTGGATTGGCCGCCGCATCTGCTGCGCGCGGTGCAGGCGGACGAGGCATCGGCGCTGGCGGGGTTGCCCATGACGCACGGCGGCTTGTGGTTTCCCGCCGGCGGCTGGGTGGTGCCACCGGTAGTCTGTGCGAGACTGACGCAGCATCCGAACATCACGCTGCAACTGGAGAGTGAAGTCACCGTGCTGGAAAGAACGGGAAATGGCTGGCGCGCAAGCGGGGCAGATTTTTCTGTCGAAGCGGAGCAAGCCGTGGTGTGCTCGGCGCATCAGGCAAAGCAACTGGCGCCGTTCATTGCTTTTCCCCTGCAACCGGTGCGCGGCCAGATCAGTATTTTGCCCGCGACGACGGCCAGCAAAAAATTGAAGGCTGTGCTGTGTGCCGAAGGTTATTGCGCACCTGCCGTGGCCGAGCGGCATGTGGTGGGTGCGACGACCACTTTCGACGACGAGAGCACGGCGGTGCGCGCGGCAGACCATGCCGAGAATCTGGCGCAACTCGCCGCGCAGATGCCTGCCTTGCAGCAGGCGTTGGGGGAGGTGGATGTGGCGCGACTTAATGGGCGCGCCGGCATCCGCTGCTCCGTACCGGGTGCCACGCCGCTGGTGGGCGAGGTCGCCCCGGGATTGTATTGCAGCCTCGCACACGGCACACGCGGATTACTCACGGCGGGCCTTGCGGGCGAAGTGGTCGCCGCCGCGATGTGCGGGCAACTGCCGCCGTTGCCGCAGGATCTGGTGGATGCGCTGGCGCCGTTGCGAAGACGCCGCCTTCAAGGATAATGAGCAGCATGAAAAAAACACAGCCCACCGAATACCCCGAGATCTGTCCCGGCCAATCCGTCGAGCTGCTGAAGGAACTGCATATCCTGACGCGCGACGGCAAGATGAACCAGGATTCGCGGCGCAAGCTAAAGCAGGTGTACCACCTGTATCAGTTCATCGAACCTTTGTTGCAGGAAGTTTGCAACGCACGCGGCGCGCTGACGCTGGTGGACCACGGTGCGGGCAAGTCGTATCTGGGCTTCATCCTGTACGACCTGTTCTTCAAGGCGTTAGCCAGGGAACAGGAATCGAAGGACAGTCGCCAGCAAGCTGGCTCCTACAGGATTTATGGCATCGAGACGCGCGAAGAA